>Ga0308166_1002306_pt1 | contig 17977 bp, 14 predicted proteins | sample PhyCR2_2_FD_202137 | JGI IMG/M metagenome (GOLD analysis project Ga0308166, IMG submission 202137) | Phyllosphere microbial communities from UC Gill Tract Community Farm, Albany, California, United States - DLSLCC.R2 | ecosystem: Host-associated > Plants > Phyllosphere > Unclassified | place... | reverse complement strand
TCGTCGCCCGGGCCAATGCCGGCGATGCGCAGCGCGATCTCCATCGTGCAGGTGCCGGAATTGAACGTGCGTACCGGACGGCCGCCGAAGTATTCCGACAGCAGGGCCTCGAACGCCTGGTTCTTCGGGCCGGTCGTGATCCAGCCGGAGCGCAGCACTTCGCCGACGGCGGCGATGGTGTCTTCGTCGATGGTGGGTCGGGAAAAGGGCAGGAAGGGCAGCTCGGCAGTCATGGGATGCTCGTTATTCTCTCGGTAAGGACGCCCGGCCGCCCTGCGCCGGCGGACGGCGCGGCAGGACGGGCGTGGTTAATGCATACGAAGCGCGGACAAAGCGCAGACAAAGCCGCCATTGTAGCAGCGCACTGTGACGCGCCGGATTACGTTCTAGCCAGCAAGACTACGCCCAGCATGATCACGCCGATGGCGACCAGCCGCTGCGGCGGAATGATCTCGCCCAGGAACAGCCACGCGCCGATGGCCGACACGACGTAGCCCAGCGACAGCATCGGATACGCGATCGTCACGTCGGTGCGCGACAGGCCGATGATCCACACGACCAGCGACACGCCGTAGCACGCCAGGCCGCCCAGGATCGGCAGTTGCGTCACGACCTTGACGAAGGTTTCGATCGCGTTGGCCGGGGTCAGGTGGATGGCGCCGCCGAGGGCGTTCGTGCCGGCTTTCAACAACAGCTGGGCGCAGGCGTTCAGCAGGACGCCGGAAATAATGAAGGCAAACGTGGTGAGATTCATGGATCGATATCAGAAGTTCGCGATGACCGTGCGGCGCGCATCGGCCGCGACAATGCGCAGCGGCACGCCCTGGCGCTGCAGGTCGGCGGCGATTTCGGGGCGCGTGATCGCGATGTCGTGCCGGCCTGCGGCCGCGTCGGCGCGCCAGCGGTCGACGAACGCGGGGATCGTGTCGAGCGTGAGTTCCGGCTGCTGCTGCAGGCCGAAGTCGAACTCGTCGCGGTAGGCGACCAGCGTGACGGGGCGGCCGAGATAGAACGTCAGCGACTGCTCGTAGATGCCGACCGAATACACCTTCACGGCCGGATCCGCAGCGCCGGCCGCCTTCAGCGCGGGCAGCAGGTTGACGCCGGCGCGCACCTGGCCGATCGGCTCGAAGCCGACCAGCATCAGCTCCGTGCCAGCGAACCCGGCGACGGCCAGCACGACGACGAACAGGTCGCGCAGCATCTGGCGCGCGTACAGCAGCGCGAGGCAGCCGCCGATCAGCAGCACGATGCCGGCCGCCAGCACCCACGGCTGGTACGCCGCATACAGCACGCCCTCGCCGGCATGCTTGGCCAGCTTGTGCATGAACGGCACGGTGACGAGCAGCGCCACGCCCAGCAGCGCCGTCAGGCCGGCCGTGACCATGCGGCCGCGGCGCGTGCCGGCGTCCAGGTAGTGCGCGACCAGCAGCGCGACGCCGGGGAACACGGGCAGGATGTAGCCGGGCAGCTTGGAATTCGACTTGGTGAAGAACAGCGTGATGAATGCCACCCACACGAGCAGCATCAGGCGCGGGCGGAACTGCGTCGCCTCGCCGTTGCGGCGTGCGCCCGCGACGAGGCTTTGCACCAGCACGCCGATCCAGGGCACGCTGCCGGCCGCCAGCAGGGCGAAGAAGATCCACCATGCGGCCTCGCGGTGGTGTTCCTTCTTGAGGAAGCGGTCGAAGTGCTCGTGCACGAAGAAGAAGTGCGGCTGCTCCGGGTTCTTCAGGCCGACCAGCACGAACCAGGGCGTGGCGATCAGGAAGAACAGGATCAGGCCTTTCACGATGTGCAGGCGCTTCCAGATCGCCCAGTCGCGCGAGAAGATCGTGTAGAACACCAGCACGCCGCCCGGCAGCACGAGGCCGATCAGGCCCTTGGCCAGCACGGACAGCGCCATGCCGGCCCAGCAGGCGAGCATCCAGTTGCGCCGTTCGGCGGCGCCGGCGTCGTCGCGCTGGGCGATGAGCAGGGCGCACAGCGACAGGGTCATCATGCCGGACAAGCCCATGTCGAGCGAGTCGATCTGGCTGCACGCGACCCAGTAGAACGACGAGCCGAGCACCAGCGCGGCGTAGAAGCCGATGCGCGCGCCGAACACGCGCGTGCCCGCGACGCCGGTCAGCACGACGCCCAACAGGCCGCACAGGCCCGTCCACAGGCGCGCCTGCCAGTCGCCCAGGCCGAACAGGGTGAACGACAGCGCGTTCATCCACGTCTGCAGCGGGGGCTTTTCGAAATACTTGATGCCGTTCAGGCGCGTCGTGATCCAGTCGCCGCTGGCGAACATCTCGCGCGCCATCTCGGCATAGCGGCCTTCGTCGGGCGGCACGAGCGTGCGCGCGCCGAGCACGTACAGCAGGACGGCGGCAAACGCGATCAGCAGGGTCCAGGTGAAGGTTTTGTTGCGGTGCAGGTCGTTCATGGGGCGCTCGCGCCCTCGTCGCCTTCGATGATGAGGGCCAGCGTGACCTTGCGCCCTTCGCCCATCAGGATGTTGTAGGTGCGGCTGGCGGCGTGGCTGTCCATGCTCTCGACGCCGATGCGCAAGTTCGACAGGCTGGCGATGAGGCGCGGATGGACGAAGCGCTGGCGCTCGCCGGTGCCGAGGATGACGACGTCCGGCTTGTCGGCGGCAATGGCCTCGAAGTGTTCGGCCTTGAGCTCCTCGAAGCGCGTGACGGGCCACGGCCGCGGCGGCACCTCGGGCATCACCAGCACGCTGTAGTCGAAGCGCTGGGCGTTGATTTCGACGCCGGCCCGGTCGTAGCCGGTGACCGTCTGGTATTTTTCGGTGCTGCTGGAATGGAGCTTCATGATGGAAAGCCGGGTAATGACAGGCACAGGGCGCGTATTGTAACTGTTTTATCCCCCTAGTCCGCAATGGCCGGTTGCTTAATCCTTGCGCTTTCGGCAGAATGGAATTTTTCGCATTGCAACAACCGGGGCGTCGATCAACCTGCTGCACGTTGCACATTCGGCCTGCGATGCTCGCTGTACTCCCGTACAGCTGCGCTTCTCGGCCAAATCTGCTGCCGCTCGCGACGGTTTCTCGAGGCCCCGGACGCTACCGATTTGCCGTGAGGAGAATCGCTTTTCCTCAGCTATATATTTTCAGGGTGATATTTTGCGACCGATTTTGAAATCCAATAAGCTCGACGACGTCTGCTACGAGATCCGGGGCCCGGCGCTGCAGATCGCGCGCCAGATGGAGGACGACGGCCACAAGATCATCAAGCTGAACATCGGCAACCTGGCCGTGTTCGGGTTCGATCCGCCGGACGAGATCGTGCAGGACATGATCCGCAACATGCACGGATCGGCCGGCTACACGGATTCCAAGGGCCTGTTCGCGCCGCGCAAGGCGGTCATGCACTACACCCAGGAAAAGCGCATCCACGGCGTCGGCATCGACGACATCTACCTGGGCAACGGCGCCTCCGAACTGATCGTGATGGCGATGCAGGGCCTCTTGAACAGCGGCGACGAAGTGCTCGTCCCGGCGCCGGACTACCCGCTGTGGACGGCCGCCGTCAGCCTGGCCGGCGGCAATCCGGTGCACTACGTGTGCGACGAGCAGGCCGGCTGGATGCCCGACATCGACGACATGAAGAAGAAGATCACGCCGAACACGCGCGCGATCGTCGTCATCAACCCGAACAACCCGACCGGCGCGCTGTATTCGCGCGACGTGCTGCTGGAAATCGTCGAACTGGCACGCCAGCACCAGCTGATCATCTACGCCGACGAGATCTACGACAAGACGCTGTACGACGGCAACGAGCACGTGTCGCTGGCCTCGCTGGCCGACGACGTCCTGTTCGTCACCCTGAACGGCCTGTCGAAGAACTACCGCTCGTGCGGCTACCGCGCCGGCTGGATGGTCGTGTCCGGCGAAAAGCGTCACGCCAAGGATTACATCGAAGGCCTGAACATGCTGGCCACGATGCGCCTGTGCGCCAACGTGCCCGGCCAGTTCGCCATCCAGACCGCGCTCGGCGGCTACCAGAGCATCGCCGACCTCGTCGCACCGGGCGGCCGCCTGGCCCGCCAGCGCGACCTGGCCCATCAACTCCTGACCGATATCCCGGGCGTTACCTGCGTCAAGCCAAAAGCGGCGCTGTACATGTTCCCGCGCCTCGACCCGAAGATCTACCCGATCGCCGACGATCAGCAATTTATCTGTGAGCTGTTGTCCGAGGAAAAAGTCCTGCTGGTGCAAGGCACCGGCTTCAACTGGAAGACGCCGGACCATTTCCGCCTGGTCTTCCTTCCCAATTCCGACGACCTGACGGACGCGTGCACCCGCATCGCCCGCTTCCTCGACGGCTACCGGCGCCGCCACGCGCGCTGAGAACGCTAGACAAACGCATATGAAACCCATCAAAGCAGGCCTGCTTGGCGTCGGCACCGTCGGTGCCGGCACGTACAACGTCCTTCAACGCAACCAGGAAGAGATCCGCCGCCGCGCCGGACGCGGCATCGAAGTCGCCATGGTCGCCGTCCGCAACGTCGAGCGCGCGAAAACCATCGTCGGCAGCGACGTCGAGGTGGTGAACGATCCGTTCGCCGTCGTCGACCACCCGGACATCGACATCGTCGTCGAACTGATCGGCGGCTACGACCTGACGCGCGAACTGGTGCTGCGCGCCATCGCCAACGGCAAGCACGTCGTCACCGCCAACAAGGCGCTGCTGGCGCTGCATGGCAACGAGATCTTCGAAGCGGCGCAGGCCAAGGGCGTGATGGTGGCGTTCGAGGCGGCCGTCGCCGGCGGCGTGCCGATCATCAAGGCGCTGCGCGAAGGCCTGTCCGCCAACCGCATCGAATCCGTGGCCGGCATCATCAACGGCACGACCAACTTCATCCTGTCCGAGATGCGCGACAAGGGCCTCGACTTCGCCACCGTGCTGAAGCAGGCGCAGGAACTGGGTTACGCGGAAGCCGATCCGACCTTCGACATCGAAGGCGTGGACGCCGCGCACAAGCTGACCATCATGGCCGCCATCGCGTTCGGCATCCCGATGCAGTTCGGCAGCGCGCACATCGAGGGCATCAGCCAGCTGCAGGCCGTCGACCTGCGCTACGCCGAGCAGCTCGGCTACCGCATCAAGCTCCTGGGCATCACGCGCCGGACGACGGTGGACGGCCGCGACGGCATCGAACTGCGCGTGCACCCGACGCTGGTGCCGGGCGCGCGCCTGATCGCCAACGTCGAGGGCGCGATGAACGCCGTGCTGGTGCAGGCCGACGCCGTCGGCGCCACGCTGTACTACGGCAAGGGCGCCGGCGCCGAGCCGACCGCGTCGGCCGTCATCGCCGACCTGATCGACGTGACCCGCCTGGCCACGGCCGACCCGTACTCGCGCGTGCCGCACCTGGCGTTCCAGCCGACGGAACTGGCCGACGTGCCGATCCTGCCGATGGCGGAAATCCAGACCAGCTACTACCTGCGCGTGACGGTACAGGACCAGCTGGGCGTGATGGCCGACCTGACCCGCATCCTGGCCGACGCCGGCATCTCGATCGACGCCGTGCTGCAGAAGGAGCCGGGCGAAAAGGCGCGCACGGACATCGTGATCATCACGCACCTGACCCGCGAGAAGTACGTCAACGATGCGATCGCCAGGATCGAGCACCTGGCCACGACCGTGGGCAAGGTGGTACGGATTCGCCTGGAGAGCCTGGGCTGAACACCGCGCGCTCAATAAACGTCGTCCCCGCGCAGGCGGGGATCCAAGTTGCGTACGTTATCGTGATGCGCGCAGTACTTGGGCCCCTGCCTGCGCAGGGACAACGAAGTAGAAGTCGCATGCCGTTCGCACAAAAAAAGCCGCCTACCGTTCGCACGGTGGCGGCTTTTTCTTTTACACCGGTCCGGTCAGGCGCGCATCACGGATACAACCCGCGCACCTCGCGCGCCTGCAGGATGCGCGTGCAGGCGACGATGAACGTGGCGGTGCGCAGCGACACCTTCTTCTCCTGCGCGACGGCCCACACGGCGCTGAAGGCGCTCTGCATGATGCGGGTCAGGCGCGCGTTGATCTCGTCCTCGGTCCAGAAGAAGCTGGAGAAATCCTGCACCCATTCGAAGTACGACACCGTCACGCCGCCGGCGTTGGCCAGCACGTCCGGCACGACCAGCACGTCCTTGTCGTGCAGGATGTCGTCGGCTTCCGGCGTCGTCGGGCCGTTCGCGCCTTCCAGGATGATCTTGGTGCGCACGCGTGCCGCGACGTCGGCCGTGATCTGGCGTTCCAGCGCGGCCGGGATCAGGATGTCCGATTCGATGTCCCAGAACGCCTCGCGCGCCAGCTGCGCGTCGGCGCCCGGGAAGCCCGCGACGCCGCCCGCTTCGGCGACGTGCTGGTGCAGGCGCGCCACGTCGAGGCCGCCGTCGCACACGACGGTGCCGGTGTGGTCCTGCACGGCGACGACCTTGGCGCCGGCGCCGGCGAAGATCGTGGCCGCGGTGCCGCCCACGTTGCCGAAGCCCTGGATGGCGATGCGCGCGCCGGCGATCGCCACGCCGCGCTGCAGCGCGGCTTCGCAGCCGACCACGTACACGCCGCGTCCGGTCGCTTCGCGCCGGCCCAGCGAGCCGCCCAGCGAGACCGGCTTGCCGGTCACGACGCCCGTCGACAGGTTACCTTCGATCATGGCGTACGAGTCCATCATCCAGGCCATCACCTGTTCGTTGGTGTTGACGTCCGGCGCCGGGATGTCCTTGGTCGGACCGATGATCATGCTGATCTCGCTCGTGTAGCGGCGCGTGAGGCGCTGCAGTTCGCCCTTCGACAGCGTCTTCGGATCGACGCGGATGCCGCCCTTGGCGCCGCCGTACGGCACGTTGACCGCGGCGTTCTTGACCGACATCCAGGCCGACAGCGCCATCACTTCGGACAGCGTCACGTCTTCATGGAAGCGCACGCCGCCCTTGCCCGGGCCGCGCGACAGGTTGTGCTGCACGCGGTAACCCTCGTAGTGCGCGATGGTGCCGTCGTCGCGCTCGATCGGGACGTCGACGGTCAGGATGCGTTTCGGGCGCTTCAGCGTTTCGATCCAGCGCGACAGGCCGCCGAGGTAAGGCGCGACGCGGTCGACCTGCTGCAGGTACTGGCCCCAGGGGCCGAGGTCGTCGGGATTCAGGTAGGAGGGGAGGGAGGAAGCAGTGGTCATGCGATGGCTCCGGTGCGTGGTATGAATTCGGTGCGTGGGCGCAGGGTGGCTGCGCGGCGGACGAATCATAGGCCCGGCTGCCGGACCATTGCCAATGCTGCTTGCGCATGCGGTCATGCGCCAAAAGCATGGGCCGGCGCGGCATGAACTAGCGCGGCGCCGCCTCCTGCCGCGCGCGCAGGAAGTCCCACAGCGCGGCCACGAGCGGCTTGCCCGGCCGGACGCTCGACGGGCGCTCGCGGTACAGCCGGATCTCCATGTCGATCTCCCAGCTGCCGGCATCGCTCGCGCGCGCCAGCAGGCCTCCCTCGACTTCGCGCGTGACGGCCGATTCGGGCAGGAAGGCGACGCCGTGGCCCTCCAGCGCCATCATCTTCAGGCCTTCCGCCATGTCGGTCTCGTAGCGCTTGTCGAAGTGCAGCGCGGCCGTCGCGTCGGCGCGGATCAGGTCGACCATCCGTCCCAGGTAGGCGTTCGGCGTGTACGACAGGAACGGCAGCGGCGCGGACTTCTTGCCGGGCAGGCGGTATGCGGGCTGGCCGTCCGTGCTGCAGCGGGCATAGGCGCACAGCGCTTCGCGTCCCATCAGCAGCATGTCGTAGCGGCCCGGGTCGAGCTGCACCGGCTGGCGCGGATGGTGGTAGCACAGGAGCAGGTCGCAGCCGCCTTCGACCAGCTGCAGCACCGCGTCATGGACGTTCAGCGCGATCAGGCGGCTGGACAGCGGGCCGAAGTCGCCGGCCAGGGAGGTCAGCCACTTCGGCACGAACGTCAGCGACAGCGTATGCGGGACGGCGAGGTCGATCGTCTTGTCGGCGGCGGCGCGGTCGTGGCGCAGCAGGTCGCGCACCCCGTTGATCCGGCCCAGCATCTCCTGCGCCTGTTCGTAGAACACCATGCCGGCCGGGGTGACGCGCGTCGGGAACGTGGTGCGGTCGACCAGGTCCGTGCCGAGCCAGTTTTCCAGCGAGCGGATGCGGCGCGAAAAGGCCGGCTGCGTCACGTGGCGCAGCTGGGCCGAGCGGCTGAAGTTCTTGGTCTCCACCAGCGAAATGAAGTCTTCGAGCCATTTGATTTCCATGGCGGGGGTCTCGTGCGGTTGAATCAACCCGGCATTGTAACGCTCATTTCCCTGGCTCAAGCCGGGCGCGGCAGCCGCCCCGCGGGCCCATTCCCGTTTTCCATACCGTGCCCCCGAAGGGCGTATGAATTTCCGGACGCTTGCCGTTGCCTTGTTGTAATTCCCTAAAGAAACGTCTTCCGAATCAATGGCTTATCGAGAGGGTTTTACGCAAATCGGGTTGGCACGCCGATTGCTATGGTCCGTGCACCCGGCGTTCGTCGGGTCATGACAACACGCGGCGGCGTTCATCGCCGCGATCCTTGGAGAGTAAAGTGAAAAAGAAGCGCCCCCTGACCCTGTACATCCTGATCGCGATGGTACTGGGCGCTGCAGTCGGCTACGGTTGCCACGAAACCGTAGCCGACAAGCAGCTCAGTGCCGACATCGCCGCGCACATTTCCATCGTCACCGACGTGTTCCTGCGACTGATCAAGATGATCATTTCGCTGCTCGTGTTTTCGACGCTTGCCGTCGGCATCGCGCACATGGGCGACGGCCGCGCCGCCGGCCGCATCGGCGCCAAGGCGATGGCCTGGTTCGTGCTCGCCTCGCTGACGTCGCTGAGCCTGGGCCTGCTGCTGTCCAACCTGATGCAGCTGGGCGCCCACCTCAACCTGCCGCTGCCGCCGGTCGACGCCGCCACCGGCCTGAAGACCGCCGCCTTCACGCTGAAGGACTTCGCCACCCACCTCGTGCCGAAATCGCCGATCGAGGCGATGGCCAACAACGAGATCCTGCAGGTGCTGGTGTTCGCCGTGTTCTTCGGCGGCGCGCTCGGCGCGCTGGGCGAATCCGCCGCCGGCCTGACCGCCGTCGTCGACCAGCTCGCGCAGGTCATGCTGCGCATCACCGGCGTCATCATGAACATGGCGCCGCTGGCGGTGTTCGCGGCGATGGCCTCGATCGTCACGACCAACGGCCTGGGCATCCTGCTCACCTTCGCCAAGTTCATGGGCGGCTTCTACCTCGGGTTGTTCTGCCTGTGGACGCTCCTGATCCTGGGCGGCGCGCTGTTCATCGGCAAGCGCGTGCTGCACCTGCTGGTGCTGATCCGCGAGCCGTTCCTGCTGGCCTTTTCGACCGCCAGCTCGGAAGCCGCGTACCCGAAACTGCTGCTGGCGCTGGACCAGTTCGGCGTGCAGCGCAAGATTTCCAGCTTCGTGCTGCCGATGGGCTATTCGTTCAACCTCGACGGTTCGATGATGTACTGCACGTTCGCCGTGCTGTTCATCGCCCAGGCCTACGGCATCGATTTGTCGCTGGGCACGCAGATCACCATGCTCCTGCTGCTGATGCTGACCTCGAAGGGCATGGCCGGCGTGCCGCGCGCATCGCTCGTCGTGATCGCCGCCACCCTCAACCACTTCCATATCCCGGAAGCGGGCCTGCTGATGCTGATGGGCATCGACCAGTTCCTCGACATGGGCCGTTCGGCCACCAACGCGGTCGGCAATGCCATCGCCACGGCCGTCGTCGCCAAGTGGGAAGGCGCCATGGAACCGGCGCCGCAACCGGCCCCGGCGGACGCCGTGCGCGCCGGCTGACCGCGTTCCCCCTATCCAGACTTCAAACAACCAACGGAGACTTTGTTGACATACCCTTTTAACGTCCTCGCCCTCGCCGGCGCCTGTGCGCTCGCCCTGTCCCCTTCGTTTGCCCACGCCCAAGCGTCGTCGGTCCAGCTGTACGGCGTCGCCGACGCCGGCATCGTGCTGGAACGGGGCGGTCCCGCCGGCTCGGCCAACAAGATCGGCAGCGGCGTCGCCTCCGGCTCGCGCCTGGGGTTCAAGGGCTCGGAAGACCTGGGCGACGGCACCAGCGTCTATTTTGTGCTGGAAAATGGCTACAATATCGACACCGGCACGGCCGGGCAGGGCGGCCTGCTATTCGGCCGCCAGGCGCTGGTCGGGGTGCGCGGCACGGCCGGTTCGCTCAGCATGGGCCGCCAGTACGCGCCGTACTTCAAGGCCTTGAACGACTTCGTCGATCCGTTCTGCACCGGCCTTGCCGGCAACGTGCAGAACATCCTGCCGACCTATACCCGCGTCGACAACTCGATCGAATACCGCTCGCCGCGCTGGAACGGGCTGACGGCCGACGTGCTATACGGGTTCGGCGAAGCGGCCGCCGGCAACGAGAAGAATCGCACCATCGGCGCGTCGCTGAGCTACGATGCCGGTCCGCTGGGCGTCGTGCTGGTGCACCACCAGCAGGGCGATCCGACCGGCACCGCGCACCGCCGCAGCACGCTGCTGGGCGGCCGCTACCAGTTCGGTCCCGTCACGGCGAGCGCCGCCTACGGCCGCAACCGCGACCTGCTGGGCAACGCCAGCCGGGATGCCGTGCTGGGCGTGGCCGTGCACGCCGGCCGCGGCCAGGTGCTGGCCTCGCTCGCGATGCACCGCAACGATTCCGGCGCGCAAGCGCATGCGCGCCAGGCCGCGATCGGCTACGTGTACAGCCTGAGCAAGCGCACCGACCTGTACACTGCGTACGGCCACATCGTCAACCGCGACGGCGCCGCCTTCACGGTCGGCGACGCCACGGATGCCGGGGCCGGTACGACCGGCATCAACCTGGGCATCCGTCATGTGTTTTAATCGCACTCATTAAACGCCATCCTATCGCGCCATGCCCGCAGCCGCACCCACCGTCAACCCGCGCCCGGACCGCCGCTGGCCGCGCCGGCGGCTGGCGTCGTGGGGCGTGCTGCTGCTGGGCTGCCTGGCGCTGGCCGGCCTGGTGTACCGCTACGCCGAGGACGCGGCGATCGAGCGCTTGCGGCTGTCCGGGGCGCAACGCCTGGAGACCCACGCGGCCAGCCTGGAGCACCTGCTGGCCAAGTACGATTTCCTGCCGGGCACGTTCGAGCTGAACAAGGACGTCGTCGCCTTCCTGCAGCGCCCCGGCGACGGGGCGCTGCGCACGGAAGTCAACACGTACCTGGAGCGCGTCAACCGCCTGGCCCGGTCGACGACGATCTACATCGTCAACCTGGACGGCGTGACCCAGGCCGCCAGCAACTGGCGCGCGCCCGACAGTTTCGTGGGCGACAAGATCGCCTTCCGGCCCTACATCCGCGACGCGCTGCGGGGTGCGCCGGGCGGCTTCTACGGCGTCGGTACCACGCGCGGCGAACCCGGCTATTATTTTTCGCGCGGCATCTATCACGACGGCCGCATGCTGGGCGTGGCGACCGTCAAGGTCAACATCGAAAGCCTGGAGGCGGGCTGGGCGGAGGATGGCGGCAAGGTGCTGCTGACCGATGCGCACGGCGTCGTGTTCCTCAGCTCGGTGCCGCAATGGAAATACCGCACGCTGGCGCCGCTGGCGCCGGCCGTGCGGGCCCAGCTGGAACAGTCGCGCCAGTATTTTTCGCATCCCCTGCAGCCGCTGGGCCTGCGCGACGTGCGCCGCCTGCACAATGGCGCGCGCATCGTGGCCGGACCGTCGGCGGGCGGCGGCGACATGCTGAGCCAGTCGCGCGCGCTCGTCATGCGCGAGTGGCAGATGGTCTACCTGTCCGACCTCGCGCCGGCCCGCGCCAGCGCGCGCGCGGCGGCCCTGCTGACCCTGCTGTCGGAAGCGCTGGCGATCATGCTGGTGCTGTACGCGCGCCAGCGCCACCGGCTTGCCCTGGAACAGCAGCGGGCAAGCGAGGAATTGCAGCGTGCTCATGATCAGCTCGAAAGCCTGGTGACGGAACGCACCGCCAGCCTGCAGAAGACGACGCGCGATTTGCGCCACGAAAACGCCGTGCGCCGCCAGGCCGAGCAGCAGTTGCGCAAGGCGCAGAGCGAGCTGGTGCAGGCTGGCAAGATGGCGGTGCTGGGGCAATTGTCGGCCGGTATCACACACGAACTGAACCAGCCGCTGACGGCGCTGCGCACAATGGCGGACAACGCCCGCGTCCTGATCGAGCGCGGCCGCCTGGACGACGCGACTGCGAACCTCGCGACGATCTCGCAGCTGGTCGAGCGCATGGGCCTGCTCACGGGGCAGCTGCGCCAGTTCGCGCGCAAGGCCGACGCCGTGCTGGGCCCGGTGCGGGTGGCGGACGTCGTCGCGGCCGCGCTGTTCCTGGTCGAGCGCCGCATCGCGCACGAGCGCGTGACGTTCGAAACGGCGATCCGGCCCGACGACCTGCATGTGCTGTGCGACAGCAACCGGCTGCAGCAGGTCCTCGTCAATTTGTTCGGCAATGCGCTCGACGCCATGGAGACGGCCGCCAGTGCGCCGCGCCTGCTGCGCGTCGAAGCCGGGCGCAGCGGCGCACGGGTTGTGATCGCCGTCTCCGACAGCGGTCCCGGGATCCCCGCGGACGTCCGCGCCCATTTGTTCGAACCCTTCTATACTACAAAGCCGCAAGGCAAGGGGCTGGGCCTCGGCCTCGCCATCTCCGAGCAGATCGTGCGCGAATCCGGCGGCCAGCTGCGGGCCGATTCGCCGCCCGGCGGCGGTGCCCGGTTCACGATCGAACTGCCTCTTGCGGCACAGGAGACACCCCATGTATGACACCATGAAAGTCCTGCTCGTCGAAGACGATGCGGTCGTGCGCGCCGGCAGCGCGCAGGCCCTCGATCTGGCGGGCTTGTCCGTCGCGGCGTTCGACGCCGCCGAGCCGGCGCTGGCCCAGGTGACGCCCGGGTTTGCCGGCGTGATCGTCAGCGACGTGCGCCTGCCCGGTATGAGCGGGCTCGACCTGATGGCGGCCGTCAAGGCCGTCGATGCCCAGCTTCCGGTGATCCTCGTCACGGGCCACGGCGACATCTCGATGGCGGTGGGCGCGATGCGCGGCGGCGCCTACGATTTCATCGCCAAGCCGTATTCGTCGGAACAGCTGGTCGAGGCCGTCCAGCGCGCACTGGAAACGCGGCGCCTGATGCTGGAAGTCGCGGCGCTGCGCCACCGCATCGCCGACGGCGAAGGCATCGATGCGATGCTGCTGGGCGAATCGGCCGCGATGCGCGACCTGCGCCGCCTGATCCTGGACCTCGCTGACGAAGCGGCCGACGTGCTGATCTACGGCGAGACCGGCACCGGCAAGGAAATGGTCGCGCGCTGCCTGCACCAGTTCAGCGGCCGGCGCGCGCACCACTTCGTCGCCCTGAACTGCGGCGCGATTCCCGAGAACATTTTCGAGAGCGAAGTGTTCGGCCACGAGATGGGCGCCTTCACCGGCGCGGCCAAGCGCCAGATCGGCAAGATCGAGCATGCCCACAAGGGCTCGCTGTTCCTGGACGAAGTCGAAAGCCTGCCGCTGCCGCTGCAGGTCAAGATGCTGCGCGTGCTGCAGGAGCGCTACGTCGAGCGGCTCGGCTCGAACACGCCGATACCGGTGGACGTGCGCGTGATCGCGGCCTCCAAGGTCGACCTGAAGGAATGGTCCGACCAGCAAAAATTCCGCAGCGACCTCTACTATCGTCTCAACCTGATCGTGCTGAACCTGCCGCCGCTGCGCGAGCGGCGCGAGGACATTCCGCTGTTGTTCGAACACTTCATGCTGGGCGCGGCGGCGCGCTACAAGCGCAGCGTGCCCACCGTGCCCGGCCCGCTGATGCAATCGCTGATGGCGCACGACTGGCCCGGCAACGTGCGCGAACTGCGCAATATTGCCGAGCGTTTCGTGCTCGGCCTGGCCAGCGGCGCCGACGGCCTGCTGGCGGCGCGCAGCGCGGTGCCGGTGCCCCTGGCGGACCAGGTCGGCGCGTTCGAGCGCGCCGTCATCGAGCAGGAATTGCGCCGGGCCGGCGGCAGCACGGCCGAAGTCAGCGCGACCCTCGGCGTGCCCAAGCAGACGCTGTACTACAAGATGCAGAAGTACGGGCTGGTGCCGGACGATTACCGGTAGGCCGACGCGCATGCGATGCAGCGTCGTCCCCGCGCAGGCGGGGACCCCATATCGACGCGTCGCGTCAGCGTGTAACGAGCAAGGTACGCAGCAAACTTGGGTCCCCGCCTGCGCGGGGACGACGGTCGGCTGCGCAGCGGATCTTTCCGGTATATGAGGTCGCGCCTGCGCTAGGACGACGGTCAGTTGCGGAGCGGATCTTCCCAGCGCCGCGCCAGTTGCCGCGCTGTCAGGCCGAGCGGTCCGGCCGGCAGCGGGAAGCCGTCCTCGAATTCGTCCACGCAGCGGCGCGGCACGGCCGCCGGCGCGCTCAGGGCCACGGTGGTGAGCGCGAGCAGGCGGCGCTCGATGTCGTCGAACAGCGCGTCGTGGGCGCCGGGCAGCGGGGGGAAGGTGTCGGTCGATGTCATGCGCGCATTCTACCGGTGCTGCAGCGCACAACAATCGTGTCGAAGGGCATGTTTGTGCTCGATCAATACCGTCTAAAATTGCTTGATCGCATGCTTAACGGCGCGCAATCACGCTGCCGCGAACGTGACGGTCACATTCAGGCCGCGGCCGTGGAGGCCCCGGTCGAGCGCCAGCGCGGCGCCGTGCACGGTCGCGATGTCGCGCACGATCGCCAAACCCAGCCCCGTCCCGCCGGGATTGCTTTCCAGCGCCGCGCCGGCGCGGTAGAAGGGCATGAACACCTTGTCGTACTCGGCCGGATCGATCCCCGGTCCGCTGTCCTGCACCGCGAGCACGACGTGCTCGCCGCTGCGGCGCACGGACAGCAGCACGGTGCCGCCGCGCGGCGTGTAGCGGATCGCGTTGTCGACCAGGTTGCTGGCCAGTTCGTGCAGCAGCAGCGCCTGGCCCGAGACCGTCGTCGCGCCGTCGTCGTCCGCTTCCAGCGCCAGGTCAATGTCCTTCTGCACGGCGGGCAGCGCCAGCTCCAGCCCGACCTGGCGCGCGACGTCGGCCAGCGCCACGGGCGCCGGCGCGCCGCCCGCGCCGCCGTGCTCGATGCGCGCGAGCGTCAGCAGACGGTTGGCCAGGTGGACGGTTGAATCCGTCGTCGCCGCGATCGAGCGCACGATGGCCTGCATCGCGGCCGGATCGTTCTCGCGCAGCGCCAGCTCGGCCTGCGTCTTGAGCACCGTCAGCGGCGTGCGCAGCTGGTGCGACGCGTCGGCGATGAAGCGGCGCTGGCTGGCGATCAGGTGCTGCATGCGCGTCATCGTGCCGTTCATCGCCGCCACGAGCGGGCGCACTTCGCGGTGCACCAGCGCTTCGTCGACGTCGGACAGATCGGAAATCGCGCGCGTCTCCACCACGTGCTTCAGGCGCATCAGCGGCTGCAGCACGAGGCGCACGGCGATCCACACGAGCGTGGCCACCGCGAGCACGAGCAGTGCCTGGCGCAGCAGGGTGTTGATCAGGATCCGGCGCGACAGCGCGCGGCGCGCATCGAGCGTCTCGCCGACCTGGATCAGCGCGATGCCGCGCATCGAATCGTCGTACACGGGCTGCAGCAGCGCGGCAATGCGCACCGGTTCGCCGTTGTACTCGGCGTGGTAGAAGCGCACGAGGGCCGGATACAGCTCCGAGCGCGGCACGTCCTTCGGCACGGGCGGCAGGTCGTCGAAGCCGGATACGGTCTCGCCGTGCAGCCCGCTCACGCGGTAGTAGATGCGGCCCAGCGTGTCGGTCTCGAAGCTGTCCAGCGCCACGTACGGCACGTCCGCCACCACCTTCCCGTCGCGCACCGACACGCGTTCCGCCAGCGCGCGCGTGGAGGCGAGCAGCGAGCGGTCGTAGGCGATGTCGGCGGCGTCGAGCGCGTCGCGGTACAGCGACACGGCGTTGACCGCGACGAGGATCACGAGCGGTACGATCAGCCAGCGCAGCAGCTGGTTGCGCAGGCTGCCGAGCGGCGCCGGCGCTTCGAGGCCGGCCGCGCGCCGCCCCAGGCGCGGCCACAGGCGCGCGAGCAGCGACGGCAGGGCGGGCGCGGCCATCGCGGGTCAGGACGCGGCCGGCGGCCGTTCCTGCAGCAGGTAACCGATGCCGCGCAGGGTGGCGATGGCGGCGCCGCCGTCGGGGCGCTTGTCGAGTTTCTTGCGCACGCGGTGGATGTACAGCTCGATGGCGTCGAGGTTGGCGTCGTCGTCGAGCGCGAATACGTCCTGGAACAGCTTTTCCTTCGACAGCGCGCGGCCCGGGCGCGAGATCAGCGCTTCCAGCACGGCGTGCTCGCGCGGCGTCAGCGCCAGCGGCTCGCCGCAGTAGGTGAACATGCGCGCGACGGTATCGAAGCTGAGCTGCCCGCAGCGGTGCACCAGCGCCTCGTTGCCGACGCTCCGGCGCAGCAGCGCCTTCACGCGCGCTTCCAGTTCCGCCAGTTCGAACGGTTTCGCCATGTAGTCGTCGGCGCCCAGGTTCAGGCCCTGCACGCGTTCTTCCAGGCCGCCGCGCGCCGTCAGGATCAGCACCGGCGTGCGGCCGCGCTGGCCGCCGCGCGCGCGCAGGCGGCGCAGCACGTCCAGGCCGTCCATGCGCGGCAGCGTGAGGTCCAGGATCACGAGCGCGTAGTCCTGGGTGTGCAGCAGGGCGTCGGCATCGGCGCCGGTGGCGGCGCATTCGACGGTGAGGTTGGCGTCGCGCAGGGCTTTCGATACCCAGTGCGACAGCTCGACGTGGTCTTCGACTAACAGGATTCGCATCGCACCAGTGTAAGCGCAAAGGACGCGTCGGGAAAAGCGCCGTGCGCGTGCCGCTACGTGATTTCCACAACGGGCAGCGTCGAAAGGTTCAGTGAAAGCTGATTGAAAGGTTGGCGCACATATCCTTGGTCTCAACAAGCGGCACACGACCGCGGAACAGATACAACAACGGAGACAACATGAAGAAATCGGCCCTCGCGCTCGCCGTCCTGGCAGCGCTTTCCCTGAACGCATCCATCGCATCCGCACAGACCAACGTGCAGGTCTACGGCATCGTGGACGCCGGCGTCGAATACGTGAACCACGCGAACACCAGCGACGGCAGCCAGGTGCGTGTTGTCTCGGGCGGCAAGAACACGTCGCGCTGGGGCTTCCGCGGCAGCGAAGAACTGGGCGGCGGCCTGAAAGCCGTGTTCAACCTCGAAGGCGGCATCCTGATGGACACCGGCGCCCAGGACGGCAACCTGTTCAAGCGCCAGGCCAACGTCGGCCTCGAAGGGGCCTTCGGCCGCGTGATCATCGGCCGCTCGTTCACGACGACCTACGACCTGGTCATCAAGTTCGACCCGATGGGCTTCGCGCCCAACTATTCGTGGGCGACGTCGGGCAGCGCCACCGGCCCGTCGAAGTATGGCATGACGACCGCGTTCGACAACCTGATCAAGTACACCGGCACCACGGGCGGCTTCACCTACGGCGCCACCGTCGGCCTGGGCGAACAGGCCGGCAGCAGCGCCGATGGACGCAAGTATGCCGTCGGCGGTTCCTGGTTCGGCGGCCCGGTCGGCCTGATGGCGTCCTACGAGCAAATCAACGGCAACACGGTCGCCGCCACCGGCAACCGCGACAAGACGACCGCCTTCCATCTGGGCACCGAGTACAAGGCAGGCCCGATGACCTACCAGGCCGGGATGCGCGGCTACAAGCTCCAGGCGGGCAAGGCCGCCACGGCGGACGTGCGCGGCGACACGTACTGGGCCGGTGCCACCTACGCGGTCTACCCGTGGACCCTGACCGGCGCCGTCTACCACGTCAACACCAAGAACCTGCCGGCAGCGGCGGACGCGGATCCGACCATGGTCGTGGTACGCGCCATGTACTCGCTGTCCA
>Ga0308166_1002305_pt1 | contig 17983 bp, 19 predicted proteins | sample PhyCR2_2_FD_202137 | JGI IMG/M metagenome (GOLD analysis project Ga0308166, IMG submission 202137) | Phyllosphere microbial communities from UC Gill Tract Community Farm, Albany, California, United States - DLSLCC.R2 | ecosystem: Host-associated > Plants > Phyllosphere > Unclassified | place... | reverse complement strand
AGCGTAAGCCGATCACCCCTGGCGATGTAAAGTCTACAACTTAGTTAGAAACTTACAAGTGTGAACTCGGTCAGGCATATGAAAAAAAAGGGTTGTATACACAATATTTAACAAATATGGTTAATTTGTGAACGCGGTGAAAAGTCGCAAAACCGCACCACACCGGGATCTCTGTGAAATTAACCACTTTACGAGAATGGTTTTTGACGAGGCAAAAAAAATTCCAGGATTAATCCTAATTTCACTCAATGATATAAATTTGAGTGAATTTTTAGCCCACTTAATTGTCTCCCAGGCTGGCTTGTATTTCTCACCGGGCGCATGATAAAGCCCATCGCATGACCTTCTTCTGCGGCGAGCGCCAGACGTTCATGTTCTTGTTCAGTAAGTTCATCCGTCAGCCAGCCAATAACCACGCTATAATTCCCGGTACGTAAAGCGCGAATCATCGATTCCAGAGTATTGCAGGGCGACATCTGGTTAATCTGCATCACTTTTGAAAGCGGAAGGCCGGACGACTGTACCCATTCTTTACTCAGCTTTTGCTGCGGGGTGAGCCACAGTTGCCAGCGCGACTGCTGGCCAAGCTGCTGTAATAAAGGTAGCAGCAAAAGCTGCGTCATCATGGGTTGATCTTCGCGATAGACGATTTCACTAATCAGCCCAGTGGCTGAATGTTCGACGACGCTGTGCGAAGGGCGACGTACTGAAGCCGAAGTCAGTGGTGAACGATTTGCGTGAGCTGAAGTAAACATAGTCTATCTCGCCTGTGGGTTACTGTATGCATATACAGTATATCTGCCAGGGGGCGTCGTCAACCTCATTTTCCCATTTTTGCATATATTTTATGCACTCTACCCGGCTATGAATTATCGCTGCGGCGACTTATTTATATGAATTCACTGTCTCTATGCTGAACCCGCAGGCGACATTTTCCTCCGTTAATCTTTACTTCACGGCTACCGGGCGTGTCGTCAATGGGGCCGATATGCTGTTCATCAATTAACATTGCTTAAGTATTCAGCGAGTCTCTGTAACACAATTTGCAGAATAACTTTTTCCTGAAAGCGCCTCGCAAAACAGCGAGCTGATTGAGATGAAGCCAAAATTCATCTTGCTGCACAAAACGAACTCACTTATTTTCTTCAATAACGGATCCGTTAATAAAATTACTTTTATGTGCATGATTACCAAAGGAATGATCATGAAGAAAATTTCAAAATTACGGTTCCTCCAGTTTCAGGAGTGCCTTTCCCCCTTAGGTAAAATCAGTAGCCGGCCTTTATTCGGCGGGTATAGTCTGGCGATTGAAAATACCGTATTCGCCATGGTGGCTGAGGGCGAAATCTATCTTAGGGTTTGCGAACAAAGCGCCTCTTATCGGGTTGAACATCACAGCCCGATGCTGATGATGCGCAAGAATGGCCGGCCAGTGGCCTTAAAGTATTACCGGATAGATGAAGCACTATGGCAGGACAGTAAAATGCTGTTTCACCTATCGCAGCTGTCATTGCATTCGGCGCGAAGCGAAAAGCAGCATCAGCGTGATTCCGGCAGACTAAAGAATTTGCCTAATATCAGCTTCCATATGGAGTTGATGTTGATCCATGCCGGAATAACCGATGTGAAAATGCTGCGTACACTCGGGGCGGAAAAGAGCTGGTTAAAATTGAGAGAGCATAATAAAGGAATATCAATCAATGTCCTTGAGTCCCTGGCGGGCGCGATTGCCGGCATTCATTCCGCCGCGCTCCCGGCGCAGCGGCGCCAGGAGCTACGGGAGTGGGCTAATACACAAGGATACAGCGTGGAGGATTATTCCGGTTGACCAGCAATCCGGCGCTGCAGACGACATATTTCCGGCAGCAGTGCGAGCAGTAGCCCAATCTGCTGCAGGACCAATGGTTCTTTACTGTCGGCTCGCGGCTCCAGATGTTGAATTCGCGATTGCAGGTTGCTGAGCGCCTGCTGAACACGCTGTTCGTCTGCGGGAGAATGATGCAGCGCATCATCGACGTAGCAGACGGCATCATCGAGTAACGCCAGTATTTCCGGAGTCGTCAGTTTTTCCCTGTGCGCCCCCAACGCGGAAATATAGCTGGTAAAGGTATGGTTAAGACACAACAGGCGGAATGCCGTTTCACGCATCGTGTTGTCGGCTTTAGGCTCTGTGGATAAATTTGATACCACTGATGCCAGTTCGCTATCCCGATTATGTGCGTTACGCCGGGCAACGCGATACTCAAGACGGTTATCGCGCCCCTGATGATACTGCTCGAGAATAGCGTCAAGATAACGGCAGTTAGCGTTGATGGCCTGATCCAGTACGCGAGGTAAGTTACGGAAGTTCCAGTCAGGCCAGATAAAGGTCACTGCCGCCCAGGCGATGGCGCAGCCGATCAGCGTATCAAGGATACGCGGTAAAGCGACTTCGAATCCTTCACCTAACAGGTTAAAGCACAGCAGTACCAGCAGCGTGATAAACATAGTGGCGTGCGCATACTGCACGTTGCGAAAAGCGAAAAACAGCACGCCGGTTAGTACAATGAGCAGAAGCTGGCCTTCAACCGAGGGAACCAGCAGCAGCACCGGTAGGCCGATCGCGACGCCAATCAATGTACCGATGATCCTTAACGCCAGACGATGCCGGGTCGCGTTATAGTTCGGCTGACAAACAAACAGGCTGGTAAGCAGAATCCAGTAACCGTGGTTGAGGCCGGTAAACTGAATGAACGCATAGCCCGCGCACAGCACCAGTGACATTCGCACCGCGTGGCGGAAAAGCGCCGATTCCGGCGTCATATTGCTGCGCAGTCGTAACCAGATATCGCTAAACCCGCTAGGGCGATCGTCGGCAAGCAGATTTTCGGGATGGTTGCTGGCCAGCACGCTGGTCTGCACCGATTCGATAGTTGCCAATTGCGCATCAATAGCGCGTAGGTTATTGAGCAGAAAACCCAGCGCTTTGACCTGATCTTGCGGCGCGCCGCTGGCGCGGACGCGATCCAGCGCCGCGTCCAGATGCATAAAGGCGCGTTCAAAGTGCGCATCATGCTGATACGGGATGCGTAAGAGAATGGCGCGGGAAAGTTTTTGACAGGCCTGCGCCTGCATTGACAACATCCGTTGGAAACGGAACATCACATCGCTGTAGCGGAAATGGTCGCGAAGCGTCTGATACTGAATATGTGATGAGCTGGCACGCTCATGAATGTCCTGGGCGACGAAATAATACTGAAGGGTGCGACGAGTGCCGCGTTGCCCGCGGTCGCCGCGCAGGCGTGTCAGTAAAGACGCTTTCGTCTGGTTAAGCATCGCAACCAGCTTGCCGTTAGCGAGCGCCAGATCGTACAACGGGGCCTGACTTTCATCTTCGATATCCGGATCGAACAGTCGGGATTTAAGTTCAAGGTATTGGGCCAGCTGTTCATAGCTGCGCGCAAGGTTATCCTGCAGTGGGCGGATGGGAAAAATAAGATGCCCTGCGAGCGTCAATACGTTGTACCAGATGGCACCAGCCAGCAAAAAGAGCGGCTGCAGGTACCAACTGTTATACAGAGTGACCCCTAACATGGTGTAGATTGCGATCAGTAAGGCGCCGAAAGCAATGGTGGCATAGCGTTGACCCAGCCCGCCGAGCAGGATAAAACCCGTCGTGGACAGGGTTAACCCAATAGCAAACAGCCACGGCCATGGAAACAGTAACTCCACCGACGCGGAGGCAATAAAGAAGCAGACCAGCGTAATAGCGAGATTACGTAACCGCCCGGTAAGGCGATCGTCGAGGTCGGTCAACGCCGCGGCAACCACCCCAAGCGTTAACGGGATGGTGAGTTTGACTTCGCCAATCCACCACGGCGCAACCGTGGTGCCACAAAGCGCAATAAATATCCTGGCGTTATATAGCCAGGCGCTATTCCATGTATAACGGCGGAGCAGGGGGCTTAACATAACAGTGTTCCGTACAATTACTGAAAGCGACGGCGGGCGTTGGCTTCGCGCGCGGCGCGAGCCGTTTCAACGGAGACCACGCGGCGTCCTACCGGCCAAAGAGCAATGGCGGCAATTTTAAAATTGGCGATCCCCACGGGGATACCAATGATGGTCAGGCACTGCGCAATACCGCTGAAAATATGCATCAGGCACAGCCACCAACCGAAGAACATGAACCACAAAATATTCAAAATAGTGCCGCCCGCGTTCAGTAAACTGTTTTTTGCTTCAGGTTCCAGTTCATCAACATGAATGGCTTCATTACCGTAGGGTAACAGCGATAGTCTGGTGATTTCCCAACATGAACGCGTCAGCGGTAACGTGAAGATCAAAATAATACTGACCAGCGTCGCCAGTAGCCAACCGAGCGTGGTGGCGAAACCGCCAAGAACAAAGTTCAAAATATTCAGAATGGTACGCATAAACCCTCTGGTTAACCCTGTGGATAATAAGACCCGGCAATTGTAACGTTTTTTTGCGCTGGAGCACCTGCTCGCGGGCGGTTAAACTTAAAAACATTCAAACTGATTGAAATTTGGCGATATATGGAACTTAAAGCGACAACATTGGGCAAACGCATGGCACAGCATCCTTATGATCGGGTGCAGTTGCTTAATGCCGGGGTCAAAGTCTCAGGCGATCGTCATGAGTATCTTATACCTTTCAATCAGTTATTGTCAGTTCAATGTAAGCGTGGCTTGGTGTGGGGCGAGCTGGAGTTCGTGCTGCCGGAAAGCAAAGTTGTGCGTTTGCATGGTACCGAATGGACTGAGACGCAGCATTTCTTTCATCATCTCAATAATCTCTGGCAGCAGTGGAGCGCGGAGATGAGCGAAATCGCCGCGGACTTGCTGCGCCAGCAGTTAAGTGAAATTGAACGAGCCAGCGCCGAAGGTAAGTGGTTGACGCGCCAGCAGGTCGCGGACGTGCAGGATAAAATCCGCCGGGCTTTAACCGGGTTACCTTTCCCTGAGAGCCGTCTGGATGAATTCGATAATTGCCGCGAACTGTGGCGCCAGTGTCAATGTTGGCTTAGCGATATCGACGAGGCTCGCCTGGCGCATAATCAAGCCTATACCGAAACTATGCTGGAACAGTATCGCGGTTTCTTCGATAAGATTGAGTCTTCGCCGCTCAACCCGGCGCAGGCGCGGGCGGTGGTTAACGGCGAGCGTTCGCTGCTGGTTCTTGCTGGCGCCGGTAGCGGCAAAACGTCGGTACTGGTCGCTCGTGCCGGGTGGTTATTAAATCGCGGCGAAGCAGCGGCGGATCAGATCCTCCTACTGGCCTTTGGCCGTCAGGCTGCTCAGGAAATGGATGAACGTATTCAGGAGCGGTTGGGAACTGACGAGATTGCCGCGCGAACTTTCCATTCACTGGCGTTACATATTATTCAACAGGGCAGCAAGAAAGTGCCGGCGATCAGTAAGCTGGAAAACGATACAGCCGCCCGGCAAAAGCTATTGTTGAAGGCCTGGCAGCAGCAGTGTCAGGAGAAAAAAGCGCAGGCCAAAGGCTGGCGTCAGTGGCTGGTGGATGAGATGGAGTGGCAGATTGACGAAGGTGATTTCTGGCAGGATCGCGCGCTGTTGCGCCGCCTGGCCGGCCGCCTTGACCGCTGGGTTAGTTTAATGCGCATGCACGGCGGCTCGCAGGCGGAGATGATCGCCAGCGCCCCTGAAGAAGTCCGCGATCTTTTTAATAAGCGTGTGAAACTGATGGCCCCGCTGCTGAAAGCCTGGAAAGCAGCGTTGAAAGAGGAAAATGCCGTTGATTTCTCCGGGCTTATACACCAGGCGGTCAACATACTGGATAAAGGCCGTTTTGTGAGCCCCTGGAAACATATTCTGGTTGATGAGTTTCAGGATATCTCTCCACAGCGTGCTGAATTGCTGGCGGCGCTGCGTCGGCAAAATAAACAGACCTCGTTATTTGCGGTGGGTGACGACTGGCAGGCGATTTATCGCTTCAGCGGCGCGCAGCTCTCTTTAACCACGGCGTTTAACCACTACTTTGGCGAAGGAGATTGCTGCGCGCTGGATACCACCTATCGATTTAACGGTCGTATCGGCGAGATTGCTAATGGTTTTATTCAGCAAAACCCGCATCAGCTGGCTAAACCGCTGAATAGCCTCACGGCTGGCGATAAGAAAGCGGTGACCCTGCTGCCCGACGATAAACTCGACGATCTGCTCGACAAGTTGAGCGGTTACGTTAAACCCGAACAGCGAATTTTGCTGCTGGCACGCTATCACCATCTGAAACCCGCCGCGCTGGAAAAAGCCGCGACCCGCTGGCCGCATCTGCAGCTAGATTTTATGACAATTCATGCCAGCAAGGGCCAGCAGGCTGACTTTGTTATTGTGTTGGGCCTGCAGGAGGGGGATGACGCCTTCCCGGCGCCGGCAAGAGAGTCGGTAATGGAACAAGCGTTGTTGCCACAGCCGGAAGATTTCCCGGATGCTGAAGAGCGTCGGCTACTGTATGTGGCGATAACCCGCGCTCGCCTGCGGGTCTGGCTGCTGTTCAATAAAGAACGGCCTTCGTCATTTGTTGAGATACTGCAGGAACTGGGCGTGCCGGTAGCGCGAAAGCCCTGATCGTCGGCGGCCGTCTGGCCGCCGTGGGGATTACTTCAGGCGCTCGGCAAGGTAGCGTTGGTAATCAGGGATTAAAATTTCAATCGGTTGATTAAAGTCCGGCGACTGGATAATAAAGTCAGCGGTGGCGGCATTCGTGGCTACCGGGATATTCCACACCGTCGCCAGACGCAGGAGCGCTTTGACGTCAGGATCGTGAGGTACCGCATTGAGCGGATCCCAGAAGAAGATCAGTACATCAATTTTCCCTTCCGAAATCAGCGCGCCGACCTGCTGGTCGCCGCCCATCGGTCCGCTCAGCATCGCTTTCACTTCCAGCCCGGTGGCGCGTGAGACCAGGTTGCCGGTGGTCCCGGTTGCATAGAGCTGGTGCTGAGCCAGTAGCGCCTGATGACGTTCGACCCATTTCATCAGCAAATCTTTGCAGTGATCGTGTGCTACCAGCGCGATATGTTTGCGTGCGGGTAAGGTACGTGTTGTCAGTTCCATAATGGGGTTCCACTTATATTAACTTGCAGACAGATTACTGGAAGTGACTGATGCTGCAAGCGTCGGGGAGAAAAATTTTGCCGTATCTGTGAGTTAGGCTTGATGGCTGGTTTACATGGATTAGCTTACACTAGGGCTAAAGCGCAGGAGGATTATGATGAAAGAGAACGATATTGCTAGCATTCTGACCACCACCCGGACGATTGCGCTGGTAGGCGCCAGCGACAAACCCGATCGCCCGAGCTATCGGGTAATGAAATATCTGCTGGAACAGGGCTACCACGTCATTCCGGTTTCACCAAAGGTCGCAGGTAAAACCCTACTTGGTCAACAAGGCTATGCCACCCTAGCGGAAGTTCCGGAAAAAGTCGATATGGTTGATGTGTTCCGCAACTCGGAAGCGGCGTGGGGTGTGGCGCAAGAAGCGGTGGCCATCGGGGCGAAGACGTTGTGGATGCAGCTCGGCGTGATTAACGAGCAGGCGGCGGTGATGGCGCGTGAAGCGGGATTAAATGTGGTTATGGACCGTTGTCCGGCTATTGAAATTCCCCGACTAGGGTTAGCGAAGTAAAATAAAACCCCGCATTTGCGGGGTTTTTAACAGAAACATCGCGGTGAAGCCCAGTCAGTTACGCAGACGCGGCGCCTGCAACTGCTTACGGATAGTCTGCGCCAGTTCGTCCATCGACGGCTGTTCGGGATGTTCATCGCTGGCTTCACTGCTGAGCTGCGCTTCCGCGAGGTAGGTGTGGACCGGCTGGCCGTCCTCATCTTCCATCACAACATGATACCAGGGGGCCGCGCGCAGTTCATCGTTGGCGCCGATTTCATCCGCGGCGGGCTCGTCAAGCGAATACTCTGGATCGATATCAACGATTACGCCAAGGTAGCCGAGTAGCGTATGGCGAACCTGTTGGCCGATACCGAATTTGCTGGCAATCATAGTCACCTCCCGGGAAACGCTGGCGCCCACTGTATCCATCATCTTCAAATGTTCTTGAGTCATGAGAATAACGTGTGGGCGATGTTCCGCTTTTCAAGTTACATGACGCGACAGGCAAACCCTTTCAGATACAGTCCTTCCGGGTAGGTTGCGATCACCGGGTGATCGGCAGCCTGACGGAACTGCTCTATAAATTGTACATCACGCCCGGCATCTATTGCGGCGTCGGCGATGATTTTCTGAAATAAATCGGTGGTCATCAGGCCGGAACAGGAGAAAGTCAGCAGTATGCCGCCTGGGTTCAACAGCTGGATCGCCAGCATATTAATGTCTTTATAACCGCGGCAGGCGCCCATCAGTTGGCTTTTGTTTTCGACGAATTTCGGCGGATCCATGACGATAACATCGAATTTTTCCCCCTGATCGCGATATTTACGCAGCAGTTTGAACACGTCGTCGCGTACGAATTCGGCTTTCGACAGATCCAGCTTATTGAGCTCAACGTTCTGTCTGGCGACATCCAGCGCCTCTTGTGAGGTATCAACGCTGGTGACCTGGCGGCAGCCGCCCATCAGCGCAGAAACCGCGAATCCGCCGGTATAAGAGAAGCAGTTGAGGACGCGCTTATCGGCGACGTAGCGGCGGGTCGCCAGACGGCTATCGCGCTGATCGAGATAGTAGCCAGTTTTATGGCCGCCCTGAATATCTACCAGCAGCTGCATACCGTGTTCGGTAATGGGCAGTAGCGCTGGCGGCAGTTCGCCTATCACCGGGCCTTGCGCCAGGTCCAATCCTTCTTTTTTACGTACCGCCACATCGCTGCGATCGTAGATCGAGCATTGCGGGAACAGGGTTTGCAGAGCGCTGACGATGGCCGCACGCTGATATTCCGCGCCGGCGCTCAACAGCTGCAGAACGAAGAAATCGCCAAAGCGATCGATTGTCACGCCTGGCAGGCCGTCGGATTCCCCGGCGATTAAACGATAGCTGTCAAGACCATCGCGTTCGGCCAGCCATTGACGCCAGGTTTGCGCCTGCTGCAGGCGACGCTCGAAAAAAGCATTATCGATAGCTTCATGACGATCGAAACTCCAGACGCGGGCGCGGATTTGCGAGGAGGGCGAATAGGCGCCGCGAGCAAGCCATTTCCCCTGCGAATCAACGATATCGATCGTCTCGCCGGAGCGAGCTTTACCTTCCATCCGGGCGACGGCGCCGGAGAAAATCCATGGATGGCGACGCAGCAGGGATTTCTCGCGTCCTTTGGCTAATACTAAGCGGGGGATAATGGAATCTGTCATGGAGCTACCTTTAAGCGACGGAGTGTCGGCACCGAAAAATGGCGCGTAGATTAGCATAACTGGCTGGGGCAAGCACCATTCCTGCCGCCGCCGGGCGGATGTTTTAGCGTCAGGCAAAAGTGAGTATGCTGGTGGGAATTTGCTATTCTCTGCATCAGGATAGCGCAGTTGAGGGGGTAATAATGGCGAAGGTATGCACGATGGCGTGGGTTCACGGAGTCGTCCAGGGCGTGGGATTCCGCTATTCAACGCAGCGTGAAGCGCTGCAGCTGGGGCTGACCGGTTACGCGCGAAATCTGGATGATGGCAGCGTAGAAGTGCTGGCCTGCGGGGAAGCGGAGCAGGTGGAAAAACTGATTGCCTGGCTTAAGGCCGGCGGGCCGCGTAGCGCAAGGGTCGACAGGGTGTTAACCGAGCCCCATCAACCCACCAGAGAGTGGCAAAAATTCGCTATTCTCTATTAAATGCACTTTACAGGCTTCGGCAGGCCGGCGATTTTCGTCGCCTGCTTGGCCGGCCCTTTGGGGAATAACCGGTACAGATAGCGGCTGTTGCCTTTCTCTTCACCGAATTTATTCGCCATGGCTTTGACCAGCATACGGATGGCTGGCGAAGTGTTGAACTCCAGATAAAAATCGCGCACGAAGCGCACTACTTCCCAGTGTTCGACGGACAGGCTGATCCCTTCCTGAGCGGCGATAACCTCCGCCATCGCTTCACTCCACTGAGTTGTCTCTTTCAGATAGCCTTCGCTATCGGTCTCTATTTCACTGCCTTCAAAGATAAACATGATTTTTCACATAATGCGGAAACTGCGCGCAGTGTAGCAAAAAATAAGGCCCCGCATAAGCGAGGCCTGGTGTTGCAGGAGAGAAGGTTAGTCTCTGCTGGCGAAGCCGAGGATGCTCAGCAGGCTGACGAAGATGTTGTACAGCGAAACGTACAGGCTAACGGTGGCGCGAATGTAGTTGGTCTCGCCGCCGCGGATGATGTTGCTGGTTTCAAACAAAATCGCGCCGGAAGAGATAAGGATGAACACCGCGCTGATGGCCAGGTGCAGAGCCGGCAGCTGCAGGAAGATGTTCGCCACCATACCAATCAGAACGACCACCACGCCCGCCATCAGCATGCCGCCGAGGAAAGACATGTCTTTGCGCGTCGTCAACACGTAAGCCGAGCAGCAGAAGAAGACCAGGGCGGTGCCGCCCAACGCCAGGCCGATCAAATCGCCCATGCCTGCGGACAGGTAAGCGTTCAGCATTGGCCCCAGAATGTAGCCGAGGAAGCCGGTAAAGGCGAAGGCCGCCAGAATACCGCTTGGCTTATTAGCCAGTTTGTAGGTCAGGAACATCAGACCATACATACCCACCAGGGTGAGGATAAGGCCCGGAGACGGCAGCATCAGCACGGTACTGGCGGTGGCGGTGATCGCCGAAAACGCCAGCGTCAGGCTGAGTAGAAAATAGGTGTTACGCAGAACTTTGTGCGTGCTGAGCAGCGATGAACGGTCACGCGATGAGGTAATTATACGATCCATGAGTCACTCTCTTATGACAGATGTAATTAGTTATGAAGCATAAGAAAAGCGAGCCGAAAGCCATAATGCTTTTACCCATCTTTACTCAGATCCTGGTGTCGGTGGGGTAGCGTTTTATTCTGGTGAAACAGATTAATGCAGTATGTTTATGCGTTCAGCGGCGGAAAGCAGATCTGAATCTTATAGGTCACTGAAAAATATTGCCTTATTGCCAGTCAGCGACTAAGTGTGGAAGGGGTATCAACGAAGCATAAAGGCAAGGGAAATGAAACGACAACAATATAACCACATCACACACGCATTACTGGTTTTGGGGTTACTCGGCAGCGCGGCCACGGCAATAGCCGCCCAGGTCCCGCAGGGTACCGAACTTGCAGCAAAACAGGAGCTTGTCAGGAACAACGGTAATGAACCCGCTTCGCTCGACCCGCATAAGGTCGAAAGCGACGTCGAGTTTAATATCATTAGCGATCTGTTCGAAGGGCTGGTAAGCGTTTCGCCGCAGGGCGAGATTCAGCCGCGGCTGGCGCTGAAGTGGGAGAATAAAGATAACCTCATCTGGACTTTCCATCTGCGTCCGGGGATCACCTGGTCCGATGGTTCAGCGATTACCGCGCAGGATATCGTCTGGAGCTGGCAGCGGCTGGTCACACCGACCACCGCTTCGCCGTACGCCAGCTATCCGGGCAATATGCATATTGTTAACGCCCGCGATATCTCGGAGGGGAAACAGCCACCGGAAACTCTCGGCGTAAAAGCGCTGGACGATACCACGCTGCAGGTCACGTTAAACCAGCCTAACGCCGCCTTCCTCGCGATGCTTGCTCACCCGTCGCTGGTGCCTATTGATAAGGTGCTGGTGGAGCGTTTTGGGGATAAATGGACTAAACCGGAACATATTGTCACCAGCGGCCCTTACACGCTGTCGAAGTGGGTCGTCAACGAGCGCATCGTGGCGCAACGCAATCCTAAGTACTGGGATAATGAACATACGGTAATCAATAAAGTGACCTATCTGCCGATTACTTCCGAAGCGGCGGATGTGAATCGTTATAAAGCCGGTGAGATAGATATTGTTTATACGGTGCCGGTGAACCAGTTTGCGTTACTCAAGAAAACGATGGGCTCGCAGCTGAACGTTGCGCCACAGCTGGCGACCTACTATTACGAACTCAATACCACTAAACCGCCCTTTAATGACCCCCGAGTGCGCCGGGCGCTCAACATGGGGCTGGATAAAGATATCATCGCCGATAAGGTGATGGGGCAGGGACAACGTCCGGCATGGCTGATTAGCCAGCCCGATATCGGCGGCGTCACGCTGAAACAACCGGATTACGCCAGCTGGCCGCGCGACAAACGCATTGCCGAGGCAAAAAAACTGCTTAACGAGGCGGGCTTTAATGAAAGCCATCCGCTGGTCTTTAATCTGCTGTATAACACCTCGGAGACGCACCAGCGCATTGCTATCGCCGCCAGTTCGATGTGGAAGAAAAATCTCGGCGTAGAGGCGAAGCTGCAGAACCAGGAGTGGAAGACCATGCTGGATACCATGCATACGCATAATTTTGATGCCGTGCGTTATGCCTGGATCGCCGATTATGATGATGCGGCGTCATTCCTGAATAACTTCCGCACCGGCGACAGCGAAAACACCAGCCAGTACAGTAACTCGGCCTATGATAAAGCGCTGCATGATGCGGCGAAGGCGGCGGATACCACCGCGCGAGGCAAATTCTATCAGCAGGCGGAGGATCTGTTGGCTGAGGATGTGCCCGCGATTCCGGTTTATCACTATGTGCGTACCCATTTAGTGAAGCCGTGGGTCGGCGGCTTCGAGCCGGATAAGCTGGGTTACTACTACACCAAAGATATGTACATCATAAAACATTGAGTCAAAGGGCGCTCTTGACGCCGAATTTCTGTGCAAACTGCCTGAAATTCAGACGAATAACACAAATTTGTTTGTTTTTAAGGCAGTTGAACAAAATGATGCTTTACAGCATCGGCAGAGGTGTTTATAGTGCGCCCCATACCGGAAGCGTGGCCGAGCGGTTGAAGGCACCGGTCTTGAAAACCGGCGACCCGAAAGGGTTCTAGAGTTCGAATCTCTACGCTTCCGCCAAATTAAACAAGGGGTTACCGAAAGGTAGCCCCTTGTTGCTTTGGGCTGTTGGTATAGTGTTGGTATATTCACTTGGTATATTTTGCTGCCCAACTGCCGCTTTCACTTCTCCTTGCTCATCATCGGAACGTCCAGCGTCGGCGATATTTTGACCTTACGATCATACGTCACAACCTGGCTTTCTGTTTTGTGTCCACTAAACATCTGCTTCTCTTTGCTACTACCTTCATAGTCTGAAATCGCCTTGGCTTTAATATCGTGGAACGTACCCGGAACAGGTCGACCCAGTTTCAGCGCGGCTTGCTTTTTCGCGTTATTCCACCATGTATTGAATGTTTTTTTATTCATCCGTCCACCTGATGGTGAAGGGATTACATAACCGGCTGCTGATTTTCCGATAAGATGTTTTTTAGCCAAATCAATCGCCGCACGTAGACGGGGTGTCCATTTCTTGATCTGTTTTTTACCCGTCTTGTTTTGCTCAATAAAAATCCCATCTTCCATTAGCTCGGAAACTATCAAATCAAAAACGTCGCCTTCGCGGGCTGCACAGAGATAAGATATTTCCATCGCAACTTTTACTTCTATTCGTGCGCATTCGTAAACAGCCAGATAATCTTCATCTGGAATATAAACGTCACGATCTGCGAGAGTGAACTTACGGATCCCGCGACAGGGATTTCCCTTCACATAGCCACGTTCAAAGCCCCAACCAAAAACCCGCGACATGCTGGATACTTCCTGATTTGCCTGGTTCTTACTGGAAACGCCGCGCTTATCCATATAAATACGAACCTGCTCAATTTTAATGTCGTCTGCTTTCATCTTTCCGAATACCGCCAGTAGCTTCTTCTGGTGTTGGCGATAATCACTCTGGGTACGAGTCGCCAGCTCAGTGAATGTCGGGCTGTCGAGGAACATCCCCCATAGCTTGGCAAATGTCATTACGTCATGGCGCTCAGCTTTTGCTTTTTCGTAATTGGCCCAGAGTTTTGACATACTTGTTTCGCGTATTTTCCCCAAACTAATACTTTTCTTTGTACCTTTTGGTTTCCAGACATAGCTATATTTATTTTTTGTGACCCGAGGCGGAAGTTGTATATCCTTCGGATCTTTACGTGGTCTTCCCATAGATGGCGTCAAAGTTGGGTTCTGTTGCAACATACTCGTCAACCTTTGGCAATTCAGTAATATTAGGTGCCAGACTTCTACGCAGGACAATTGGGCGATTTCTTCGATCCGTAGTAAACGGAATGCCGTGACATCGAAGTTGACGCTGCTGTTCTGTGTACCGTCTGTATCCAGTAATTTCAGCAATTTCCACTGGTGACAGTGTGAGTTCGTACATAGCTATCACCTCAGATAGCCAGCCAGTAAAAGATAACTGGCTGGTGGGCGTAATTCTGAAAATAAAAAATCAGTTTTGAGTCAGTTTTTGCAGCACTCTATTACCCTCAATGAGACGTTGCCAGATTGCAGAAACATACCGGGCCTGGTGTATAGCATCGGCAAGGGCGTTGTGCCGTTCTCCCTCAAATGGGATGGTTTTCTTTGGGTCGATTCCAATTGCTTTACCGAGCTCTACAATTGTTCGAACATCGCGATCATTCCAGTATTCCCATGGGTATTCTTCAGCGATGAAATCAAATGAAGAACGCAGAATACAATTATCGAAAGATGCGCCATTTCCCCAGACCTGTGCTTTTTTGCGACCGCCCGGGATATTTTCAAAAATGAATTCACCGAACTGGAGCAGGGCATCATGTAGCGGGATAGCATCATCATTCACGATTGCCGAGCGCGCTTCAGAGGACTGCTTAAGCCACCAGATGACGGTTGATGGATCCATTTTGGCGCCCCAATTCACTGAGGATTCCAGGCTTACGACTTTGTAGAAACTTTCTCCGATTGAGCCTGTTGCCGGATCAAATACGACAGCGCCGATAGCGACGATAGGGGCGTCTTGTTTATTCCCCATGGTTTCAAGGTCAACCATGACGTGAACATTATCTGCTGGTAATTCTTCAACATCATTATGATGACCGGATTCAATATTTACGGTAGTTGTTTCGCTACCAATGTCAGCATTACTTGTACCTGTCTCAGCTGCTGTTTCGCTTTCAGAAATTTCATTAACAACTTCGATTTCATTACCGAAATCCTCTTCCATCTGCACATCGCTGGTGGCCTCTGCGGTAGAATTAGTTCTGGTTAGATCTTCTGTAACCCATTTGCCGTCGTTAGGATCGCTGATGCCTTCGATATATTCACCACGGTTAGCGGCTAATATCTGATTTATTTTGTCCTGCAGATCACCTTGCTCCGGGTTTTCAGGCATTGCGTTTGATGTGCGGATGTTCGCCAGTGCTTCTTCAAGCATTCGCACACGTCTGGCCGGAACCTTAATCCACTTATGCAGTGCCTGTAATGTGAGGTGATGAATTTCGTCATCTGAAATGGAGAGACCACCTACCTCCATAAAATAAAGGTCGAATGAAAGGGATTTGATAAAATTATCCCGTTCGATTTCTAAAAGGTTAAGCAGTTCACATGCTTCTGACAGATCCATTACTGCAGTTTTACCGGAAATAGCCAGTTCTACTTGAGGCCTAATTTCAAGTTCGCGCGCCGGCGTATCATCGGCCTGATCATTCGCGCCGGTCATCTTATCTGCATCACTATTGTCAGGTTCTTCAACTTTACGCATTGGCATAGGCATCGAGGAACGGCCGCAGGCGATATCAACAATAAGCTCGTCCGGGTGAGCGTGGTCGGCTTCAGTCATGACACGGTTCAGATATTCGCGATGTTTCACCGGATCTTTCCACAAACCCTCTGGCGTTGTTTTAACCGTCGCGACATTACAGGCCCGTGAGTAATCGCGACCACCAGGCATGGACATGAAAAGCTCACGAGTTGCCAGGAACTCAGCGTTTTCCATCTTATTCATCATGCTGTTTGCCTTAATATCGACGTCCAGCGGTGGGCTGTAGATGTCGAACTCCTGGGTACGGGCTATCAATCCCAGGCAGATCTCGAATTCAAGGCCGAGGGGCGTTAACGGAGTCAGGCGATCTGTTGCGTTACCGCCGCCGGCATTCGCGCCGGAGGGCGTGCGATTTACGGCAGAAATACTATTACCAGCAGCCCATTCTTTAGTCAGAATCCCGCGGTCAATGTGCGCCGTTTGAAACCATAATTTGGCAAACTGAACCTGCTTACCAAGCTCATAGCGTTTCCCTTCAGGGAAAACGGTTTTGAATGCACTGGTGAATTTCCACAGACCGGGAATATCGTATTTCTTAATTTCCGGTACATTTTCAGCAGCCAGGATCAGATTCTGTATAGCGTGATTCTCTGTATCCATTTCCATTAAGGAAAGGCGGTCCCGGTGTGGAATGCTAATGTGATACACATGGCGTTCGTCGGCCATGTACTGAGCCAGCAGCTGCGTGCGGAATGGCATTTCGGCCAGCTTGAACAGGGCATCTTCATTGTTTGAATAGTCCTCTTCATCATTCTTGCTGACAGGGGGATTAGCTACCGGTTCATTGCTTACTTCTGGCTCTGCAGGGGCTGGAGCAGCAATTTTTTGCCAGCTCAATCCATCCTCGCCAAGTTCGTAGCGATCACACCAGGTGTCATCCAGCACACCTTCTTCCGGTAGATCATCCACGATGAGCCAGTTAGTGCGGATAGGGAGCTGGTGGTTGGCGCCGCGTCCAACATTAATCTCAGCGTCTTCCAGAATGTCCAGGATACGGCGTTCGGCGCGGGAATCTGATTTAGCAGAAAACCAGCAGAAGAGGTTTTTCGCTTCGGTGGCTTTTGCCTTTGCTTTAATGAGATACGCGTAGTTGTTCATTGCGTTTGGGTTCCTTAAGGCTGTAAGATACCCGGGACTGTGAAAGCTCCCTCTGGGTAGTGGTCATTGTCAAAACTCGAATCCGGAAAGCTTTGGTCGGCTAACCGGGGTACTTAACCCGCCTTGCGCGGGTTTTGTGCTTTATGGGCCTTTTTCAGGCTGGTGGTGTTCAATAGTCATTCTCAAAACCCGAATCAGAAACTTACTGCAGGCTGTTGGTCGTCAGCAGTCTTCAATGCCTTTTTATATGGCTGGCATGTGCCTTTTACGTGCTGGGCCTCAGCATCGCTGTTACAACTGGTCTCAGATGGATACACGCCTATCAGGACATCAGAGCACTCGCCGGTCAGGGCACACACGCTGATGACAAGGGCAAACAGCGTATTCATGCTTTAGCCTCAGGGTTCCCTTTCTGGGCTAACAGGTAGCAAAGCTGACGTAGCCTTGCTTCAAACCAGTTCAGTCGTGTTGCCTGGTGGCCAGTCGGTACTCGGGCAAAATCTGTCATATTCATCTCCCGTTTATTGATGGGTAGGGGCTTTGCAGCACGGCGCCGGGTGCCTCCCGGTGGCTGCAGCCAGTTAACAACTGCTGCCGACCTGCTTTTTCCCGCAACATGGAAGCCGCCCATGTTTACCTTTTAACTGTGTCGCGTGCGCTTAGCCGCATTCACCGTGGTGCAAAGCAAAATTTGCGATTAGAACTCTGGTGCAGTCGTATCAATTCGCTTAACTGAAAGCGCCTCTTTGAACTCTGCAAAACTCAATACTTCGTCGCCTTCTGACAGGCTTTCAAAATATGCTTCGTATTCCTTTTCCATCACTGTTTCCTTCCCTTAAGGCCGGGTCGCCGAACGTTGAAACCTGCTGCGAGTGTTATTGCTGTCATCTCATCCGGTGTTTCGTATGCCGCCGGCAGCTACTACGTGGGCTTCCTGCCTCGATGACGTGTTGCGATGGGGGTATTATTATCGAAGTAATCGATATACGTCAAATTAAATCGATAGGTAGGGATAAAAAAAACCAGCAGGTCAATTCATGACCCACGAAATGTGGAAGGAGATAGAAGGGTTTATTTAGTAGGGGGAATCAGGTTTCTTTTTTGTAGATAGGCCTTTGCGAAATTATCAA
>Ga0308166_1002304_pt1 | contig 17992 bp, 14 predicted proteins | sample PhyCR2_2_FD_202137 | JGI IMG/M metagenome (GOLD analysis project Ga0308166, IMG submission 202137) | Phyllosphere microbial communities from UC Gill Tract Community Farm, Albany, California, United States - DLSLCC.R2 | ecosystem: Host-associated > Plants > Phyllosphere > Unclassified | place... | reverse complement strand
TTGCACTGTCGTTCTGCGATGCTCACTGTACTAGCGTACAGCTGCGCTTCTCGAACGACATTGCTGCCGCTCGCGACGGTTTTTCGAGGTGTCGATTGACACAACGCGCGGACGCGGGTTGCTTATCGTACATGATTGTTCAGTAACTCGCTGGACCCTGCTTGCCTTATCTCAAGGACGGCGCACGAGCGGCAACGTGCGCAACGTGCGGCGCTCGTGTTCCTCGTCGTGCAAGGTCGCACTCGCCTTGATCAAGTCGCTGCGGCTGACGACGCCCAGCAGTTGCGCATGCCCCGTCTGCGCGACGACCGGCAGGCGCTCGATGCCGTGCACGGCCAGGCGCGTCGCCACGGCGCGGCACGTTTCGCCGGGCAGGGCGACGAGCGGCGGATTGGCCCCGAACAGGTCGCCGACGCGCATCGCCGGCGGATGGCCGTCCAGGGTGTCGCGCGCGACCATGCCGACGACGAGTCCGGCGCGCGTGACGGGAAAGCCGCGGTGCTTCTGGCCCGGGCCGAACTGCGTGGCGAGGACCTCACTGATCGTGGCATCGGCATCGATGTAGTGGACGTCCGTGCTCATCACCTCGGCCACGCTGTGGCGCTCGAGCGGATCGATGCCGTATTCGCGGTAGATGTGATGGCCGCGGCGGGCGATCTTTTCCGTCAGGATCGAGCGGCCCATCGTCAGCACCGTGAAGCCGTAGGCGCCGGCCGCGGCGGCGAGCAGCGGCAGCAGGGCATTGGCGTCGTGCGTCAGCTCGAACGCGAACACGACGGCCATCACGGGCGCGCGCATCATGCCGCCCAGCGTGGCGGCCATGAACACGAGCGGCCACAGCGCGGGTTCGGCGCCCGGCAGGTACGGGCCCAGCAGCGCGCCGAGGCCCGCGCCGAGCATGAGCAGCGGGGCCAGCACGCCGCCGGACGTGCCGGAACCGAGCGCGATCAGCCAGATCACCAGTTTCACCGCCAGCAGGCCGACGATGGCGCTGGCCACCATGTGGTTGTGCAGCAGATCGCCGATGACGTCATAGCCGACGCCCAGCGCGCGCGGCTCGAAGTAGCCGCCGATGCCCACGGCGAGACCGCCCAGCGCCGGCCACCACATCCAGTGGATCGGCAGGCGGTGAAAGCCGTCCTCGACGCGGTACAGCGCCGTCGACATCAGCCACGCGAGCGCGCCGCATGCGATGCCGGCCGCGAGGCAGGAGAGGAGGGCGATCGGTGCGACGGGGGCCGTCGCCACCGGGAACAGCGCGCCGGAACCGATCGCGAGCGGACGCAGGAAGCCGGCCACGGCGCACGCGGTCGCCACCGGCAGCAGGCTGCGCGGACGCAGTTCGAACAGCAACAGCTCGACGGCCATCAGCACGGCGGCCACCGGCGTGCCGAACACGGCGGTCATGCCGGCCACGGCGCCGGCCACGAGCAGCGATTTGCGCTCGCCGCCCGTCAGGTGGAAGTGCTGGGCGATCAGCGAGCCGATCGCGCCGCCGGTCATGATGATCGGCCCTTCCGCGCCGAACGGGCCGCCGCTGCCGATCGCGATGCCCGACGACACCGGTTTCAGCACGGCGACCTTCGGCGACATCGCACTGCGCTTGAACAGGATCGCCTCGATCGCCTCCGGAATGCCGTGGCCGCGGATTGCCTCGGTGCCGTAGCGGGCGATCAGGCCGATGATCAGGCCGCCGATCACGGGGATGCCGATGACCCACGGGCCCAGGGTATTGTCGGCGGGAGACAGCTCGGCGAACGAGAATTTCCCATAGAAGAACAGGTCCGTGAAGAAGCGGATCATGGTCAGCAGCACGTGCGCGGCGACCGTGCTGAGCGCGCCGATGACGGCGGCGAGGGCGGCGATGCGGAGCAGGCTGGCGTCGCCTGAAAAATCGCGCCGCGGCGTGGAGGGGTGCGTGGCAGTTTTCATTTTGTTATGCAAGATTGGGAATCGTAAATACGCCCTGCAGGGCGCGCAGCTCGGCGCGGTGGACGGCGGCCAGCCGCGTCAACAGCGCCTCGCCCTTGGGCAGCAGGTGCACTTCCACACGGCGCCGGTCCTCGGCATTCGTGCGGCGCACGACCAGTTCGCCCGCCTCGCAGCGCGTGACGAGCGCGACGACGCCGTGCTGCTTGGCCTGCAGGCGTTCGGCCAGGTCGCCGACGGTGGCCCATTCGCGTCCGGGAAAACCCTTGATGTGCAGGAGCAGCAGGTATTGCAGCGGCGTGATGCCCTCCGCCTGCACGGCGTTTTCGGAGAAGCGCTCGTAGCGCCGCATCTGGTAGCGGAATTCCGACAATGCGGCGAAATCCGTCTTGGACAGCGGGGGAGATTCGTCTTTCACTGGCTTGTATTGCGTGGGCGTTGGCTTTGGGAACCAAATAATATATCATAACGTGATACATTTTTTTAGCAAAAGCGTGCGATGCCCCGGCGTTGCCGTTCTTTTACAATCGACAGGAATGATGCTGGAACACAGTTTGGAATGGTTGCGCTCGTTCGTACCGCAACCGAATACAGTGCCGCGCGGGGAACGCATGCGCGCGGTGGCAGGGGCCCTCGTGGGGCTGTTCGTGACGGCGATCCTCAGCGACATGCTGACCAGGGGCTCGGGCATCGGGCCGCTGGCCCTCGTCGCGCCGATGGGCGCATCGGCCGTGCTGTTGTTCTGCGTGCCGGCCAGCCCGCTGGCCCAGCCGTGGTCGGTGATCGGGGGGAACACGATTTCCGCGCTGATCGGCATCATTTGCGCCAAGAGCGTCGCCAATCCGGCCCTCGCGGCCCCGCTGGCGGGCGCCTGCGCGATCTTCGTGATGTTCCTGCTGCGCTGCCTGCACCCGCCCAGCGGCGCGGTCGCGCTGACGGCCGTCCTCGGCGGCCCGGCCATCCACGCGGCCGGCTTCGGGTTCGCGTTCCTGCCCGTGTGCCTGAACTCCACGCTGATCGTGCTCGCGGCGCTCGTCTTCAACAACCTGACGGGCCGGCGCTATCCGCACAACCAGAAATCGGCGCTGCGCACGGCGCAACAGGCCGCGCACGCGACGCGCGATCCGGCCCCGATGGCGCGCCTGGGCTTCACGGCCGAGGATCTCGATGCCGTGCTGGCCCGCTACGGCCAGGTGCTGGACGTCAGCCGCGACGACCTGGAAGACATCCTGCTGCAGACGGAGCAACGCGCCTACGCGCGCCGTTTCGGTACCGTGAACTGCGGCGCGATCATGTCGAAGGACGTCGTGACGGCCACGCCGAACATGCCGCTCGCCGAAGCCTGGCGCCTGCTGCGCCACCACAACCTGCACGCGCTGCCGGTGCTGGACGCGTCGCACCGCGTGGCCGGCATCATCGGCCAGGGTGATTTCCTGCATCATGCGGGCCTGGACGATTACCAGACGGTGGGTGAACGCCTGCGCGGCCTGTTCGCCCACGTGCTGGGCGTGCGGCCGGAGCGCGCGGGGACGGTGGGGGAGTTGATGTCGACGAAGGTTGCCGTCGTTTCCAGGGATGAACCGATCGCCACGCTCGTGCCGCTGATGAGCAACGGCGGGCTGCACCACATTCCCGTGGTGGACGAGCGGGCGGTGTTCCTGGGCATCGTGAGCCAGTCGGACTTGCTGGCGGCGCTGTTCGAAAGCCGCCTCGCCGAAGCGGCTTGAATTACCGTTGAGCCATTGCCTAAAACCGGGCTCTGACCCCGGTTTTAGTCATTGGCCCCACAGCATTTTTTGTATTTCTTGCCGCTGCCGCACGGGCAGTCGTCGTTGCGGCCCACCTTGGGTTCGTCGCGGCGCACGGTGTCGACGGCGGCCTTGCGGCGCGGCAGCCAGAAGCGGTGGATGCCCGGCAGGTTGGCCTCGATCTCCAGCGCCAGCTTGTGCGCCTTCCTCGGATCTTCCACCTCGGCCAGCTCGCTTTCGTCGATTTCGTCGGCGCCCAGCAGGTAGATCGGACGCATCAGCGGGCCCGCTTCCGAGTCCCAGATCTCTTCCCACGAGCCGGGACGCAGTTCCATGCCTTCCCAGAAGCCCCAGCACCACGCCTCGGCGTCGATCAGCGTCTCGCCGCCGATGTCGTGCTCGACGTACAGCGGCTCGAATTCCTTCGGCGCGACCTCGAAGGTGACGAGCACCTCGTTCATGAAGCGCATGATCAGGTTGACGATGCGTTCTTCTTCCTTCGGGTTCTTCCATTTGGGCACGGCGCCTTCCTCGCCCCAGACGCGCGGCAGCCATTCGGCCGGCATGATGGTTTCCGGACCGATCGCGATGGCGGTCAGGTAGCCGTGCAGCGTGTCCATCGTCATCGCGTCGTCGGAGCAGCGATCGGACAGGAGGAAGTTGTCGAGGTCGTCGAATTCTTTTTCGGAGAGGGGCTGGTCGAGTTGCATTGTTTCTGTTTCCCTTGCGTTGAAGGCGCCAGTGTAACGCTTCCGCCTCTGGGCCGGCGAAAACCTTACAATGGCGGGATGGATAATCCCCCTGACAACACCTCCGGCCATCCCTTCTCGCGTCTCGATCCGGCGCTGGTGCTGGATGCCGTCGACAGCGTCGGCCTGCGTGGCGACGGCCGCCTGCTTGCGCTGAACAGCTACGAAAACCGTGTGTACCGCGTGGGCCGCGAAGAAGGCCCGCCCGTCGTCGTGAAGTTTTATCGGCCAGGACGCTGGAGCGATGCGGCCATCCTCGAAGAGCACGCGTTTGTGCAGGAGCTGGCCGACCAGGAAATCCCGGTCGTTCCGGCCAGCGTCCTCGACGGCCGCAGCTTGCACGAGCACGGCGGCTTCCGCTTCGCCGTCTTCCCCAGCCGCGGCGGCCGCGCGCCGGAGCTGTCGGACCCGGCCACGCTGGAATGGATCGGCCGCTTCATCGGCCGCATCCACGCGCTGGGCGCCGTGAAGCCGTTCACGGAGCGGCCCCGGCTCGACCTCGATACGTTCGGCAGGGAGCCGCGCGCCTGGCTGATCGGCCACGGTTTCATCCCGCCCGAATTGCTGACCGCTTATACGAGCGTGCTGGACCAGGCCCTGGACGGCGTCGCGCGCTGCTACGACCGGGCCGGGGCGCTGTCCCTGCTGCGCCTGCACGGCGACTGCCACGCGGGCAACGTGCTGTGGACGGGCGACGGTCCGCACTTCGTCGACTTCGACGACAGCCGCATGGGCCCGGCCGTGCAGGACCTGTGGATGCTGCTGTCGGGCGAGCGCAACGAGATGGTGGGCCAGCTGGCCGACGTGCTGGCCGGCTATGAAGACTTCTGCGAATTCGATCCGCGCCAGCTGTACCTCGTCGAGGCGCTGCGCACGCTGCGGCTCATCCATTATTCGGCGTGGCTGGCGATGCGCTGGGACGATCCGGCGTTTCCTGCGGCATTTCCCTGGTTTAATACCCAGCGCTACTGGCAAGACCGCATCCTCGAATTGCGCGAGCAGGTGGCGCTGATGGATGAGCCGCCGTTGTTCCCGGTCTAACGCTGGAATTGACGGAGGTTTACGATTCAGCTCGGCGTGACACGACACGGAACCATGCCGCATAATTAAGTGCGGACCCCCTCCGGGTCCCACATGTGAACTGACGAGCCATCCATGACCGACGCCGACCGCACCGATCCATCCGCACAGAAAGACGACGCCGACTTCACGATCGACCTGATGCCCGCCGCGCAAGACCACGCGGCGCCGCAGGTCGAGCCGCAGCGCGAGCATCTGGAACAGCGCGCGATCAAGGAAGGCATCGCGCGCGTGGAGGCGGAAGCGAAGGCGGCGGTGGCGGCCGAGAACCGCGCCCACGCGGAAGCGCGTGCGCGCAGCCTGGCCGAGGAACGCGCCGCGATCGACGCCGAAGCGGCCGCTGCCGCCCTCGCGAACGCGCAGGCGTCGGAAGAAGCGATCGAGGCGAACCGCGACCGCATCGACACCCTGCGCGCCGCCGCCAAGGCCGCCGCCGAGCGCCTGGAAGCGATACGCCAGGAGACGGCCGGGCTGCGCGCCCGCGTCGAATCGGACACGCAGATCCGCATCGCCGCCGAAGCCCGTACCCGCGCCGAGGATGACGCCCGCAAGCGCGCGACGGAGCAGGCGCGCATTGACACCGAGATCGCCGCCCGTGCCCAGCGCGACGCCGACGATCTTGCCATTCACGCCGAGCAGGCGCGCCTGCAGGCGGCCGAACGCGTGGCGGCCGTGCATGCGGCGCGCGAGGAAGTGCACCACAGCGCCAGCGCCGACGCCCGCGTGGCGATCCTCGCGCGCGAACGCGAACGGGCCGAACGGGCCGCGCGCCAGACGGCCGAGAAACTGGCGCAGGCCGAAGCCGAGGCACTGGAACTGGCGCAGCAGCGCGAACGGGCGGACCAGGTGGCGCTCGCGTCCGCGTTCGCGCGCGCGTCCGCGGAGGCACGCGCGCTCGAGGAAGCCCGCGCCCTCGCGCACATCGAACAGGAACGGGAAGCCATCGCGCAGGCCCAGGTGGAATCGGAGCGGACGGCCGCGCAATCGCTGCGCATGCGCCTGCAGACGGAAAAGGAATTGCGCGACGCGGCCATCCACCGCGAACGCCTGGAACAGATGGCGGCCGACGCCGCCGCCGCGCGGCGCGAAGCCGAAGCCCGCATCCTGGCCGCGACGGAAGCCCGCATCGAAGCGGACCGCAAGCTGCGCCACGTGGCCCTGGCCCGCGCCGCCGCGGAAGAGGAAGAGTCCCAGCAGAGCCAGGCCCGCCTGGACGCCGAGCGCGCAGCCACCGAACAGGCGCACCTGCGGATGGAAGCCGACCGCGTCGCGCAGGAGGCCGCGCAGCGCGACCTAGAGACCCAGCAGCGCGAGCGCCAGCTGGCCGAGGAACGCGCTGCCTTGACCGAAGCGGCAGCCGCCGCACGCGCCGCACAGAACGCGGCGGCGGAGTCGGCACTCGCGGCCGAGGCGGAGCGGGTCGGACACGAACGCGAAGCGGCGCGGCTGGCGGAGGAACGCGCCGCGCAGGCGCAGGCGCTGGCACAGGCCGAACAGGCGCGCGCGCAGGCGGAGCAGGAGGCGCTGGCGCGCCAGCAGGCCCGCATCGAGGCGGAACGCGCGCTGGCCGCCGCCGCCGAAGCCCGCGCCGCCGCGGAACAGGAGCACACGATGCAACTGGCCGAACGGCTCGAAGCCCAGCAGCGCGAGATCGCCGCGCTGCGCGCCGAAACGGAAGCGCGCTTTGCCGCGGCCGAACAGGAGCACGCCACCCGGCTGCAGGCCCAGCGCGATGCGTTGGCGGCCCAGCAGGCCGAATTCGACGCGCGCCGCGTCGCCGCCGAACAGGAACATGCGGCGCTGCTGGCCGCGCAGGCCGGGCACGAGCAGCGCGCCGCCGCCGAGCGCCAGGCAGCGATCGAGGCCCAGCGCGCGATCACGGAACAGGCGGCGCGCCAGGCCGACCACGAGCAGGCGATCGCCGACGCCCAGCGCGAACAGGCCGCCCGCGCGGCCGAACTGGCGCAGGCGCAGGCCGACCGCGCTGCGCACGAACGCCGCCAGCAGCAGCTGACGGAAGAATTGCTGGCGGCGGAACGCGCGGCCGCCGATGTCGCGCACGACGCCTTGCTGCTGCTGGAGCAGAAGCTGTCGTCGCAACAGCAGCAGACGGCCGCCGACGTGCGCGCCAACGAAGCGGCGGCGGCCCGCATGGCGTCCGAGCGCGCCGCGGTGGCCGCGGCGGAAGCCCGCGCCGCCGCCGAAGCGGAGCGCGCGCAGCTGGCGAAGATGCGCGAGGCGGCCGAGCAGGCGGCGGTGCAGGCCGCGATCGACAAGCGCGACGCCCAGCGCGCGCTGCTCGCGAACGCCCAGCTGGCTGCGGAAATGCAGCGCAAGACGGCGCTCGCCACGCAGGAAATGGCGGAGGCGAAGAAGCGCCTCGTGGAGCTGGAATCCGTGCGCCAGGAAGAGCAGGTGGCGGAACTGGCCGCGCTGCGCGAACAGATCGAGGCGCGCCAGGCCGAAGCCAAGCAGCGCGCCGAATCGGAAGACCTCGCGCGCGAGGTGCTGGGGCGGTTCGCGCAGCAGCCGTCGAAAGTGCAGGCGGCGATGCGGCTCGCGGATGCGGTGGCCAAGCAGCGGGCCGACCGCGATCACGAGTAATCTGAATGCGTCGTTCCCGCGAAAGCGGGAACCCATGCTGAGTTACAGAATTCGGTAAGTCGAAGGCCCTGCAGCGTATTTGGTAGAGCGTCTTCGGATCCTAAGTATGGATTCCCGCGTACGCGGGAATGACGGGACTAGCCGGCCTTCGCGTTCTTCTCCAGATAGGCGCCGTGGTCCGGCAGCTTGGCGACCGTCTGCGCGATGAGGTCGCGCAGTCCCGCGAAGTGCCCGTGCAGCTGGCGCATGTCGACATCGTCCACGAACGGATCGTAGCGCTTCGGCTCGACACCGAGGCCGACCAGCATCGCGACGAACGAGGGGAGGAGAAAACTGTCGCGGTCGAGGATCGCGACGCGGCCCGTCTCGCGGAACAGTTCGATCTGGTGCGCGAGCGAATCGGGGATCGTCATGTTCGCGCAATAGCGCCAGAATTCCGTGTCGTCGCGTTTCGTCAGCTTGTAGTGCATGACGATGAAGTCGCGGATCGACTCGTAGCGGCTGCCGATGATCCGGTTGAATTCGTCCGCCAGCTCGGGTCGGAAATCGCGGTCCGGGAACTGTTCGATCAGGGTGCCGATGGCCGTTTCGATCAGGCTGATGCTGGTCGATTCCAGCGGTTCGACGAAGCCGGCCGACAGCCCGATCGCCACGACGTTCTTGACCCACGATTTCTTGCGCTTGCCGGTGACGAAGCGCAGCTGGCGCGGCTCGTCCAGCGCGGCCCCGTCGAGGCCGTCGAGCAGGTCCTGGCGCGCTTTTTCGTCGGTCGTGAACGCGTTGCTGTACACGTGGCCGTTGCCGGTGCGGTGCTGCAGCGGGATGCGCCACAGCCAGCCCGCCCCTTTGGCCGTCGAACGGGTGTAGGGCGTCAGCGGTTCGACGCGCGCGCACGGGACGGCGAGGGCGCTGTTGCACGGCAGGTGCTCGCTCCAGTCGTCGTAGCCGGCCTTCAGTGCGCCTTCGATCAGCAGGCCGCGGAAGCCCGAGCAGTCGATGAACAGGTCGCCGTCGAGCGTGCGGCCATCCGCCAGGCGCACGGCCGTGACGAAGCCCGTTTCCGGATGCTGGTCGACGCTGGTGATCGTGCCTTCGACGCGCTTGGCGCCGCGCGCCATCGCGTAATCGCGCAGGAAGGCGGCGTACAGGCCGGCGTCGAAATGGTAGCCGAACGAATAAGCGTCCGTGACGCCCGGCTGCGCGTCGTTCGGCATCGTGAATTTGTTCTCGCGCGCCATGATCGACGCCATCGACCAGTTTTCCAGCGCCGGCATGTGGTCGAACGTGCGCGCGAGGCGCAGCCAGTAATGGTGCGGCTGGATGCCGTTCAGGGGCGGACCGAAGTCGCCGAAACCGTGGAAGAAGCGGTTGCCGACGTGGCCCCAGTCCTTGAATTCGATGCCGAGCTTGAAGCTGGCCTGCGTCTTCTTGATGAAGTCGGCGTGGTCCAGCTGGAGGGCCGCGTTATAGAAGCGGATCGTCGGCAAGGTCGCTTCGCCCACCCCGATCGTGCCGATGTCCGGCGATTCCACCAGCACGATCTCGCAGCGCTGGCCCATGCGCTGGGCCAGCGGCGCCGCGGCCATCCAGCCGGCCGTGCCGCCCCCCACGATGACGATTTTACGGATCGGGTTTTGTTGCATGATGTCTCCTGTTGTATTGCTCGCTCAGGAGAGTGTAGGACAGCGGGCTTGTGGCCGGCAATAGAAATGTTTGCGTATAACATTTCTTTAACAAAAGCGACGCAACAGCGCGTCACATATTGTTGGGCGCCACCGGATTCGACCCGCCGACGACGGCCTTGTCGACGAAATATTCGGTCTCGCCAAAGCAGGTGCTTGGGACGCCGACGTGCTGCGAATAGGTGAGCTGCACGCGCTGCCCCATCGCGGCCTGCAGCTGGCGCACGACGTTCTCGTCGCGCACGGTGAAGTTGAAGCGCTCGGGGATGGCGCCCGGCATGCTGGACAGCAGGATCTCGCCTTCCCACGTCTTGCACAACCAGCCCTTGCGCGACAGTTTCTGCAGGTAGCCGGCCCGTTCGCCTTCCGAGTACGACCAGCTCAGCACGATCCACGTGTACAGGGCGAACAGCGCCACGGCGGCGATGACGACGGAGGCGAGGATGGCGGTGGCGCGGCGCGGCAGGGTCTTGGGCATGGTCGATGTAAGGTAAGGTGACGGGACGTGACGAAGCGCGCCCATTCTGACATGGGCGCCCGGATTGTCAATCAGGCCAGTCTTAGACCTGTACCCCGAACGAACGGGCGAGGGGCCCGAGGCCGCCGTTGTAGCCCTGGCCCACGGCGCGGAATTTCCACTCGTTGCCATAGCGGTACAGCTCGCCGAAGATCATCGCCGTCTCCGTCGAGCTGTCTTCCGACAGGTCGTAGCGGGCGATCTCGCGCTCGCCGTCCGCGTTCAGGCAGCGGATGAAGGCGCGGGCGACCTGGCCGAAGCTCTGGCGCCGCTGGTCCGCTTCGTGGATGGTGACGGCGAACGCGATCTTTTCCACCTCCGGCGGCACGCGCGTGAGGTCGACCATGATGCGCTCGTCGTCGCCTTCGCCCTGGCCGGTGCGGTTGTCACCCGTGTGCTTGACGGCGCCGTCGCTGGACTGCAGGTTGTTGTAGAAGATGAAGTCGGCATCGCCGCGCACCTTGCCGTCGCCGCGCAGCAGGAAGGCGCTGCCGTCGAGGTCGAAGGTGGCGCCGTCGGTCGCGCGCGGATCCCAGCCGAGGCCGATGATGACCTTTTTCAGGTTCGGATCTTCCTTGGACAGGTTGACGTTGCCGCCTTTTTGCAAACTGATCGCCATCTTGCTTCCTTTCTATTAATGGTTACGGGTTTCAGGTCGCCGACTCGAGTTGCTCGCGCTTCTTGTAGCGGATCGACGACCACAGCGATACCAGGATGAAGGCCACACCGGACAGGCCGGTGAACCATTCGGGAATCTCGTACTCGACGCTGGCGAACATGATCAGGGCAAGGATGCCGATCGCGTAGTGGGCGCCGTGCTCGAGGAAGACGAATTCTTCCAGCGTGCCCTTGTGCACGAGGAACACGGTCAGCGACCGCACGAACATGGCGCCGATGGCCAGGCCGAGCATGATCACGACGACGTCGTTCGTGATGGCAAATGCGCCGATCACGCCGTCGAAGCTGAACGACGCGTCCAGCACTTCCAGATATAAAAAGCCGCCGATGCTGCCCTGCGAGATCAGCTTGCCCACGGCCGGGTCGGATTCTTCCTCCTCCAGCAGGCCGGAGAACCAGTTCACGCCCACGTACACGAGCACGCCGACGACGCCCGCGATGAGCGTGGACAGCTTGCGCGCCTCCGGCACGAGGTTCATGCAGCCGAACACGGCGAGCAGGGTGAGCAGGATGGCGAGGCCTTCCGAGCCGTACTTGCCGACCTTTTCTTCGATCCAGCCGAGCCAGTGGAGTTCCTTTTCCTCGTCGAACAGGAAGTTGAGGAAGACCAGCAGCAGGAACGCGCCGCCGAACGCGGCCACTTCGGCATGGCGCGACGTCAGGTTGCGGGCGTACTCGTCCGGGTTGTTGACGGCCATGTGCCAGACGTCGATCAGGCCCAGGCCCGTCGCCACCGACACGATGAGGAGGGGAAACAGCAAGCGCATGCCGAACACGGCAACGACGATGCCGACCGTGAGGAACAGCTTTTGCCAGAACGCGTTCCAGTTGCGCAGGACGGACGCGTTGACGACCGCGTTGTCGAACGACAGCGAGATCTCGAGCACGCCCAGCACGGCCGCGATCCACAGCGCTTGCAGGAGGCCGGCGCTGCCACCGTGGGAAAAGCCCCACCAGCCGGCCAGCGCCAGCAGGACGGCGGTGACGACGAACGACAACCTGAAATGTTGCATGTACCTCTCCAGTTCTTATATACGCATTGTCTGAATGACCACACGGCGCATATTACCCCGTTTCCCACATCGGCGGGCGCATCGATCGCCACCGCGTGAATTGCTCACGTGACATTGCATCTGCCATAATGCCGCCCGGCGTCATGCCTCCCGTTTCCCCTTGAATGGATTTCACATGGATGTCTCTTATCTGGTCACCCCGGTGCTGACCTGGCTCGTGGTCGGCCCGATCAAATTCCTCATCAACAGTGCGCGCCAGGGGCGCTGGGCGTTCAACCTGGTCGGCAACGGCGGCTTTCCCAGCAACCATAGCGCCACCGTCACCAGCATGGCGACCTTGATCGCCCTGCGCGAGGGCATCGGCCACCCGGCGTTCGGCGTCGCCGTCACCCTGTGCTTCATCGTGATGATCGACGCCAACAGCCTGCGCCAGCACGTCGGCCGCCAGGCCGCCGCCATCAACCGCCTGGCCGCGGGACAGGCCGGCCACACGACCCTGCGCGAGCGGATGGGGCATACGCTCGTCGAGATCGGCGGCGGCATCGTCACCGGGATCCTGATGGGGAATCTCGTGTATCACCTCTTCGTGCGATGAAATTGGGTCCCTGCCTGCGCAGGGACGACGGTCTTATGGCCGCGTAACAAAATACCGTCGCTCCCGGGCTGGCGCCCCCTTGGCGGGAGCCCAAGGTAGGGCACCCTTAGCTTCCCACCGTCCACCCGGACGTCCGCCTGTCCGCGCGTTGTCCCCTTCTTTCGCGCATTTCAACCTCGGCCAAACGCATTTCATCCCGCCTATCTGCAGTTCATCCCACCAAAACCGCGCTTTGCCGAAACGTCAATTGACGGTCAAGACCGCCTATTCGATACTGCGCGCTGGCCTTTTATATTCTTATTTTTACAGGTAACGAGTCCATCCTCGGGGGAACCAAGAAATGCTGCGCAAAACTATAATCTTCCTTGCTATTGCTTCCGCACTCAGTGCGTGCGGCAAACATGACAAGGACCCTGCAAAGCCCGACGCCGCCAACGCGCAGGCGGATGCCAAGCAGAAGGATGGCAAGGCCGTCCAGCTGCTCGTTGCCCCGGAGGATGTCCTGACCGTGCAGAGCAGTGCGCTCGCGAACGGCCCGGTGATCACGGGCTCGGTCCAGCCGGAACGCAAGGCCGACCTGCGCGCGGAAGTGTCCGCCATCGTGCTGCAGGTCCTGAAGGAGAACGGCGACCCGGTCAAGAAGGGTGACGTGCTCGTCAAGCTGGACGAGACGTCGATCCGCGACAGCCTGATGTCCGCCCAGGAAGCCCAGCGCGCCGCCTCCCAGGCCCTGGACCAGTCCAACCGCGCCCTCGAGCGCCTGAAGACGCTGCGCGCGTCCGGCATGACGTCCGCCCAGGCGCTGGACGACGCCGAAGTGCGCCGCAACAGCGCCCAGAGCGAGCTGTCGGCCGCTAGGGCGCGCCTCGTCGCGGCCCAGCAGCAGGTGACCCGCACCGTCGTGCGCGCGCCGTTCGACGGCATCGTCTCCGACCGTAAAGTCTCCCCCGGCGACACGGCCGCCATCGGCAAGGAATTGCTGAAGGTGATCGATCCGACGAGCATGCGCTTCGAGGGCCGCGTGTCGGCCGACAAGATCGCCGCCGTCAAGGTCGGCCAGCCGGTGTTCTTCCGCGTCAACGGTTACGGCGAGCAAAAGTTCACCGGCATCGTCAAGCGCATCGACCCGTCCGCGAACGACATCACGCGCCAGGTCGAGGTGCTCGTCGGCTTCAGTAACGAAGCGCGTCCGCGCGTGGCCGGCCTGTACGCCGAGGGCCGCATCGACGCCGAGCTGTCCGATGCGATCACCTTGCCGGAATCCGCGATGGTCAAGGCCGGCGACAAGACGTATGCCTGGAAAGTGAAGGGCGGCCAGCTGGCGAAGATCGACCTGACGGTGGGTTCGCGCGATCCGCGCACCGGCAATTTCGAAATCAAGAACGGCCTGGCGTCCGGCGACAGCGTGCTGCGCCACCCGGGCTCGACCCTGAAGGATGGGCAGAAGGTGGAAATGGCGGCCGCTGCGCGCGTCGCCAGCGCCGCAGGTACCGCCAACAGCGCCACCAACAGCGCACCCCAGGGTAAATAAGCGGGATTAACCACCATGTTCCTGTCCAATTTCAGTGTCAAGAAGCCCATCGCGACACTCGTGCTGATCATCGGCATGATGTGCATGGGCCTGCTCGCGCTCAATCACTTGCGCGTGAACCAGAACCCGGACGTCGAGATTCCGATCATCGTCGTGACGATCCCGTATCCGGGCGCGTCGCCGGAAACGTCCGAACGCGAACTCATCGAACGCCTCGAGAAGCAGATGCTCGCCATCACCGGCGTGACCGAGGTGAACGCGTACGCCAACGAGGGCAGCGCGACGATCGTGCTGCGCTTCGACTTCAAGCGCAACCTGATCGAGGCCTCGGACGACGTCCGCAACGCCATCGCGTCCGTCCGCTACAAGCTGCCGATCGAGATGCGCGAGCCGGTGCTGCGCCGCGTCGACCCGTCCGCCCAGCCGATCATGAACCTGGCGTTGTCGTCGAGCTCGCAGAGCCATGCCGAGATCTCGCGCCTGGCCGAAGACCAGCTGGCCGACCGCTTCCGCGCGATCGACGGCGTGGCCAACGTGCAGGTGAACGGCTCGCTGCGCCGTGAGCTGTCCGTGCTGATCCATTCGGAAAAACTGCGCGAGTACAACGTCTCAGTCAGCGACGTGACGAACGCGCTGTCGCGCCAGAACACGAACGCGCCGGTCGGCAAGGTGCGTAGCGAGCTGGACGAGAAGGGTATCCGCCTCGTCGGCCGCATCGAGCGTCCGGAAGATTTCTCGCAGGTGGTCGTCAAGCGCAACGGCGACACCGTCGTGCGCCTGAACCAGGTGGCCGACATCAAGGACGGCTTCGCCGACATCGACAGCGTGTCGATGCGCAGCGGCAAGCCCAACGTCGGTATCCAGATCGTCCGCTCGCGTGAAGCGTCGACCGTCGCCATCGCCAAGAAGGTCCGTGCGGAAATCGAACAGATCCGCAAGGAACTGCCGGCCGGCACCAAGCTGGACATTTCGTACGACGGCGGCGAGGACGCCCAGGACAGCCTGAACAACGTCATCGAATCGCTCGTGTTCGGCGCCGTGCTGACGATCTTCGTCGTGTACGCTTTCCTGAATTCCTGGCGTTCCACGCTGATCACCGCGCTGTCGCTGCCGACCTCGGTGCTGGCCGCGTTCATCGCCGTGTGGCTGTGCGGCTTCACCCTGAACTTCATGACGCTGCTGGGCCTGTCGCTCGCGATCGGCGTGCTGATCGACGACGCGATCGTCGTGCGGGAAAACATCGTCCGCCACATGGAAAACGGTGCCGACCGCCGCACGGCCGCCCTCGAGGGTACCGCGGAGATCGGCATGGCCGTCGCGTCGACGACGTTCTCGATCATGGCCGTGTTTATCCCCGTCGCCTTCATGCCGGGCATCTCGGGCGAATGGTTCCGTCCGTTCGCGCTCACCGTCGCCTGCTCCGTGATCGTGTCGCTGTTCATCTCGTTCACGCTCGACCCGATGCTGTCCGCCTACTGGGGCGACCCGCCGGGCCACCACCATGCGCCGAAGAAGGGCATCGAGAAATATCTCGCGCGCTTCAACGTCTGGTTCGACCACCAGGCCAACCGCTACGGCCACGTGATCGCCTGGGCGCTGCACCACCGCCGCTGGATGGCCATCATCGCCGTCGCCAGCCTCGTCGCGGCGCTGGGCCTGCAGGGCAAGTTCGGCGGCACGTCGTTCCTGCCGAAGCAGGACAGCGGCCAGCTGCTGATCGAAGTGCGTACGCCGGCGTCGGCGTCGGTGGGCTATGCCCGCATGAAGATGGAAGAAGCGGCCGCGCTGGCGCGCACGATGCCGGAGACGAAGGACACGAACGCCTCGATCAATTCGGGCGGCGGCCGCATCTACGTCGACATCGGCAAGCGCCGCGAACGCAAGCGCAGCGCCTCCGACATCGCGGTGGAACTGCGCGAGAAGATCGCCCGCCTCGTCGGTGCCGAGTACACGGTCACGGACGACCTGAACGGCAACGGCAAGCCCGTGCAGATCGAGTTCACCGGCACGGATTCGCGCAAGCTGATGGACCTGACCAATGCCTACATGGAAAAACTTCGTCAGGTACCGGGCGCCGTGGACGTCACGTTGTCCCAGCAGGATCCGAAGGACGAGCTGCAGATCGAGCTGGACCGCGGCCTGTCGAACATGATGGGCATCTCGGTCGGCGACGCCGCCACCGCGCTGCGCGTCGCGTTCGCCGGTATCGAGGTCGGCGACTGGGTCGACCCGACGGGCGAGACCCGCGACGTGGCCGTGCGCCTGGCGCCGGAAGACCGCGTGGGCCTGGAAAACATCGAGCGCCTGCCGATCGCCGTCACCGGCAGCAACATGATGGTGCCGCTGGACCAGATCGCCAAGATCACGATGGGCAAGGGCCCGTCCGCGATCGAGCACAAGGACGGCAAGCGCGTCGTGCGTGTGTCGGCCAATGCCCAAGGCCGCTCGAACGGCGAAGTCATGGACGACGCCCTCAAGCTGGCGAAATCGATGGACTTCCCGCCGGGCTATGGCCTGTCGCTGGGTGGCCAGAGCAAGGACCAGCAGGAAGTGTTCACGCAGATGACGATCGCACTGGTCTCGGGTATCGGCCTGATGTACCTGATCCTGGTGATGCAGTTCGGCTCGTTCACGGCGCCGCTCGCCGTGATGCTGTCGCTGCCGCTGTCGCTGATCGGCGTCGTCGTCGCGCTGCTGCTCACGAAGGGCACGTTGAACCTGATGAGCTTCATCGGCATCATCATGCTGATGGGTCTCGTGGCGAAGAACGCGATCCTGCTGCTGGACGCCGCCCGCACCCGCGAGGCGGAAGGCATGGACCGCGAGGACGCGCTGATGGCCGCCGGCCGCGCCCGCCTGCGTCCGATCCTGATGACGACGTTCGCGCTGATCGCCGGCATGCTGCCGGTGGCGCTGGCCCTGGGCGACTCGGGCGAGTTCTACCAGCCGCTGGCCATCGCGATCATCGGCGGCACGATCACGTCGACGGTGCTGACCCTGCTGGTCGTCCCGACCTTCTACGACAGCATCGAGATCGCCCGCGACCGCATGGTGGCCAAGTTCCACCGCCGCGCGGCCCGCTTCACGGCGCTGCCGGCGTTCGTGATGACCTTCGTCGAAGCGATCCTCACGCTGGTGCTCGTGCGCCTGGTCTTCCGCCTGATCGTGAAGGCCGGCCGCTTCGCTACCGGCCGCGGCCGCCCGGCGACGGCTTGACGGTGTGGTGCCGGCTGCGGCCGGCATGCAATGAGAAGGGCCTGCAAGCGCAGGCCCTTTTTTCATTCCAAGGCACTCTAGGAAACGGCATGCACTAGGGCCGCATCCGCCGCGCCCAGTGCATGCCGGTGCCAAGGGCCGTTCCCGACCCTTGGCCGATGCGCCACGGCGATCAGCGGCCCGAGGTACCGGTGCCCGAGGTGCCGGTGCCCGACGTGTCGCTGCCGGTCGTGCCCGACGTACCCGACGTGCCCGACGAGCCGCTGCCGCCGGTCGTTCCGGTCGCGCCGGTGCCCGTGGTGCCGGTGCCCGTTGCGCCCGTGCCGGTGTCGCCGGTGGTGCCCGTCGCGCCGGTGGCGCCGCCCATGGTGCCGGTGGTGCCGGTTGCGCCGGTTGCGCCGGTGCCGGTCGTGTCACCCGTCGTGCCCGTGCCGGTGGCGCCGGTCGTGCCGCTGGTGCCGGAGCTGCTGCTCGGCGCGGTGGCCGACGTGTCGCCGGTACCGGTCGTGCTGGTGGTGTCATTCTTCTTGCAAGCGGCCAGGCTGGCCATCAGGGCTGCAGCAAACAGAATTTTCGATGCGTTGTTAAGAGCTTTCATTTGTTTTACTCCTCGTTCACGTCTATCGTTTACCGCCGTCTCCAGGTGAGGC
>Ga0308166_1002303_pt1 | contig 17992 bp, 18 predicted proteins | sample PhyCR2_2_FD_202137 | JGI IMG/M metagenome (GOLD analysis project Ga0308166, IMG submission 202137) | Phyllosphere microbial communities from UC Gill Tract Community Farm, Albany, California, United States - DLSLCC.R2 | ecosystem: Host-associated > Plants > Phyllosphere > Unclassified | place... | reverse complement strand
CTGCTCCTGAACGACCGCATCTCGCAGGCCATCGCCCTGGCCAAACGCGGATCGGCCCATCCGGTGCTGCTGTATCTCGACCTGGACAAGTTCAAGCACATCAACGATTCGCTGGGCCATGCCGCCGGCGACCAGTTGCTGCAGGCCGTCGCGCAGCGCCTGATCGGTTGCGTGCGCGCCTCGGACACGGTCAGCCGCCACGGCGGCGACGAATTCGTGATCCTGCTGGCGGACGAGCGGCGTCCGCAGGATGCCGCGCTGACGGCCGAGAAGATCCTCGGCGCCCTGGCGGTACCGTTCTTTGCCGGCGAACAGAAGCTGCATACCTCGACCAGCATCGGCATCAGCGTATTCCCGCTCGACGGCACCGATGCCGCCGCCCTGATCAAGAATGCCGACACGGCGATGTACCACGCCAAGGAACGGGGCCGCAACAACTACCAGTTCTTCCGGCACGACATGAACACGCGGGCCGCCGAACGGCAACGCATCGAAAGCAATCTGCGGCGCGCGCTCGAACACGACGAATTCGCGCTGCATTACCAGCCCAAGGTCGACCTCAAGACGAACCTGATCACGGGTGTCGAGGCATTGCTGCGCTGGAACCATCCGGAATGGGGACTGGTGCCGCCCGGGCGCTTCGTCCCGGTGGCCGAGGAATGCGGGCTGATCGTGCCGATCGGCCGCTGGGTGCTGCGCGAAGCCTGCCTCCAGGCCGTGCGCTGGCGGCAGGCGGGCATCGCCGGGATATCGATCGCGGTCAACGTATCGGCCATCGAATTCCGTCACCGCGAATTTTTCGAGCACGCGCTCGATGTGTTCGCGGCGACCGGCGTGGATCCGGCCACCCTGCAGCTGGAGCTGACCGAGAGCGTGCTGATGGGCGACGTCGTGGCCAGTGCCGCCATCCTGGCCAGGTTCAAGGCGATCGGCGTCAAGATCGCGGTGGACGACTTCGGTACCGGTTACTCCAGCCTGAGCTACCTGAACCAGTTCCCCATCGACGTCCTCAAGATCGACCAGTCCTTCGTGCGCTCGCTCGATACGGCGCCGGACAGCAACCGGACCATCGTCAGCGCGGTGATCGGCATGGGACGCAACCTGCGCCAGCGCGTCGTTGCCGAGGGCGTCGAGCACGAAGACCAGCTCGCCTTCCTGAAACTGGAAGAGTGCAACGAAGCGCAGGGCTACCTGTTCAGCCGGCCGGTCGTGGCACCGCGCATGGAGGCGATGCTGAGCGCCGGCGCCTGGTCCTGACGGGCACTGCACAAAAAAAGACGGCCTCCGAAGAGGCCGTTAAAAGGGCGTGGGCGCCAAGCCGCCCACTTTGATCCGCGGACGGAGATCGGTCCGCGGAGACGACAAACGATTTACACCATTACAGTTGCTGCGCGATCAGCGGCATGAGGTCGTCGAAGGTGCGGCCGCTGGCGTTCTCGCCGATCGCATGCATCTTCCACTCGCCGTTGTGGCGGTACAGCTTGGCCATGATCTGGGCCGTGTGCGAGCCCTGCACCGACAGGTCGTAGCGCGCGATTTCCTTGCTGCTGCCGGTATCGAGCAGGCGGCAGTACGCGTTTTCCACCGTCGAGAAGTTCTGGCCCGTGAAGCTGTTCACGGTGAACACAAGCGACTTCACGTTCGCCGGCACGGCGCGCAGGTCGACGACGATCTGCTCGTCGTCGCCGTCGCCGGCACCGGTGCGGTTGTCGCCCGTGTGCACGACGCTGCCGTCGCGGCTCTTGAGCTGGCGGAACCAGACCACGTCGACCGGACGGTTGGCGTCGTCGAACAGGACGACGGAGGCGTCCAGGTCGACCGGGTCGCCCTTCGCGCCGAAGCCGAAGAAGCCGCTCTTCTTGGCGACGTCCCAGCCGAGGCCCATCGTCACGCGCGCCAGCGCGCCGCCGGCTTCCTTCTCGAGCGAGATCTTCTGGCCTTTTTGCAGATTGACTGCCATGGTAAAACTCCTATGCGTGTGCGTCAGCGCGCGGGGGCCTGCATCCAGGCTTTGAATGCGGCGCGGTTGCGCGAACAGACGTAAATCTTGCCGCGACCGGAAAAGCGCAGGACGATGCCTTCGCCGCTGGTCTGGCTGTTGATCAGGTTGCCCAGGAAGCCGCCGCTGGTGCCGGTCGTGATCGAGACCTCGTAGTGCAAGGTGCTGTCCCAGGCGACGACGTGCGAGTTGTCGATGATCGCGTCCTTGCCCGGTTCCACGTCCAGCACGTTCATCGAACCGAACCCCGACACGACGACCTGGCCGTTGCCCGACGTTTCGGTCACGAAGAAGCCGCCGCTCTGGGCGAACAGCGCATTGCCCAGGCTCTGGGTGCGCACGCGCAGGTCGACGCCGGACGTCGCCGCGACGAACGCGCCGTCGCTGATGATGTACTGGTTCGGGCCACAGTCGACCACCTGCATCGCGCCGGGCAAGGTCGGGGACAGCAGGCAGTCGCCGTCGCCGCGCGTCGCTTCGATGTGCTGCTGGAAGAACGACTCGCCGTTGGCGAAGGTGCGCATCAGCGCGCTGCCGAGGCCCCCCTTCATCTTGCCCTTGAGGTCGAGCGTCGACTCCATCATGACCATCGCATCCGATTCGCAGTAGATGGTCTCGCCGCGCTTCATCGACACATGCAGGAAGGGATCGATATCCCCGGTCACGGTAAAAACAGGCATTTGGCTTCCTTTAGGTAGAGGGCTTGCGTTGCCCCGGCATGGCTGCCCGGGCAACGCAAGTTCGGTTAAACGTTGACGCCGTAGTTCTTGGCGAGGGGGCCGAGGCCGCCGTTGAAGCCCTGGCCGACTGCGCGGAACTTCCAGTCCGCGCCGTTACGATACACCTCGCCGAACACCATGGCGCTTTCCGTCGAGCCGTCCTCGGACAGGTCGTAGCGGGCGATTTCGCTGTTGTTGGCCGCATTGATGCAGCGGATGAACGCCTTGCTGACCTGGCCGAAATTCTGGCGGCGCGTGTCGCCCTCGTGGATCGTCACGGCCAGCACGATGCGGTCGACGTCGGCCGGCACCTTGGTCAGGTCGATGCTCAGGGTCTCGTCGTCGCCCTCGCCGGCGCCGGTGCGGTTGTCGCCCGAGTGCTGCACGGAACCGTCGGACGACGTCGCGTTGTTGTAGAAGATGAAGTCGGCGTCCGAGCGCACCTTGCCCGACTGGTTCAGCAGGAACGCGACACCGTCCAGGTCGAAGGCGGCGCCGTCGGTGGCACGCACGTCCCAGCCCAGGCCCAGTTTCAGGCTCGACAGGCCCGGTGCTTCTTTCGACAGGTTGACGTTGCCGCCTTTTTGCAGACTGATTGCCATGTTGATTCTCCTTCAGAGTGTAAAGATGCTTCTTCGTTGAACACCTTCGGTTGCCACGTGCAGCGAACTGGTGTTCTGCCGTTCGCCGCGCATTCCTTGAAGTTGGCAGTCAAGGCATGGCCTCGACTGCCAACCGTACTCGTTCCTTATTATTCCACGTGCGCCAGGACCTTCCCGTCCACGCCCAGCGCTTCCTGCTTCTTGCGGTAGCGGATCGAGGACCACACCGAGGCGCCGATGAAGGCGACACCCGCCAGACCCGTCACCAGCTCGGGGACGTGGAACTTCATGCTCGCCAACATGATCACGGCCAGGATGCCGATCGCGTAGTGGGCGCCGTGCTCCAGGAACACGAACTGGTCGAGCGTGCCCTTTTCTACCAGGTACACCGTCAGCGAACGGACGAACATCGCGCCGATGGCCAGGCCCAGCATGATGATCACGACGTCGTTGGTGATGGCGAACGCACCGATCACGCCGTCGAAGCTGAACGACGCATCCAGCACTTCGAGGTACAGGAAGCCGCCGATACCGCCGCGCTTGACCAGCTCGCCGACGTCGCCGCCGCCTTCTTCCGAACTCTCCAGCATGTTCGACAGCACGTCCACGCCGACGTAGATCAGGATGCCCCACAGGCCCGACATCAGCACGACCATCTTCTGGCCTTCCGCCACCAGCGACATGCTGGCCATCAGCGTACCGATCGCGACCATCACCGAGATCGACGACACCTTGCCGAGCGAGCCCAGCTTTTCTTCGAAGTGGCCGAGCCAGTGGTGCTCTTTCTCTTCATCGAACAGGAAGTTCAGGAAAACCAGCAGCAAGAACATGCCGCCGAATGCCGCCACTTCCGCGTGGTGGTTGGTCAGGTGCATCGAGTACTGCTTCGGATCCTGCAAGGCCATGTTCCACACGTCCATCAGGCCCAGGTCCGCCGCCACCGCGACGATCACGAGCGGGAACAGCAGGCGCATGCCGAACACGGCGATGATGATGCCGACGCCCAGGAACAGCTTTTTCCAGAACGGATCCCAGGTCTTCAGCACGGAGGCGTTGACCACCGCGTTATCGAACGACAGCGAGACTTCCATCACCGCGAGGATCGCGGCGATACCCATTGCCGTCAGTGCGCCGGCCACGCCGGCATGTGTGTAGCCCCACCAGGCCGAGCCCAGCAGGCAGATGGCCGTGACGATGAATGACACCCTGAAATGCTTCATATTGTTTTTCCCCAATCTTTTTATGTGTTGTCGACAAGGCACAGTGTAGAGGTCATCGATACTTCGAAAAAGCGAAGAGAATATGACGATTACTTCGTAAAAATCTGAGTTATGATGACACCATGAAATCCGACATCAATTACCGCCACCTGTATTACTTCTGGGTCGTGGCCAACGAGGGCGGCATCACGCGCGCCGCCGAGCGCCTCGGGCTCGCCGTGCAGACGGTCAGTTCGCAGCTCAGCCTGCTGGAGCAGTCGCTCGGCAAGACGCTGTTCGCCCAGCAGGGCAGGCGCCTCGTGCTGACGGAAGCGGGCCGGCTGGCGCTGGGCTATGCCGACCAGATCTTCCTGCTGGGCGAGCAGATGCAGGAAGCGCTGAACGAATTCGACAGCGGCCGTACGCGCCTCACGGTGGGCATCTCGGATTCGCTGCCGAAGCTGACCGCCTACCGCATGCTGGAGGCGGCCACGCACATGGAGCGGCCGGTGCGGCTGGTGTGCTACGAAGACCAGTTCGAGGCCCTGCTAGCCGAACTCGCGCTGCACAAGCTGGACGTCGTGCTGACCGACCGCGAAGTACGCCCCGGCGCCACGCTGAAGGTGTTCAGCCACCAGTTGTTCGACAGCGCAATGGTCGTCGTCGGCGCGCCCGCGCTGGCGCAGCAGTACGGTGGCGCGGACGACGCCTTCCCGCAGAACCTGAACGGCGCGCCGTTCCTGCTGCCGGCACGTAATAATGCCCTGCGCGGCAAGCTCGACGAATGGTTCGTGCAGCACCACGTGCGGCCGGACGTCGTGGGCGAATTCGAGGACAACGCGCTGCTCAATACGTTCGGCCGACGCGGCCTGGGCCTGTTCTTCGCGCCGGCCGCGCTGGCGGACGACGTCGCCGAGCAGTTCGGCGCCGTGCAGGTCGGCTCGGTGCCGAGCGTGCGCGAACAGTTCTACATGATCTCGAGCGACCGCAAGATCATGCATCCCGCGGTCGAGGCCATCCTGGCGGCGTCGCGAAAGAACACGCCGGCCGCGTGACCGTTACAATGCAGCTCGGCCTTTTGCCTTTGAACTGAATAAACCTTTTATGCATAACGTATTACTCGTCGTTCTTGCGCTGCTGCTGGTGGTGCTGAACGGCTTCTTCGTGGCGGCCGAATTCGGCATCGTCACCCTGCGCAAGACGCGCGTGCGCGCCATCGCCAAGACCGGCGGCCTGCGCGGACGCATCCTGTACAAGGTCCACAGCCAGCTGGACGCCTACCTCTCCGCCTGCCAGCTGGGCATCACGCTCGCGTCGCTGGGCCTGGGCTGGGTCGGCGAACCGGCGTTCGCCAACCTGCTCGAACCCGTGTTCTCGATCGTCGGCGTCACGAGCCCGCAGGTGATCCACGGCGTGTCGTTCGTCGTCGCGTTCAGCGTGATCTCGTTCCTGCACATCGTCGTGGGCGAACTGGCGCCGAAGTCGCTGGCGATCCGCGTGCCGGAAGCGGTCGGCCTGTGGAGCGCCGTGCCGCTGTACGGCTTCTACTGGACGATGTACCCGGCCATCTGGCTGCTCAACGAAAGCGCCAACCTCGTGCTGCGCATCGCCGGCCTCTCCGGCGTCGGCGGCCACGAGACGCATTACTCGAACGACGAACTGAAGCTGATCCTGCGCACCAACACGGGCACGCCGGGCGAGCGCTTCACGCACGACGAGCGCCATATCCTGGCGCAGTCGCTGGAGTTTGCCCAGCACACCGTGTCGGACCTGATGCGTCCGATTAACGAGGTGAGCGGGCTGTACGCCAGCCGCACGCTGGAGCAGAACCTCGACACGATGCGCCGCAACCGCTTTTCGCGCTACCCGTACTTCGACGAGGACGGCGAGGAAGTGCTGGGCGTGATCCACCTGAAGGACCTGTTCTTCGCCGAGCAGTCCGGCAAGGAAGTCGACGACCTGACCGACTACCTGCGCCCGGTCGAACTGATCTCCGCGCGCACGCCCGCGATCGAACTGTTCCGCCGGTTCCGCGGCGGCGCCCCGCACTTCGCGCTGATCGGCGAAAAGGGCAAGCGCCCGGTCGGCTTCATCACGCTGGACAACCTGCTGGGCGCCATCGTCGGCGAGATCCGCGACGAGTTCCGCCTCAACGAAAACGACTGGCTGCCGCAGGGCGACGGCACGTACATCGGCAAGGCCAGCCTGCCGATCGTCTCGCTCGAGCGCGTGCTCGGCATCGACATCGACAACGAGGCGATGGGCCTGGACGAAGTCGAATCCGTCGGCGGCCTCCTGATGGCCAAGCTGGGCGACATTCCCAAGCAGGGCCAGCGCATCGAGTTTCCGAGGTTCGACGTCGTCGTCAAGAAGACCAACGGGCCGCGCATCCTGCTCGTGAAGGTGATTCCGCAGCTGGAGCGCGGGGCGAACGAGGACGATCTCGATTGAGGGCCTGCGGGCGGACGGCCGTCCGCTCTTCCAAGGTATGCTCGCGTCCGCGGGCCGCATCGCCCGGCGCCGCATCCGGCCTGAACGGCGGCGCCCGGCCTGTTGCGGACGCTCCCGGCGTGGTTTCGGATTACGTTAACTTGGGTCAAGGAAAATCGCTGCCCTGGTCAATATACTTGATCCATGGCCAAGAAATTTCCCATTCATCCGATCCACCCAGAGCGTGTGTGCTGGGGCTGTGACAAATACTGCCCTGCAGATTCACTCGCTTGCGGCAACGGTTCGGAGCGCACGCAGCACCCGGTCGAATTATTCGGCGACGACTGGCAGGACTGGGGACTCGATTCGACCAATCACGCCGATCCCGCCGCCAAATAAACGCAAGCCCGCCTCCATGGACGTGCCGAGTGCAGCGCCGATCCCGTCGGCGAAGTCGCGCCCGGCACGATAGCGCCTCCCCTCACTGTCGCCTCGCACGCCACAACCGATGGCTGGCCCGGGGCGTTGTTACTTGTTCGGAACGCATTGGATATTGATTGACCTCAATACCGAACCGGCAGATACTTGATCAAAACAGAGCAAGATCAAGGCAGGAGACATGAGCGAATTTCGGCCCACGCTCGAGACCAAGCGCAAGTTCTCGTTAAACTGGGGCTATCTGGGGGCCATCGCCAGCGGCCGCTCGGCGATCGATCTGGGGTCGCTCGCCCTGCGCAGCCTGGACGATGCACGCGCGTTCGTGCGCGAATACGGCTACGACCTGGAGCAGCCGGCCGCCCGCGCCATCATCCGCAACTGTCACCGCGAAGCCGTCGATTTCATCGTCGGCACCTTCCTGCAGCCGGGCCAGGAAGGGCTCATCCCGCCCGAGGTGGCCGCGCCCGCTGACCCGATCGAGTTGCTGGTCCACGCCTCTCATCACGGGCAGCACAACAGCGTGCAGCGCATGTGGTCGTGCGCCATCCTCAAGGTGATGCATGCGATCTTCTACATCGACAACAACCTGGAACTGCGCCATTTCAATACCATCCGCGAGCAGGTGTTCGCCACGCTCGACGAAGTGATCCACGAAGACGACGGGGGCCATTACTTCCTGTCCGACGGCGAGATGTGCCTGCCGCTGCACCATTTCGAACGCAAGCGCAACAAGGGCCGCAACAGTATCCTGCTCAAGCTGCTGCAAAAGGCCGCCTATCTGGCGCAGGACATCTACGACCACCTGGGCGTGCGCCTCGTCTTCGGCACCCGCTTCGAATGCCTGCTGGCGCTGGAAACCCTGCAGCGCGCGCATATCCTGTCCATCACCAATATCGAGCCCAACCGCACGCGCAATACCCTGCTCGACCTGGAAGCGGCCAAGGAGATTTTCGTGAAATACCGCTTCATGCTGGAGCGCAGCCACGATTATCCGACCGGGCTGCTGCAAACGATGGACGCGGAACTCCTGGCCATCGCCAGGCGCCAGACCCGCGCCGACAATCCCCACAGCGGGGATGATTTCAACAGCATCCAGGTCACGGTGCGCAAGATGATCCACCTGCAGGCCGAGCAAGCCGATCCGCAAACGGCGGGCAACGATTATGACGTGGGGTTCTTCTTCACCTACGAACTGCAGCTGATGGACAAGGACAGCCACCAACGCAGCATGACCGGCCCCTCCAGCCACGAGGCCTACAAGCGCCGCCAGGTCGAGACGGCCCGCCTGCGCATCTTCGGCCGCGAGCTGACCGACTGGATCGCTGCGCATGCCGGCGCGGGATCGGAGTCGGGGTCGGTGCCGGTGTTGCCGCCTGCGGCCTGATTTTGCTGGACGCCGTATTGCTCAAGGCGTATCGATGCCTTGCTTCTTGATGAAGGCATACAGCTGATTGCCGACCGGATCCGCGCGCATATCGACATGATCGACTCGTGGACGACACGCCGCCGACTCGACGCCGCCATCACGCTTCTGGAACTGCAGAACGGACCCGGCGAATAATGAAATAGCCGAGGCTTTGCGCCAGCGCGACCAAGTCGACGTCGACGCCGAGCGCCAACCAGTCCACGCCTCATGCAGGCAGAAGCGCCGGATCACTCACTTCGATCTCATATCGGCCGATTGCAGGTGACCGCATCTGCTTGCGGCCGGTCTCGCTCAGCTGTTTTCACAGGCGCCGACATTAGCTCTCGCGGCCTTTCGGCGTCTGTTCCTTGTCATCGATACGCGTCCAACTGAATATTGCGGAGAAGACGAAAAGAGTGAGGATCGCAGGAAAGATGAAAACACTGAACCTCCCTCGTTTATTGTCCCGGATTCTGGTTTCCAGATCGGCATCGGGGGAAATGCAGTCTGAAACCTGAGGCTTCCGGCTCGAATACATGACCTGTACCGGGGCACCAAGCTCGGTCTCGTCGCAGTTGGTACGCACGCACACGCCTGCATGCCCGCCTCCTCTATATGACTTCCCGTTTACGGAATAGGAAAATACGAGCGCGCTATGGTTCTTGCAGTGCCTTTCAATGATCCGTCCATCCGTAACTTGTGCCGTGTGTATCAGCAGATCGGTATTCCGATAAGACGTCACGGCGAATGTATACGGTATGGAAAGACCGATCAGGGCCGGTACGCCGAGCGCAATTCTTGCGAAAAGTGGCGAATCCGGCTTTTTCATTTATTCTCAAGCATTTGAAGTCATGGTGAAACAGGAATCAGAATGCCAGAACACGACCCATTCGATTTACTCTCCGCTAAGGTCGACCTGGACGATCCAGCGCAATACTGCCACATTCACCGGTTCATGTTGGGCGCGCTCTCCCGGGTCAGTGACTCTCTGTCCGCCACGTCCAGGTCAGCCATTCTAATCGCGAAACGACACCTCGATGGCCACGCGACAGTCGGTAATGTCGCAACGATGCGCGTAAAGCTATGGGATGAGATTCACGGACGCGACCAGTCGAACGAAGTCGGGGTGTTGCGGGTCAGGACCGTCATTTGCGCCATGCATGGAATGGATGCAGCAGCGGCTTCAGACACGCTGCATTACTTCCTCATGTTCTGGCAAGAAAGTGAATTGAGCATGGTCGAGCTTGCCAAAGCGATGCGTGAAGCTTATGGGGTCAGCTACCAACCCGGCTGACGTATTTGAAACAACAAGAGAGATCGCGTGACCGAGTCAGGCGTCATTCAGGCACCTGTCCAGGTCCAGTTCTTTGCGCCGGCATCAGCCACTGCGCCGTCGAACGAACCGGTTCCCCCGTCAACGTTTGCAACATGCGCGGCGAATGAAAGGAAATGAAGCCGTCCTCAGGCCAGCTCAGTTCGATTTTCCATGATCACCCCTTCCCTCCCGCGCCCGCATCGCCTCGTCCCGATACCGCCCCGGCGACTGCCCCACGAGCCGGCGGAAGTCCGACGTGAAGTGCGCCTGGTCGAAATAGCCGAGGGTCTGCGCCAGCGCGGCCAGGTCGACGTCGCCGCCCGCCGCCAGCCGGTCGGCCGCCTCGTGCAGGCGGAAGCGCCGGATCACCCATTTCGGGCTCACGCCCACGTACTCGCTGAACAGCAGCTGCAGGCTGCGCACGCCCATGCCCGCCCGTTCGGCCAACGCGTCCACCTGGGTCAGCCCGGGCGTCGTTTCCGCCGCGCGCAGGATGGCGGCGATGGCGTCCACCTGCGGGTCGGGTGCGGGCAGTACCGCACGCAGCAGCGCCGCGGCCGCGTCGACGGTGGCGGCATCGTCGGGCGTGTCGAGCACCGTGTCCAGCACCGCCGCGTCGTCCCATGGGAACAGGTCGGCGAACGGCAGCACGCGGTCCGTGATCGTGTGCAGTGGCCGACCGAGGATGGCGCGGAAGGCGCCGGCCCGGAAGCGCAGGCCGCACACTTTGCCGCTGCCCTGCAGCGTGTAGTCGAACGACCCCGTCGGCACGCCCCAGATGCCGGTACGCGCGCGGTCGAACACGACGTGCACGCATGGATAGGGCAGCGTGCGCTGCGTGTGCGCGGGCTGGCCGCGCAAGTCCCATTCGACCATCCAGAAGTGGTCGAGAAACGGCGCCAGGTCGGACGGCGGCAGGTAGCGCCCGAGGCGGAACGTGCGGCTGGCGACGCCGGGCGCGACGACACCCTTGGGGCGGTCCGTGACGGTGGACAGGCTGCTCATCGGCACCCTCGTTCGATGATGGGGAAGCGGACATTCTAGCATTCGCGTTTTTCCAAGACCGCGAACCGGGGGCAGCCTAAGCTCGCGGTTCATCGCCACGCCATCCCGAGGACTCCATGAACCCGACCTTGTTCCACGCTCCGAATTCCCGCTCCTGCGCCGTGCGTTTCCTGCTCGAGGAACTCGGCGTGCCGTACGACCTGCACGTGCTCGACCTGAAGAAGAACGAGCAGCGCGCGCCCGCCTACCTTGCCGTCAACCCGATGGGCAAGGTGCCGGCCATCCGCCACGGCGACGCCCTCGTCACCGAGCTGCCCGCCATTTTCATCTACCTGGCCGACCTGTTCCCGGACGCCGGCCTGGCACCCGGCCTGACCGATCCGCTGCGCGGCCCGTACCTGCGCTGGCTGGCGTTCTACGGCTCGTCGTTCGAGCCGGCCATCGCCGACCGGGCGATGAAGCGCGAGCCCGCGCCCCCGGTCCTCTGCCCGTACGGCGACTACGACACGATGCTCGCCACGCTGACCGCCCGGCTGCGCGCGGGGCCGTACCTGCTCGGCGAACGCTTCTCCGCCGCGGATATCCTGTGGGGCAATTCGCTGGGCTGGGTGACCATGTTCAAGCTGGTGCCCGAACTGCCCGAGATCGTGGCCTACCGCGACCGCGTGAACGACCGGCCCGCCGCGCACCGCGCCGCGCAGGCCGATGCCGCACTCGCGCAAGCGCAGGCGCAGGGTTGATCCGCGCCACCGTTTCGCCGCAGGCCGTGCACGGCCCGGCGCAACGGACTGGCCGCGCGCGCACGGCGGCCGTATCGTGGCATCTTTCCACTGCGGAGCCGTCATGCGCACTTGCCTTTCCCTCGTCCTTGCCGCCTGCCTCGCCGCGCCGGTCCATGCCGCAGCGCCGGCGCACGACGCCGACGTCGCCGCCATCCGCCAGGTCGTGCAGCAGTTCCAGGCCGCCATCGTCGCCCACGACGGCAAGGCCCTCGGCGGGCTGTTCGTGCCGGAGGGCGGCGCCTGGCTGTCCGTCCTCGACGACGCGACGTACGCCGCCGCGAAAGCGCGCAACCCGGCCGCATCCCGCCTGGAGCCGTCGACGTGGCGCCAGTTCGCCGACATGATCCAGCACGGCGCCAGGCCGGTCGAGGAACGCTTCTACGACGTGCGCATCGAGACCAACGGCACGGTCGGTTCGGTGTGGTTCGATTTCGACTTCCTCGTCAGCGGCAAGGTCAACAACCACGGCAGCGAAACATGGCAGCTCGTGCGCACGGACGACGGCTGGAAAATCCAGGCGATGCTGTTTTCCGTCGACCGCTGACGCGGCTAGAATGGCTGACTTCCCACGCCCGAGGTCCTCTTGAAAGACGACACCCCGCTCCTCGTTCCCGTCCTGGCCGCGCTGCCGCTGTTCGCCTGCATGACGATTCTCGGCCTGCCGTCGCTGGGCCACGGCGATGCGTCCGTATTCCGCGCGGTGCTGTTCGTCGCCTGCGCCGTCTGGACCGTGCCGCTCACGCTGCTGCAGCGCGCGCTGTGGCGGCGCGAGTGCGCGTGGTGGAAGATGGGGCTTGCGCTCCTCGGCGCGTCGTATGCGATGTCGGTCATGAACGCCCTGCTCGTCCAGCGCCTGGACATCGCGCTCGGGCGGGAAAAGCGCTTCCATCTGAACGACCTGCTGCGCGGCCTGGACAGCTGCTGGCTCGCGCTGATCGCGTTCTGCGCCGTGCATGCGGTCGCCGTGTACTACCTGTCGCTGCAGCGCGCCCGCCTGCAGCTCGCGCAGGCGCAGGCCGCCGCGCGCGACGCCGAACTGCGCGCGCTGCGCCTGCAGGTCAATCCGCACTTCCTGTTCAACACGCTCAACGCCGTGTCGGCGCTGGTCGCGGCCGGCGCCAACCGCGAGGCCAACCGCATGCTCGCGAACGTGTCCGACTTCCTGCGCGCGACGCTCGCGCACGACGGCCGCCACGAGCACTCGCTGGCCGAAGAGCTGGCGCTGACGGAGGCCTACCTCGACATCGAAAAGGCGCGCCTCGGCGAGCGCCTGCAGCTGGCGATGCACGCCGGCCCCGACCTGCTCGACGCCGCCGTGCCCTACCTGATGCTGCAGCCGCTCGTCGAGAACGCGGTCCGCCACGGCATTGCGCCGCTGGCCACGCCGGGCCGCATCGACATCGCCATCGCGCGTGCCGACGGCCGCCTGCGCGTGGACGTGCGCAACGACGGCCGCATGCCGGCACAGCGCGGCGGCGGCATCGGCCTGCCGAACGTGGCGAGCCGCCTGCGCCACCTGTACGGCGACGCCGGGCGCGTGGACGCCGGCTGGGATGGCGACGGCCGCTACCACGTGCGCCTCGAACTGCCGCTGCGCATGCCGGCACCCGCATCCACGCCGATGTCGCTGCGGGAGGCCGCATGATGCGCGTGGCGATCGTCGACGACGAACCGCTGGCCCGCCTCGCCGTCAAGGTACGGCTGGCGCGTCATCCGGACCTGGAAGTCGTCGCGGAATTCGGCGATGGCGATGCCGCGCTGGCCGGCCTCGCCGCGCTGCGGCCGGACCTGGCGTTCGTCGACGTCGAGATGCCCGGCAGGAGCGGCATCGAGGTGCTGGCCGCCCTGCCCCGCGCCGAGCGGCCGATGGCGATCCTGCTCACGGCGCACGACACGTTCGCCGTGCAGGCGTTCGGCCTGGCGGCGCTCGACTACCTGCTCAAGCCCGTCGATGACGACCGCCTGGACGAAGCCCTGGAGCGCGCCCGTCTCGCGTTGCCGTACCGGCGCCCGGGCGCGGCCGTCGCGGCGCCGGCGCCCGTCCCGGCCTGGACGCGCAGCTTCGCCGTGCGCGTCGGCACCCGCACGGTGCTCGTCGACGCGGCCGACGTGGAACGCATCGAGGCCGACGGCGACTATGCGACGCTGTACGCGCACGGCCGCACTTACCTCGTGCGCGAACGCCTGCAGGCGCTGGCGCTGCGGCTCGACCCGGCCTGCTTCCAGCGCGTGCACCGCTCGGCCATCGTGCGCCTGGACCGCATCGCCGAACTGCGCGCGCTGACCAACCGCGACGCGCTGCTGCGCCTGCGCGACGGCACGCTGCTGCGCGCGAGCCGCACCTACATGCCGGCGCTGACGCAGGCGCTGGCGCAACGCACCCATCCTTCCCTCTCACCTTTACCCGACTCGACCACCGCATGACCGACCTCCCTCCTCCCCAGCGCCTGCGCGGCCTGGACCTGCTGCGCGCCGCCGCCATCCTGCTCGTCCTGATGTCCCATTACACCGGCTTCGTCAGCGGCCAGCCGACGTTCGGCGTCGTGGGCAAGGTCGGCTGGGCCGGCGTCGATCTGTTCTTCGTGCTGAGCGGCTACCTGATCGGCAACCAGCTCCTGGGCCCGGCGGCGCGCGGCGAGGACCTGTCGCTGAAGGCGTTCTTCATGCGCCGCCTGCTGCGCACCCTGCCCAACTACTATGTCGTGCTGGCCGTGTACTGGCTGTTTCCCGGCGCGCCGCTGGGCGGATCGAGCATGGCGGACCCTTGGCGCTTCCTCACGTTCACCCAGAACTTCGGGCTCGCGTACGGCCAGACGTTCACGCATTCCTGGTCGCTGTGCGTCGAGGAACAGTTCTACCTGCTGCTGCCGCTCGCCGTGCTGGCGCTGGCGCGCATCGGCTTTCCCGTCCGGCTGGCGTGGGGGGTGCTGGTCGGCGGGATCGTCGCCGGCATGGCCACGCGCGCCGCGGCGTTCGCGCTGTACAAGCACGACGCATTCGCGGCCGAGGTCTATTATTCGAGCTTCTGCCGCGCCGACGAACTGCTGCCCGGCGTCGCCATCGCGCTGCTGAAGAACTGCCATCCGCAGGCGTTCGCCCGCCTGCTGCGCCACGCGAACGCGCTGTGCGCGGCCGGCCTCCTGGCAGCCGTCGGCATCCTGACCTGCATCCACCTCGACTGGCCGGGCACGCTCGTCACGTCCACGTTCGGCTTCTCGCTGCTGGCGCTGTCCTTCGGCCTGCTGGCCTGCGCGGCGCTGGCGCCGTCCTGCATCCTGAACCGCCTCGACGTGCCCGGCGCGTCGCAACTGGCGCTGTGGTCGTACGCCGTCTACCTCGTGCACAAGCCCGTGTTCATGGCGCTGCGCCCGCAGCTGGCCCGGCTGCACATCGACGGCAATGCGCCGCTGACCGTGTGCGCGGTGATGGCCGCGGGTATCGGCGGCGGCTGGGTGCTGTACCGCTGCGTGGAGACGCCGTTCATGCGCCTGCGGGCGCGCTGGAGCGCCGCCCATGCCGCGAAAAACGCATTCCATCGCACGGCCCGCGCGGCCTGACCCGGGCGGGTCTACAGTGGCACCATCGCCACTGTGAGAAAGCCCGCCATGCTCGAACTGCACGACGTCACCAAGACCTTCGGCAAGCACGTCACCGCCGTCGCCAACGTTTCACTGCGCCTCGAGCCCGGCGTCGTCGGCCTGATCGGCCACAACGGCGCCGGCAAGACGACCCTGATGCAGATGATCGCCACGCTGACGGCGCCGAGCAGCGGGCGCATCCTGTTCGACGGCGCCGACGTCGTCGCGCGGCCGGACGCCATCCGCAGGCGACTGGGCTTCCTGCCGCAGGACTTCGGCGCGTACCGCAACGTGACGGCGCTGGAATTCATGCGCTACTTCGCCGCCCTGAAGGGCGTGCGCGACCCGGCGCGCATCCGGCGCCTGCTCGAACTCGTCAACCTGCACGAACACGCCGGGCGCATGGCCAGCACGTTCTCGGGCGGGATGCTGCGCCGCCTCGGCATCGCGCAGGCGCTGCTGAACGACCCCGACATCCTGGTCGTCGACGAACCGACCGCGGGCCTCGACCCGGAAGAGCGCCTGCGCTTCCGCAACCTGCTGGCCGACCTCGGTTTTCACAAGCTCGTCATCATTTCCACGCACATCGTGTCGGACGTGGAGAGCGTCGCCGGGCAGCTGGCGATCATGCGGGCGGGGCGGCTCGTCGCCTGCGACACGCCCGACGCGATCCTCGCGCGCGCCCGCGGCCAGGTGTGGGAAGCCAGCGTGGCGGCCGACGAATACGATGCGCTGCGCGCCACCGTGCACGTGCTGCAGGCGCTGCGCCAAGGCGGCCGCGTCAACCTGCGCATCGCGCATCCGACCGTGCCGACCGCGGGCGCGCAGCCGTGCGAGCCGAGCCTGGAAGAGGCGCTGATGGCGCAGCGCTATGCCGTGAAGGAGCCGGCATGAGTCCGACCTCCCAGGCGGCCTCGCATCCGGCCTGGCATCCGGTCTTCTTCACGATCCGCACGCTGGCCGGGCTGGAGGCGCGCGTGCGGCTGCGCCGCCACTCCACCCTCGTCGCCCTGCTGGCGGTAGTAGCGCTCAGCTGGCTCATGATTGCCGATCCGGCCGACGGCCACACACTGATCGCCGTCCACGGCGCACGCGTGCTGTACACGAGCGCCACCATGGCGCTGGGCAGCGCGGCGCTGGCGACGGTGCTGTTCCCGCTGGGCGGCTTCTACCTGCTGCGCGGCCGCATGGGCGAGGACCTGCGCAGCGGCGCCGGCGCCGTGATCGGCGCGAGCACGCAGGGCGGCACCGTGTTCGTCGTCGGGCGCTGGTGCGGCGGCGTCGCCTACCTGGCCGCGCTGGTGGGCGCGTTCATGGCGACCGTGCTCGTGTGCCATGCCGTGCGCGGCGACGGCCCCATCGAACCGCTCGTCTACCTGCAGACCTATGTGCTCGTGCTGGGGCCGATGATCCTGTTCACGGCGAGCTGCGCGACCCTGTTCGACGCCTGGGCGCCGCTGATGGGCAAGGCCGGCGACCTGCTGTACTTCGTCGTCTGGGCCGCGCTGATGGGCGCGCTGCCCGCCTTCGTCGAAGGCGGGCTCACGGCCGCCATCCCGCTCGACGTCACCGGCATGACCTCGATCATGGCGGCACTGGCGGGCCATGTCGACATCCGCACCATGATGCTCGGGATCGCCGACTTCGACGCCGCCAAGGCGCCGTTGACGCTTCCTCCGCAATTGTGGACCGCGGCGCTCGCGGGCTACCGCGTCCTGTCGGCGCTGCTCGCGCTCGTGCCGCTGCTGCTCGCGCTGCCGCTGTTCCACCGCTTTTCGCCGGACCGCGTCAAGCCGGGCAAGGCGCGTGCGCGGCGCTCGCCCCTGGCCGTCGTGGACGGCTGGCTGCGGCCCCTGTCGCGCCTCACGGCGCCGCTGTTCGCGCTGGCCGCGCGCTTGCCCGGGATTGCGGGCCAGGCACTGGCCGACGTAGCGCTGACCCTCGCCGCAGCGCCGTCCGCGCTCGCGCTGCTGCTGCTCGTCCAGCTGGCGGCGCTTGTACTGGACGCGCCGGTGCTCGTGCCGCTGGCGCTGGGCTGCGTCGCCTACTGGGGCATCCTGGTGAGCGACCTGCCGACCCGCGACCGCGACGCGGCGCTGGCCGCGATGGGCGCGGCCGTGCCGGGCGGCGCGGCGCGGCGCTACTGGCGCCAGTTCGCGGCCGCGTGCGTGCTGGGGCTAATGTTCACGGGTGTGATCGCGCTGCGACTGGCATCGGTCGATGCGACGCGCGCGCTGGCTCTCGTCTCCGGCGTGTTCGCGCTGGGCGCCTGCGCCAGCTTCCTGGGCCGTGCGAGCGGCACGGCGCGCACATTCCTCGCGCTGTTCCTGTTCGCGCTGTACATCAGTGTGAATATAGGCCGCGGCGCATGGGCGGACGTGATCGGCTTCCACGGCAACGCGACGGCGGGGTCGGTGCTGGGATGGACGGTCGTGGGGGTGCTCGCGCTGGTCGCGGGCCATTGGTCGAACCGGCGCATCCTGCCGGCCTGAATTCTGAACGGAGGTCAACGATGCGATA
>Ga0308166_1002295_pt1 | contig 18019 bp, 22 predicted proteins | sample PhyCR2_2_FD_202137 | JGI IMG/M metagenome (GOLD analysis project Ga0308166, IMG submission 202137) | Phyllosphere microbial communities from UC Gill Tract Community Farm, Albany, California, United States - DLSLCC.R2 | ecosystem: Host-associated > Plants > Phyllosphere > Unclassified | place... | reverse complement strand
ACTCAACGCCCGCGATGAAATCATCGAGCAGTTCCTGGAGGACGTTCTCTAATGTTTACCAACCGCGTAAGACAGGCCATCGCGGCCACCCTGCAAGGCCTGCCGTTGTCAGCGACCGTTGAGGAATTCACCCCGCCGAAAATCGAATTCGACATGGAAGAGATGCGCGGCGGGCGCTTCATCGTCGAAGAAATGGCCAAGGGCGGCAAAGCGCTCGGCGCCAAGCTGACCCTGCAAGGCCTCGGCGCCGAAGTACTGCTGGCGCTGGGCGTGAAGCTCGGCGACGACATTCTGCTGAACGTGCGTGAAGCCGGTCAGGATCAGGACGGCAACACCTGGTTCACTTACCACACCGTCGGCGGCCAGCTGAAGTCCCTTGAGGAAACCGCAGTGAAAATGGGCGAGAAACCCAAGACCAACCTGGAACTGTCCTGCCGCACCTACAACCGCCTTGAAAACGGCGTGCCGGTGATCGACATCGACGTGCGCACGCAGAAGTTCGTGCTCAACGGCGTCGACATCCTTGGTGATGCACGGCGCGCGGTGTTGATGCCGTAAACCGGCAGCACACAACACACAAAACCTGTGGGAGCGGGCTTGCCCGCGATAGCGGTGGGTCAATCAACTCAGTGTTGGAAGTACCGACCTCATCGCGGGCAAGCCCGCTCCCACAAGGGATTTCAATAATTCCCAAAGAATCACCAAGGAATTCATACATGCCGTGGATGCCACCCCAACACGAACTGCTGTCGCCGATCACCGGCGACGATGGCTCGCAGATCGAATCGATCCAGCTCAAACCGCTGTTCTACGCCGCACAGAAAGATGCGCTGGAGCGCGCCGGTGATGACGAAGACGATCAGTTCTTCGAGCTGGCGCTGCTCGCCACCGGCCTGTCGGTCAAGGAACTCGATCAGCTCAAACGCCCGGACTACGTGAGCATCGCCCAGTACGTCCATGAGATGTCGACCCGGCCGAGTGCGTACTTTCTCGACCAGACCGAGGACGCGGAGAAATCCGACGATCCCGACCAAGTGCAATTGCTGCAGCCGCTCGCCGTGACCGGCCGCACCGTGACCTCGCTGTCGCTGGAAATGCCTGCACTGCGCGCTACCAAAGTGATGAAGAAACTGAAAACGGCCAAGGAACGCGCCGAGTTCATCACTGCCCATTGCACCGGCCTGATGATCCCTGATCTGGCCCTGATGACTGTCCCGGACTGGACGCAATTGCAGGTGCGCATCGACGATTTTTTAAACCAGCCGGCGGCCTACTTTCGGAACGCGATATCGAAGTAATCCTCGATATCGTCCCGCTCATTTACCCGGTAAGTGAGGCGGAGATTCTGGAATGGGACGCCGAAAAGGCGTTGCGCCGCTACGACATAGCGATCACTCGCCTTGGCGTGAAACAGGAGTAGAGCGGCATGGCAGAGAGCAAATATGCGCTCACGTACGCCGGTGAGAGCGGCAATGCAACGGACGGATTTTCGTTGCCCGACAACCTCGGCAAACCGCTGCAGGATTTGAATGTGACGCTCGCGTTGGCAAGCGTGGATATTCGTTTGCTGACCCAGGAACAGATCAGGCTTCGCGAGTTGTTGGCAAGCCAGCAATCGCTATTCAAGGCTGGCGCTGCACCGGTCGCGACGAGCGAACCAAAGTCAAAACTCAACGCCGGGATCGAGCAGCGTCCGCCGCCGAAGCTGATGCAGCCGGCGATGGCCAACGAGACTGCGCTGGTTGAACTCAATCAGTTGCTCAAGATGAGCAACGACCAGCTGCAAACGCATTCACAAAGCACTCTGGAACTCGCCAGCGAGAAACAGGTGGCGGCCAGTGGTGCCACCAACGCTGACCTGTTGCAAGTTCAAGTCGCCGCAGCACGATCCGGTATTGCCGATGGCGCCAAGGGTGAGCAACGGGCGAACGAGCTGAAGTGGTTCTCCCGTGATGCCGCGATCAACGCAGCGGCGTTCAGGATGGACGTCAAAACGGCTGGCGAGATGTTGGCGGCCTGGCGTTCATCGCTGAAGCTGGATCGCTATCAGAGCCAGGATCTGGCCGATGCAACGAGCTATCTCGGCAACAGTGGCCTGGATGCCAAGGCCGCCGACATCGGTTCGGTCGTGCAGCGTTCCGGCGAGGTTGCAATTACTGCCGGTATGACTCCGGAACAAGCGGCCGCGTTTGCGGCGGCACTGCTCAACAGTGGCGCAGACAGGGAGGGCGCCAGCGCCGCGTTGAAGGGTATTGCTTCGCTGCTGGCGAAGGGCGCAGATGCATCGACGGAGCAACGTACGGCTCTGAGCCAGTTAGGGTTGAATCCCGAATCGTTGGCAGGAGAGATGCGCAAGGACGCTCCCGCTGCCATCAACTCGGTGCTTGCGGCACTCAATAAACAACCGCTGCAAGAACGGGCAACATTGACGAAGTCGCTGTTTGGCGAAAACGACGTCAGAGTCCTTGAACTGCTGAAGAAACCAGAGGATGTAAAAAACGCATTCTCCCAAGTGGCCGACAAGCGCCAATACGCGACATCGGAACTGGGCGCCGATTCGGGGGCAGCCGCGAAATCCGCCGAAGTATTTGGCAATACGTCGCAAGGGCGCTGGAATGCGCTCGATGCGAGTCTGACCCGGATGACCACCGCATTCGGCACGGCATTGGCGCCGTTGGCCGATGGTGCCGCAGTGGCGCTCACCGCGCTGGCCAATGGCGTGAGTACTGCGGCGCAGGCTTTCCCGGCCCTTACTGCAGGATTGGTTCTGCTTGGTGCCGCTGCTCTTCCTTTTGTTGGAGGGGCGCTGAAAACCGGCGTTGCGTCAGTCATCGACACCGTTTCCGCGAAGCTGTTACGTCTGGCGACGACGCGATTGCCCCCCGATATTGCTAATGCCATCGTCGGTGACGATGTCTCTGATGGCGAGCGGAAAAACAAACGAGCGGGTCGTCGACCGGGTCGACGCACGCCGGCCAGAACATCGGCGCGCACGACAGTTCCACGCGCCAGTGGGAGCACTCGTTTGGGGGGGCTCACGGCCAAGGTCGCGCCTCTGTTTGATGACATCAAAATGGGCTTCAAACTGTTCACCGATGGCTTGGGCAACAGCGAGATGGTATCGCGACTCAAAGGGCCCGTTGCCAAGCTTATGCCCCTGGTCGAAAGCGTTGGCGCCAAGGTCATGCCCAAAATCGCCCAAGCGCTGCCAGCGGTAAAACTGGGAGCGCCGCTGGCCATCGCGCACGCGGCCTATACCGGACTGAAAGGTTGGCGCGAAGGCGATGACCAAGCGGTCAAAGGTGCCGCCGGCGAGCTGGCCGGCACTGCCATTGGCGCCACGATCGGCACTTTCATTGCGCCCGGTATTGGGACATTCCTCGGTGGGACTCTGGGCGGAATGCTCGGTTCTTACGTCGGTGAACAATGGGGCAAACCTGCCGAGGACAAACTCGCGGCTCCCGCGCAAGTGGCCAAGGACCTGAGCAACGCTCAAACGCAAAACCAGCAGATCACCTATGCGCCGTCGATTCAGATCAGCGGCAGCGAAATCGCCAGCTCGGAAAAAGTCGGCGCGGTGATCTCGCAAGTGATGCAAAACCATTTCAGCACTCAGTTCATGTCGACAATGAGTACCAACCCCCTCGCCACCCGCCGCGACGCAGCCCTGACCGATGGAGTCGCCTGATGAAACAACAAATGGCACTGGGCAATTTCATCTTCGGCCTGTCGCGCAACTTTGCGTACCACCAGTTGCTGCGCAAGTCTGACGGCGGCTGGACCGAGATACAGATCCTCACCAGCAAACCCAAGTCCAGCCAGACCGGACAGAAACCGGAAACCCTGACCATTACCGGCAAGTCGATGTACGCCGTGGCCATGGATCGGCTCGATGAATTGCGTGCTTTGCAGGCGCTGCGCAGCCCGCTGCCGTTGATCGACGGGATTGGTCGAAACTGGGGCCTGTGGCGGATCAGTAGCGTTCAGGAAACCCAGACCCAGATCATCGATGACGGCACGGCGATGGTGGTCGATTGGGTCATCGAACTAGCGGAGTTCAACAATGCGTAACGCACGAAGTGTGGCCGGTGATTCGGTGAATCTGCTGCTCTACCGCGAAACCGGGCGCAGTGATGACGGCGCCGAAGAAGCGCTGTGGAGACTCAACCCGACCCTGGCCGAACACGGGCCGATTCTGCCCGCTGGCGTCTGGATCGTGCTGCCGGAACTGGATGTGAAACCCGCCGTGGTCAAAGCAGTAACGGCCTGGGATTAAGGAGGTGACATGGCACTGGGATTTATGCCCGCGGTAAATATCTACGGGGCCAACGCGGCCTTGCTCAATCAGCGTCTGATCAGTTGGGAGCACATCGATGCCGCCGGTTTCGAGTCCGATCAGCTGACGCTGACCATCGATCTCGAGGGCCTTGAAGGGCTGCCGAGTCTGGGTGGAAAAATTGGTCTGCAAGTCGGTTATCGAGAAACCGCAATGGTGGACAAGGGGCTGTTCAAAGTGACGCGTCTGACGCCGACACTGTTTCCGTTTCGCCTGACGCTGGTGGCCACAGCGGCGCCGTTCAGCAAGGATGATGAAACGGGCTTCAAGCAGCGCCGCACCGTCAGTCATGGGCCAACGACGCTGGGTGGATTATTTCGCAAGCTGGTGGAGTCGCACGGTTTTTCGCCACGGGTTGCGCCCGAGGTGTCGTTGATCCGCATCGAGCACATCGACCAGTCCAGCGAGACCGACATGGGGTTTGTCACGCGTCTGGCGAAAAAATACAACGTCGTCGCCAAGCCTTACGGCGAAGTGTATGTGCTGGCGCGCCCAGGGCAGACCAAGTCCTTGTCGGGGCAAATCCTGCCGGACGTGACCCTGTCGGTTACCCACGACAATCGCCCCGGCGATCACGCATTTATCAGCGCCACGCTGGAAGAATCGGCCCGCGAGCAGGTCAAGGGCTGCAAGACCTGTTTCTGGGATGCGGCGGCCGGGGTGTTGCGTTGGGTCGAGACGGGCGTAGCGCCGTTCAAGACGCTACGCCAGAAGCAGCCCAGCGAAGCGGATGCCATCGCAGTAGCCGAGGGCGAAGTACGCAAGATGTTGCGGCAGAGGTACAAAGTGAAAATCACCTGCCCGGGCGATCCGCGCCTGGCGGCCGAAGGTCTGCTGTTGCTTGATGAGAGCTGGCCGGACTTCATGCGCGGACGCTGGTCGATCGACAAGGTCACCGCCAGCGGTAGTCGCGAGAACAGCTATCGCTGCCTGATTGATGCGTCGTGCCTGGACCCGAAGGCGGAACAGTAATCCTGAACCGAGTGCTTATTCCTGTGGGAGCGAGCCTGCTCGCGAAAGGAACGTCAGCTTCAGCATCGATGTGACTGATCGACCGCTTTCGCGAGCAGGCTCGCTCCCACAGGGACTGCGGCGTTCACTGTAATTTCTCTTACTTCGGAACACCCCCATGAAGATCACCCCGATCCTCACGCAACTGCGTGGGCAATGCCCTGGGCTTGCCAATCATATTTCGGTGGGTGTCGACCTGGCGTTGCTGCAAGGCAACCCGGATTTGCCAACACCTTCGGCCCACGTGCTGCCAATCGCCGATCTGGCCAGCAACAGCACCACCCAAAACCTCACCACCCAACCAATCCGCGAGCGCTTTGAACTCGTCCTCGTACTTGACGCTACCGACGCGACAAAAGCGCTGGATGGGTTGCACGACCTGCGCGCCGAACTGTGGCGCGCGCTGGTGGGGTTCAAGCCCGATGCCGACTACAGCGCCATCGTTTACGACGGCGGCGAGCTGGTCTCGATCAACAGCAGCCGCCTGTTCTATCGGCTGCGTTTTTATGCCGAGTTCCAGCTCGGCCGCAATCTGCCAAGTCAGCCTGCGGAGAGTTGGCACGAGCGCGAACTGGACGCTTTGTCGTCCTTTACCGGGATGACGGTGCGGGTCGATGCGATCGATCCGGCTGACCCCAACCTGCAACGCCCGGGCCCGGATGGCCGGGTGGAAATGACTTTCTCAGGAGACGTAACCCCATGAGCAACCGCATCACCGTAGTGCCGGCCGCTGGCCGTGTCGTACCTGACCCGGAGGCGGGCGACCTGTTGCCGGCTGCCGGCCGTGACGTGCTGGACAGCGCCTGGTGGCGCCGGCGTCTGGCCGACGGGGATATCACACTCAAAACCGCAAAAGCGGCTAAACCACAGGGAGCCAAATGATGGCGATCGGATTCAGCAACATCCCGGCGGACATTCGTGTGCCGCTGTTCTATGCCGAAATGGACAACTCGGCCGCCAACAGCGCGACCTCGGCGATGCGCCGTTTGATCGTCGCGCAGGTCAACGACAATATTGCCCCGAGTGAAGTCGGCAAACTGGTGCTGGTTTCCAGCGTGGCGCTGGCGAAAAGCATCGGCGGCCAGGGCTCGATGCTCGCCTCGATGTACGAAACTTTCCGCAAGGCCGACCCGATCGGCGAGATCTGGTGCCTGCCGCTGCACAACACTGAAGGCGCAATCGCCAAGGGTGTGCTGACCCTGACCGGCACTGCGACTCAGGCGGGCATGCTCAACCTGTATGTCGGCGGCGTGCGCGTGCAGGCCACCGTGGTCAACGGCGCCACCGCCGCTCAAGCGGCCACCGCACTGGCGCAGAAAATCAACGCCACTGCCGACCTGCCGGTCAGCGCTGCGGCTGCTGAAGGTGTGGTCACCCTGAACGCCAAATGGACCGGCGACAGCGGTAACGACATCAGCCTGCAATTCAATCGCCTGGGCAAGAGCAACGGCGAAGAAACCCCGGCTGGCCTGACCAGCGCAATCACCGCCATGACCGGCGGCGCCGGTGTGCCGGATCAGATCGCCGCCGTCGCGGCTCTAGGCGATGAGCCATTCGAATTCATCGCCTTGCCATGGTCCGATCTGTCGACCCTCAACACCTGGCAAGCGGTCATGGATGACAGCACCGGGCGCTGGTCGTGGGCCAAGCAATTGTTCGGTCACGTCTACAGTGCCAAGCGCGGCACGGTCGGCACACTGGTCGCTGCAGGCCAGGCGCGCAACGACCAGCACATGACCATTCAGGCGCTGGAGCCGGGCGTTCCGCAACCGTTCTGGGTACAAGCGGCGGCGCTGGCTGCGCGCACGGCGGTGTTCATCTCGGCGGACGCCAGCCGTCCGACGCAAAGCGGCAGTCTGCCGGGCGTTGACCCGGCGCCGGCGAGCGAGCGCTTCACCCTGACCGAGCGTCAGTCGCTGCTCAACTACGGCATCGCCACCGCCTACTACGAAGGCGGTTACGTGCGCATCCAGCGCTCGATCACCACCTACCAGAAGAACGCCTACGGCCAGGCCGACAACTCCTATCTGGATAGCGAAACCATGCACCAGTCGGCGTTCATCGTGCGTCGTCTGCAAAGCGTGATCACCAGCAAATACGGCCGCCACAAACTGGCCTCCGACGGCACCCGTTTCGGCGCCGGCCAACCGATCGTCACGCCAGCGACCATTCGCGGCGAGCTGATCGCGCAGTACGCCAAACTCGAACTCGAAGGCCACGTGGAGAACGCCGAGCTGTTCGCCGAGCACCTGATCGTCGAGCGCGACGTGCAGGACCCGAGCCGCGTGAACGTGTTGTTCCCGCCGGATTACATCAACGGCCTGCGCGTGTTCGCACTGCTCAACCAGTTCCGTCTGCAGTACGACGACGCGGCCTGATCCGCGCAGTCGGCGTTAAGCATTCAGCCCACCTCGCGTGGGCTTTTTATTTGAAGGGAGAAACACCATGGGTCAACTGATTGCAGGCACCTGCTACGTCAAGGTCGACGGCGCACAACTGACCATCAATGGCGGCTGCGAAGCCCCGCTGATGGCCGTCAAACGTGAAACCGTCGTGCCCGGTTTCTACAAGGAAACCGACATCGCACCGTCGTTCAAAGTGACCGCGCTGCACACCGCTGACTTCCCGCTGAAGAAGCTGATCGAAGGCACCGATATCACCGTCACCTGCGAATTCAGCAACGGCAAAGTCTACGTGCTGGCCGGCGCCTATCTGGTCGAGGAGCCAGTCTCCAAGGGCGACGACGCCACCATTGAACTGAAATTCGAAGGCATCAAGGGGACCTGGCAATGAGCGGCGCCGTGAAGCTTCAAGTAGCAATCGAAGCCCACGGCGAGCCACTGACCGAACTCGTTCTGCGCCGCCCGACGGTGCAGGAAGTGCGAGCGATCAAGGCGCTGCCGTACAGGATCGACAAGAGCGAAGAAGTCAGCCTCGACATGGACGTGGCGGCCAAATACATCGCCGTGTGCGCCGGCATCCCGCCGTCGTCGGTCAACCAGTTGGATCTGGCGGACCTCAATGCACTGAGCTGGGCCGTTGCGAGTTTTTTCATGAGTGCGGCGTCGGCGCCATCACCGACCTGATCGCCGTCGCCTATGACCTGGCCTGGTTCTGGAAGGTTGACCCCGAACAGATGATGGCCAGGCCACTGGATGTGCTCCGCGAATCGCTGGAGCACGCGCAACGGATCAATGCGATGCAGCAGGTGCAGTGATGGCCAATACACAGATAAACGCGCTCCAGCAAAACATGCAGACCACGGTGAACATGCTCGTCGTGATGCAGGGCCTGCAGAAAATGGACACCGAGATGAAGGGCGTCCGGGGCAAGGTGGCGGCGTTCAGGAAAAGCCTGGAAAGCAGTTCGATCAAGCCCTTTGATTTATCCGGTTTCATTTCCGGTGGCGGCTTGCTCAAGCCTTTCCAGGAAGGCTTGAAGAGGGCGATCAAGGCCGAAGACGAGCTGGCGACCAAGAGCAAAAAACTCAACGTGCCGACGCTGGGCAAGGACGCGGTAATCCCTGCTTCGTTGAACAAGCCCGCGACGGCGCAGCTGCCGGCAGTAGTGAAGGGTGAAACCTCTACCAATCTGACGAAGTTCAACGTCTCGCTCGATAACATTTCGTTGAAGATCGGTCAGGCGTTGCTGCCGGCCGTCAACAGCCTTGTAGAGGCGCTGGTGCCGGTGGTGACTTCGGTCGGTGAGTTTGTCGCCGATCATCCGCAACTCGTGGAAGGGCTAGCGGCGGCAGCGCTGGCGTTTACGCTCGTGACAACAGCAGCTGCCGGCTTCAGCGCGGTGCTGACTCTGCTCGCTTCGCCTGTCGGAATATTTGCCGCCGCAGCAGCGCTGGCGGCCGGTCTGATCGTCGCCAACTGGAAACCGGTCTCGGCTTTTTTTACGCGACTGTGGCAAGAAATTGCGCCGGTCGTGATGCCGATGGCCAGTTTCTTTCGGACAATGTTCGGGTTCACCCCGATGGGCTTGCTGATCAGCAACTGGGGACCGGTCAGCGCGTTCTTCGCAGCGCTGTGGGATGTGCTCAAAGCGCTGGCAGCACCGGTGATCGACTTCTACTCCACATTGTTCGCGTATTCCCCGCAGGCGCTGATTTTGAAGAATTGGGCACCTTTGGTCGGACTTTTTGCATCGATATGGGATTTGCTCAGGGCGGTGTCGGTGCCGGTAGGGGCTTTTTTCCAGGACCTTGTCGAGTCTATCAAACTGCCCGTGCTCGCCTTGTATGCGGTGATCCGCGAGCAGTTGGGCTGGTCGCCTCTGGAACTGATCATTCAGGCCTGGGGCTCGGTCACGGTATGGATTGAAAAGTGGAGCGAGAAGTTTTACCAGGCGCTTGCACCGGTCAGGGCATTTTTCAATGGGGGCCTGGGGGAACTCGCGGCCGAGGCGTCGGCCAAGGTCGATGTCTTTACCCATGCGCAGGAAAGAACCAATGCCCAAGGCAAAGGCGAATGGGCGCCGGAGTTTTTTGGCTCCAGTGCGGACTTCACTTCCGCAAGCCCATTGCCGATGGGGGCGCTGACACAGTCTTCGACTTCACTGTCGCAAACCTCCAACAGCCTGATCCAGCAAAGCGCAATCAACAACCGCACGCAACTCGAAGGCGACCTGACCGTGCGCTTCGAAAACGCGCCGGCCGGGTTGCGCACCGACCAACCACAAACCAATCAACCGGGGCTGGCGTTGTCTTCGCGCATCGGCTATCGCTCGCTGTCGGCAGGGGGTTCCAATGAACTGGCGTGACCGTTTATTGCCGGCATCCTTTCGCGGTGTCGGCTTCTGGATCGACCAGGCGAAAACCCCGGTCGGTCGCAAAGGACAACTGCATGAATACCCGCAACGCGACCTGCCGTTTTTCGAGGACCTCGGCCAGCAGGCCAAGACCCACGATCTGACGGCGTTCGTCATCGGCCCTGATTGCCTGGAGCAGCGCGACAAGCTGCTCAAGGCGCTGGAGCAGGGCCGTGGCGAACTGGTGCATCCGTGGCTCGGACGCCTGCAGGTCAAGGTCGGCGAATGCGACATGACCCACAGCCGCCAGGACGGCGGGATGGTGACGTTCGCGTTGAAGTTCTATCCCGATCAGCCTTTGCCGTTTCCGACAGCTACGGTCAGCACGCAGAAAGTCCTGCTGGCCAAAGCCGACGGTCTGCTGGGTTCAGCGGTGGCTCGTTTCGAACAGGCGATGACATTGATCAAAGCCGCACGGATCGGCATCGCCAATCTGCGCAACAGCCTTACTGGCGTGTACGAGGTGATAAAGGAACAACTCAAACCATTGATCGAGCAGTACAAGGAAATCACCGAACTGGTCAAAGCGGTCAAGGAGTTGCCCAAGGAAGTGGCAGCGGAGTTCAAGGGCTTGCTCGGCGATATCAGGGAACTGAAAGCATTCGCCAAGGAAGGCTACCGTGGCGTGATTGCCGACGTGTCGCAGCAACTCGAAGCGATTCGCAAGGCTGACGCGCCCAGGCTCACCACCGGCAAGGACACCACGGCGGCGGCGCAAGCCGTGGCGGATCTGGTGCAGGACACGATGCTGATCAAAGTGGCGCAATGGGTCGCCTCGATGCCAGTGGCGACGACGCCAGTGAAGCTGTCGTCGATGCCGTCGCTGGAGCAACAGGCCAGGCAGCCTATCAGCCGTCAGGAAGTGCCTGTTACCGATGACATGAAAGCGCTGCAAAAGGCCTTGGTGGAAGCGACAAATCCAATGCTGGATAAAGCCGGCCCCGCGCATTACCAGGCAATTGACGACGTCAAACAGGCATTGATCGCACACGTCAAAGCCGTGGCGTCGTCGGGTGTGCGGCTGGTCAGCAAGTCTTTCCAGGACAGTCTACCGGCGCTGGTGGTGGCCTATCAGCAATTTGCCGATGCCACGCGGGTTGCGGAAGTCACGCAGCGCAACGGTGTCGCTCATCCCGGGTTTCTGCCGCCCAACGATGTCAAAGTCTCCGGGGAGTGAGCCATGAATGACATGGACAATCGCGTCACGCTCGCCGTCGGTGACATGGAATATGGCGGCTGGAAAAGCGTCGAAATCAGCGCTGATCTGGAGCGCCAGTTTCGCACCTTCAAACTCGATATCACCTGGCAATGGCCTGGGCAGACAGTCGATCAACGGATCGCCGCCGGTGACGCCTGCGAGGTGCGGATCGGCAAGGACCTGGTGCTGACCGGGTATGTGTTCAAGGCGCCGATTCGCTATGACGGGCGGCAGATCAGCCTGAGCATTGAAGGCAGCTCCTGTACGCAGGATCTGGTGGACTGCGCCGCGATCAATCGCCCTAACCAATGGAAGGATCAGCCGATGCTGAGCATCGTCGAAGCGCTGGCGTCCTCCTACAAGGTAAAGGTGGTCAGCGAGATTGCCGAAACAGCCCGACTGGGCAGTTACACCATCGTGCCGGGGGAGACGGTATTTCAATCCATCGACCGGTTGCTCTCGTTGTTTCGGGTGTTTTCCACCGATGACGCACAAGGCCGGCTGTTGCTGGCCAAGCCAGGCAGCAGTGGTCGGGCCAGTGATGTGCTGGAGCTTGGCAAGAATATTCTTTCGGCCAGCGCGCCGATGGATTACAGCCAGGTGTTTTCCGAATACCGGGTGATCGGCCAGCAAAAGGGCAACGATCAAAAGAGCGGGGCGTCCGTCAGCGAGATTGAGTCGGTTGCCACCGATCTGAGTTACAAGCGCCGCCGCGTCAGGGTCATCAACGAAGGCCTGCAGATCAGTCCCGACCTGTCGTTGCAACGCGCAATGTGGGAAAGCTCGACGCGCGTCGGACGGGCACAGACCACGACTTATCAGGTGCAGGGCTGGCGTCAGTCCAATGGTGATCTGTGGCGTCACAACACGCTGGTCCGGGTCAAGGACCCGGTGCTTGGGTTTGATGACGACATGCTGATTTCCAAAGTGACTTATTCACTGTCGGCGCAAGGTTCGGTAACCACCTTGCAAGTGGCCCCGCCGCATACCTTTGATCCTGATCCGACTCCCCCGAAAGAAACCTGAGCCTGACCCCGAACCCTGTGGGAGCGAGCCTGCTCGCGAAAGCGTCGCCAGCCTCAACATCACAGCGCCTGACCCGCCGCGTTCGCGAGCAGGCTCGCTCCCACACTTATCCCATTCGGGCGACTCTTTTCAAGGACACCCCATGAGCCTACTGACACGCCTGCTGGCGCGCGGCACTGTCGTGCTCGCCAATTCGGCCTCGAAACTGCAATCGCTGCAAATGCGCCTCACCGCCGGTGAAATCAACGACGATCTCGAACACTTCGAACCCTACGGTTTCACCAGCCATCCGCTGGCTGGCGCCGAAGGGGTCGTCACCTTCATCGGCGGCGATCGTTCCCATGCCATCGCCCTGGTCATCGCCGACCGTCGCTATCGCCTGCAAGCGCTCGCTGCCGGTGAAGTGGCGATCTACACCGACGAGGGCGACAAAATTCATTTCAAGCGCGGACGGATCATCGACATCGAAACCGCCACGCTGAACATCCGCGCCAGTACTGCGGTGAATTTCGACACGCCGGTCATAAACCAGACCGGCCAGATCGTTTCCACAGGCGATCAACTGGCCGGCGGCATCAGCCAGATCAAACACGTGCATGTTGGCGTGCAGGCCGGTAACGGTCAGACCGGCGCGCCGGCAGGAGGCCAGTGATGTTCATCAGCCAGAACCTCCACGCCGCACTGACCCGCGCCGTCCTGATCAGCCTGTTCACCTGGCGTCGCGCCGCCGATGACGACGCCCTTGATGACGAAGAACGCTTCGGCTGGTGGGGCGACAGTTTTCCCACGGTTGCCGACGATCGCATCGGCTCGCGGCTGTGGCTGTTGCGTCGGGTCAAGCTGACCCGGCAAACGCAGATGGACGCCGAGTTCTATGCCCGTGAAGCCCTGCAATGGCTGCTCGACGACGGCCACTGCAGCGCCATCGACATCATCAGCGAACGCCTCGACGCCCAGCGCCTGAACCTGCGCACGGTCCTGACCCTGGCCGACGGTGAGCGTCTGGACATCAACCCCGATAACAGTTGGCAGGTGATCTATGCCGTTTGAAACCCCTTCGCTGCCGGTGCTGATCAAGCGCACCCAAAGCGACCTGGCCGGCGATTCGCTGCGCCAGTCCGATGCGCAAGTGCTCGCCCGAACTCTCGGCGGCGCCGCTTATGGTCTGTACGGTTATCTGGGCTGGATTGCCGAACAGATCCTGCCCGACAAGGCGGATGAGTCAACCCTGGAACGCATCGCTACGTTGCGCCTGAACCAGCCGCGCAAACCCGCGCAAGCGGCCACCGGCAACGTCGGATTCAGTGCGTCCGCCGGCGCCGTGCTGGATGTCGACACGTTGCTGCAATCGAACGACGGGCGCACTTACAAAGTCGCCGTCGCGCGCACCACCGTCAATGGCACGAACAGCACCACGATTACCGCGCTCGATGCCGGCACTCAGGGCAATGCCGACGCCGGTCTGGTGCTGACGCCGGTGCAGCCGATTCTCGGAATCACCAGCAGCAGCTTTGTCGTCCTGGAACCCGGACTGACCGGAGGCGTTGCCCGCGAGAGCCTTGAGTCGTTGCGTTCACGGGTCATTCGTTCCTATCGCCTGATTCCTCATGGCGGTTGCGCGCAAGACTATGAAACATGGGCACTGGAATGCCCCGGCGTCAGTCGCGCCTGGTGTCGAGGCAACTTTCTCGGGCCGGGCACCGTTGGCGTTTTCATCATGCGTGACGACGACCCGCAACCCATTCCCAATGAGGAGCAACTGGCCGAGGTTCAGGCCTACATCGAGCCCTTGCGTCCGGTGACGGCGGATGTCCGGGTGTTGGCCCCGATGCAGGTGTTGGTCAGTTACCGGTTGCGTATCACCCCTGACACCAGCGCGGTGCGTGCGGCCATCGAAAATCAGTTACGAGATTTGCACAACCGCGAGGCTGGGCTGGGTGAGACCTTATTGCTGAGCCACATCGCTGAAGCCATCAGCAGCGCGACCGGTGAAACGGATCACACGCTGGTGGCGCCGACGAGCAATGTGACGGCCGAGAACAATCAATTGCTGACCTTTGGAGGTTGCGAATGGCTGTCTTGAGAGGTGTCGCGCAGTACCGCAATCAGCTACGCAGTCTGCTGCCCAGCGGTCCGGCTTGGGAGCTGGAGCGCCTGCCGGAACTTGATCAGGTCTTGCAAGGCGTCGCCGCGGAACTGGCGCGCCTGGATGCGCGCTCGGTCGATCTGCTCAACGAAATGGACCCGGCCGGCGTCAGCGAGTTGGTGCCTGACTGGGAGCGGGTGATGAACCTGCCCGATCCGTGCCTGGGCGCCACGCCCCTCTACGATGATCGACGTCTGGCCGTGCGCCGACGCTTGTTGGCCGTGGGCGATCAGTCGACGGCGTACTTCATCGAGATTGCGCGCAGTCAGGGCTATCCCGACGCCACTGTCACCGAACTGCGTGTCCCGCGGATGGGGCGCTCACGCTTCGGCAAGGCGCACTTCGGAACCTGGAAGGCGCAATTCATGTGGATTCTCAACACTGGTGGACGCCTTTCGCTGGGCCGCCGGTTTGGCGCCAGTTACTGGGGCGAGCGTTTTGGCATGAACCCGGGGTCCGCCCTGGAGTGCCTGATTCACCGTAGCGCACCGGCTCATACCCAAGTGTACATCAATTATGACTAAGGAATGAATAATGGATTATCCAAAGAGTGTGCCCAGCGTCGGGCTGGTCAATGGCAAGTTCGTGGATGAAAACCCGGTAGCCGGAACGCCGGGCTCGCTGATTCCTGCAGCCTGGGGCAACTCGGTTACCGAAGAATTGTTGGGGGTGATCAAGGGCGCAGGCCTGACGCCCGATGAAGTCGAACTTGGCCAGTTGTTCCTGGCTGTGCGCAAGATCAGTCAGACGGGGTTGGTGGACTACGCCGTAGATACCGGCACGGCGAACAATTATCGCGCCACTTACGCACCAGTCGTGCCGAATCTTGTGGACGGGCTGGTCTTGCGGTTCAAGGCGCTGAACGCCAATACCGGTGCCAGTACGTTTTCGGCAAACGGTCTGGCGGCCAAACCCATTGTCGGCGTGGACCATAACGCGGTGCAGGAAGGTGAAATCACCGCCGCCGGTGATGTCTGGGTACAGTGGAACAGCTCGATTGCCGGTGGCGTCTGGGTGATGATCGCCAGTACTGGGATGATCAGACAGACTGGCAGTGACATCGGCGACATCAAGACCGTGGCCACTGCGGATGCACCCAAGGGCTGGTTGAAGTGCAACGGTGCTACCGTTTCTCGCACGCAGTATGCGGCGCTGTTTGCCGCGATCGGCACGCGTTTCGGTGTAGGCGATGGAAGCACGACGTTTGCGCTTCCGGACCTGCGCGGTGAATTTGTTCGTGGCTGGGACGATGGTCGCAAGATCGACAACGGCCGTGCGCTGGGCAGCAGCCAGGCCGGGCAGAACGCTTCTCATACCCACGCGGCTTCAGCAGCCGCGGCTGGCAGCCATGCTCATGGTGCCTCCGCGGCCGTTGCCGGTAACCATGGCCATGGCGGTTTCACCAACGAATCCGGTGACCATCAGCACGGCGTGCTTGCATCCGGTAGCAATACGTCTTACGGCCGCCAAGGCACCGGTAGCGGCCCTGGCGACTATGCAGCGGTTACGGCACTGGGCGGCAATCATGCGCATGGTCTCTATATCACGGCGGCCGGCGATCACTCTCATACCATCACCGTGAACGCGGTAGGTGACCACACCCACGCCATTACAGTGGCCGCGGACGGTGGCCCTGAGGCTCGGCCTCGGAACGTCGCTTTGTTGTACGTCATCAAATACTGAAGCCCTGCCTCGCAGATTGTCCATGCCTGCGGGGCGCTGGTTTTTCTTTTCCTCATTCGGGAGCGAGTGATGGTTTTGACCATTCAACAACTGCTCGAGATCTTTCCCAACGCCCGCTCCCAAGCGGGCGTTTTTGTTTCTGCACTCAACACTGCGATGGCCAGGCATCGCATCGATACGCCAAAACGTATCGCGGCGTTCCTTGCACAGGTCGGTCACGAGTCTGGCCAATTGCGTTACGTGCGCGAACTGGGCAACAACCAGTACCTGAGCAAATACGACACTGGCACGCTGGCGCTGCGTCTGGGCAACACGCCCGAGGCCGATGGCGACGGGCAAAAGTACCGGGGGCGTGGGCTCATCCAAATCACCGGTCGCGCCAACTATCGACAATGCAGCCTCGGCTTGTTCGGCGATGAGCGCCTGTTGGCATTGCCCGAACTGCTCGAGCAACCGCAATGGGCGGCCGAATCGGCGGCGTGGTTCTGGGCGCAGAAGGGCTTGAATGAGCTGGCCGACGCGGACCAGTTCAACACCATCACCCGGCGGATCAACGGCGGGTTGAACGGCTTGCAGGATCGACTCGAGATCTGGGCACGGGCGAGGGCGGTGCTATGTCCGGCTCCTGGCGCGTGATGGGTCTGTTGCTGCTGGTGGCCGGGGCGTTTGCAGCAGCCTGGCAGTTTCAGGACTGGCGCTACGGGCGGGAATTGGCCGAGCAGGCGCGGTTAAACGCCGAATCCCTCAATCAACTGACGCAGACCGCCGCGACCGTGCAACAGGCCGAGCAGGATAAACGCCTGGCGCTGGAGCAACGGCTCGCGGCCAGTGAACAAACCCATTACCGAGCGCTGAGCGATGCCCAACGTGATCAGGATCGCCTGCGCGATCGTCTTGCTACTGCCGATGTGCGGCTGTCAGTCCTTCTCGACGTCGGCGACGTTGCCCACGGCGGTGCGATGCCAGCCGCCGCCGGTACCGGCGGCGTGGATTCTGCAACCGTACGCGCCCGACTTGACCCGGCGCATGCTCAACGAATTATCGCCATCACCGACACCGGCGACCGTGGATTGATTGCGTTGCAGGCTTGTCAGGCCTATGTCAGAGCGCTGGCGCCCGAACATCTTGAATGATTCTGTGTATTGAAAGCATGGCCGGCTCGTGTACGGTGAAGGCATTCCACACGATCCGGAGCTCGCCGTGAAAGAAACCACCCAACTGGCCGCAGAACTGGGCCGACGTCTGCAAGTGCTCAATGCCCATGTGACCACCGCCGAGTCCTGTACCGGTGGCGGTATCGCCGAAGCGATTACGCGGATTCCGGGCAGTTCGGCCTGGTTTGAAGCGGGGTACGTGACGTATTCCAATCGGCAGAAGACCCGGCAGCTGGATGTGCCGGGCGACTTGTTCGAAACGGTAGGGGCGGTCAGTCGCGAAGTGGTCGAGGCCATGGTGCGCGGTGCGCAGCAGCACAGCCTGGCGCATTTTGCCGTGGCGGTCAGCGGTGTCGCCGGCCCCGACGGTGGCACACCGAACAAGCCAGTCGGCACGGTATGGCTGGCCTGGGGTGTTGGGGATGAGGTTCACAGTGAGGTTCAGCACTTCCCCGGCAACCGTGATGAAGTCCGCCGACAAACGGTGAAGGCCGCGCTAGAGGGGCTTGTGCGACTAGCGGCACGAGAAATCGAAAATCAGGGGTAGGCGATCTTCCAACGCTGTGGAATAATACTGGCTACTTATACAGGTGTTGGCCGTCAGGCCTTATTGATTACGTGAGGACTTTAATGGACGACAACAAGAAGAA
>Ga0308166_1002294_pt1 | contig 18027 bp, 19 predicted proteins | sample PhyCR2_2_FD_202137 | JGI IMG/M metagenome (GOLD analysis project Ga0308166, IMG submission 202137) | Phyllosphere microbial communities from UC Gill Tract Community Farm, Albany, California, United States - DLSLCC.R2 | ecosystem: Host-associated > Plants > Phyllosphere > Unclassified | place... | reverse complement strand
GATGTTACGTTTGACAACATCCATGCCGACCCCGCGGCCCGAGACGTCGGTGACGATCTCGGCCGTGGAGAAGCCCGGCGCGAAGATCAGTTGCCAGACCTCGCTGTCGCTCATGGTGTCGGATACGGCAAGGCCGTTCTGCGCGGCCTTGGCCAGGATGCGCTCGCGGTTCAGGCCGGCGCCATCGTCGGCCACTTCGATCACGATGTTGCCGCCCTGGTGGCCGGCGGACAGGAACAGGCGCCCCGCTTCCGACTTGCCGGTGGCCGCGCGCGCCTCGGGCATCTCGATGCCGTGGTCGATGCTGTTCCTCACCAGGTGGGTCAGCGGGTCGACGATGCGCTCGATCAGGCCCTTGTCGAGCTCGGTCGCGGCGCCGTGGGTGATGAAGTCCACCTTCTTGCCGAGCTTGCCGGCCAGGTCGCGCACCATGCGCGGGAAGCGCGAGAACACGAAGTCCATCGGCATCATGCGGATCGACATCACGGCTTCCTGCAGCTCGCGCGTGTTGCGCGTGAGTTGCGATACGGAGGACAGCAGGCGCTCGTGCATCATCGGGTCGAGCCCGCCGCTGCGCTGCTCGATCATGGCCTGGGTGATCACCAGCTCGCCTATCAGGTTGATCAGTTGATCGACCTTTTCCACCGACACGCGGATCGAGGACGATTCTCCGGCCTTCGATTCGGCGCCCTTCTCGTCTTTCTTGCTGGTCTTTTTCTCGGCCTCGTGCTCGGCCACCAGCGCCACCGCCGCCGCTGGCTTGCTGCCCGGCGCATCGACGCCGGCCAGGGCGCGGATCTGCTCGATCGGCTGGAAGAAACCGTAGCCGCGCTCGTCGTCGGAGAGTTCCTCACCGGCCGGCGCCACCTCGTCGCTGGGGTCGAAGAAGCCGTAGCCCTGCTCTTCCTCGATGCGGGCGCGTTCGGCGGCCTCGATCGCGCGCTGCTCCGGGGTCAGCGGCGGCGCCTCGAAGATCTTCAGGTCGTCCGGGTCGAGGACGAAGGAGCAGATGGCGACGATGTCGTCCAGGCTTTCGTGGGTGGTGATGATCAGGGCGCTGCGTCCGCCTTCAAGCGGCGTGACCGAGACCCGGCCCATCAGGCCGAGCTCGTCCACCAGGGCGTTCACGTCGCGCTGGGCGACGCTGGGCAGTTCGATCTTGTAGCGGTGCGCGCCCTCGCCGGTGTGCGCTTTCGGCTCGGCATGCAGGAAGGACGGCGCCACGATCGAGGCCGCCGGCACCAGGCCCTCGGACAGATCGTGCAGCATCATGCGCACGTTGGCGACCGTGTCCTGGTCGACGGCGGCGCCGTTGCGGTGGCCGTCGAGCTGCATCTTGAGCGTGTCCTTGGCGGCCAGGAAGGCGTCGACGTGCTGGGAAGTGAGCGCCATCTCGCCCTTGCGGATGCGGTCCAGCAGGGACTCGAGCACGTGGGTGACTTCGCTCATGTCGGTGATGCCGAAGGTCGAGGCGCCGCCCTTCACCGAGTGGGCGGTGCGGAAGATGGCGTTCAGGTCTTCGGCGTCGGGCGCGGCCACGTCGACCGCCAGCAGCAGCCGTTCCATTTCGGCGAGCAGCTCTTCGGCCTCGTCGAAAAAGACCTGGTAAAACTGGCTGATGTCGATCGTCATGACAAATTCCGTTGCGGTGGGCGATGCATGCGCATCAACCGATCACTTTTTTGACGACCTCGATCAGGCGCTGCGGGTCGAACGGCTTGACCAGCCAGCCGTTGGCGCCGGCCGCACGGCCTTTCGATTTCATTTCGTCCGAGGACTCGGTGGTCAGCATCAGGATCGGCACCTTCTGGTACTCGGGCAGGCCGCGCAATTGCTTGATCAGCGACAGGCCATCCATGCGCGGCATGTTCTGGTCGGTCAGGACCAGGTCGACGGTCTGCTGGCGCGCCTTGTCCAGGCCATCCTGGCCGTCGACCGCTTCCACCACCTGGTAACCGGCCGCCTTCAGGCTGAACGCCACCATCTGGCGCAGCGAGCTCGAATCGTCCACCGCGAGAATTGTTTTAGCCATGTTGTGCTCCTGCTGTTTTGTGTGCCCGGGGCATGCCGGGAGATGGTTGTGTGTGCACCGAACCCTTAGAACAGTTCGATGTCCCCGCTTTCGAGATGCTTTTGTTCGACCGACTTGCGCAGCACGCTGCGCAGTTCGAGCGACTGGATCGCCAGCGCCATGCTGACCTTGCCCAGCCGATCGACGATTTCCTCGCTGCCGGTTTCAGGGTGAATATCGGAACCGTGTTCGTCCAGCGTGCCGAGGAATTCGCGCAAGCCCGTCACGCGCTTCAAGGTGCGCTCGATCAGCTGGCTGGTCATGTCCTGGAACTGCATGCTGGTCACGGCCGTGTTGACGTGGGTACCGATCTCACCCGACATGGCCGCCAGGGCGGCAATATCTTCCTTGCTCGGCTCGCCCCCGGCCAGCAGCCGGTCGATTGCCGCCTGGCGTTCGCCCACCGCGCTATGGATGGCCAGGAAGCTGCTGGTCAGCTTCTCGATCGCTTCTTCGAGCAGCAATTCCGTCTGCAGCAGATCGGTCTCGACCTCGCTGAGGTGGCGTCGCCCGTGGGCGGATACTCCGGAGAGCAGCCGCTTCACGTGCGAGCCCAGTATCTTTTTTCTTGTCATTATGGTCCTCCTGTCCTGTCGCAGGCTGCTTATCTGGCACCGGCGCCGGTGGCCCCGGTGACTGCCGAAGTCACCGCCTGCCCCGCGGCCTCGCCGTCCTGGGCCGGCACGTCGAGCGTGGCGGCGTCGCGCATCACGGCGTCCTCGGTGCGCTTGTTCATCACGATGATGCTGATCCGGCGGTTGATCGGGTTGAACGGATCGGCGCGGTCGAGCGGCGCCGCCGCGGCCAGCCCGACCACGCGCAGGATCTTGTCGTCGGCCAGGCCGCCGGCCACCAGCGCGCGGCGCGAAGCGTTGGCGCGGTCGGCCGAGAGTTCCCAGTTGCTGTAGCCGGCGTCGCTATAGTAAGGCGTGGAATCGGTGTGGCCGGACAGGCCGATGCGGTTCGGCACGTCGTTCAGCACCATGCCCAGCACGTGCAGGATGTCGTCGGTATAGGGTTGCAGCTTGGCCTTGGCCAGCGCGAACATCGGGCGGTTCTGCTCGTCCACGATCTGGATGCGCAGGCCTTCGCTGGTGATGTCGAGCAGCAGCTGGTTCTTGTATTTCTTCAGCGTTTCGTTGGCTTCGATCACCGATTCCAGCCTGGCCTTCAGGCCGCGCAGGCGCTCGCCCTCGGCGCGCTCCACCTGCGCCTTGGCGGCGTTCAGGTCGTAGGTCTTGTTCTCGGGCGGGGTGTCGCCCTTCTTCACCTGGCCGTTGCGGCGCGTCAGGTCGGTACCGCCGCCCTGGATGACGGACGAGCTGTCGCCCGAGCCCGAGCCGCCCGACATCGCCACCTTCAGCGGGGTCTTGAAGAATTCCGAGATGCCCTCGAGGTCGCCCTTGGCCGTCGAGCCAAGCAGCCACATCAGCAGGAAGAAGGCCATCATCGCCGTCACGAAGTCGGCGTAGGCGATCTTCCAGGCGCCGCCATGGTGTCCGCCAGCGGTCTTCTTGATCCGCTTGACGATGATCGGGCGCATTCCTTCGTCAGCCATGGGGAGTCGCGTGGTTCAGGTTAAGAGTGGATGATGTGAGGCCAGGAGCAATTACTTGCCCTTGGATTTCTTGATGTGCTCTTCCAGCTCGGCAAAGGTCGGGCGCTCGGTCGAGTACAGCACCTTGCGGCCGAATTCCACGGCCAGGGCCGGGGCATAGCCGTTCAGGCTGGCCAGCAGGGTCACCTTCACGGTCTGGAACATCTTGGTCGACTCGTCCAGCTTCTGTTCGAGCACGCTGCCCAGCGGGCTGACGAAGCCGTATGCCAGCAGGATACCAAGGAAGGTACCGACCAGCGCCTTGGCGATCAGGATACCGAGTTCCGCCGGCGGGATGCCGACCGATTCCATGGTGTGCACCACGCCCATCACCGCCGCCACGATACCGAAGGCCGGCAGGCCGTCGCCGAGTTTCGCGATCACGTGGGCCGGCACGTGGCCTTCCTGGTGGTGGGTCTCGATCTCGTTGTCCATCAGGTTCTCGATCTGGAAGGCGTCCATGTTGCCCGACACCATCAGGCGCAGGTAGTCGGCCATGAATTCGACGATATGGTGGTCGGCCAGCACCAGCGGGTACTTCGAGAACAGCGGGCTCGCTTCCGGCGACTCGATGTCGCCTTCGATCGACATCAGGCCTTCCTTGCGCACTTTCGACAGCACGTCGAACAGCAGCGACATCAGCTCCATGTACATCTCTTTCGTGTACGCGGAACCCTTGAACACGGTCGGCAGCGCCTTCATCGTGGCCTTCAGGGCCTTGCCGTTGTTGCCGACAAACATAGAGCCGGCAGCCGCACCGCCGATCATCAGCAGTTCCAGCGGCTGGAACAGCGCAGCCATATGACCGCCGCTCATGACGAAGCCGCCGAACACACACGCGCAGATGACGACGTAACCGATAATGACTAACAAGACACTGCTCCAGATAGTGCCCGGACGGGCTTGGCGATCCACACATTTCCGAGACTTTGTATCTCAGAAAAAATATTTACGTAGGGAACTACGACAGCTGGAACAATAGCGGGAGAATGGCCCACGGGCAAGTAAAACAGCGGCGAATGTCGCCTAAAAGTGCCATATGTAGAGAGTTCGACCAGTGTTCGGTAGATAGACAGATAAGGTCGGTGTGGAATCGTTAATAGCGAATTCGTAACTCATCAACATCGACCCGGGACGCATCTCCTTGTTCGCCTTGCGCCACAGGGCCGTCATGGCCGCCGGCGACAGGTAGGCGAACACCGCGTCGTAGCCGGCGAAATCGAGGCGCTCGTAGTCGCCGCGCAGGAAACGGGCGCGGCTGTTGGTCAGGCGCGCGCGCAGCCAGCTGGCCAGCCAGGGCAGCGGCGCCAGCTCGATCCCGGTGGCAGCGATGTCGGCGCGGCGGCGCGCCAGGTCCAGCACCAGGCCGCCGAGGCCGCTGCCGATGTCGATGAAGGCAACTGGCCTATCCTGGGGCAATTGCGCGGCCATGGCATCCCAGGCCGCCTTCCCCGACGGGTAGTACGGCACCTGCGTGCGGAAGGTCGACCAGTACAGCACCAGCATGAACAGGAAGATCGCCAGGAACAGCCAGGGCGGGAGCGCCAACTGGCTCGCGCCCAGCAGGGCCAGCGGGAACAGGAAGCCGATCGCAAGCCACCAGCGCGCCAGGCGGCGCCAGGCGCCGAGCAGCGCGGCGAAGAGGCCCTGGGCGACGGCGGCGGCGAAGTAGTCCGGCGCCGCGCCGGCGCGGGCCAGCAGGAACACGGCGAGCAGGGTCAGGGGAAAGGCGGCGGCCTGGCACAGCAGCGCCTGGACGGCGGGCAGGCGCAGGATGCGCGACGCGCTCATGGCGCGCCCGCCGTCATGGAATGGCGCTCGCAGGCCACCCGCTCAGGCGTCGGATTCGCTGCCGGCCTGCTCGGCATCGAGCGCGGCCTGCTGGGCGGCGTCCCTGGCCTTGCGGGTCTTGCCGGCGCGCGAAGGCATGTGGCACAGACCGCACAGGTAGCCGCTGTTCAGGTCGAGCGTGTTGACCACGAACTTGCCCTTGCACTTTTCGCAAGGCGCCAGCTTGAGCATGCCGCCCTGGAAAAAGCGCACCAGGGTCCAGGCGCGCGTCAGCGACAGCAGCGGCTCTTCGCCGGGCGCGGCCGGCATCTGTTCGAGGTAGAGTTGATAGGCCTTCATCACCGCCTGGATGCCGCTGGCGCCGGCGTTATCGACCAGGAAGTTATGGATGTTGATGAACAGCGAGGAATGGATATTCGGCTGCCAGGTGAGGAACCAGTCGGTGGAGAACGGCAGCATGCCTTTCGGCGGCGACACGCCCTTCAGTTCCTTGTACAGCTTGATGAGACGCTCGCGCGACAGCGAGACCTCGGTTTCCAGCAGCTGGAGTCGTGCACCCAGCTGGATCAGCTCGATGGCGAGCTGGATTTCTTGCGCTTCCGATACGACGCTTTTTTTGGTCATCCTACAGCTCCGGCAACAGTCCCGGCTATCCTACACCATAGGACCGATGCCGAGTAGCGCATCAGGCAATTTCTTCGGCCGGCTGGCCGGCCATCAGGATGGCGGCGTGCGACTGGGCCAGGGCGCGGTCCTTGCTGTGGCTGGTCAGCATCGAGAGGATCGCGGTGTCGTCGAAGCGGAAGCGGGCCAGCATCATGTTGCCGCCGGCAAGCTTCAGGATCTGCGCGTTGCTCATGCCTTCGATCAGGTCGGCGATGTCGGCCGAGATGCCGAGGCGGAAAATCGCGGTGACCTTGTCGGCGCGGATCATCTGCTGCGCGAGCATCAGGTAGCTCAGGTTCGCGTCGCGGATTTCAGCCATCATGTCGTTTGCAGTCATTTTCCACTCTCCGTTGTTTGGTTCCGGCATCAATGTGTGTTGCCAGTGAGATAGATTCTGACTGTAGAGAAACTTTTGGGGAATCGGATGAACACTGTATTTGCTGTCCTCCAAAGACGACAGCATCCGTAGGAGTTTGTCTGACAAACCCTGGCGGATGGGAGATGCGCTCCTATGAAAAGGAGGCGAATGAGGTGTTGCTGAGCATGCCGTATTGCAACGTTTTCCTGCCGCAACTTTTTTGCTTCTGTTGCGCTTTTGCAGTGCCTTTGTTGATTAACGGCAGCCAAACGAAGAACTTGAGGGTCGTCGTGAAAATTTTTTCACGTCTCTTTCTTGCCCTTCTGACTCCTTAACGGCAGTCTTTCCGAGAACTTTAGGCTTGTCCGCAAATATTTTTGACATATTTTCGGCCAGCTTTTCAGGGCTCTGGGTTCTTTACGGCAGGGTTCGGCGGAACTTGAGGGTGCGATGCAAAAAAATTTGAAATATTTTTCGTGCGGCTTGCTACACTGCCCGCCGACCGGCCATCTGCCTATACAACCGACACGGATTACCATGAGCGAACTCAAACTTACCCGCGATGACTGCCTGGCGCGCGACGCCCAAGACCCGCTGGCGCCGCTGCGCGAGCGCTTCGACCTGCCGCCGGGCGTCATCTACCTGGACGGCAATTCCCTCGGCGCCCGCCCGCGCGCCGCGCTGGGCCGCGCCCAGGAGGTGGTGGCGCGCGAGTGGGGGCAAGACCTGATCAAGAGCTGGAACACGGCCGGCTGGTTCGACCTGCCCAAGCGCCTGGGGCAGCGCCTGGCGCCGCTGGTGGGCGCCCAGGCCGACGAAGTCGTGGTCACCGACACCACCTCGCTGAACCTGTTCAAGGCGCTGGCCGCCGCCCTGCGCATCCAGTCCCGGGGCGAGACCGCCTCGCGCCGCGTCCTCGTCACCGAGCGCAGCAACTTCCCGACCGATATCTATATGGCGCAAGGCTTGACCTCCTGGCTCGAGCGCGGCTACAGCGTGCGCCTGGTCGATTCGGTCGAGGAACTGCCGGCCGCCATCGATGGCGACTGCGCCGTCCTGATGCTGACCCACGTGAACTACCGCACCGGCTACCAGCACGACATGGCCGCCCTCACCCGCCATGCGCACCAGAACGGCGCCCTGACCGTCTGGGACCTGGCCCACTCGGCCGGCGCGGTGCCGGTCGACCTGAACGGCGCCGAAGCCGACTTCGCGGTCGGCTGCACCTATAAATACCTGAACGGCGGGCCCGGCTCGCCGGCCTTCATCTGGGTACCGCGGCGCCACCAGGCCCAGTTCGAGCATCCGCTGTCGGGCTGGTGGAGCCATGCCCGGCCGTTCGCGATGGCGCACGGCTTCGAAGCCTGCGACGGCATCGGCCGCGCCCTGTGCGGCACCCAGCCGGTGGTCTCGCTGGCCATGGTCGAATGCGGACTGGAAGTGTTCGAGGAGACGAGCATGGCGGCGATCCGCGCCAAGTCGCTGGCCCTGACCGACACCTTCATCGCCCTGGTCGAGGCGCGCTGCGCCGATCATCCGCTGCGCCTGGTGACGCCGCGCGAGCACGCGCGGCGCGGCAGCCAGGTCAGCTTCACCCATCCGCACGGCTATGCGGTGATGCAGGCCCTGATCGCACGCGGCGTGATCGGCGACTACCGCGAGCCGGAGATCATGCGCTTCGGCTTCACGCCGCTGTACACCAGCTTTGCCGATGTGTGGGACGCCGTCGAGATACTCAAGGATATCCTCGACCGCGAAGACTACGACGTGCGCGCCGAACGCGGCGCGGTGACCTGAGGTCCGCCATGAGCGACATGCAAGACAAGCCGGCCGCGTGGCACGGCGCCAAGATGGACTTCAAGGAATCGATGAGCTACGGCGACTACCTGGGCCTGGAACAGATCCTGTCGGCCCAGCATCCGCTCTCGCCCAACCACAACGAGATGCTGTTCATCATCCAGCACCAGACCAGCGAGCTCTGGGTCAAGCTGATGCTGCACGAGATGCAGGCCGTGCGCGTGCATCTGCGCGCGGGCGAACTGTCTCCCGCCTTCAAGATGCTGGCGCGGGTGGCACGCATCATGGACCAGCTGGTGCATGCCTGGGACGTGCTGGCCACCATGACGCCCTCCGAATACACGGCGATCCGGCCCTATCTCGGCGCCTCGTCCGGCTTCCAGTCGCACCAGTACCGCGAGCTCGAGTTCATCCTCGGGAACAAGAACGCGAATCTGCTGGCGGTGCACGAGAAGAACCCGCCGGCCCACGCCATCCTCGCGCGCGAGCTGGCCCTGCCCTCGGTCTACGACGAAGCGGTGATGCTGCTGGCGCGCAGCGGCTTTGCCATCGCCCCGCAGCGGCTGGCGCGCGACTGGACCCTGCCCACCGAACACGACGAGTCGGTGAAGGCGGCCTGGCTCGCGGTCTACCAGGACCCGGAGCGGCACTGGGCGCTGTACGAACTGGCCGAGAAGCTGGTCGACCTGGAAACCGCGTTCCGCTTCTGGCGCTTCCGCCACGTGACGACGGTGGAACGCATCATCGGCTTCAAGACCGGCACCGGCGGCACCGCCGGCGTGAGCTACCTGCGCAAGATGCTCGACGTGGTGCTGTTCCCGGAGCTGTTTGCATTGCGCACCGCGCTCTGATCCGACGCCCGTCGCGACAGGCGGGTAGAATGGCCAGGACGACAACCAGCGGAGGCTTCATGGAGTGCGACGTTCTGACCCTGGCCGGCCTGTGGAATTCGGGCCCGCAGCACTGGCAAACCCTGTGGGAGGCGCGCCACCCGCACATGCGGCGCGTCGAGCACCGCGACTGGAACAATCCCGGGCGCGACGAATGGGTGGCCGAGCTCGATGCGGCCGTGGCCACCTGCCAGGGCGCGCCAATTTTGGTGGCGCACAGCCTGGGCTGCATGTTGGCGGCGCACTGGGCGCAGTCCGGCTCGCCCCTGCGCGCGGCCGGGGCCCTGCTGGTGGCGCCGAGCGACGTCGATGCGCCCTCCTACCCGATCGACACCAACGGCTTCGCGCCGGTGCCGATGGCGGCATTGCCCTTCCCCTGCATCGTGGTCGCCAGCAGCAACGATCCTTTCGTCACCCGCGAACGGGCGCGCGCCTTTGCCGACGCCTGGGGCGCGCGCTTCGTGGAGATCGGCGACGCCGGCCATGTGAATGCCGACAGCGGCCATGGCGAATGGCCTGAAGGCGAGCGCATCCTGCTCGACTTCTGCGCGGAATTAGGTCACTGAGTGCGGGCCTGAGTCCGGCGCCGGGCGGGCGGCGCGGCATGGGTTATGATGCCGTGACTACCCGACAGGCATCCCGATGGCCACCCACCCCGCCCCCCTCGACCGTCCGCTGTCGCTCTACCTCGACTGCTGCCGCTTGCTGGCGGCCCTGCTGGTGGTGGCCAGCCACTACGGCCCGTATGGCGTGATCACGCGCGCCGCCGACGACTGGGTGCCGAACCTGGGGCGCGAGGCGGTGATCGTGTTCTTCGTGCTGTCCGGCTTCGTCATCGCCTACACCACCGAACACAAGAACCCTTCGCTGCGCGCCTATGCCATCGCGCGCGCCATGCGCATCTATTCGGTGGCCCTGCCCCTGCTGCTGCTGGCCTTTCTCGCCGCCTATCTCCTGGTCTGGTCCGGGCGGGTGCCGGCGCGCCAGCTCTACGAACTGGCCAAGCCCTGGCTGTACCTGCCGCTGCACCTGCTGTTCATGGGCGAGCTGTGGACCATTTCGGAGCCGCCGCCGCTGCTCGGGCCTTACTGGTCGCTGGGCTACGAGGTCTGGTACTACGTGCTGTTCGGGGCGGCGTTCTACCTGCGCGGTGCGTGGCGGGCGGTGACGCTGGGCTCGCTGCTGCTGTTGGTGGGGCCGAAGCTGTGGCTGCTGCTGCCGGTATGGGCCAGCGGGGTGTGGCTGTACCGCTGGCAGAAGTCGCACACGATCGGTCGGCGCGCGGCGCTGGCCGGGTGGATGGCCACGTTCGCGCTGCTGGCGCTGTTCAAGCTGACGGAAAGCGATGTCGCCTTGCGCATGTTCGCGCGCGCGCATTGGCCGTTTCCGGCACTGCCGCTCAGGAGTGCGGACCGGGTGCTGGCCGATTACCTGGTGTGCCTGCTGGTGCTGGCCAATTTCCGGTGCGCGAAGGGGATCGGCTTCACGGGGCTGCTGCGCGTCGAGCGGCCGATCAGGGTGCTGTCTTCGTATACGTTCACGCTCTACCTGGCGCATGCGCTGGTGATGGGTCTGTGGCTGAACCTGTATCCGCATGATCCGCGCAGTGCGCTGGATATCGCGGGCCTGAGCGTGTCGATCGTGCTGGCGACCTGGGTCGTGGGGGAGTTGACCGAGCGGCGCAAGCATTGGTTTCAGGTGGGGCTCGAACGTTTGGCGGGGTGGGTAATGCCAGCGCGGGTGGGGGCGCGGTTTTAGGACGAACGTGCGAGGGTTCGTGGCGCTGTTGCGTGGGGCGTTAATGGTATGTTGAATCCGCGTGGGCAGTCGGGCCGGCTAAATGCCGGCACGACAAAGTGCCCACGCGGATTGAAAACACCGATGCCGCCCCAGGCAACAGCCCCCCACCGCCAGCAAAACCCGCCGTTCGCCAATAAAAAAGCCGGGCACGCCGCCCGGCTTTCACTTCACACTCCCCGCGACTTACTTCGCCAGCAGCATCTCGTTCAAGCGCTTCACGAACGACGCCGGATCCGCCAGGCTGCCGCCCTCTGCCAGCATCGCCTGGTCGAACAGGATATGCGACCAGTCGCCGAAGCGTGCGCTCTCGGCATCCTCGTACTTCAGGCGCGTCACCAGCGGGTGGTTCGGGTTGATCTCGAGGATGGGCTTCGACTCCGGCGCGTTCTGGCCGGCGGCCTTGAGCATGCGCACCAGGTTGGCCGACAGCTCGTGCTCGTCCGCCACCAGGCAGGCCGGCGAGTCGGTCAGGCGGAAGGTCACGCGCACGTCCTTGGCCTTATCAAGCAGCGCGGTCTTCATCTTCTCGACCAGGTCCTTGTACTGGGTCTCGGTCTCCTCGTGTTCCTTCTTCTCGGCTTCGTCTTCCAGCTTGCCCAGGTCGAGGCCGCCCTTGGCCACCGACACCAGCTCCTTGCCGTCGAATTCGGTCAGGAAGGAGAGCATCCACTCGTCCACGCGGTCGGTCATGAGCAACACTTCGACGCCCTTCTTGCGGAAGATTTCCAGGTGCGGGCTGTTCTTCGCGGCGCCGTAGCTGTCGGCGGTGACGTAATAGATCTTGTCCTGGCCTTCCTTCATGCGGCTTACGTAATCCTCGAACGACACGGTCTGGTCGGCCGAATCGACGTGGGTCGAGGCGAAGCGCAGCAGCTTGGCGATGCGGTCCTTGTTGGTCGCGTCCTCGCCGATGCCCTCTTTGAGCACCTGGCCGAATTCCTTCCAGAAGGTGACGTACTTGTCCTTCTGTGCCTGCTCTTCGCCGTTCGCCATTTCTTCCAGCATGCCCAGCACGCGCTTGGTCGAGCCTTCGCGGATCACGCGCACGTCGCGCGACTCCTGCAGGATCTCGCGCGAGACGTTCAGCGGCAGGTCGGCGGAATCGATCACGCCCTTCACGAAGCGCAGGTAGGTCGGCATCAGCTGCTCGGCGTCGTCCATGATGAAGACGCGCTTCACGTACAGCTTGATGCCGCCGCGCTTGTTGCGGTCCCACAGGTCGAACGGGGCGTGGCTCGGCACATACAGCAGCTGGGTGTATTCGCTGCGGCCTTCGACGCGGTTGTGGGTGTAGGCGAGCGGCTCCTGGAAGTCGTGCGAGACGTGCTTGTAGAACTCGTCGTACTGTTCCTTCGTGATGTCGGACTTCGAGCGGGCCCACAGCGCGCTGGCCTGGTTCACGGTCTCGAACTCGTCCTTCAGGACGGTGGCCTTGGCTTCTTCGTCCCACTCTTCCTTCTGCATCAGGATCGGCAGCGAGATGTGGTCCGAGTACTTGCGGATGATGGACTTCAGCTTCCAGTTCGACAGCAGCTCGTCCTCGCCTTCGCGCAGGTGCAGGATGACGTCGGTGCCGCGGCCGGTTTTCTCGATGGTCTCGACGCTGTACTCGCCCTCGCCGCCCGACTCCCAGCGCACGCCTTCATCGGCTTGCGCGCCGGCGCGGCGGGTTTCGACGGTGATCTTGTCGGCGACGATGAAGCCCGAATAGAAGCCCACGCCGAACTGGCCGATCAGGGCGGCGTCCGCCTTCTGGTCGCCCGAGAGCTTGCTGAAGAATTCCTTGGTGCCCGACTTGGCGATCGTGCCCAGGTGCGAGATGACCTCGTCGCGGCTCATGCCGATGCCGTTGTCCGAGATCGTGACGGTGCGCGCTTCCTTGTTGAAGGCGACGCGGATCTTCAGTTCATGGTCGTTGCCGTACAGGGCATCGTTGTTGATCGCTTCGAAGCGCAGCTTGTCGGCGGCGTCGGATGCGTTCGAAATCAGTTCGCGCAAGAAGATTTCCTTGTTCGAATACAAGGAGTGGATCATCAATTGCAGCAACTGCTTTACTTCGGCTTGAAAGCCAAGGGTCTCTTTTTCGGCGACAGCCATCTTATTCCTCTTGGAAATACAGGTTGAACGGATTGCCTCGATATGGGGATGGCAACATCGATTTCAAGAGCCGCGTATCGCGAACGGCAGGCCCTGCTCCAGCGCCAGCGTCAACAGGGTCGGGCCGGCGACGATCGGAAAGGCCGACAGCCGGCCGGCCACGGCCGGCCCCCAGCGCCGCCCTGCCAGGGTGACCAGGTAGATCAGCAGCGGAACCAGGGTAAGCTTGAGTGCCAGCACTGCGGTCATGGTTCGGTCTTTCCTGGCGGGCCGGGGGCGGGAATCCGTTATGATAACACCAAGAAACATCTTATTTAATAGGCAATGTCTCGACCGCAGGGCCGAGAAAAACCGCCAGGGAGCGTCCATGAATGCTACGCCGCCGGTCGATCCAGCCCGCGCCTTTCCCGCGGCGCTGCGGGAGACCGCAGCGCGCGTTGTCGCCGGGCTCGCAGCCGGCGAACTGCAACCGCCGCGCGCCAGCTTCGATGTCGGCGTGGCCGGCGAAGTGCTTACCATTCCCGTGCGCGTGTACTACGCGCCGGCGGATCTGGCGAACGCCATCGATGCGCCCGGCGACGCAGGCCTGATCGCGCTCTGCCTCGGCACGCGCCACCATGACGGCTACCTGCGCGAACGCTGCCTGCGCCGCCTGCTGGGCGGGCGCCAGGACTGGATCATTCCGTTCGTAGTGCAACTGGTGGGCGAGTACATCGCCGAAATCGTCGAGGCCATCGAGGCGGCACTGCCGCAACTCGATGCACCTGCCTACGGCCGCTTCCTGCTGGAGAATCCGGGTTTCTTCGCCCGGACCGAAAGGCGCGTGGTCAGCTATGGCTACGTGCATGCCGACCGGCGCCTGAACGCCGGCACCCGCACGATCGCCGCATTCAGGCGCATGCGCGACGCCGCGGCCGCGCATGGAGAAATCATGCCGCGCGTTCGCGCATGACGATGCGCCGTGCCCCGCGCCAGCACATCCCGCCCAGCAGCCAGGTCGCCAGCGACCACAGGAACAGGCCGATCCAGGTCATGGGGCGCACGCCCCGGCGCAGGGCCGACAGGCCCGCGCCGTCGTGGTAGACGGTGACGCCGGCCCCTTTCGGGAACAGCTTGACGACCTCCTGCGCCTGCATCTGGCTGTAGTTGGGCGTGGCCTCGACCCGCCAGGAATGCCAGACCCGCCCGCCGGCCTCGTAGTGGTAGCCGACCAGCGGCTCGTAGGCCTTGCCGCCGCGCGAACCGGTCACGATGCGCACCTGCGCCTGGTCGATCCTGCCGCTGGCCTCCTGCCAGCCGAAGCTGGCGCGACCCTGCCAGGCCTCGGTCATGCATTGCGCCACCTTCCAGCCCGTGATGCCTGTCGCGACCAGCCAGGGCAGCAGCGCGATGGCCAGCGACAGCCACAGGCGCGGCCGCCACCAGATAGGCGCAGTCGAAGAATACCTCAAGCGACACTCCGTTTCTGGATAAGGAAGGCTCCGATTATGTCACAGAAGCAACTTCCAGCGGCCCGCCAGGCACAGCGCAAAATGTGTCTTTCACAGCTGGCAAGACGTACAATACCGGTCTCATTCACCGCAACAGGAACACCCATGTCCCGCATCTCCGCTTACGATAAACTCACCGAACTGAACATCACCCTGCAATCGGCGCCCGCGCCTGCCGCCGCCTACGTCATGTTCGTCCAGACCGGCAACCTGGTCTTCATCTCGGGCCACATCGCCAAGAACGCCGACGGCTCGGTCAACGTCGGCCAGCTGGGCAAGGACAAGACCCTGGAACAAGGCCAGGCCGCCGCGCGCGCCATCGCCATCGACCTGATGGGCACCCTGCAGGATGCCTGCGGCGGCGACCTGACCCGCGTGAAGCGCATCGTCAAGCTGATGAGCCTGGTGAACTCGACCCCGGACTTCACCGACCAGCACCTGGTGACCAACGGCGCCTCGGAACTGCTGGGCGAGGTCTTCGGCGACGCCGGCAAGCACGCCCGCTCGGCCTTCGGCGTGGCCCAGATCCCGCGCGGCGCCTGCGTCGAGATCGAGATGATCGTCGAAGTGGCCTGATCCGCTTCCCGAGCTCCACGGCCCGGCCTACCCGGCCGGGTCTTCACCGCAGCCTATCCGGCGCGCGCCATCCAACGACCGCGAGACCAGCATGAAAATCGAGAATCCGAATCCCATCCAGTGGCAGTTTTCCGAGCGTGCGCAGCAACTGCAAAGCTCCTTCATCCGCGAAATCCTGAAGATCACCCAGCGCCCGGAGATCATCTCCTTCGCCGGCGGCCTGCCCTCCCCGGCCACCTTCCCGGTCGAGCGCATGAAGCAAGCCTACGACCGCGTGCTGACCGAGACCGGCAAGGTGGCCCTGCAGTACGGCCCGACCGACGGCTACGGCCCGCTCAAGGAATGGATCGCCAATTCGCTGTCGACCGAAGGGACGAAGATCCTGCCCGAGCAGATCCTGATGGTCTCGGGTTCGCAGCAGGCGCTCGACCTGATCGGCAAGGTGCTGATCGACGAAGGCAGCCGGGTGCTGGTGGAAACCCCGAGCTACCTGGGCGCGCTGCAGGCCTTCTCGGTGTATCGCCCGGAATTCGGCTCGGTGGCGACCGACGACCACGGCCTGGTGCCGTCCTCGATCGAGCCGGTTGCCAAGGGTGCGCGCCTGCTGTATTCGCTGCCGAACTTCCAGAACCCGACCGGCCGCTCGCTGTCGCTCGAACGCCGGCGCGAACTGGTCGAGACCTGCGCCCGCCTGGGGCTGCCGCTGATCGAGGACGATCCCTACGGCGCGCTGTCGTACAAGGGCGAGCCGATGCCGAAGATGGTCGCCATGAACCCCGATGGCGTGATCTACATGGGTTCCTTCTCGAAGGTGCTCACCCCCGGCATCCGCCTCGGCTACGTGTGTGCCCCGCTGCCGCTGGTGCGTCGCCTCGAGCTGGCCAAGCAGGCGGCCGACCTGCACACCGCCCAGCTGACCCAGATGGTGGTCCACGACGTGGTCAAGGACGGCTTCCTCGACCGCCACATCCCGACCATCCGCACCCTGTACGGCAACCAGTGCCAGGCCATGCTCGACGCCATGGACCAGCACTTCCCGAAGCAAGTCACGTGGACCAGGCCGGAAGGCGGCATGTTCATCTGGGTGACCCTGCCCAAGCACATCGACGCCATGAAGCTGCTCGACCAGGCGATTGCCGCCCGCGTCGCCTTCGTGCCGGGCGCGCCCTTCTATGCCACCGATCCGGAAACGAACACCCTGCGCCTGTCGTTCGTGACGGTGCCGCCGGAACGCATCCGCGAGGGCATCGCCATCCTCGGCCAGCTGATCGCCGCGGCGCTGTAAAAAGTTGTTGCTTCGCCACGAAATGGACGCCCAGTGCGTCCATTTTTTTCGTCGGAATCGATGTTGGCAGCATGGACGATTCAGCAAAACACTCTATACGCCTAGAAAATATATCCTTCTAGCAACAAAAATTGCCGTATTCTCCGAGTTCAGCGTAAAATTTGAACAACATCAAACCCAGCTCAACCCTCCCGTCCATGCCCACCCTAGCCAAGGTCTCGGCCGCCACCCCGCGCCAGGCCGCCGTCCTCGTCGTCGACGACGCTCCCGCCCACCTGGGGGCGCTGCGTTCCATGATGCTGCAGCAGGGTTACCAGACCTTCGTCGCGAATTCCGGCGAACGCGCGCTCGGCATCGCCCAGCGCGCCCTGCCCGACCTGGTCCTGCTCGACATCAACCTGCCCGGCATGGACGGCATGGAAGTGTGCCGCCGCCTGAAGGCGCACCCGGTCACCTGCAACATCCCGGTGATCTTCATGAGCGCGCGCACCGACACCGAGGACATCGTGGCCGCCTTCGACATCGGCGCGGCCGACTACATCCCCAAGCCGCTGCGCCTGGCGGAAGTGTGCGCCCGCGTGCGCGCGCAACTGCAGTTCCGCCGCACCAGCCTGTCGCAGCAGGAGCAGGCCGACCGCCTGCGCCTGATCGTCAACAGCATCGACGAAGGCCTGATGATCATCGAGGCCAACGGCCGCATCCAGTACGCCAATCCCGCCTGCGACCGCTACCTCGGCTACCGGCCCGGCGAGCTGGCCGGCGCCACCCTCGACAGCCTGCTGGCGCCCTCGGTGGCCCAGGAATACCTCGACATCTTCAGCCGCAGCATGGCCGGCGCGGCGGGCGACCCGCCGTTCGGCCGCGACGGGCGCGATTGCCGCGGCGCGCGCGAAGTGCTGATCCGCCAGCGCGACGGCAACCTGCGCGCCATGGATTTCACCCTGACGCCGATGCTGGCCGACCAGCCGCTGTTCGTGGCCCTGCTGCACGACATCACCCACCACAAGCAGTCGGAAACCGCGCTGCAGCGCGCGGCCCTGGCCGACCCGCTGACCAAGATCCCGAACCGGCGCCACTTCGACGCCTTTTTGGAAAAGGAATGGCAGCGCGCCGTGCGCAGCAGCCAGCCGCTGTCGCTGATCGTGCTCGACGTCGACCACTTCAAGGGCTACAACGACAGCCTCGGCCACGCCGCCGGCGACGCCTGCCTGCAGCAGGTGGCGATGGCGCTGCAGTCGCACGCGCTGCGCGCCACCGACATCGCGGCGCGCTACGGCGGCGAGGAATTCGTGCTGCTGTTCGGCGAGACCAGCCACGAAGCCGCGGCCGTGCTGGGCGAGACCATCCGCGCCCACATCGAGTCGCTGCACATCCCGAACCCGGGTTCGACCACCTCGGAATGGGTCACCGCCAGCCTGGGGGTGGCCACCATCGTGCCGACCCAGCTCGACGACCTGAAGAGTTTCTTCGTTGCCGCCGACCGCGCCATGTACGCGGTCAAGGATGCGGGGCGCAACGGCGTGCGCGCGGTGCGCACCGGAAGTGCGCACCTGGAGCCGGCGCTGTCCTGAGGACGGCTCGACAATCCTGTATCGCAAGCGCCGTCGAT
>Ga0308166_1002293_pt1 | contig 18032 bp, 19 predicted proteins | sample PhyCR2_2_FD_202137 | JGI IMG/M metagenome (GOLD analysis project Ga0308166, IMG submission 202137) | Phyllosphere microbial communities from UC Gill Tract Community Farm, Albany, California, United States - DLSLCC.R2 | ecosystem: Host-associated > Plants > Phyllosphere > Unclassified | place... | reverse complement strand
CTAGTAATTCATTCTGGTACTTAGATTCATCGCTATTTAATCAAAGTGATAATCATGTAAGAACCATTTCTGGATTAAGCACGTCGTTTAGAAAATCAAAAGAAGAATTCGCAATACATTATAAATCAAAATACTTCAACCATTTTTGCCCTTTTCATAGAGGATTACCTCCTGGATGGGTATCAATTGAATTGCTAACTTTCGGCAATTTAAAAAGCCTGTTAGAGGCATTTAATCAAAATTCAATTGTACGTCTTAAATTAGATAAATATGCTTCCAAAAAAACCGGATCAAAAGATTATTCAACTCTAATGAGCTGGCTTAGCGTTATTCATACAGTACGTAATGATTGTTGTCATCATAGCCGATTATTTAACAGAAACAGGATTGCACCTAAACTTGTAAAAAACTTGCTTGATAACCAAATACCTCTCGTAAAAACAATTGGCACAAATGTGGATCAGCTTAATAGGATATATACATCTCTCGCTGTTATTCAGAAGATGTTAAGTGCATTTGGATTTGAGAAAATAGGTCCAGATGTTCAGAAGCTTTTTGATGATTATCCCGTTTCTAGATTATTTTATGCTTCAATGGGTTTTCCAGAACGCTGGAATGAAGAACAACTATTTTTCTAGTCATCTAGGCTACAATTTCAGACACTCATAGAAAAGCCGCTACAGCTGCCTTTACCGAAGCGAACTAATAGTAAAAAAGGAAATGTATATGCTTCCATTGCAAACTAATAATGATCTGGTAAATAAATACCTCCCTGAAATATTTGAAAACGAAGCAAGTGGTATTATACAAGACATTATGGCGACACCAGCTTTAATTGCTGGATTTATGATGGCTGAAGAAGAAGAGATACATAGAGTCAAGGAGTACGTGAGGAACATATTTGTAGAGATGTATAGGGGCAGAAACATAACCGTAAACGTGATTTGCGATGGCGACACTCTCGTTGGTTATTCATTAATATTTATACATAATGATAAGAATATAGCTGCGTATTGTCATAAAATATTTGTATACAAACCCTATAGAAATAAAGGTCTTGGAAGTGCTTTAGTAAAGCAGGTACTAAATCAAACAAATGGCTTAGGGTTAATTTGCCAGCACAACCTAGTACCATTCTATGAAAAACTTGGCATGAAATACGCACAAGACTTCTTTCTTCCTGAAAATACTAACTTTGATATTCTGGGTTCCATTTATAATGGATTAGCCGTAGTGACCTATAAAGTTGTAAACTTGAGTTCAACTCCAGTTTTCATCTTAAATGATGAAGATGCTAAGGAAATTATTAAGCTACTAGTTAATAAGTAAAAACTAGTTAAAAATCTCATTCTATCCTTATCTCTGATGTCTCCCGTTTCTTTGGATAAAAAGGGTGGCCGTGAAAACCACCACATCAAGAAACTAGCTGGTTGAAATATAGTAAACTTTTATTCGATGAGTTTTCCTGTCTTGTTGATTATCGGTTTCAGGTTTCTGATTAACTCCTTCAGATCATACAAACTTTTGCAGGAGGAACTGGCTGGACTATCTGGATTGACGAAATGATTATAGTTGACTGCTAATTGCCCCTTCCAGCTTATCATCTGTTCGATAGTCATAAACCAGTTGCAGTCGTTAATTCTATTAAGGATGTATGTCATTTCTGTATCTAGGCTCAACCGTGAGTCCATCAGGCGCATGACCTCTTTCTTTAAGCGTGTCATTTCATTCTCAAAATACTGGAACCAATCTGCGCGTACAAGATGCGGACTAACCTGGAGGAGCAAAGGGGCGTTTCTACTAAAGGGGTCTATACAAGTAAACGCAGTATAAAATTCCTCTGCGGTTGCATCATAGCTCAGCTTGTCGGAGATCCCCCTCAGATGCTCTTCAAAACTCTTAGTTATCCGTGTAAGGATAAAGTTAACAAAGGATGCGCTAGTCTTTTTTTCCGCATAAAGTGATGGGTGAATACAGAAGATATAAAAAATGTAGCTTGCGATCACTGAGCCAAGAATGCCTTCCACCACCGGACTTACCGCAGACATAAAACTTAGCGGAGCGGGAATATTGTTCAGTACTAGCACCTTGGCTAGTAGGAACGCAAAACTGCCGAGGCCGATCCAATGATAAAGAGGATCTGCCGCACAAAGGAATCTCCACACCCCCTTGCATATACCGGATTTCGTTTTACTCATGTTTTTACTTTATCCTTATAAAAATAGCGTCCCGGTCGTGTTCTTCTGCATAAGACAGGCCGAGACGATCAATTTAGTATCCATACCGCCAACCGGAAAAAAGGCCACCTGAGTGGCCTTACAGGGGATGATAGCAATATCAGGAGACAAACGGTCGCAGACGGGCATCCGTGGTGTTTGCAAGAGCCTGAGCGACATCGCTTGGTGATGTAGGATTAAAACTCTCGGGCTTGCCGTTGGTATAGAAATCCAACTCACATTTACCCTCGTAAAAACGGAATCCGGGGAGCAGAACACCGCTGTCATCCGTAGTCGGAGAGGTATAGGGTTCAGAGATGTCGGCAATGATCAGACGGTGAGGCAGGTGCGGGAAGGATAATTCCATCAGCGCTCCTTGAATCTCGGACGAGAGGGTAACGACTGGTGTGATCACAGCTCGCCAGGCTCCGTACTGATAGTGTGCGGGCTTGAATACCTCCACCTCACAGAATTCTCCCTCAAGAGTGAAGTCATTCTTGTCGGCGATGAGAGTGTCCATGTGGTGCATCTTTCTCAGCTCGTTTACGTGATCGTAATAAATGTAATAACGCTCGTCATCCACGGAGTGGAAAATCTTCTCCCAAGCCTGTTTTACGATCTCTTCTGAGGAAAAAGCAACTTCCGCAAACAGTGCAAGCCATAGTGAAGTGGCTTTCGAAATCCACGGGTAACCTTTCATGACCTGATCTGCCCGAACTGTAATATAGGGCGTGTTACGCACTAAAATACTCTCCAGATCTGCATCACTCTTGATATTCAATAGGTTGCACATATCCATATTCCAGCGGGTTCCAAAGTGGTTTTCAATCTGGGTATCGGACAGGCGGGCGCCGAGATGGTTTGCTAAGTGCTCATCAAGTGCTGCAACAATTTTATTCAGTATCCCGAACGTTTTAATGCGGTCGGTAAGATGCTGTTCAGCAATCTCACGCAGGATCACTGATTTCGGCTTGTTCCAAAGAATCGATAAATCGGTCAGTGTGCGATCAAATGAGCGAGAAAAACCTCGTACGGTATAATCCACAGTGTCTTTTTCAGCAGACATATGATAAATCCTTATATTGAAAGGCAACATGTACTGGCCAGCCTGCAATTTCTTGGCAGAGTTTCCAAGCTGGCCTCTTTAACCTCTCAGCGTCATCACTGATCATTGATTGATGACGCTGAGAGCAAAAAGACATTATCAGGCGTTAGAGATGCTGGCAATTTCTTTTTTTTCGTTTTTCACCCCAAACATCAAAACCCACCCCGTCCTGCTCAAGAAACCGTAATATGATCGTAATATTCTATTTTCTTCGATCCGCCATCGTTTTTGGCTCATTGCTTATCTCCGAGATACGAAATCCCTAAAAACTTAAATAAATGCAATGTTTAATATGACATTTGTGTATACCCAAATGTCACCCCCTAAAATCATGCGTTTTTACCCTTAAGTCATGATATAAAAGTCATGTTATCCTTAGTCATAACCTAAAAGTCATTTATGGGTAAAAAATGTACATTTTTGCTTATCTACGTGCTTCCACGCGAGAGCAGGACGCTGAACGAGCCAGAAACCGTCTTCAGCAGTTTGTTGCCGGACGTGGGCACCGCATTGCCAGCTGGTATGTTGAGAATGTCTCTGGCGCTTCCCTTCGGCGGCCTGAGCTGATGCGACTGCTTGAGAACGCGGCTCCGGGTGATGCGATACTAATTGAACAGGTTGATCGATTATCGCGTCTTGATGACGAGGGCTGGAAAACGTTGAAGGAACTTATAAGTAGTAAAAGCCTGTCCATTATCAGTCTGGACTTGCCAACAAGTTACGTCGCGCTCGAGAACCATCGTGGAGACGAATTCACGGCTGCCATGTTGCGTGCTATAAACGCTATGATGCTTGATATGCTTGCTGCTATCGCGCGCAAAGACTATCAGGATCGACGTCGCCGGCAGAGTGAAGGAATCGTAAAGGCTGTAGAAAACGGAAAATTCAAAGGACGTCAGCCTAATTTTCAGATGCATCAGAATGTCATTAAGCTTCGTCTTCATAATGGAATGAGTATTCGGGAGACAGCTTCTATATGCGGAATCTCAGAGCGTCAGGTGATTCGGATTACCCAACGGCATCTCAGCAACACTGATCCTGAAGAGCAAGAGGTAAAAGGTGAAGATCACGGCATTTGAAAGAGGAACTAAGGTAGCTACATTTATAAAAGCCTTTCCGTAACCGGAATAGGTGTAGGCATTTCTAAAATTTGAGGAAGAATTATGGAAAAATCAGCTTTCAAAAGGGGGGAGCGTGCAGCTGTATTTTGGCTAAATCTCTCTAAAAGTGCGAGGGCAGCTAATAGTGTTTGCATAGCTTGGACCACGCGACGTGGCTTGCCCACCTTCTTAGGACGTTTACCGATTCCAATTGCTAGTTTGGCAATTTTAACCCTTGCGATAGTGAGCGGACTATTCATTGGCACCATATTTCTTCTTGTGGCAGTTTTCTTCTATATGTTAAGCAATTTGGCTATTAACGGTGCTGACGATATTGATGTAACCGAAGAAAAAAGCGGTCATCAGTATCGTAATGGCAATGATGGCTTTGGTATGTATAGTGGCCCACAAAGCGTTACAGTTACATCCTCAAGGATTGATCGTGACGATGACGAGCATTAGTAGGGGGATCCCCCCAACTAATGCTTAGAATCAAAGTCTTGCTGCTTTCTGCGCGGTTTCTACCGCACTGCCCCCAGCTTGTTGAACTTGGGATGTACCACTTTTAAATGCTCCATCTAACGCACCGCCAATATGTACTCCCGCCCAAGATAATGCACCCATCCAAATAGCTGGCAACACCAGAAACATCGATGCCATCACGAAGTTCATAATCAGATCATCTGAGCTGTTCTGAAAGCCGGCCATGTTAAAGCTGCTGTGCGTATCCGAGCTGTACAGCGCGGTCAGCAGCCAGCTGTCGAGCCAGCGCGCCAGCTCCCACCAGAACGTCAGGAAGTTAAGGGCGAAGATCACGAATGTCAGCGTGATAACCGTCTTAACCTCATATGCGGAGAACGCCAGGATAAGCGGCAGGATAACCACCACGGCCATCAGCAGCACCGCCTGAACCATGGGCAGTGCCTGGCGCATGGCGTCGAATGCCGGAAACGCTGCAAGACTTCCCAGCGCGGTTCCGCCGATCGCCGCGACGCGCGACACCGAGTTATCCAGGGTGAAATCGGCGTTGCCGCCATAGCCGGCGTAAACGTGGCCGCCCTGTGAAACCGTCAGGCTTTCAGGACTCACCAGGCGGCGTATCACGGCCTCCCGGTAGTCGGTCGCATTGCCGCCGATCATGGTCATAGCCGCCGAGAGGCGGGTCCATAAGCCCGGATCAGCCTGGTCCACAACGCGGGCCTGCAGGCCGGTTTCGGCCTTGCTCCACCATTCACTGCAGGTCGGATAGCCGCCTCGGCCAGTGTCCGGGCGCCCGCTGTCCCGGCTTTCGCTCCATGGAAACGCCGCGCGGGGCGTTTTCGACTGCAGGCTGCCGTAATAACTGCTCAGAAATGTCTTGCTGCCAATCCATTCAATATCGCGCAGGGTCGATTTATCCTTGGTCTGCCCCTGATCCTCGCGTTTCCACATGTACAGCGCCAGCGAATAGCAGTCGTTGCTGAAGTCCTGCAATTCCTCGGCGAGTCCCTTGTTATTGATGCGCGTGTGCTGCACCTCAAAGCGGATCTGACGCATGTCGGGCCGGCAGGGAATGGTGGCGACCGACGCCTGGGTGATGCCCTTTGCCAGCTTGTGCATCAGATACCACCACACGGGCGCGGCAGCGGTCTGGTCATTAAGGCTGGAAATCACGGGCGAATAACCCGTGTCATCCGGCGCCTTCGGCGTCCAGGTGCCGCACGTCTGCGCGCGGGTGGCGTCATATTTGATGGTGCCCATATCCACGTTCATCAGCGGCATGCAGCAGGCAATAATGACCAGAAAGGAGGTGTAAATGGCGTGCTCCATCCGGGGAATGGACAGCGCGCCCTTGTTCCCCTCGTCCTCACCTTCCTCACGGACCTTAATCCAGATGCCGAGCAGCCGGAAGGCCACAGGTGCGGCGAAAAGCCCGGTACTGAGCAGGATGTTCCACAGGCCGTTATTAACGACCCAGCCAAGCAGGGTCAGGAAGTACTCCAGATAGCTGTTAGTCAGCATTATGACGCTCCCGGGCCGCTGAGCAGCACCAGTTCACACACCACGACAAAAATCACGCTGACGGCGGCGATCCGGATAAGCGGCTGGCGGTACTGCGATCTGAACCCCGGCGCCCGCAGGATTTTTACAAACCCCCACGTCAGGCCGCCGTATATTGCCAGCCGCCACAGCAGCCAGCCGTATTTTGCGCGCTCCATCCATTCGCGGAAAGCGGCGGCCTGGTCAGGGTTTTTGATCGCGTTGTCTGCAATAACGAGCGCGGTCAGCAGCAGAGCCAGCAGCGTGCCGGCAATGATTAGCGTGCGCTGCAAAACCGGATGGCGACGGAAAAATGAGGCGCGCCGTGCCTCCTTTACTGGTTTCATCGTTTGGGCCTCTCTCATTTACTTTCCGTCTCGGGCACCGCCAGTCGGTTCATGCGGCTGTCCGTGTTGTCATCGCTCTGGGTCTGCGGGTTGCTGTTCACGCGGCCATTTTCGCGCTCGATGATGGTCAGAACGGAGTTGCGGGACAGCTCACGCTTGAGCTCCATTTCATTACGCAGCGCGGTGATTTCACGATCGATGGATTCGACGCGGCGATCGCCTTCTGATATCGCTAAGGGCTGAGATGCAGCGTTCGGCTCTGACATACCGGTAACGAGCATGCGGCGCATGAGCAGGGCGGTTTCAACCGTATCTGCCATCGCCAGTTCGCCGGCAAGCCGCGCGGTAAGGGCGGCATTGTCCGGATCACGCTGCAGCGCCCTGATGACGCCGGCGGTGATCGGCAGACTACCGGTTTTCAGCTTCGCCAGGTTTGCAGCGTTGGGCGGCTCGCTGCCGTTAACGAGCTTCACAAGCTGCTCAGTATTGGTCTTGGTGGTTTCTTCAAGGATCGGCGCAAACCCCGTGCCGGCAATGGTAGTGTTGGGCTGTTGCTCTTCACCTCCGCTGGTACATTCAGACGCATTGGAGCAGGTGCGAAGTGAGCGATCGCCAAGAACCTGCACGATTGCATCGGCGGCTTTTTCCGCACTTTCAAACTTTTTGCAGGCTCCGCCTTCACAGCTGTCGCTGTGTACTGATTCCGTACTGAGAACAGGCAGGCTGTTCATCATGTTATAGCCCGCGGCGGCCAGGTCGTGCGTGGGACGAATCGCCTTCTGACCCTGACCTCCACTCATCTCTCCGCCTATCCAGCTTCTGCCCGCTTTGCCGCCCAGCTGTTCCGATTCGTTATCCACGCGTACCGCATCGGCATCCCCACTGTTAACCAGCGATTTGTACTCCTCCATCATGGCGCCCTGAGTCCACTTATTGCCGTCGGAAAAGTTCATCATCCGCTTCGACATATTGCGGCAGTTAAGCTGGGCTTTATCAAACGCCACATTTGCCTGCAGCACGCCGTTGGTCAGCATGTCGTACAGGCCCGGATTGGCACGCTGTATCACCATGGCCGGCAGACTCGCTACCGCGCCGGTGGCACCCTGAATTACTTCGCCCATCAGGTTTTTGTAGCCGCTGGTCACGCCGTTAAGCTGGTTACCGACGGTGGTTTTCAGATCGAAGTTGCCGCACATCAGATCGCTGCTCCAGCCGATATTCATCCCCAGCTTGCGCATGCTGCTGCGCGTGGCCGGCTGGGAAATAACCGAGCCGCCGCCGAGTGTGTAATACAGCTTGTCGGATACCGCGCCGCTGACGTCTTTGCCATAGCCGATCGCGCTGTTGTTGACCGAAGGGAGCGAGATACCAAACGCCGACGAACGATTATCATCATCAGCCTGAGCGGAGCCGAGTGTTCCGGCGATCGCGACGGCCAGTACGGCTGTTTTAATTTTGCGTGATGACATACTTGCCTCTTAAAAATTGGTTGCATACAGGAAGGTCTGGCCGCGACGCTTGCAGCAGCTGTAAGGCTGCCACAGCGCGTACGCCTCGTTGCCGTCCTGCGCCGTGGGGTAGGCGCCGTCGGGGAACACGGCGCAGGTTGCCGAGAGCGTGGGGGAGAGCCGCTGCCATTTATGGTTCGCCGTGCCGGTGTTTTCCTTCACCTCGCCCGGCGGCCAGTAGCCCGGCTTGCGGATGCCCTTCAGCTGCTGATAAACGTGGATCTGCCCGGAGCGGGTGATGATGTCGGCCACGCGCTGGGCGACCACGGCGGAAGCTTTGTCATCATCGGTCTGGCTGACGAAGCCTGAGCGTGGATAGAGGTTGCCCCACATGTTGGCGCCGGCCTGGCTACCCAGCTCGCGCTGTCCGGGGATAAGCGCCTCCGGATAAAGCGCCTCCGGCAGGCCCGAACGCCACATAAGTGAGTCCAGCGCACTGAGGAAGTAAGGATTAAATGCCCGGGCTGCCGTATCGCAGGAGTAGCCGGCAATGCTGCCGCCAATCAGTGAGGTGGCCGGATGCCCGATGGCGTCGGCGTACTTAAACTTGATGTTTGACTGACGGCGCCCCGCGTCCTTGATGTCAGCGGCATTCCCTCCGCCGGCGGCGGCGCCATGAGTCAGGCCGCCGTCAACGGTGCCGGCAGCCCCGCTCATAAAGGCCATTTCACGCCAGGGATTGGCGCCCGGGCCGGTGTAGGTTGACACCACCACCTCAGGGATGTAGTGCGTCACCTTAACCGAGGTTTTGACCGAGCAGCCAAAGGGCGTACACATCAGCCAGTAGCAGACGCCGCTCACGCGCCAGCTGATGCAGTCCTGCGTCACCGCGCTGGCGATAATCCCTGCAGTATTGATGGCGGCAAGCGTGGCCGGGGCGACCGCCACGGCCAGAACCGAGGCAGTGCCAGCGGCATAAACATGTTTTCTGAATGATCCGGGCATCAGTCTGCCCCCTGCGTGCGGTGCAGACTGGCCTGTGCCACGTCAGCCGTGCCGTATACCACATCCCGATCATCAAATACGACGGCGGGGTACTTGTGCAGGCCGATTTCCCAGGCATGGACCACCTGACGATAGGCGCCGGCAATCTGCGCCTGCTTCCGGGGCCAGTCGGGCGACTGAATGATCTGCTGAGCCTGCAGGGCTGCCTGCTGTGGATCGGACGACAGATCACCGAATATAGCCTGCTGCAGACGATCGGGGCCGTCCAGCCAGACAACTTCAGTATCGGCGGTGAGGTTCAGGGGAGGGTGCTGAGCGTCGGTGAAGACGACGGTGCCTGCCATTACCTGGATCGGTATCAGCAGGGAAAAAAACAGGAGTGGCCTGATGCGCATTGCAAATCTCCGTCACGGGTATCAGGGTGCCAGCGTGACAGCGCGTGCTCAGGGATTCAGCAGTAAACTCTATTTGGGATTTTGAAAATTTGTCGGCATTGGCTAGAGAATCATGAAAAAGCGAACAGCGAATGTCCGCTTTGTGCCAGAAGCGGACGTCCAAGCAGCAATCCAGTCGTTCCCATGGTTGCATTATGAAACAGATGACGAATAGTGTTTTTTTTACGTAAGGTAAATGCTGATTCCGCAGCTAAATAAGGGGAGTAAGCATGGGAAGATTTCAGGGTAAACGTATACTGATCACGGGTGGCACCAGTGGCATGGGGCTGGCAGGCGCTCAGCGTATTGTTACTGAAGGTGGCCACGTAGCCATTACGGGGCTTAATGAAGAAAGGCTGCAACGTGCACACAGCTTGCTTCCTGTGACATCGCTTATTCTGAAAAGCGATGCTGCAAGCGAAACTGACATAAACGGGCTGGGGGAAGCTATCAGCGGCTGGGGTTCACTTGATGGATTATGGCTTAATGCCGGCTTTGCAGAGGTAGGCTCTCCGGAATCTGTAACGGCAGATTCTTTCAATCGTATGATGAACGCTAATGTGCGCGGTCCAATGCTACAGCTGGCAGCTCTCTCCAAATCACTTAATTCAGGTGCATCCATTCTGGTGACTTCATCCTCATCTGTATATGAAGGAGCGGCGATGACAAGCCTGTATGCAGCGACGAAAGGCGCCGTTATCGCTATGGTCAAAAGCTGGGCATCTGCGTTTGCTGAACGCGGTATCCGCGCCAACACTTTGGTACCAGGTCCGATTGAAACTAACTTCAGGCACTTTATGCCAGAAGAGTCTCGTCAGCAGTTTGAAGATTTTGTGGTAAGCCAGGTTCCTTTGGGTCGTGCAGGAACAGCAGAAGAGGCCGCTGCAGTTGCACTTTTCCTCCTGTCCGATGACGCATCTTATGTTACCGGCAGCCAGTATGCTGTAGATGGCGGGCTGGCACATTACTGACAGCTTCCTAAAGTCACGTAAGTAACTGAAATTAATCCAGTAATGTCCGCTTTTCGCTCATAGCGGACCTTGCCCTGAGCGAATGTCTGCTCTGTGCCATAACCGGACATCACTATGTATTAAGCAACGGGGAGCAGGTCACGCAGTACAGTTTCACAGGCCAGGTAACGAGGCTATAGTCTTGCTCAAACATTCAGGCCAGTGTTAAGCCACGGCTATATGTTTCATATACATGACAAGGCTCAATGTAGCAGCGTTTACGTCAGGGTAAGGTTGTAAGGCCAGCATAACGCCCCTTTATGCCTGTTTGCTGATAAGCAGTTTATAGGCGGGGTTTTTATAACTGAATTGCAAATAATCAATACAGAGAGTGTTTCATGGAAGAAATACGTGAAGAAGTCATCAGGTCAGTGCATTTGTCAGTTATGACCGTTGGGAGTATGACCGGTGCCAGCAGTAGGGAAATCCTCCAGGCACTGGGTACAGTTCTGAGTGATGTGATGACAACAGAAGGCGTTAATTCACTTACCATCAAAATCGACGGGCAGGAACTCAGTGTTTCGTTAACCGGCTGCTCCGCAGAAAGAAGCCTCAACTGACAGTCCCACGATTATTCACCCACGAATGATATGACGTATGACGTAGACAGGTAATCTGTATGACCCGCTCCCGAGTTGTCACAGCCATAACTGCTGGCTCGTGAAGGTAATAATTTAGCACAGCTTATCGGCGAGCCAGTTAGTGAAGATACTCTGGTAGTTTATCATGCCGGGAAGTCCAAAGTGGCCAACAAAGTTGTGTCCGCTCTGTGCCAAAAGCGGACATTCAGGCCTCATTGTTCAGATGAAAACGACAGCCATCGCCATTGCATTGCCCCTGAAACGCTAAAGTTATAGACGCCCCTGGCTTATTTCAGCTCAATATCGCCCTCGGGAATACAGCTGCAGCACAGGATTGTGCCGTTTTCACATACTGCACTTTGCTTTAGCGCTTTTACATTTCCTGAAACCAGGGTCATCCTGCAACTGCCACAAATTCCGGCGCGACACGAATAAGGTATACGGAACCCCTTCATTTCAAGCTGGTCCAACAACACCTGCTGATTGTCACCGGCAAATTGCTCATTGCAATAGCTGATTTTCAAGACGGCCGGAGGAAGGCTGGTAGTTTTCAGCGTTTTAATTTCTTCCCGTTCCTGATAAATGCGTGGCGTCTGACGCTCAAGCACTGTGACTGAATCACCGGCACGGATAATACCGCTATTGAGCGCTATAAGGTTAACGCCAAAATCAATGTCTCCACTAGTTTTGGCGCTGCGAAAACGCTGGAGCGTGGCGAGCGGTTCACCATCTGGATGGCGGCGGCCGCTTTCAGAACCGATGGTTGTGAATACGCAGCGGCTACATGGCTTTGGCATATCGAAAGTAACTTCACCAATTTTAATCCGCTTCCAGCTATCTTCATCCCAGGCATCTGCACCACTGATAAGCAGGTTTGGCCGAAACTGCTCCGGGCGAATACCTGCCGGACAGCGTTTCTGTAAATCCCGAAGAGATGCCATGTTTATCAACAGATAAGGAAAACCATCGGCAAAGCTCAGAGGTACTTGCTCAAAGCGCTCAACACGGCGCGCGGGTTTTGTCCCGGTCCAGCGTAGCTGAACCGGGCGAGGGAAAAAGTTACTTAGCCACTCGTTGATTGAATCTGAAGCAACGTGTGCGATGAAGCTGTTTCCCCATACCTCTGTGGTCACACTATCTGAGCTGAAATCAGCGAAGCGGATAAACGCTTTGCTGTTATCTGGCGCGATAATAAGCAGGCCTTCTGGTAACAGGATGGGAGTGAAGAGCACCATCTCCGGAAACTGACGTGCAGAAATGAAGGTTCCATCCGGTTCGGTTAACATAAAAACCCGGTCAAAAGCCAGGCCGCTCTCAAGCGCCTGAGTATGTGAAAGCTGCAAGCCTCGCATCGATTTAACCGGGTACACAAATAAACGGGATAGCGTGATCACTGGCATTCCTTCCAGACTAAAGAGATTAAATTTTTCAAACCGCGCAACTGTTTCTGCGTATATACAACTGTTCAGTAATGACCGATCCCCACTGATCTCCTTCCCACTCCTCTGCCAGCTCGAAACCAAATGACTCATACAGTCGTATAGCGGCTGAGAGTTTGTTAAACGTCCAGAGTCTGATGGCATCAAAACCCTGCTCTTCGCAGAATTTCATTGCTTCTCTAATCAAAGCCTTTCCTGTGCCGCTTCCCCGACAGCCGTCATCAAGGATGAACCAGCGAAGATGTGCTTCATTATTTCCCAGATCCTCTCCATCAATAGCGATTGACCCTACGATGCGATTATCCATCATTGCAAGCCAGACCTGATTGCAGGTTTTGTGGAGACGGCCGGTAAAATCAGCAAGGCCTGCTGCAACTTTTGCTTCAAAAAAGCTGCCAAAACCATGCTCTCGCGCGTAAAAACTGATATGCATTTCAGTAATGCGGCCAACCATTCCGGTATGATATCCTGTAGCAATTCTGATGTTATTCTGACTGCAGGATTTATGGCCTGTGCGGCGGGCTTTTAAAGCGAAAGCATAGTAATGTAAACCTTCTTTCACTATTTTATGACTTATTGGATCAAGTTTTTCCAGAGCATTTCTGACAAGATTATCGCCGTAAATATGTATGGTATTTACGGTTTCACTTCCTTTTTTGCTTAATCTGAGTTGTTTCTTCCTTCCGTCGCTCACCGAGGGCCATTTTTCAATTTCGCCGGCTTTAAGAAGGCGATTGACAGTCCTTAGCACGCTGCTTCCTTCGATTCCAAGAAACTGCTGAAGTTCTTCTAAAGTCATTCCTCCCGTTTTTTCTATCTCAATCAGAGTGTGAATAGCGGAGGGAGAATATCGGATTGTTGAAAATGTAAGATCTATAAAACCCAGCTCCCGGACAATGACCCGGGATGCCGCACGAATATTTCTGACAAGAACAGTACCTGTGCTCACAGATAGCCTCTATCAAAATCAGTGGTTGAACGATTTTTCTGAGGATGCCTGAGCAGGCAATCAAATGTGAGTTTTTTGCAATTCCTGATGTCCTGAAAAATCGTTATGTCCTGATTTGTATTAAAAACACGGGACTATATCTTTGTCAGTCATTACTCTGTAAATCAGTTGCAGAATGACTTTAGATCAGCAAATCCTGACGTCCGTCATCTGACATTCTGCCAGGTATGATTAAAAATCATATCAGGCTCAACTATATAATTTAGGAAATCAGCAGGCATGAGAAAAAAAGCGTTTTTGGTCTTTTTCTTTACGTGGGCTGGGTGCACTACTAATGCAATGGCGGCTACCGAATGCCATATACGCATCGTAGGTTCAGTCACAGACAACCTGAATAACCACTGGAAAAAAGGGCAGGTTGTACCTGTGGACATACAGAGAACGAAAGCAAATCATATTACTTACTGCGCCCACGGCGGAAGTTGCTTTCCTGCCACAACTCATCAACGTAAGGCCTCAAATCTAATCGATTGTCGCCCCGGGAAAAAAATTGATGAGGAAGATCGTATCCTTGTTCCACTCAGGTCAAAAGAGCGATGATTTCATACGGGAACTGACTGTCATCGACGTTATAAAATGACTCATCAGTCAGCGCCCGAAAACCAGGCGCTTTATGTACTATGTCCGTTTAATCATCTTTCTGTAATCTGCAGGGGTAATTCCCGTCAGGCGGCTGAAAACGCGTCTCATAACGTCCGTACCTGAAAAACCACACTCGCTGGCCAGTTTTTTTGTTGGAAGATTCTCATTTTCAATGAGCAACTTTGCCTTAGATACCCGCTCTCTTTCCAGCCACTGAGCCGGCGTCAGTCCCGTTTCCTGCCGGAAAATACGGGTCAGGTGTCGCTGACTAAAGCTGATATGGTCTGCCATCATAGCAACCGAAATGACATCCTTAAGGTTCGCAATTGCCCAGCGCTGCAAATCCTGAAGTGCTGTACGACCATCGAGCGAAAGCGTACTGCTTCTTACAAAATGAGACTGGTTAACAGGGCGCCTGAAAAACATCACCAGCTGGTCTGCTACTTCAGCCGCAACGCTCCGTCCGAGGTCTTCCTCTACAAGCCTCAGCGCCATATCAAGACCCGATGTCACACCTGCCGCTGTTCTGATTCGCCCATCCGCCACGTACAATGCATCTGCTTCTACGATAATTTCCGGATGCCTGACAGAAAGAACATCTGCACATGCCCAGTGAGTCGTTACCCTTTTTCCACTGAGCCTTCCAGTTAACGCCAGAAGTAAAGCGCCTGTGCATACTGAACCATAGCGACGGCTTGAATCGCAAAGCGCATCGATTTTTTCCAGTACACGGGAGTCGGGCTGATAACGGGCAATCTCAGGTGCGCCAGCAATGATAAACGTATCCGTAATGAGTTCAGTGCAGTCAGTAAGCGATGCGTCGGCCGACAGCTTTACGCCGGACGAAGACCGGACAACCGACCCGGTGACGGAAAGGATGCGTAGCGTATAAAAGTCACGTCTGAGTACTCTGTTGGCTTCAGCAAAGACATCAATCGGTCCGCATACGTCAAGCATCTGAACGCCTGGTATGGCCAGAATAAAGACGTTGTGACTCATTTTAATTCCCCAGCGTCTTGATTCATCTTTATGTCCTATATAGTCGTAATAATATTATTCAGGACATCAATGTTAGGCTTTATTCTGTAGGCCTACAACCAAGAAGAGGAATTTTTATGAGCCGCACAATTGAAGGTATCAGTATTCCGGACAGCAAAATGGCTCGTGAGGCCACAGAGTTTATTCGCGATACAGAATCCGATCTGCTTTTCAACCATTCGAGCCGCGTGTATCACTGGGCAGCTCTGGCTGGCAAGATGCGCGGTCTTAAGGCCGACGCTGAGCTGTTATACATCGGATGTATGTTCCATGACATTGGTCTGACTCACGAATATTGCAGCTGCGACAAACGTTTTGAAGTAGACGGCGCGAATGAAGCCCGTAAGTTTTTGGAAGGGCACGGCATTGCTACGCATGATATTGACAAGGTCTGGACTGCCATAGCTTTGCACACCACCCCAGGTATTCCTGAGTTCATGGCGCCTGAAATCGCGCTGCTTACTGCCGGCGTTGAGATGGACGTGCTGGGCATTGATTACGAAAAGTTTACGCAGGAAGAGATCAGCGCGGTCACACAGCAGTTTCCGCGTACGCCTGACTTTAAGGAAGATATCATTCAGGCGTTTTATGACGGTATCAAACATAAACCGCAGACTACATTCGGAAACGTTAAAGCCGATGTCATTGCAGATAAAGAAGCCAGCTTTAAGCCAATGAATTTCTGCAGCATCATCCGTAATTCGCGCTGGCAGGGATAAGACTGCAGAGTGCAATACAGAGGCACCCGCTCTGACGCGGTGCCTCTGTATGAATGTTTACGTAGAGTATTTACAAGCTGAATATCCTGTCAGATTTAGCGCTGTATTTTCATCTTACAGGTGAGCTTTCTATGCTTTGAATGAACCCATGTCTGTCCTGCCGGTACTGTCGGCAATTTAATGTTATGGATGATACCTTGTGTGGATTTTCCCCGGCCGGATTGAGACCTTCACCTGCCGGGTCTTTTTAATCAACAGTTTTGTTACGTACCCCAGCTTTCAAAGAAGACATCATTCAGGCTTTCTATGATGGTATCAAACACAAACCGCAGACCATCTTCGGTAATGTAAAAGCTGATGTTCTGGCAGATAAAGACGCAAGTTTTAAGCCAAGGAATTTTTGCAATATTATTCGTCAGTCACGCTGGCAGGGCTGAGGCAGAAATTTCTGTAAAGGCAGATTAAGTTGAAAGCACCCCGCTTCAGTATTTGATCGTGGCGCTTTGCTGACAAGCCCTTAGTGTGTTTTTCCCCTGTAGGATTACGACCCTTTCTCTGTAGCAGGCTTTTGAAGTTGCACCCACTGTATAATGAGGATCTATGTTATCTGCGTCGCCTGCCATGCATGCTGTACCATCTGGACTTGGTTTTGCCGCTTTTGGACTCACTACCGTTTCATTAAGTCTGGTTAATGCTGGATTATTGCCACCGGGCGGATTTGCTGTAGTTTTGCCGCTTGCGCTAGTATTCGGCGGGCTGGTACAGATAATCGTTGGCATTTGTGAATTCCGCCTTGGTAATACTTTTGGTGTAACCTCCTCCTGTAGCTATGGCGCTTTCTGGTTGTGGTTTGCGTTAATGTCCCTGTTCGAAAAAAATCACATTATAGATATCTCCGCAGCAGGACCTACAACAGGCGCTATATTGATCACTTGGGGAGTGATGACATTTTTATTCTGGATATCCACTTTTTGCCTGCCGCGAGTAACATTTATAGTGTTTTTAACCCTATGGATAGATTATCTGTTACTTGGCCTCGGAGCATGCTGCAATTCACTAACCCTAACCTACGCTGGAGGATGGGTTGGAATTTTATGCGGTTTAACAGCCATTTATGGTAGCTTTGCAATTGTCACAAATGCTACTTTCGGTTATGGGTTAATCCCGACTGGTTTACCATTATTCAATTACATACACGGTGATTGAGATATCGTTCATTCTTAACTGGATGAAAAGTTTGAAATTTAAAAATGCTTACCAAGCAGATTATATTAATGAGCCTTACAATCATCGCTAGCGTTTTATTCTGGTGATATGTTGCGATGCGTATAAAGATGCTGACCTGCTCCCCATTGATTGACACAGATTGATGTTAGCAATGTCCGCTTCTCGCTCATAGCGGACATTTAAGTCTGTGAATAAAGAAGTCGATCACTCTCAGCCGTTGTCTTTAAGGTTAATAAAAAAAGCCGGCCAGATTGGCCGGCTAATTGATACGTCTGAGACGCACATTACTCCTGAAAAACGCTGTTAACCCAGAGCGTCATATACACCATATCCGCCGCGTCGGGCACGTTGACGTACCAGCGGGGTGAGTCAAATTCATTGTCCAGCGGCAGGCTGGCGCGGCCCTCCTGAGTCACAAGAATGTCCGCCCGCTTTCCCCGGCCATCCTCCAGATGGATGGCAACGCAGCTGTTTTTCCCGATCCGGTGCGGATTGCAGGTAATGGCGACCGGGGGCTGCAGGCGCTCCTTCAGCGCGCCTTTCATCGCCTCAAGCCGCTCCTGGGTACTCTGCGTGGCGACAGGCTCGCCCTGAGGATACAGGCCGAAAAGCGTCGGCGTGGGCGTCTCATCGGCCGCGGGGGTTTGTGTTACAGGGCACGCGTATTTAAGCTTAATCATGCGGTCAGCTTCTCTCTTTTATCGTTGTATTCCGGCATCCCAGCCGACTCAGCCGTCATCAGTCCACGCAGAC
>Ga0308166_1002291_pt1 | contig 18036 bp, 15 predicted proteins | sample PhyCR2_2_FD_202137 | JGI IMG/M metagenome (GOLD analysis project Ga0308166, IMG submission 202137) | Phyllosphere microbial communities from UC Gill Tract Community Farm, Albany, California, United States - DLSLCC.R2 | ecosystem: Host-associated > Plants > Phyllosphere > Unclassified | place... | reverse complement strand
GGTGGCCGCCGCGATCCTGGCGCGCAATCCGCCCAAGAAGCCGGAAACGAAGTTCCTGATCAAGAATTCGCCGTGCTACATCGGCCTGAACAAGGACGAACCGAAGCTGCGCGCCCGCGTGAACGATATCCTGGCCGCGGCCAAGCGTGACGGGTCGTTGTCGGCGATTTCGCAGAAGTGGCTGGGCGCCGAATTGCCCAAGGATCTGTAGGCTGCGCGAGGCCGTCATGGCTTACCAGTACGACTTTTCCTCGGTGTTCGAGTACACCCCGGTGCTGATCAAGGGCATCGGCGTCACGATCGAACTGATCGCGTTCGGCGCGGTGGCGGGCGTGGCCCTGGGCATCGCCTGCGCCTGGGTGCGCACGCAAGGCCCGGCGTGGCTGCGTGCGCCGGTCACCGCCTATATCGAGCTGATCCGGAACACGCCGTTCCTGATCCAGCTCTTTTTTGTGTTTTTTGGCCTGCCGTCGCTGGGCATCCAGCTGGGCGAGATGCAGGCGGCGTGCCTGGCGATGGCGTTGAACCTGGGCGCCTATAGCGCCGAGATCATCCGCGCCGGGATCGACGCCACGCCGCGGGGGCAGTACGAGGCCGGCGCCAGCCTGGCGCTGTCGCGCCTGCAGGTGTTCCGGCACGTGGTGCTCAAGCCGGCGCTGATGCGCATCTGGCCGGCGCTGTCTTCGCAGATCGTGATTGTGATGCTGGGATCGGCGGTGTGCTCGCAGATCGCGGCCGAAGACCTGACCTTTGCCGCGAACTTTATCCAGTCGCGCAACTTTCGGGCGTTTGAAGTGTATTTCGTGACGACCGGGATCTATCTGGTGCTGGCGGTGCTGCTGCGCCAGATTCTGCGCCTGACCGGACGGCGGCTTTTTCGCAAGGCGGCAAGATGATCGAGTTCTCGACCTGGGACATCGTACGCAACCTGCTGCTGGCGGCGCGCTGGACCCTCGTGCTGTCGCTGGCGGCCTTTGCGGGCGGGGCGCTGATGGGATTGCTGGCGCTGATGATGCGCACGTCGCGCGTGGCGGCGATGCGCCGCATCAGTTGGGCGTACATCGAACTCTTCCAGGGCACGCCGCTCCTGATGCAGCTGTTCCTGGCGTTTTTCGGGCTGTCGCTGATCGGCGTGGAGGTGCCGCCGTGGCTGGCCGCCGGGGCGGCGCTGACGCTGTGGTCGGGCGCGTTCCTGGCCGAGATCTGGCGCGGCTGCGTGGAAGCCGTGCCGAAGGGACAGTGGGAGGCGTCGGCCAGCCTGGCGCTGGGCTACGTGCAGCAGATGCGCTATGTGGTGCTGCCGCAGGCGCTGCGCATTGCGGTCGCGCCGACCGTGGGCTTTGCGGTGCAGATCGTCAAGAGCACGGCGCTGACCTCCATCATCGGCTTCACGGAACTGTCGAAGGCGGCCACCGTGATCACCAACGCCACCTTCAGTCCCTTCACTGTCTATGCCTGCGCCGCGCTGATCTACTTTGCGCTGTGCTGGCCCCTGTCGCGCCTTAGCCTCCGGCTGGAAAGGAAGTTGCATGCCCCTCATCGCCCTTGAAGACGTCCGCAAACGGTTCGGCGACAACGAAGTCCTGAAAGGCGTGACTCTGCGCGTCGACCCCGGCGAGGTCATTGCCATCATCGGCAAGAGCGGCTCGGGCAAGAGCACGCTGCTGCGGTGCATCAACGGGCTGGAGCAGATCGACGGCGGCGCGATCATGGTGGCCGACGCGCAGTTGGGCGATGACGAGCTGCGCCTGCGCGCGCTGCGGCTGAAGGTCGGGATGATTTTTCAGCAGTTCAACCTGTTCCCGCACCTGACGGTGGGGCGCAACGTGATGCTGTCGCCCATGGTGGCCAAGCGCGTGCCCGAACGCGAGGCCGAGGACATGGCCCGGGCCATGCTGACCCGCGTGGGCCTGGCCCACAAGTTCGACGCCTGGCCGGACGAACTGTCCGGCGGGCAGCAGCAGCGCGTGGCAATTGCCCGCGCGCTGGCAATGCAGCCGCTGGCGCTGTTGTGCGATGAGATTACGTCGGCGCTGGACCCGGAGCTGGTCAATGAGGTGCTGTCGGTCGTGCGCGAGCTGGCTGGCGACGGCATGACGCTGTTGATGGTGACGCATGAAATGCGCTTTGCGCGCGAGGTCTGTGATCGCGTGGTGTTCATGCACCAGGGCCGCGTGCACGAGATCGGTCCGCCGGAACAACTTTTCACGGCACCGGCCACGCCGGAGTTGCGGCAGTTCCTGGGGATGACGAACCTGGCGGCGTGAGCCGCAAGTAAAAATGCACCACCTGTCCTGGTGCGCATGCCTCTATCGCGGGTGCGGCGCGGTTCCTATATTGGACTTCTCCGCCGCCGGACTCCGGGTTTCCCCGGCGCGGTTTCACCCCACCTGAAACCTGAGGATCGATGACATGGATAAGGACCGCATCAAGGGCGCCGCCAAGGAAGTGAAGGGCGCGATCAAGGAAACAGCTGGCAAGGTAACGGGCAACACCCGCACCGAAGCCGAAGGAAAAGTGGAAAAGACCGAGGGTAAAGTGCAGCGCAATGTAGGCGAAGCGAAGGATCAGGCACGGGACTTGCTGGACAAGTAATTGCGGCTGCCGATCGGCATGACCCGCACTGTCCAATGAATGCCCGAAGGAGAAGAAAATGACCCACCGTATTTGGCTTGCACTGATGCTCGCGATTACCGCCGTGACCGCCGGTTGCAACACGATGGAAGGTGCCGGCAAAGATATTGAAAGGGGCGGGGAAAAGATCCAGCAGCAGGCCAAGTAAGCGCTTGCAGGCTGTATCCAAAGGTCGGCGCGTGACGGCGCGCCGGCCTTTTTTCGTTCTTGCGAAACGCGGGATACGAGGGCGTGAGGGATGAACGGTCGATCATGACCGTGCCCCGCGCCGGCTGGCCCTCAGAAGGACTTATTAGCGCGAGAAGCCGCGCGCCGAGATTTCCCAGATATCTTCCACCACGCCGTCGCGCACGACCACCAGCCCGTCATGCAGGTTGAACGTGGGGTCCACGTGCGAGGGCACCAGGCGCAGCACCGCGCCCAGGTCGGGCGCCTGCGCCCCCGGTTCCACGCGCACGACGCCGTGCTCATCATTGATGGCGGTGTACGTCAGACCCGGTTCGCCGAAGATGGCGGGCGGGCCGCATTCGGCCGTGGTGGACTTGAGGCCCGCGTCCAGGATCACCCGGTCGGGCGCCGGCTTGCTCATGACCGTGGCCAGCACGAACAGGCTGTTCTCGAACGCCAGGGGGCCGTCCCACTCGTTGGCGCCATAGTCCCCGTCCATGAAAGCGTAGGAGCCGGCCTGCAATTCGGTATAGACGCCGCTGGCGGCGTCGAACTCGGCGCTGCCCGTGCCGCCGCCGGTGATGGTGTCGCAGGCGATGCCGCTCTCGCGCAGCAGTTGCGCGTACGACGCCGCGATGCGCGCCGCCTGGCGGCAGACCTCGGCGCGCTCCTCGCGGGTGCGGTAATGCTGCACCGACCCGTGATAGGCCTGCAGGCCGGCAAAATTCACGCCGGGCAGGTCGCGCGCCTGCTGCGCCAGTGCCAGCACGAGGGCGTCGTCCGACACCCCGCAGCGGCCCTGGCCGACGTCCACTTCCACCAGCACGTCGATCTGGGCGCCCGCCTGCACCATGGCCTGCGAGACCTGCAACAGGTTGTGCGCGTTGTCCACGCATACGCTGATCTTTGCCACGCGCGCCAACTGGCCCAACAGCGCCAGCTTGGCCGGACCGACGACCTCGTTGCTGATGTGGATGTCCTGGATGCCGGCGGCCACGAAGGGCAGGGCTTCGCTGACCTTCTGGCAGCAAATGCCGCGCGCGCCCAGCGCCAACTGCCGCAAGGCGATTTCAGGGCATTTATGCGCCTTGGCGTGCGGGCGCAGCGCGACGTCGTGGCGGTCGGCCCAGGCCTGCATCGCGCGCAGATTGGCTTCAAAAGGCGCCAGGTCCAGCACCAGGCTGGGCGTGTCGACGCGGGCCAGCGGATCGCCCGGCTGTGCCGGCGGGGGCAGCGCAATGCCGCGTATGACTTCCTGGGACATCCTCATGACTCCGTAGTCTGACTGCTTGAACGGTAACGCACGCATAACCAAAGCGTGACTACCCATAACCAAAGGGGCGACTGACCCCCAGGTAAACGATAGCCCCGTAACCATTGGCTACCAGTGGGCGGCATGACAGAATTTCATCATGAAAACGGCCCCCAAGGGGAGGCCCATTTCCGGCGCAATGGCCCCGCCCGCGCCGGCGATGACAAGACGATCCACGTCACTCGACATACCTGTCATTACGTACCGGAGAAGCTCGCATGAAACTCAAGCATTGGATCACCGCCCTGACCGTCGCGGTCGCCGCCGTGGGCGCCACCAGCACCGCGCAGGCCCAGCAGTTCTTTCGCATCGGCACGGGCGGCACGGCGGGCACGTACTATCCGATCGGCGGCATCATCGGCAATGCGGTCTCGCAACCCGGCAAGCTGATCGCCACGGCGGTCGCCTCCAACGGGTCGGTCGCCAACATCAACGGCATCATCGGCGGCTCGTTCGAAGCCGGTTTCACGCAATCGGACGTGGCGTTCTGGGCCTATAGCGGCACGGGCACGTTCGAAGGCAAGCCCAAGGCGCAGGACCTGCGTCTGATCGCCACGCTGTATCCGGAAAGCATTCACCTTGTCACGCGCAAGGGTTCGGGCATCAAGAGCGTGGCCGACCTGAAGGGCAAGCGCGTGTCGATGGACGAGCCGGGTTCCGGCACGCTGGTGGACGTGCGGCTAATCCTGGGCGCCTACGGCATGACGGACAAAGACATTAAGGCCGAATACCTCAAGCCCAACCAGGCGGGCGACAAGCTCAAGGACGGCGGGCTGGACGCGTTCTTCTTCGTGGGCGGCGCGCCTGCCGGCGCCATCGCCGAACTGGCCTCCACGGGCAACATCGAACTGGTGTCGCTGGTGGGCCCTGAAATCGACGCGCTGCGCGCCAAGCAAGAGTTCTTCACGCCCGACGTGATTGCCGCCAACACCTACCAGAACCTCCCCGAGGTCAAGACCATCTCGGTGAACGCGCAGATGGTGACGTCTGCAAAGATCCCCGAGCAGACGGTGTACGACGTGACCAAGGCGCTGTACAGCGACGCCACGCGCAAGACGCTGGATGCCGGCCACGCCAAGGGCAAGCTGATCACCCGTGAAAACGCGACCAAGGGTGCAGGCATCCCGTTCCATCCGGGCGCCGAGAAGTTCTACAAAGAAATCGGCCTGATGAAATAGGCCCCCCCGAGCGGCTGCGGCGCTTCCCCCAGGGGCGCCGGTGGCGGACCGGCAGAGCCGGATCCGCGCGGCCCCGCTTGGGCGGATCGGGTTCTTTATGTGGATTGCTTGCCTTTGAAGGGGTGGGCGAACTGTCGTAGTTCTTTATGCCGGCGGCGATTGCTTTCGCGCCGCCTTCGAGCAGGGCCGCCGTTGCGCGGCCCTGCTTGCTGGATCACCTTGAGAATTACCGCGATGGAAATCGATCACGAGAAAACCCAGAAGCTGGCGGAAAAGTACGATTCGGAAATCCGCTTCCGGCCACTGGACAAGACTGCTACGTGGATCGTTTCGGGCCTGTTGGTCACGCTCTCGATCTTTCACTACTACACCGCCGGTTTTGGCCTGCTGCGCGAGGCGACACACCGCGGCGTGCACCTGGCCTTCGTGCTGAGCCTGATTTTCCTGGTGTTCGGCTTTTCGAAGTCGCACTACCAGCGCCAGCCCAAGTCCACCTGGTATTCGCCGGGCGGCATTCCGCTGTACGACTGGATCATCGCCATCGCGCTGGCGCTTTCGGTGCTGTACATCCCGTACATCTTCGAGGACCTGGCATTCCGCGTGGGCAATCCGCTGCCGCAGGACGTGCTGATGGGCTCGATCCTGCTGATCGGCCTGTTGGAAGCCACGCGGCGCGCCATGGGGTGGCCGCTACCGATCATCGCGATCGTGTTCATGGCCTACGCAATGTTTGGGCCGTACTTCCCCGGGCTGCTCAAGCACGCGGGCAATACCTGGTCCCAGGTCGTGAACCACATGTATCTGACCAGCCAGGGCGTCTACGGCGTGGCAGTCGGGGTGGTGGCGACCTACGTGTTCCACTTCGTGCTGTTCGGCGTGCTGGCCACGCGCATCGGGCTGGGCCAGCTGTTCCTGGACGTGGCCTCGACCGTGGCGGGCCGCTACGCGGGCGGGCCGGCCAAGGTGTCGGTGTTCGGCTCGGCGATGTTCGGCATGATTTCGGGGTCGTCGGTGGCCAACGCCGTGACGGTGGGGTCCCTGACCATTCCGGCGATGATCCGCGTGGGCTATCCGCGCCATTTCGCGGCAGGCGTGGAGGCCGCCAGCAGCACGGGCGGGCAGATCACGCCGCCCATCATGGGCGCGGCCGCGTTCCTGATGATCGAGTTCCTGGGCATTCCGTACCAGCAGATTGCGATCGCGGGCATTTTCCCGGCGTTCCTGTACTTCTTCGGCATGTTCATGCAGGTGCACTTCGAGGCCAAGCGCGAAGGCCTGCGCGGGCTGACTCCCGAGGAAATGCCCAAGCTCAAGCAGTCGTTCAAGATGCGGTGGCCCACGCTGATTCCGCTGGCGATGCTGATCGGCATGCTGGCCAGCGGCCGCACGCCGTATCTGGCGGCCTTCGCGGGCATCACGGGCTGCATCGTGGTGGGCATACTCAATCCGTACACGCGACTGCGGTTGCGCGACCTGTACGAAGCTTTTGAAACCGGCGCGAAGTACGCGCTGGCAGTCGGCGCGGCCGCCGGCACAGTGGGCATCGTGATCGGCGTGGTGACGCTGACGGGCGTGGGCTTCAAGATCTCGTACATCGTGATCGCCGCCTCGCAGGCACTGGCGGCGGGCGCGGCATTGTTCCTGCCCGAGGCGATGACGGACATGCAGTCGCTGACGCTGATCGCGGCGTTGGTGATGACCGGCATCGTCTGCATCCTGATGGGCTGCGGCGTGCCCACCACCGCCAACTACCTCATCATGGTGGCTGTTGCGGCGCCGACGCTGGTGCAGCTGGGCGTGCAGCCCATCGCGGCGCACTTCTTCGTGTTTTATTTCGGCATCCTGGCGGACATCACGCCCCCGGTGGCGCTGGCCGCGTACGCGGCGGCGGGCATGGCGGGCAGCGATCCCTTCAAGACCGGGAACACGGCGTTCCGGCTGGGCATCACCAAGTTGATCGTGCCCTTCGTGTTTGTGTTCTCGCCGTCGCTGCTGATTTCGGTGCAGGGGTTCACCTGGTACGAGTTCTTCGTGACCCTGTTCGGCTGCATGGTCGGCCTGGTGTTGCTGTCGGCGGCCTTGTCGCGATTCCTGCTGGTCGGCATGAAGAGCTGGGAGCGGTGGCTGTGCACGATTGGTGCGCTGTTGACCATCATTCCGGGATTGACCAGCGGCATCATCGGATTGGTGATCTGCATCCCGGTCTTCATCCGCCAGCTGGCGGGCCTGAAACTGGAGAACGCGCCCAAGGCGGTGTAACGCCGGGGCCGGATCAAAAAAAGGGGCGGACCGAATCGGGCCCGCCCCTTTTTGCTGAATCAGCCATTTTGTCAGCATTTGGGCGCAAAATGGGCGGCCTTGCGAGCATGGTGACGTCCTACAACATCCGCCTTTTCCCCGGTTGCCCGGCAAATTAAATCGGCGTAAAGTAAAATTCATGTTTGCTGGTCTGCCGATATGCGGGCCGACTGTGCAAACAGGCACAAACTGCGCCATATGTTCGATATCCTGGTCTATCTGTTCGAGAATTACTACACGCCTCAGGCCTGTCCTGCTGCCGATGTGCTCGCCAAGCGGCTTGCCGCTGCCGGTTTCGAGCACGAGGACATCGACGACGCGCTCGGGTGGCTGTACGGCCTGGCCGAGACCACCGAACGGTGCGTCGATCTGGCACAGGCGCCCTCGTCCGGCACCCGGATCTACACCGAGAACGAATACCAACAGCTCGGCACCGAGTCCATTGGCTTCATCGCCTTCCTGGAATCGGCCGGCGTGTTGCCCGCGCCCCTGCGCGAGATCGTGATCGACCGGGGCCTGGCCTCGCCGGAAACGCCGGTGCCGCTCTCCAAGATCAAGATCATCGCCCTCATGGTTCTCTGGAGCCAGGAAGCCGAGATCGACAATCTGGTCCTCGAAGAGCTGCTCGACGAAGAAGGCGGGCGCTTGCTGCATTGAGCGCGCGTCCCCGATCCGCACCCCCTGATTCAACCCTTCAGCCCGCGCACCTGGCCGCGCGGGCTTGAGTCATTTATTCCGTCCCCGTGACCTACGTCGGCCGCTTTGCCCCCAGCCCCAGCGGCCCGCTGCATGCGGGCTCGCTGGCGACCGCGCTGGCAAGCTGGCTGGACGCGCGCGCCCAGGGCGGGCGCTGGCTGCTGCGCATCGAGGACGTGGACACGCCGCGCACGGTGGCGGGTGCCGCGGACGTCATCATGGGCCAGCTGCAGGCCCTGGGACTGGTCTGGGATGGCGACATCGTCTGGCAGTCGCACCGCAACGCGGCCTACCAGGCGGCGTTTGACGCGCTTGCCGCTCAGGGCCTGATCTATGGCTGCGGCTGCACGCGGCGTGAAATTGCGGACTCGGCGCTACGCGGCCAGACGGCGCCCGGCGCCGATGGCGAAAGACCCTACCCCGGCACATGCCGTCACGGCCTGCCGGCGGGGCGCGAAGCCCGCGCCTGGCGGCTGCGCGTGCCGGACGGCGTCGAGCGCTTCGAGGACCGCTGGCTTGGCCCGCAGGAGCAGGATGTGGCGCAGGCGGTGGGAGATTTCGCGCTGCGGCGGGCGGACGGTCTGTGGGCGTACCAATTGGCGGTGGTGGTGGACGACGCCGCGCAGGGCGTGACGGACGTGGTGCGCGGGGCCGACCTGCTCAGTTCCACGGCACGCCAGCGCGTGCTGGGCCGTTTGTTGGGCCTGCCGCCGCTGCGCTACCTGCACGTGCCGCTGATTCTGGACCCGGCCAGCGGGCTGAAGCTGTCCAAGCAGAATGGCGCCCCCGCAGTGGATACGCGCGCGCCGCTGGCGGCCTTGCAGGCGGCGTGGGCGGCGTTGGGCTTTGCGCCGGTGGCCGCCACGGACGTGACGTCATTCCTGCAGGACGCCACGGCGCGCTGGGCAGCACGGTTTCCGGGCTGACGCCGACCGCACTGCCGCGCGCGTTGCCTGCCGGCTGATCCCTGAAGGCCCTGCAACCGCTCACAGCGGCTGCAGGTCCGCCCCCAGCATCCGCACCAGCAACGCTTCGCCGTCGTCGGCCACGCGCAGTTCGCCATAGCGCGCGACCTCATACCGCGCCGCTTCGCCTTCCGGGAAGAAGAACGCGTTGGTCACGATGCGCACGCCATTGCCGCGGATGCGATAGCGCAGCGGCACTTCGGTTTCGGCATGCGGAAGCGCGTCAGGCTGGATCCGCACCGCCTGCGCCACACCGCGCGAATCCGGCGTCAGCATCACGTAGCCGTCCGGCTCGTAGCCCATGACGCTTTCGGCGTCGTTCTGGCTGCCGCCCAGCCGCAGGCGCGTCACCTCGCGTCCGGCCGCAAAGTTCAAGGCCATGTAGTCGCCCTGCATGAGCGAGCGCGGATCGACCGGCACCAGCTCCAGGATGACGACCTTGCCCGACGACAGGAGTTTTTCGCGCTCCCAGATGCCGGTATTGGCCGCGATCAGCACCAGCGCCAGACCGCCCAGGATGCCCGCCGTGCGCCAGCGCAGGGCCGGGGATACCGGCGGCAGGGGACGCGCTTGAACCGGGGCCTGCGTGCGCATCAGGCGCGGCACCAGCCATACCGCCGCACGCAGCACGAACAGCACCACCGCCGCGCCGCTCAGCCACAGCGCCTTTTGCAGCAGCGGGAGCTCCAGTTGGTAGTAATAGACACCCAGGTACGCCAACAGGCTGGCGGCGCCGAAGATCATGACGCGCGGCTGGTTCAGGCCGAATCCCAGCAGCAGCCACGCCAGCGCGAAGCCGACGCCCGGGCTGGGCAGCCAGAACAGCGCCAGCAGCAGCAGGCCGATCGGCACGCCCCAGGTCACGCCGCCGGTCAGGAGGCGGCGGCGCGGCCACAGCACGGCCAGCGCGGCGGCCACCGGCAAGAGCGCGCCCGCGACGACCAGGGTGGCGGTGCGCGGCGCAAGCTGCCAGATTGCGGGCAGCTCGGTGACGGCAATGCCGCTCGCCAGCCAGACCATGCCCTGCACGGACAGCAGGAACGCCCACGCCAGCGGCTGCAGCGCATGGCCGCGCCGCGCGCCCACGCGGTGGCTGACGGTGAAGATGACGGCGGTGGCCCATGCGCCGATGACGCCGATGGGCAGCCACAGGAAGGTGGCCCGGGTCGCGTCGAAACGGATCCAGGCGTCCATCAGGTCTTCCCGCATGAGGTCAGGCGACAGGCCGCGCCAGATGAGGCCGGCGCTGGCCAGCGCGATCAACAGGCCGCTCAGAAAGCGCAGGATCACGTCGGGTCCCAGCGCATAGACCGCGGCCGCCATCAGCAGCACGAAGAAGCTTGCACTGGCGAACGAGGTCGAACTGGACAGTCCGAAAATGATGAGTATCTGCCCCGTGAAGGCCATGGCCGTGCCGCACTGCCGCCAGAACGGACCGGCATCGCTGCGCAGCACCGCCACGCCCACGGCGCAGAGCACGAGGCCGGCGACCAGCGCGCCGCTTTCGGTGGTGATCAGGTTGGAGAACGCGACGAACAGCAAGAGGAGCAGGGTGGCCAGCCACGCGGACAGGCCCAGCAGGCATTGCACGTACCAGGGCGGTTCGGCGCGCGGCACGGCAGCGGGTGCCAACTGCGCCACGGGCGCGCTGGAATCGGCGGGATCGACGGCATTGCCTGCCGAGGCGCCGGCCGGTTCCGCGTCCGCGGCCGGCACGGGGACCGGCGCTTCGTTGCTCATGCCGCGCAGCCAGCGGGCGGCCACGACGGCCTCGGCCATCAGCAAGGCGGCCAGCGGCAGCGCTGCCCACGCGCCGGGCTCCAGCCGCCACAGCCATTCGCCCACCACGCGCAGCGACACGCAGATGACGCCGGCGGCCAGCATGGCCAGGATGACGAGGTCGCGCCGGCCGCGCTGATAGTAAAGACCGAGCCCCAGCGTGGCGGCAACCCAGGCGACGCCGTTGTAGGTGCCCAGGCCGTCGACGATGAAATCGCCGAACATGAGGGCCAGGACCAGCACGCTGATCGCGATGGCGGCCAGGATGCGCGGCCCGAAGACGGTGCTGGCGCGCCAGCGTCGCGCGGCCATTTCCCAGCCGAAGAGCAAGACGAGGTTCAATGCGGCCATGACCAGGCTGGGCAGGCCCGGACCGCCGAAGATCATCATCCACGTGAAGACGCGTTCGCCCAGCCACAGCGCGACCGCCAGATTGAGCACCAGCGCCCACAACAGCCATACGGCCTGGCTGCCTGCGGCAAGCGCCCAGGGCAACAGAAGCACTGCCCACCACGCGAACAGTTCCCAGGTATCGGCGCCCGTCTGGTAAGTTTGGCCTAATAGGGCGAGCAGGGCGCCCAGCAGAATGCCGGCCAGTGCCAGCAGCGCGCCAGGAATGCTGCGCCGCACGCCGGGCCGGGCGCGCAAGCGCAATCCCGACCACGCGGCGGCCAGCGCGCAGACGGCCAACAGGCCCTGCACCCCGGCAAAGCGCTGCATTTTTGTCATGTCCTGCCAGTTGGCGGCAACCCAGCAGACAGCAGCGCTGCCCAGCAGCAAAACGCCTAGCCACAAGGTGCTTCGCGCCAAAAATTGACGCCAAGCGTGCAGTTCGGATCCCGCTTGCCTTTCAGTGCCGACTTGCATCTGGCGAATCTCCGATCTTATTATCCGCGCTGATACGGCGGGACTACCGCCACTGGAAACACATGAATAAAACGCTGATTATTGCCGAGAAGCCCTCGGTGGCCCTTGATATATCACGCGCCTTGGGAGGCTTCGCGCGCGAGGGCGACTATTTTGAAAGCGAACGTTACGTTCTCGCTTCAAGCATCGGCCATTTGCTCAGCTTGGTCGCGCCCAACGATCCGGTCAAGGGGAAGTGGAGCTTCACGCACCTGCCCGTGATTCCGCCGGCATTCGAATTGGGCCCGACCGACAAGAAGTCCGCCGAACGCCTCAAGCTGCTGGTCCGGCTTGCCAAGCGCAAGGATGTGGACGCCATCATCAACGCCTGTGACGCGGGACGTGAAGGCGAACTGATCTTCCGCTACATCATTCAGTACGCCGGCGTGAACAAGCCCATCCAGCGCCTGTGGCTGCAGTCGATGACGCAGGCCGCCATCCGCGAGGCCTTTGCCAGCCTGCGCGACGATACGCAGATGAAGCCGCTGGAAGCCGCGGCGCGTTCGCGCGCCGAGGCCGACTGGCTGGTCGGCATCAACGGCACGCGCGCCATGACCGCCTTCAACAGCAAGGACGGCGGTTTCTTCAAGACGCCGGTCGGTCGGGTGCAGACGCCCACGCTGGCCATCGTGGCCGAACGCGAAGAGCGCATCCGCCGCTTCGTGCCGCGTGACTACTGGGAAGTGCGCGCCACCTTCGTGGCGGCCGCCGGCCTGTACGAAGGCCGCTGGATCGACCCGCAATTCAAGAAAGACGACAAAGATCCCGAAAAGCGCGAATCGCGCCTGTGGTCGGCCGCCGCCGCGCAAAGCGTGGTCGCCGCCTGCCGCGAGCAGCCGGGCAGCGTGACCGAGGAATCCAAGCCGTCCAGCCAAATGTCGCCGGCGCTGTACGACCTGACGTCGCTGCAGCGCGAGGCCAACGGCCGTTTCGGTTTTTCGGCCAAGACCACCTTGGCGCTGGCGCAGACGCTGTACGAACGCCACAAGGCCCTGACGTATCCGCGTACCGACTCGCGTTACCTGCCCGAGGACTACATCAGCACGGTGCAGGAAACCATGCGCGCGCTGGCCAAGGGCGGCTCGAACGCCGTGGGCGGCCTGTCGCGCCACGCCGAGACCGTCGTCAGCCAGCAGTGGGTCAAGCCCAACCGCCGCATCTTCGACAACAAGAAGGTGTCGGATCACTTTGCGATCATCCCCACGCTGCAGATCCCGCACGACCTGAGCGAAGCCGAGGCCAAGCTCTACGACCTGGTGCTCAAGCGCTTTTTGGCCGTGTTCTTCCCGGCGGCAGAGTACCGCGTCACTACGCGCCTGACCGAAGTGCAGGGGCATCGCTTCCGTACGGACGGCAAGGTGCTGGTCAACCCCGGCTGGCTTGCCGTGTACGGCAAGGAAGCGCAGGGCGAAGACGCCAACCTGGTGCCCGTGGGCGACGGCGAGACCGTGCGCACCGAGGAAATCGAGGCCGTCGGCCTGTCGACCAAGCCGCCCGCGCGCTTTAACGAAGGCACGCTGCTGTCGGCCATGGAAGGCGCCGGCAAGCTGGTGGACGACGAGGAACTGCGCGAAGCCATGTCCGAGCGCGGCCTGGGCACGCCGGCCACGCGAGCGGCCATCATCGAAGGCCTGCTCAACGAAAGCTACCTGCGCCGCGAAGGCCGCGACCTGGTGCCCACCGCCAAGGCGCGCCAGCTCATGACGCTGCTGTCGGGCCTGGACGTGGCCGAACTGACCTCGCCCGAACTCACCGGCGAATGGGAGCACAAGCTCAAGCAGATCGAGCAGGGCGGGCTGGGCCGCGAAGCCTTCATGCGCGAGATCGCGCAGATGACGCAGGTGATCGTCAAGCGCGCCAAGGAATACGAGCGCGACACGGTGCCGGGCGACTACGCCACGCTGACAACGCCGTGTCCCAAGTGCGGCGCGGTGGTCAAGGAAAACTACCGCCGCTACGCCTGCACGGCTTGCGATTTTTCCATCGGCAAGCACCCGGGCGGCCGCACGTTCGAGCTGCCGGAAGTCGAAGAGCTGTTGGCCAAGCGCGAGATCGGTCCGCTGCAAGGCTTCATCAGCAAGATGGGCCGGCCGTTTGCGGCCATCCTGCGGATCAGCGACGAATACAAGCTGGAATTCGACTTCGGCCAGAACGACGAGGACGACAACGAAGCCGTGGACTTCTCCGGCCACACGCCGGTGGGCGCCTGCCCGAAGTGCCAGTCGCGCGTCTTCGAACACGGCATGAGCTACGTCTGCGAAAAATCGGTGGGCCCCGAGAAGTCGTGCGATTTCCGGTCGGGCAAGGTCATCCTGCAGCAGGAGATCTCGCGCGAGCAGATGGAAAAGCTGTTGACCAACGGCCGCACCGACCTGCTCGACGGCTTTGTCTCCAGCCGCACGAACCGCAAGTTCAAGGCGTTCCTGGTGCGCCAGCCTGACGGCAAGATCGGGTTCGAGTTCGAGCCCCGTCCCGAGAAGCCCGGCCGCGCCCGCGCGCCGGCCAAGACGGCAACGAAGACCGCCACCAAGACGGCGGCCAAGACGGCTGCGAAGAAGGCGCCGGCCAAGAAGGCTGCCGCCAAGACCGCAACCAAAACGGCCACAAAAACCGCCACCAAAACCGCGGCCAAGAAAGCCGTGAAAAAGGCGGCGCCCAAGAAGACCACGGCGTAATCCAGCCTGCGCCGCACGACCAAACGCCCGGGAGACCGGGCGTTTTCCATTGTTGGGCAGCAATCGCTGGGGTATTGTTGACGCCAAACAGCTGCAACCCAGAAACTTCCGAGGACGACATGACCCGTAGCTCCGACTTCACTACCCGCCGCCGCGTGCTGGCGGCGAGCGCTTGCGCTTTGGCCGGCATTGGCCTGCTCAATGGGCGAGTCGTCTTCGCGCAGCCCAAACTGGGCAAGGTCGTCTACGGCCAGGGCAGCATCGACCCTTTTTTCGCGGCCGGCTACGTGGCGCTGAAAAAGGGCTTCTTCGGCGAAGGCGGCCTGGACGTCGAGTACCTGAATTCGCAAAGCGGCCCGCGCACCAACCAGCTGCTGGCGGCCGGCCAGATCGTCTTTGGCGCCACCGCGGCCACGGCCGCGCCCGCGCTGACCATCGCGGGCAAGCCGGCCACGCTGGTGTTCGGGTTTGACCGCAAGCTGACGTACGCCAACGTCATCGTGCGCCGCGAGGACTTCGAAAGCGGCAAGATCAAGTCGTTGAAGGACCTGGCGGGCAAGCGCGTGGGCGCGACCCAGCCGCAGTCCAGCACATGGCTGATGGCGCTGTACCTGATGCAGAAGGCCGGCGTGGCCGACAAGGTCGACATCCGCCCCTTGGGCGATCTGGCGACGATGCTGGGCGCGCTCAAGACAGGCTCGGTTGCGGCCAGCATGGCGACCATGTCGATGATGGAACAGGCCCGCCAGGAAGGCTGGGGCGTCCCCATCTTTGACGCCACCACCGAAGCGTCGTGGAACGAATTCATGGGCGGCGACGTGCCGGGCATCGCGGCGCTGACGCTGGAAGACACCATCCAGAAGCGTCCCGAGGTCGTGCAGGCCTTCGTGACCGCCATGGTCAAGGCGCAGGACTTCATCACCGCCAACAGCGCGGCCGCCATCACCGACGTCATCTACGACGATTACCTGAGCGCCTTCCCGCGCGCCGCCATCGAGAAGACGCTGGGCGTCTACAAGGAGACGGTGTTCTTGAAGGACAACATCATCACCGAGGACGCGTACAACCGCATGACGGCCATCATGGGCGACGGGCGCCAGTTCTCCAATGAAGAGATCAAGACCGTGCCTTACGCCAAATGCGTGAACATGAGCTTCGTGCGCAAAGCCCGGGGCCTTTGATGATCACGCTGGACAAGGTAGGCAAGGCGTACCAGTCGCGCCAGGGCACGACGCACGCCGTCGGCGAGGTCAGCCTGACGATCAACGAAGGCGAATTCGTGTCGATCGTCGGGCCGTCGGGCTGCGGCAAGAGCACGCTCTTGAACATGATCGCGGGCTTTCTGCAGCCCACCACCGGGACCATCCTGGTGGACGGGCGCGTGGTGGATGGGCAGGTGCCGCCGGCGCTGGGCTACATCTTCCAGAAGGACACGCTGCTGCCGTGGTTCAGCGTCAGGAAGAACGTGGCGCTGGGGTTGAAGTTTCAGGGCGTGCCGGCCGACCAGATCGCAAAGCGTGTCGCCGAACTGCTTGAACTGGGTCACCTGAGCGCCTTCGCGGACGCCTTTCCGCATCAGCTCTCCGGCGGCATGCGCCGGCGCGTGGCGCTGTTGATGAGCCTGGCGGTCGAGCCGCGCATCCTGCTGCTGGACGAGCCCTTCGGGGCGCTGGACACGCACACCAAGACCCACCTGCACCGAGAGCTGATGGAGATCTGGCGCAAGCTGGGCCAGACCATCGTGATGGTCACGCACGACCTGGACGAAGCCATCCTGCTGTCCGACCGCGTGGTGGTGCTGTCCGGTCCGCCCAGCCGCGTGCTGCTGGACGAGCGCATCCAGATCCCGCATCCGCGCGATGTCTTCACGCTGCGCGAAACGCCGCAGTTCGTCTCCCACGTGCAAAGCCTCTGGAGCGTGCTGGGCCAGCAGTTCCGCGCCGCCGCCTGAACCGACAGTCATGAATTCGATGGATACCGCCGACACCCTGCAGGACCAGTTGCGGCTGGACCGCCGTGCCAACGCCGCGCGCCGCGTGCGCATCACCTTGTGGCAGGTGCTGATCCTTGCCGTCATCCTGGGCTCGTGGGAGATTCTCACGCGCATTCCGTGGTTCACCCAGAACACGCTTTTCGATCCCTTTTTCATCAGCCAGCCCTCGCGCGTCGCCGTGCGGTTGTGGGAATGGCTGCAACCCGGGCCGCGCTCGGTCTGGCCGCACCTGTGGCTGACGCTGCAGGCGACGCTGGTGGGCCTGGTGGTGGGCGTGGGCAGCGGCTTCGTGGTGGGCATGACGCTCAGCCGCAGCCGCTTTCTGGCCGACGTGTTCAACCCGTTCATCGTGGCGTTCAATTCCATGCCGCGGATTGCGTTCGTCCCGCTCATCACCATGTTCTTCGGCCTGGGACTGGCGTCCAAGGTGGTCACGTCGTGGTTCGTCGTGTTCTTCCTGGTGTTCTTCAACACCTACAAGGGCGGGCGCAGCGTGGAGCGCGAGCTTGTCGATTTCTGCCGCACGCTGGGCGGATCGCCGCGCCAGATCCTGTGGCGGGTGCGCATCCCCACAGCCGCGGCCTGGACCTTTGCCGCGCTGCCCAACGCCATCAGCTTTGCGCTGATCGGCGTGGTGCTGGCTGAGTTCGTGGGCTCGACCACGGGCATGGGATATCTGATGATCACCGCGCTGGCGACGCTGAACGCCACCGACATGTTTGCGGCCGTGACGCTGCTGTCCATCGTCGGCATCGCGCTGGTCTATTGTGTGACGTGGATCGAACGGCGGCTCTTGCACTGGGCGCCGGAGTTCCGGGAATGAGCGAGGCCCGAAAGATGAAGACCCTTCCGTATCTGCGCAATTTCGACCTGACGGGACAGGTGGCGCTGGTGACCGGCTCGGCCCGCGGGCTGGGCTTTTGCATCGCCCGGGCGCTGGCCGGTTGCGGCGCGCGCGTGCTGATCAACGGGCGCAATGCCGACGCGGTCAATGCGGCAGTGGCTGAACTGACCGCGGCAGGCCTGGACGCGCATCCGCTACCGTTCGACGTGACCGACGACGCCGCGATGGCAGCGGCCTTCGAACGCATCGACAGCGAACACGAGCGCCTGGACATCCTGGTGAACAACGTGGGCGCGCGCAATCGTAAGACGCTGCAGGACACCAGCCCCGCTGAAATCCGCGAACTCATCGACACCGATCTGGTGGCCGGCATGCTGCTGGCCAAGTTCGCGGCCGAGCGCATGATGCGCCAGGGCGGCGGGCGGCTGATCGCGATTACGTCGGTGGTGGGGGAGCTGGCGCGGGCGGGTGACGCGGTGTATCCCGCGGCCAAGCAGGGCCTCACCGGCATGGTGCGTGCGCTGGCGGCGGAATTTGGCGGGCATTACATCACCAGCAACGCCATCGCGCCGGGGACGTTCGCCAAGG
>Ga0308166_1002290_pt1 | contig 18036 bp, 16 predicted proteins | sample PhyCR2_2_FD_202137 | JGI IMG/M metagenome (GOLD analysis project Ga0308166, IMG submission 202137) | Phyllosphere microbial communities from UC Gill Tract Community Farm, Albany, California, United States - DLSLCC.R2 | ecosystem: Host-associated > Plants > Phyllosphere > Unclassified | place... | reverse complement strand
GGTTGACGCGTTTCGCTCGCAGTCGGCGACGCTGTGCCTGGTGCAGTCGCTGGTGGTAGCGCTGGCATATCGGCTGGGCAGTGGGAAGTAACGGAGAATAAAAAACCCCCTGCGCAAGCAGAGGGTTCGGGGTGATATCAGGGGAAAATCATTCCCACTCAATCATATATACATATATAAAATTATTATAAAACAATGAATTGAAAATAAATCACATTACAATGCCATGCAAAATACCATGAAATGAATATGCGCATGGGAGCAAGGCTGAATCGTAACGCACCATGGCCCACCTTATGGTCGGCAAATAATCTCATAATTCCGCCAACAGCGCGGCGCGCATCAAGGTACGAAGTCCAGACTAGGCGGGGAGTAGAAGTTCGTTACCAGAGACAGGAATGGCAGACCTGGAGGAGCGGTCGTTCCGGTCCGGACGTCCGGTTGCAAGCCAGAAGCGACTACTCACGTTTTGGGTGAACGACCGAGTCCAGCCCGAAGCTGAAATCGAGGGTTTAGAGAAGCAGACGGCTATCGTTTGAATTAATCCGCCTGCTTAAGCAGATCGGCTTGAATGAAATGTATGCCCTCCCATTAGGGGACATCGAAGAGTATGCGCCAATCGTCATCGGGGTTAAAAGCATTAGGAGTTTCCTCCTCTGGGCACCATGAGCCAAAAAAGTCTTCCACATGCCCTTCTGACATTATGTGAAGAATATTTGTTGGTGCTGGATGCTTTCTAGCTAAATACCCAATCCGATACCAATCCTCCTTGTCATGGAAGTGAATTCCATCGATCTCAATGTTGTATACATGTTGAGTAAAGTCTTGTTCAAGTTCGAATGAGTTAGTTACATGCTTTCCGATGGATGCTTCAAGTAGCTCAGACTGAAGCTGTGCCACCTCAAGAAAAAGTCGGCAGAATCTGTACACATCAAAGTCTGGTTTTTCGAAGTTGTCACCACTCGATGGTGCGCGGTAAGAAATAAGCTCTCTGAAGGCTTTTAGATGAATCGTTGAACTCTTTACCTGACTCGCAAGCTCCTTATTGAAATGTGCTAATGCATCGCAAGCGATATTGATCGTTTTTGTGTGGGTCGTTTGGAGAATTTCTCCGTTGTTCCATTTAACTTGCGGGCTTGTCAAAAGAATAGCGCGCAATGCATGCATGACCGTGTAATAACTCAGATAAGAGACCACAGGGCGCAGGTTATTTTCCTCAGCGTACTTCAAAGTCTGTGCCATAACGGAAGAGGCCAAAACCATCTTTGCTGCAAAAAATATTCTTACCGTCCATTCCGAATTTAGTTCTGAACTCCATTTCTTCGTTATGGTTGAAAACTGCTGCAATAGCTCGCTTGAACGTACCTGAACATCTGACTCTTCAGCGAAGCCAGGTATCTCCTGAAACTCGTACCACCAGTTGCGATTGGCATACCTATTTTGGCTGCCAATCATCTTTCTTACTGCAATATGTGTCATAGAAGTCTACTCAAGGGGCATAACATTTAATATAACGACCCGTCGGTCAGTCATATCATTATGTAGTGGCCAACTACTACTGGCCACCGCTATAGAGTTTTTCCTGTATCGTTTTTCCGATTCGTTTAGTGGTAATCCACCGTTATACTCATGCGGTCTGAGCGAGCTGAAATACCCAGCTATTTAGTCTGTGATCCCACGAGCTGCTACGCCAAAGTATATATATCCTAGACACAAGGTGACCGCTTGTAACTGTTAGACACCTTTTGGGATCGGCTCCAATCGGCCATCATCAGCCGTTCGAACAAGGACCTTTAGCGCTGGCAACTCACGATTAATAGTTATTTAAGCTGACAGGTATGAACATTGACAAGGGTCCAACAATTGAGCCGTCTCGCAACATGCTTATTCCGCTGTAAATCTCCCTAATGGGCTCGACCTCCGGTAGGCCATCCAACAGACGAGCATCACCCCGCGCAACCTTTACCAGATGCTCGAAGACCGAAAGCTCAACACCCACGAACGTCCCCGAGTGCACACCTAACCTGAAGGGATCACGGCTGCGGTGTGTGGCCTGCCCATTTTCTAAGTCAATTAACGGCTCGTTGGTATCATTTGCGTAATAGCCCCCAACGAAGTGTCGCTGTTGGTCATCAAATGCGAACTTCCACAGGGTTACTGGAATTCTGCTTTGCGACTCCAAACGCCTTGATCTTCTAATGGCGAGAGCCAAAAGAGGTTGGTCAATTTTCATCAGCGCATTACTGTAATGGCTGCAGATTATTTGTCCGGAGAGGCTGCGTGCAGTTTCTCCTGATAAAGGCTCCCGGCCCTCTGTGATTGGGTCTTCTGCAAACAACTTGGTCTGAACCTTGGGTGTGGATTCGGTTGCAAAGCGAGTGGCCACGATATGGCCTTTTATCCAAACAGCCTCGCCCTTGCTGTCCAACACCCGAACCCGCGTGAACTGTTTCCGCCAATTTCCAAACTCTTTCGTGTTGAACCCCACCGAAGTATAGCGTCCCTTAGCCTCTGCAAGTACGACGGAGCCTGCCCCGTCACTGCACAGGTAGTCAGGCATATCGCCTGGTGCGGTACGCTCTAAAGTAAATCCATGCAAATTCTCGCTTGTGTCATCGATCAAACGATCCAAATGTGCGAAGTATTTAATCCCCAAATGCTCATGCAGGAACCAGCGACAGAACGCCTGCCCCATCTCGCTGGATTTGGCTCGCTTGGCATTGGTTGAAGCGCCCACTCCCTCACCTTGAAATCGAAGCTCATCGTCAGGCACTAGGAATCTCATGTGCTCAAACTGGGCAGGATCCGGATTAGGGGGCTGAGTGCCGTAGGTGTCCAAGTAAAAGTGGTGATAGAGAGCGGCAAGGTCAAGATCAATAATCGTTTTCGGACTCTCTTCGCTATCCCCTTGAAGCTTATGAGGGATCGGCTTGTACTTGTTGAGTGCCAATTGCAGCTTTTTCTTCATGAAATTCTTTTGACTCCTTTTATGATTTGGCCGCATTTGATAGGAAGATGGCGGCCAACTGCCCATCCAACCCTCGCGTTTTCAAAAAAAACAACTGTCTCGCCAAGATGATCTCTGAATTTTGACTATATCAAAATTTTTTATAACAGTAAGTGTCGGCATGGTTCGAGTAATCAGATGCCAACGACGGAATATGAAAATCAATATTATCAACGGCTCAGAAGTGTCTAAATTATCCGTGGCGATTCACCGTTGCAGTCTAACGCTTGGACTTGAGCTGCCACTGACTGCGCTCCAAGGCCGTCCTCTTGTAGCCAAAACTCTCGAAGAGAGCCGCTACAGCCTCCCCCGCCTCAAGCAGCAGCTCTGCGGAAGGGTTTTCGGTGGGCGTGTACAAAACGGCCCCATCACCAATATCTTGGCGAGTGAGAGGCGTAATGTTATCGAATGTCGCGACCGCTTCATCCATCCGTGCCTCGTCTGCGCAATTGATCTCAACAAATACCTCGCGGTCGTCATCATAGATGTACAAACTGGCGTCATAGATAAAAGAACTAAGCGACCTACCAGACGGGTCCGAGAATTTCACGGCGAACAACGTGTCACTATAGCGGCCAGGATAGCCACCATGAGTGCTGAACTTGAATTTTTCGGCAGCAAGATCCACCGCCGGTTCGATCGACAGCAGGCTCATATAGCCGGTTTCCAGCGGCATATCGCCCTGGCCCAAACTTTCTGTCACGAGTGCAAGCGCAACACCGGACTGATCAAGCGCCACACCTCCGCTAAACCCGCCCCGGGCCATGGATGAAGCGATGAAATGCAGGGCTGGAGAATGATGTACACGTACTACAGCATTGATCTGTCCTAAAGTGACAACTTGGTTGGGTACCGTAGTAAACGGGATCGGGGGATAGCCGACCACGAGGATGTCTGATAGGACCAAGTCATTCTCTCCAAACGAGTAGTCCGTGTGCTGGCTGACAGTGATCGCCGGCAACGGCGTCGTGCCAAGCTCAACTCTGAAGACAGCAACATCGAGTCCATTTGGACCAAAGTAGGGACCATCGACAATCTGTAGCCGACGCGGAGGAACCATCTTACCTCCAGCCTCTTCGATGAGGTGCGCCGATTTGGTGGTAGCGATCTCCTTGATTGTCACCCCTTCAACCACGTGCCGGGCCGTAACGAAAATCCCATCACCGATATGGAACGCGGTACCAATCCCTTCATCTCCATTAGTATCGACTACGGCTACGAACGCCACGGCTCCGGCCGCACGAACGTAGGTCTCATGGAAAGCGCTCTTTTGAAGCGTCAAAAGACACCTCTAAACTCAACGTCGTCGACGTAGTTCTTGCTGCACGTGATCAATACTCCATCCATATCAAGCGAAATTTCTTTATTCAAAATTCTTCCCCTACACTAGTTCGGCGTCACATGACACCCTCATATCGATGATTTCACTCTATCAGCCCAGTCCTAATATGCTTAGTAACAAAGGCTCAAGCACTATGCAAATATCAAAAACCCACCCAGCAAGCAACGTTATACGTCCTTCTTCAATGTGATTTTACTGTAATCTACATGCGGCTTTTACGAGGCTTCTTTCGCCAAGAGCTGCATGTTGAGCGAACTTGTTGTCAAACCTGCTCTGTCGAATCGGTAGCGCATATAGGCCGAGATATCGTCCTCGTGGGAGGAGACAATCAACTGGCAATGTTTGAGTTCGCAACGGAGTAGATCGGTCAAGGAAGCAACGTTTACTTCATCCAGGGATTGCGACGGATCATCAATTAAAATGAGAGGCACCCGAGCATAGACCTTGTTGAGCGAGAGGAAAAAGGCAAGACTGAGGGCCGACACCTGACCAGAACTCATGGACATGACTGCGTCGTGCTCAGACTTCTCTGCAGTCAGGAACCTCAACTGGGTACCTTCGCGGCTCTCGATAAACAGGCCCAGGCCACGCTGGTAGTTTTGAATCAGCCGGCCACTGTAGATGTGGAATATGAATTCAATAGCCGAAATTGTCTGGTCGGTATAACTCTGCTCTGTTTTCTTCAATGTGCTGCGGAGCTTTTCGATTTTACCTTGTGCTTTTTGGGCTGCCAGGGTTTCATTTTCGATAAGCTTAAGATCGCTCATACAGGTTTGGAGCCTGGAGTTTTGAGCTTCGTTAGCTTTAATCGATATGTACTGCTCTTTGTCCTTCAGGTCTTCAGCAGTGACTATGTAGAAGTCCTGTAGGTCTTTGAAGGCGCTGTTAGTGATTTCTCGCCAGTCTTCCGGCAGCGCTAAGGCATCAGCTTCAACCTGTTTTTTATTTCTTAGAATTTCCTTGAGCTTTTCAAGTCGCTCATCTACTACGTCATCAATTTCCGTAAATGAGTCAGTAAATTGAATTTTTTCGCTTTGCAGCTTCTCCAGTAGCTGGGTTATTGCAGGTAGCCGAAGCATAATTTTGGTCAGCGCTGCATGAAGATTTAGCTCAAATGTAGGTGTGAGAAGTTTGAGCCTGTCTTGTATATAGGTGTCGATGAGTTTCAACTCAGCGTCCATAGCTGCGATGATTTTAACTAAATCCTTACCGTCCTGACCTAGCGTTTCAGAGATCTGCTTAGTTCTTGCTTCAATGGCATTCACCATTGATTTGTGATCTTCCCAGTCGGTGCCACAGAGAGGGCACAACTGTTCGTCGGGATAAGACTTATTATGTTCCTCAAGTAGCTGTCTTTTTAGGCGTTCCAATTCAGCTACGACGTTCGCGTTGGCGCTGCTTTTTTCTTGTAGGCTGTTTCGGGATTTAATTTGTGACTCAAACCACTCAAGACGCCCATCCGCCCAGTGAGGTAATGAGCGTGTTTCTTCGAGCTTAATCACAGTGGCACCGCGTTTGATGATGCTTGCTGAACGCTCTAATTCATCAATCCCCTTCTTGATAGCTTCAAGCCCATCAAGCTTGCCTAGGTCTTTACCAAACTGCGCCAAAATTCTCAGAGATTCCTCGTTACGATCAATGTCGGCATCAATTCTCTCATTGTGAACCCTAGTTTTTATCGTGGCTTTGAGTGGCAGAAGGGCAATAATCTTGCGAACGGATTCCTGGTAGGCAACATGGTCTACTGCTGAATACGTTGAGAACAGTATCTCCTTGTCCCATCCGGGTTGGATATCAGTCGTCGAGAGATTTTTATATTCAGTGATCCCAGTCTCTGCCTGCAATGTGTCCCTTAGGGTGGCTATCTCTTCTTTAAGTGATACAGCCTTTGCCGTGCGTTCGGGATTGTTGATATACCTTGTGAGTTTACTGTATATAGTGTTGCAGCTTTCGATCTCGGCTTCGATATCGCTGATGTTAAATAGGTTTCCTAGTTTCTCCTTACGTTCGTCTACCCGAGTGTGTAACAGACGGTTTTGCCCTTGCTCCAGATAGTTAAGGAAGGAAAAGTTTTCCCTGAAATTTTTTCCGAAAATTTCGCCAAGGAAGTTGTTGTCGCGCAGATTGATCTTAGAGAAGTCAGATGATTCGAATTTTGGCAGCTCGTAAAGCTTGAAGTTTTCGTATTTGTCTGCACGATTGTTTACTGGTTTTTTGAATATCGCAGCTTGGCAATGTCTGGCTAAAATAAGTTTTCGACCATCATTAGAAAATTCAATCTTAATGCAGAGGTCGTGTTCGCCGGAGCGATTGTTCCAGAAAAGATTGTCCGCGTAGTCTCTCTTGTTCCTAGTTAATAATGTATTGAATAGATTTTGTATTCGGCTTATCTGGCCGGTAAGCAGTAGTTCGATTGCGTCGAAGATGCTTGTTTTGCCATAACCGTTAGGGCCGTCCAGTGTTAGCAAAGACGATTCGCCAAGATCCAAGTTGATATGCTTGAATGCTTTGAAGCTTGAGACTTCAATCTTGGATATTTTCCAGTTCATTGTTAACCATTTCCTTGATAATTTCGTCGGCGTTTTTGGCTGTGACGTTCTGGATAGTCAAATACGTATTATTCAGGCCGGCTTCTGCAACGGCCTCTGCTGCCTGTAACCTCAAGGACACAAGATTTTCTTGATGGCTAGGTAACTCTAAGAATGGAAGCTTGATAAAGGTCTTCGCCGCGAAGCTGTATTGTGTAGCGACAAGAGGGTTTTCTTTGTATTTAAGAAATTCCTTTTTATCAGCAATCACAGATACCAGTTTGTCGTAGGTGAAATTAGTGAGCGCGCTTTCTTCAGCAATACTGTAATAGAGGACATATTTTTTATAAAAGTGCGGGTCTTCCTCAATTGCGAAAATTTCTTCTTCGTGATCCTTGAACTTGGCCAGAACGTCAAGGCGATGAATACAAATCAAGTCGCAGTTTTTCTTAAAACTTGGGTTTCTGAGAAATTCCTCAGGAGCAAGATGATTGATTCTATTATTCAATTCGGCCGGGTCAGGGAAGTCGTCAAGATTGTGTAGGACTACGAACCTGATAGCAGATCCAGACTCGCGAATATAAAAGTTTGTGTTGTCCAAGTCGCGTTTACTAACAAAGCCATGGGCAACAAGTGCTTCATTAATGAGTTGCTTTATCATTCAGTAGTTCCTCCGCGTCGTCTTTTGTTATCACGCTAATGCATAGTGACTTGGTGATGTTGCTTTCAAGCTTTTCAGTGGTCTGCTTGTTGTCGAGGTCATCCGAGTTTGTGAATTTTGTATTAATGGTGAATGAGGTTTCTGCTTTGCTGGCGATTAGATGGTTGTACTCAAAAAGTAGCCTCAGCAGATCCCCGTTGTTTTTCATTTCACGGATCATATCAGACTCACACTCTTCACTTTCATCCACATCAAGAGCAGTAGGCACGTAGAACCGATTTTGGCTGTCGAGGTAGTGCGGGAGATGGTTGAATATGGGTTCCACCGAAATAGCTTGGATGAGCTTGGTGTATCGCCTGATATCGCTAGTCTGAACGTCTTGAAATCGCTCGGAAGGCTTCATCATCTGGCATAGGGTTTTCAATTCGTTGATATGGGTTTCGCGAATGTGCTCACACAGACGCCTAGCTCTCTCATATGTTGCGTCACTCATTGTTGGAAGCACCTGATCCAGTCTTTCTTCTAGATGCGTTTGGAGCCTGGCCTTTAATTCAACTGCATAGTAGTCTCTATTCTGATAGGGGTTTTCGGTCAGCAGGTCTTCTAAAATATTTCTGGCCTTAATACGTCCTTCGTATGCGGCTTTGTCTTCTGAGATTCCGTCAACTTGATTTAATTTATGGTTATTTATTGCCGTGGTGCTGATTTTTTCTGACAGTAAGCAGTAGTTGAAATTTATAAGGTTATCACTGACGGTGATGGACTGTTTATCACATATTTTTTTTATGAGTTCTTTAGTTAGTCCTTCAATTTCACCCAAGCCGCAATGAAAGTTGTCTCCGTAGCGATAGAATTTTACTGTTTCTCCGCTAATGCCTCTGTGATCATCTGTATTGTTTAGCCGGACGGATACATGGAAGTAACGCGTTGTCCCCTTGATTTTGTCGTATTCGATTAAAGAAGATTGTTCCAGCGCCGTGGCGTAACCACTTCGATATTTACTTATCTTAGCTTTGACTTGATGGGCGGTTTGTAGTTTTCCATTTTTATAAATAGCGAAGTCATCACTACTGTCTAGCTGAAGCTCGAAGTCTAAGTCGCCATCGTGAATCATCTTGAGGGAGTGATATAGTGCAATTTTCCCTTGATAAACGAAGCCGCTCCACGAGGATACTGCGCTGGCTGGATACTTCTCATCATCTTCTTGGCTCACATGAACTCCTTTCACCGTTAGCTAGCTGCCAGTGTGGCAGAATGATCCTACTGCGTTTCTAAGCGTTTGCGTACTCGCTTCGTTGATTTTGCGGACATGCTTTGCATTTTTTCCAGCCTTTATTGAGAATTTTGCTCCGGGAAATGACTTTGAACAATTATCCTAACTTTCATGCCCCTTGAGGAGCTGCTAGCACGATGTAATACGAGGTGGACACAGATTAATTACTTACTTCGTTGTTCCTTTCGGTCTTGCAACGCCTGAAGGTTGATCCAGAAGTCCTCATCTGTACCAAACATTCCTGCAAGAATGCGCCCCTCATCAGTCATAAGACGGCGCCGGTCGCAAATAATATCTTCAATATCCTGCTTGCAAATACCCATAGATTCCGCCAGTTCATCATGGGACATGCTCAGCGGCTTTAGAAATTCCTCTACCAGCATTTCCCCCACTGCCACAGGCCCAGAAGTATCTGCTTTTGTGTAGTATGCAAGAATCTCTGAACGTCCCTGCTCATACGTCAGCTCACCTGAAATAATACATGCCTTAATGGACTCATAGAGCGACGTACCACTGGGGTCCATTCCTTCAAGTCTCAGGGAATCCTCTGCTTTGCGGAAGCCCTCGATGCGTAACCGTGAATAGGTAGTCCTGGACATGGTTTTTCCTTTGGGTTGCAGGAGTAAAGTTCGCTCAGTGAAAGCGTCAGTTCACGCTACCTCGTTAACTGACGCGCGTGATTCAAGATTCATTATTGCCGGATAAGCTATCTCCGGCAAAATCATCATGTTCGCGTTTATCCCGACGAGTAGCTGTTTGTTTACGTATCTGAGTCGCCACCTCCCCTCCAATAGTCTGTTGGATACGAGAAGAATTGCTACTTCGCTTCATTGTCTGGTACTCAGCAGCTCCATTAGCCATACTGCTTCCCATATGGCTTGCCATACGGCCTGCACGCGAGAAGGATGCTGCAAAACCTTCGCTTCCCCCACTGGAGCTACCTTTACTGGATGATTGATCTCCCGACGTGTCTACAGAACCGGTATCCTCACCATCACCAATTACACCACCGGAACCCGACTCTTCGGCCATGGCAGCTTGCGCAGACTCGAACGCTGCCTTTAATGCAGAGGCTCCGCCGCTGACTTGAGCTGATGCCCCCATTGCCATTGCTCCAGCACCGCTGATGGCAGTAGCGGCAGCGCCGGTAATCATACCCGCCCCAAACCCACCAATTCCTTGTAAAGACGCCCCTCCTACAACACCTGATAACAACAGTGGCAGCTTATTCGTTAATACTAATAGGATAATTGACGCCAGAAGCAAAACAATAAGGCTATTAAGATCAGGAACATCATCTTTAATACTAGAAAAATATTGATCTATAAATGACTGTCCAATGCCAATAATTAATGTCATTGTGAACAGCTGAATACCAATTGATAAAACAGTGCGCAAATAATTAATTGTTATATCAGAAGTCCATTTCGATCCACCAAAACCAAGCAATATAACTCCGGCGTAACATAGCACCCACGCAGAAACCAACATTATTAGCATATTTATCGCGATAAGGGACATTACAACCAAAACGATTATCGCGACAGTGATCATAATAGTGGAGATCATTGGTGACCAGATCGATGCGGCAGAACTTACTTTCGTTAATATCACAAAGGCCATATCAACTATACTTGAAGGTGAAATGCCAGCACTGGTTCCTAAAGCATTTGCGGCAAGCTCTCTCATAGAATCAATTATAGATTTAGATATCGCGGGACCATTGCTTAAAAGATAATAGAAAAAACCATTCACGGTGAAAAACCTTACTATTTCAGCAAGTAAATCTTGTAAGCCGCCCCTTTTCATAGCGATTATACCAAACGTCCATACCATACTTATTAATACCAGCCCCAAAATAGCCAATTTGCATAATCACCAATTACTGTCGTCCATGTACTGGCAACTTGCTGATACTTATCTAATAAAGTATCAAGCAAGCCACTGCTGTCCAGTTGTCCTGCGTAGGCATTCATAGAAAAGAAAAAAACCACACCTAAAAATGTAAGTTTGCTCGCAATTTTCATAATTACCAATCTCTCTTAGGACTTGGGGTATTATTGCTACGAAGCGCACAGTTATCGTATTTATGTCCATCAGTAGTATTTCCTGGCGGAAATAAACACTCCTTATCTTTTCTTTCACAAGAACATAGAATCAACGAGATGATTACAACAAATGACATCAAGAATTTATTCATTCTGCCTCCTCACCAAACTCGCTTAGGGCTTGGTTTATTACCCCCAGCTAATACTTTCTCATCAGCTACTGTCTGTTGAGCTTCTTTATCTGCCTGTACTTGAGCCAATGTCATTGCGGCATTCTGTTGGGCTACCAGGAGTGAGCGTATCTGCAGCAGTTGGTTGGCCTGAGCACTGGCAAGTTGGTTTCCGGCCTGAATTGACTTCATCTGACCTGTTGCCCCGCTCGCCTGGCTTTGCAGGTCTACAAGGTTGTCAGCGTCAGATTGCAATGATTCTTGTTGCTGGTCGAGAGCTTTAAAGACCGCATCATTAGCCTTTTTACGTGCCTCCGAACTGTCCTTATCAGCATTCCGCAGCGCTTTTATATCATCGGCAGTACATGAAATATTGCTGTTGAAGCAAGCTGATGAACGATAGTAATTAATATCCTGATAGCGCTTGAGGTACGAATCAAGACTACCTGTCTGGTTCTTGTAATAGTTCAGTGTATCCTGCGCCTGTAGTAATTTATTGATCGTAGAATTGGCCTGATCCCAGATATATGCTGCAGGCGCAGCAGTATTTCGCAGCATATTTTCATACTGCTGAAGCTGCGTCTGATACTGCTGAATTTGTTTTGCTACGGCCTGAACGTTATTGACTGCGCTGATTGTCGTTTGAACCACGTTAGTACCATCAATAACCGGAATCCCGGCTTTAGCCGCCAGAGCTATCAACGATACGGAAAGGAAAATGGGCGCCGTTTTTTTAGCGGCTAAAATCCCTCTCAATGATGTAAACATCTGTACCAATAACTTCATATTCCACCTCAATATTAACTGGTTATTTATATTGACCACTCTCACTATTAACAGTCACTGACGTATGGAAAACTGCGTCTGAGCAACAGTCATGTGATTCTCCGTATCGGCGGTAGCCGATCAGCCTCGCAGAGCAGGATTCCCTTTGAGCAGTTCCCGGCTGCGAATAAAGGGAAGTGAAGGGGAACATCGCGTAAGCGGTGGGCCTACTTCACATGTCCTGCCCCACTGTTGCCGTTGTATACCTGTGTACGTATTGTGTATTCCTGTGTACAGGATGTGTTTTCTTAAAGTATTAATGCAGGATTACTCGAATAAAAATCTGCAGCAAATGTGTTTTTTGCAAGGAAACTATATTTCTCCTGTTTGAAAATGACCTTTAGTAGTTATATATTGGCGTCCGCCAACTTTATTCATGTTTCGATATATTGAAAGAAGTCTTTTAATTTTTATGAACTAGTTAAATTACTATGTTTCAGCATGTGCTCTTCAGATTTTAGCGGCTAAAATCAGCCCCCTATGCATAAAGCTAGGAGCGTACCTCATATGTCATAAAATCTACCTCAAGTGTCGATATATCGAGTGTGTACGCAATCTCTTCTTCTGGCGTACAACCATCGGCCTTTGGCCGATACTAGATTTGAAAGCGACTGCTCATGCTGTCGATTTCAAAGCCTAAAGATACTGAACGATCCTGTAAATACTGCTGAATAGTAAAAAAATCGGGCCGCTGTGGCACGCTATCGGGCCGCTATAACACGCCATCGGGCCCCAGTGGCACACTATCGGGCCGTTGTGACACGCTTTATCTTTGAACTTTTTATCTCAATGCCAATTTCAAGCAATTGCCCGGCATCTTCTTTCAATCGTCGACGATAATTGCGCAAAGTCATATTACTCGTCCCTTCGCCACAGACAGCCATTATCAACTTATCCATATACCAGCCCCCTGAAGGATTATGCTTATGGGTTAAGATGTGACGAGCAACTGCCTGGCTAATACCATGTTGCAATCGAGCGATAGGGCCAGGGGGATAATAAAAATGCAAATCCTTTTTCAACAACATTGCGAGTGCAACCCCCAGACGGACACGCCATAAACGACGTTTTCCCCCGGTCAAAGGATCAGGCCGAGTCATAGGTGATGGCACTACATGATCGATTAGCCCCCCTATTATACAGTCGCCGCTTCTCTCTAGCTCTGGTGTTATAATTTCAACTGTTGCAACGCGAAGATCTATAAGCAACTTTTGTATACGACCATAGCTATATTGTGCATCGGATAGCGTTCGGCGTATTTTCGCTGGATCTACTAATAATTCAATTCCACCATCAGAAATATCACGACGTTTCTCGGCAACATATAATATTACCTCCACAATATCGGCATGACGTTGTCCGAGACGACCGGTAACACGACAACGTCCGAAACTGGTCTCCATCCACTTTCCCTTTAGCTCTTGAGGACGCTGGCTTGGCTGATACAGAACTACCCTGGCTTGCCATGCTGTACTTGTGGGCGCTACTTTATTACCAGTTGTCATTGTCAGCACCACTCCAGGCCGATGTTCTTTCTTTAGTAAGCTTTTTATTATTCTTCGAGCTGAGCGCCGTTATTCTTAATACTCCCCCCTCATGTCTCTGTAACCAACGATCTGGGGCACGTTCACCATAATTTGCTTTATTAATTCCAAACCTAACAAATTGACCTCGAATGCCATCAGCAATACCGTAGGTCTTCGCTTCCGAGGCCGTCATGCCAGCTAGATAAGATTGCCACCGTATATTATCAACTAAGACACTACTACCCCTGCTTGCCTGTTGTATATCACCAACTCCCATCGTGGCAGCGCCTTTGTTTGAATGGTGTAGAAATATAATCGAACAACCAGTATCAGCAGCAATACCTTCTAGCTTCCCAATGACTTTGGACATTGCTCCGCTATTATTCTCATCTTCCTGGTGGAAACGGCGAAGAGTATCCAAAATTATTAACCTTCTGTCTTTTGAAATCTCATTAATCAAGTTGCTCCAACTTGCTGTTAAAATATTTGGACACTTTCCTACCAAAGGTTCAACTAGTAACTTATCAGCTACAATCTGCTGCTGATGTGCTGTTAGATATTTTCCCAAAGCATATAAACGATGGTGAATGATGGTCGCAGAGTCCTCCACTGGCAGATAGGCCACTAACCCGGATGGATATTCACCAAAGTTTAAAAGGTCTACGCTACAAGTAATCTGCACGGCAAGTTGTAATGCCAGCATTGACTTTCCAACACCTCCCGGAGAGACAATCGCTCCGACAGTACCAGCAGCAAGATTAGGCAAAACGTAATCAATTGGTTGTGGCTTAGCTTCAAACGCTTCCATTATGTTCAATGACATTACCGTTACCTACCTAAAACAATACCGGGTCTAGCCGCTTTAAACATTGCTGATTTACGATCCGCAATCCACTGTTCAACTTCAGATAGTTGCCATGCAACATTTCGGCTGGTTAGCGCTATACGGCGAGGAAATTCACCTCGTTGCTCAAGGTTATAAATAGTCCGGGCTGACAATGGGATCATTTTCAGAAGTGTTTTTCTATTAATAAGCGTGCTATTTGCCTTTGTTTGCATTTGCCTTCCTCCAGTTTCCAATCAGGCCTATACAATGCCAAGCATTACCACTTGCTAAAACTTATTCATTGGCTAAAATGGTTGACATGAAAATTACTACCTGGGAAGGCTGTGACCCTACAATCACAACAGCAATCAAAATATTTATAGAACGTAGCTCTCCCTACTCCATAGCTTCAAGGAGGTATCCATTACTGCGTCTGGTACAGGAAGTGATTGACCCTGCAGTAGCGGCTTATATAAATTCCCTGCCACTAAGTCATAAGGACTACATTTCTGGCGCAGATATAGGATTTAGTGAACTAATCAAAAAAGTGGGTTTTAATGTCGTAGCGCAGGCACAAAAACTTCTTTTGCGTAATTTTATCCTGACGTTAGATCGTCAAACTTCTCTTGATAAATACCTTATTGCTACGATTGAATCCCTTATTGAGTTAGTTAGTGAGTGTGCATCCAAGCGGCCGAAGAAATCCTCACCTGCAAAAGGGGTAACTATAAATTCACAGCGTAAACTCGGTTTTTGCGATTTTTGCGGTAACCAGACTGAATACTCTCAATTTATTAGTGAAATATCAGAATATGCTGCTAACGATATAGAGTATTCCGATCATGAAAAATTGGTCCTTAGCCATCGATATTGCTCGAACCATAGGCCCAGACTGACCGATGGCCAATGGAATCCCAAGTACAGACAAGGAAAGCGCTCTTCCGAACAGTTTAATAAAGAACTAATAAGATTGAGACGGCAATGCGCTAAACCAAATAAAGCCAATGCAAACTCAGGGGATAGATTAATTGACGACTATTTTTTCCATTGGATTCTGGCTCAAACCTTGACGCCAGCAGATATAGGTGAGATGAGAAATATTGCACAACGCATGGCTGATTCTAGATTCTCCGACACTAAGAAAAGAATACTTATATTAATAAATCAGGGATTTAATCAATCTGAGGTTGCACAGATTTTAACGGAAAATTATCACTTCTCTATGACACGCCAAGCTGTGTCTAAAGCATTAGCATCTGTAAGAAAAGAATTTCATATTAATAATGATGCTTAGCCAGGCTGCATAAATTAACTGAAAAACTGGATGAAAATATATATTATTATCCTGAGAATTAATTTTTAAGCAATCCAGGGTATATGCTCCCCAAACTGCTCATATGTGGTCGTTACACCCTGCTAATTAAACATAAATGCATGGCAATAATGGATACTCTTAGACCATGGTCTGTACACCGTTAAATTTCTCCAGATAGACTTCCATTTCGCGAGTCCACCTAGGGGCGGGTACCAAGGTCACCATTAGCCACGGAAACCACCACACAAAGATGAAGAGCATCATAAACGGTGCGATCATTTCGGCCGAAGCATGAGAAACTATATAGATAATGAATACTATCAGTAGAACTGCGTTTGCAATCTGACCTGCCAGAAAAAGACGCCAGCGAAAATAATGCCATTTCCTGTTGAACACAATCTGTCCATCCCGTTCTTCGAGCCAGTTACGCCACGGCTTGAGATAACCAGCCCGTAGTCCATAACGATCACACATTATTACAGCCAAATCCTGCAGCCGATAGTTATACAAACCTGTGAGCCGATAAAGGCTGCGCTGACGAAGTTCACGCTTTGCCAGACTGACCGCATTTTTATTCAAATATGGCTGTGTAAGCATTTGCTCTAGCCGGCGCTTCCTAAGATTGAGTAGTCCACGAAAGACGCTACCAGATTCAGCATTAATTACTCTGTGACGGACTACACCGAGTACAATATAGATAAACAGCAATAGCCAGCCGGTCTTAGGGTATTGATTCATCCATTGTATAATTATAGACAACTCAGGCATTTTTCCTTTTCCTTTTTATGCAATCCAGATAAAAAACCAGTAAAAGATTCTATAAATTTTAGCGGCTAAAATTGTCCCTCTGGCGTAGAAACAGGAAGCATAGACACTTAACCAACTGATTATAAACTACTTACTGGTCCATTCATCAATCATATTCGCCCAATCTTGCAGCATTTCTGATCTCTGCTCGCGGTACTCTGCCTTGTTGTAAACAGCCCGTACCCCTTTCTGTTCATGCGCAAGGCACTTCTCAATCCAGTCAGTATTGTACTCGGCCTCGTGTAGTAAGGTGCTAGCTGTACGCCGTAAATCATGGGGGCCAAACTTGGGCAATGACTGCCCTTCTTTCTGTGCCAGACGATACGTCAGTGTCAAAACCCGGTTTAAAGTAGCGCTACTCATTGGCGCATCGGAATCGTAGCGCGAAGGAAGGATAAAATCAGAGCTACCGGCAAAGGTTTTGAGAGCAATCAAAATATCCATTGCCTGTCGGGGAAGAAAAACCAAATGTGGATTACGTCGTTTCATCCTCTCCTTTGGTATCGTCCATACAGCTTCACTAAAATTGATCTCGTTCCAGGTTGCGTTAGTAAGCTCACTTTTACGTACCATCGTTAACAGCAAAAGTTTAACCGCAGCTCTGATTGATGGCGTCGTTCCTACCCGCTCCATATACCGATACATCAGACCGATTTCACCTGGCGTCAATGCCCTGTCACGAGGCTCAAATTTCGCTATGCTGGCAGGCCGTACCAGATCAGCGGGATTCTCAACCTTCTGACCGCGCTCAATAGCCCAGCGATAGACTTGCAATACAATCTCTCTGGCGTGTACAGCTGTCGCCGGTGCCCCTCTCTCGACAATGTTATCGGTTAATGCACGTAAGTCTTCATGTGTAATCTCACTCAGTTTCTGTTGGGCAAATTTTGACTTCAACTCCCTTTGATATACAGAACGCCGCATATCACGCTTCGATTCAGCCATTTGATAGCCGCGTAACCATTTCTCAGCCCACGCACCAAAAGTCTCCGCATCTTTGATACGCGCTTTATCTCTGGCTTTTTCCCTCGCAGGCGATCTTCCACCGGCAACCATTTTTTTAGCTTCATTGAGCCGTTCACGCGCTTCTGCAAGCGTGATCCCTCCAACACCATAGCGGCCAAAAGTAACGGTCTCCTGTCTTCCGTTTATGGAATAGTTATAACGAAATGAGATCGTTCCAGCTGGAGTGACTGCAACATACAGACCATCACGGTCATTAACTTTATAGAGTTTCTCCTTTGGCTTAAGGTGACGCAGCCTGGTGTCAGTCAACATGGTTTATTGTTTCCCTTTATCAATTAATACCATGTTGTAAAAATTTCTGAAAAGTTATTTAACTATCTGTTTTTAATTGAGTTATAAAAAATAAATACCATAACTCAACCGAAATTTATCACATGGTACTTTTTCAAACCTGAATTCGAAACCAGAGAGACCATCAAAAATTCCATTGAAAAAACCGTGCTTCCCGTTGCTAACAGCTGCCAGAAAGTGCCAGACACAAAAACAAAAAAGCCCGCAGTTACGCGGGCTTAGAGGTACTCTACTGCTTTTACGTGCAGGCTGTTGCCAAACGCGAAATCATTCCCACTCAATCGTAGCCGGTGGCTTACCGCTGATGTCATACACCACGCGGGAGATACCGTTCACTTCGTTGATAATGCGGTTAGAGACGCGGCCCAGGAAGTCGTACGGCAGGTGCGCC
>Ga0308166_1002288_pt1 | contig 18040 bp, 14 predicted proteins | sample PhyCR2_2_FD_202137 | JGI IMG/M metagenome (GOLD analysis project Ga0308166, IMG submission 202137) | Phyllosphere microbial communities from UC Gill Tract Community Farm, Albany, California, United States - DLSLCC.R2 | ecosystem: Host-associated > Plants > Phyllosphere > Unclassified | place... | reverse complement strand
TGCCGGGCGTCACCGTCACGCTGACCAATGCGAAGACCGGCGACGTCCAGACCTGGCGCTACGACGAAGGCCTGCGCGGCTACCTCACCGAGGCACTGGCGCAAACCACGAACAACGGCCAGACCCTGATCCCGCTGTTCGAAGGCGCGCAGTACGCCGCCGCCGGCGACGAAGGCTTTGCCGAAGGCGAAGGCGCGGCCTGGGTCGTGGCCTGGACCGAGGAAGGCGCGATCGTGCGCGAGTCCTACGTTAACCTGATCCCGACCCCGAGCGGCGGCACCCACGAGTCCGGCCTGCGCGACGGCCTGTTCGGCGCCGTGAAGGGCTTCGTCGAACTGCACGGCCTGCTGCCGAAAGGCGTCAAGCTGCTGCCGGAAGACGTGTTCGCCCGCGTCTCGTTCGTGCTCTCCGCAAAAGTGCTGGACCCGCAGTTCCAGGGCCAGACCAAGGAGCGCCTGAACTCGCGCGACGCGGTGAAACTCGTCTCCACCTTCACCAAGCCGCCGCTGGAACTGTGGCTGAACCAGCACGTCGAATACGGCAAGAAACTGGCCGAGCTGGTCATCAAGCAGGCGCAGTCGCGCATGCGCTCGCTGCAAAAGGTCGAAAAGAAGAAGTCTTCCGGCGTGGCCGTGTTGCCGGGCAAGCTGACCGATTGCGAATCGACCGACCTGACCCGCAACGAACTGTTCCTGGTCGAGGGCGACTCGGCAGGCGGTTCCGCCAAGATGGGCCGCGACAAGGAATACCAGGCGATCCTGCCGCTGCGCGGCAAGGTGCTCAACACCTGGGAAACCGACCGCGACCGCCTGTTCGCGAACAACGAGATCCACGATATTTCGGTGGCGATCGGCGTCGACCCGCACGCGCACGGCGATTCGCCGGATTTGTCCGGTCTGCGCTACGGCAAGATCTGCATCCTGTCGGACGCGGACGTCGACGGCTCGCACATCCAGGTGCTGTTGCTGACGCTGTTCTTCAAGCACTTCCCTGCCCTGTTCCGCCACGGCCACATCTGCGTGGCGCGTCCGCCGCTGTACCGCGTCGACGTGCCGGCGCGCGGCAAGAAGCCGCTGCAGAAGCTGTACGCGCTGGACGACGGCGAACTGCTGGCCATCGAGGACAAGCTCAAGAAGGAAGGCCTGAAGGAAGGTTCGTGGAGCATTTCGCGCTTCAAGGGCCTGGGCGAGATGAACGCCGAGCAGCTGTGGGAAACCACGATGAATCCCGACACCCGGCGCCTGCTGCCGGTGTCGCTGGGCGACTTCGACCACGGCGAATCGAGCGCACGCTTCAACATGTTGATGGGCAAAGGGGAGGCCGCCGCACGGCGCGCCTGGATCGAGGAACACGGTAACGAAACCGAAGCGGACATCTGATCATGATCATTGGTATTGATTTGGGCACCACAAACAGCCTGGTAGCCGCCTGGCGTGACGGGCGCGCGCAGATCATTCCAAACGCACTCGGCGAATACCTGACGCCGTCCTGCGTCGGCATCGACGACGACGGCACGGTGCTGGTGGGCGCGGCGGCACGCGCGCGCCTCCAGACCCACCCCGACCTTTCCACGGCGCTGTTCAAGCGCTACATGGGCAGCGAGCGGGTCACCCAGCTCGGCAAGCAGCAATTCCGTCCGGAAGAACTGTCCTCGCTGGTGCTGCGCGCGCTGAAGGAAGACGCCGAAGCCTGGCTCGGCGAGAAGGTCGAGGAAGCCATCATCACGGTGCCGGCCTACTTCAGCGACGCCCAGCGCAAGGCCACGCGCGCGGCGGGCCAATTGGCCGGCCTGAAGGTCGAGCGCCTGCTGAACGAACCGACCGCCGCGGCCCTGGCCTACGGCATCCAGGACAGCCAGCAGGAAACCAGGTTCCTGGTCTTCGACCTCGGCGGCGGCACCTTCGACGTCTCCATCCTCGACTTGTTCGAGGGCGTGATGGAAGTGCGGGCCTCGGCCGGCGACAACTTCCTGGGCGGCGAAGACTTCGTCGAGGTGCTGGTCAGGACGTTTTATGAACGCAGCAGCCTGCGCAACGCGCTCGGCAGCGCGGTGCTCACGCGCGCGCAAACCCAGCGCCTGCGCGACGAAGCCGAACGCGCCAAGCGCGCGCTGTCGGAGTCCGGCAGCACCCAGATGAGCTTCCAGCACGAAGGCCGCGAATTCACCTGGCGCCTGGACGAAGACACCCTCGCCCAGCTGTGCGAGCCGCTGCTGCAGCGCCTGCGTAAACCGGTCGACCGGGCGCTGCGCGACTCCACCATCAAGGCCAGCGAACTCGACGCCGTGGTGCTGGCCGGCGGCGCCACCCGCATGCCGATCGTGCGTAAACTCGTGTCGCGCATGTTCGGCCGCTTTCCGTCGGTGCACCTCGACCCGGACCATGCCATCGCCCTCGGCGCGGCGGTGCAGGCCGGCCTCAAGATGCGCGACGCCGCGCTCGAGGAAGTGGTGATGACCGACGTCGCGCCCTACTCGCTCGGCATCAACATCTCGCGCCAGATCGGGCCGAACAGTTTCGAGCCCGGCCACTACCTGCCCATCATCGAGCGCAACGCCACGGTGCCGGTGTCGCGCGTGCAGAACATCACCACCGTGCGCGACGGCCAGCGCGAGCTGCGCGTGCTGGTCTACCAGGGCGAGGCGCGCCTGGTGAAGGACAACGTCTACCTGGGCGCGATCGACTTCCCGATCCCGGCGAAAAAGGCCGGCGAGATTAACGCCGACGTGCGCTTCACCTACGACATCAGCGGCGTGCTGGAAGCCGAGATCACGGTCTACCCGACCCAGGACAAGCACAAGCTGGTGATCACCGAGAACGCCGGCGTGATGACGCCCGAGCAGGTCGAGCAGCGCCTGGCGGAACTCGCCGAACTCAAGATCCACCCGCGCGACCAGATCGAGAACCGCACCGTGGTGGCCGAGGCCGACCGCCTGTACCAGGAACTGCTGGGCGACGCCCGCGAGTACCTGGCCCAGCACATCGCCGCTTTCCAGGCCGTGCTCGAACAGCAGGACCAGGCGGCCGCGCGCCGCGCGCGCGAAACGCTGCAAAAGGTGCTGTCCGACCTCGACCGCGGCGGACTCGAATGAGCGCCTGGGCCGCCCTCGGCATCGATCCCACGCCGGATGCGCGTGCGATCAAGCGCGCCTATGCGCGCAAGCTGAAGGTCACGCGACCCGAAGACGATGCCGAAGGCTTCCAGCAGCTGAACGACGCTTACCAGGCCGCGCTGCAGATGGCGCCTTTCGTCGACGACGGCGATGCGGAAAATGCCGTGCAGGAGGCGGCGATGCAGGTGGCGACAGAGGCGCCGCTGGCAGCGGCCCTGGACCAGGCCGGGCCGCAACCCGAACCCGAGCCGGAACCGGAACCCGAATTGCACACGCAGGAAGCCTGGGAACGTCCGGTCGCGGCCTGGCGCGAAGAAGCCTGGGAACACCCGGTGCCGCTGCTGCGCGAGGTCCCGGACGAGAACGCGCTGCGCCTGGCCCGGGAACACGAGCGCCGCCAGGAACGCGAACGCGCGCGCGCCGCGGCCCTGGCCGCGAGCGAGGCCGCTTTCCGGCTCGCCGGGCAGCTGTGGGCCGGCTTCCTCGAGCGGTCGACCGTGTCGCCCAAGTACCAGCTCGCCCTGGTCCTCGAGAGCGACGACATGCTGGGCCTCGAAGTGCGCGAACATTTCGAGCTGTTCGCCATCCAGTACTGCGCCAGCGAAGCCTGCAGCGACGAGCTGCGCGAAGCCATCTTCACCGTCTTCGGCTGGGAAGAAGACGCCGGCTTCGTGCAGCGCCGCCTGCCCGACGCCGCCGGCGAAGCCATGGCGCGCCTGCGTGCCGGGCGCGACTACCTTCAACTGCAGCAGCGCGCGAGCAGCGAACCGGCAATCGCCGCCCTGCTCGCCGACAGCGCGGGACGCCGTTTCGGCCGCACGCTCAGGAGCGGCTTTACGCGCCAGATGCAGCAGCAGATCGCGCTGATCCGCGACTACCACCGCGAGCTGCTGTACTTCAAGCTGAACCCCGCGGTTGTCGAAGAATGGGCCAGGCGCGTCGAAGGCCGCCGCTACTTCCTCGAGACGGCGCTGTGGTCGCTTGCCGTTGGCCTGTTCGGCCTGAACCTGCTGGCCGACTGGCTCGTGAAGTCGCTGGGCCTGGACGTCGACCCCGAGCTGCGCATCGCGCTGTGCGTGGCGCTGGCCTTGGCCGGCGGCGCCGCCTGGACAAAGTACCAGCCACTGGCCAGGCTGCAAGGCGCCGATCGCACCGGCTGGCTATTGCACGAGCTGCGCTACCGCCCTGCCGTGCAGCTGGGCTGGATTCCCGCCTTTGCACTGCTGTCGGTCCTGATGTTCATCCCCGGCCCGGCGCCAGCCTTTGCCTGGATGCTGGGCGCAGCGATGCTTGCCTGCACCGCCGTGGCCAGCTTCGCCAACTCGGTCCTGCTCGGCAAGGCGCACTACATCATCGGCGCCATCGGCGCCCTTGTCGCCGGCATCTCGATGGCCGGCCCGCATGGCCACCCCGGCTATGGCTACCTCACCTGTGCGGCCGGCGCCTTCTGCGGCCTGCAGCTGCTGTACCGTGGCGGCGCCGACCTGTGGAGCCGCATGCCGGACAAGGCCCACCTGCTGCTGCCGCTGCGCTGCATCTGGCTGGCGGGTGCTGTGGCGCTCGTGATCGGCGCCGATTTCTCGCCCCTGCCGCTGCAGCTGCACGCCGCACTGTGCTGGCTGTGGGTGCTCGGCGGCATGCTGCTGTCGAATCCCACTGTCCATTTCCTGGCCGCCGTGGCGGGCGGAGTCGGCCTGATCTTTACCATCCTGACGCTGCGGCCGGAGATGTCCATACTGAGCACCGCGCCGCTGTCCATGCTGATCTCGCCGCTTTGCGGTGTCGCGGTTTTCATGGCCGTGAACATGATCCGCACTAAAAAGAATCAACATCCATTTTCGTAAGTACCATGTCTACTCAAGCAAATCTGTTCGAACAAGCCAGCGAAGCGCTCGACGACGTCGAATCGCTGACCCTGTCCACCTTCGCCGAGCGCGCCTACCTCGACTATGCCGTCTCGGTGGTCAAGGGCCGCGCCCTGCCCGACGTGTCCGACGGCCAGAAGCCGGTCCAGCGCCGCATCCTGTACGCGATGAACGAACTGGGCCTGGGCGCCACCGCCAAGCCGCGCAAGTGCGCGGCCGTGGTCGGCGACGTGCTCGGTAAACTCCACCCGCACGGCGACCAGTCGGTGTACGACGCGCTGGTGCGCATGGCCCAGGACTTCTCGCTGCGCTACCCGCTGATCGACGGCCAGGGCAACTTCGGCTCGCGCGACGGCGACGGCGCCGCGGCGATGCGCTACACCGAAGCCCGCCTGACCCCGATCTCGCGCCTGCTGCTCGACGAAATCGACATGGGCACCGTCGACTTCCAGCCGAACTACGACGGCACCACCAACGAGCCGCGCGCCCTGCCGGCACGGCTGCCGATGGTGCTGCTGAACGGCGCCTCCGGCATCGCGGTTGGCCTGGCCACCGAGATCCCGTCGCACAACCTGCGCGAAGTGGCCGATGCGGCCGTCGCCATGATCCGCAACCCGAAGATCTCGAACGCCGAACTGATGACCATCATGCCGGGGCCGGACTTCCCGGGCGGCGGCCAGATCATCACCCCGGCATCGCAGATCGCCGACATGTACGCCACCGGCCGCGGCTCGATGAAGGTGCGCGCGCGCTGGAAGATCGAAGAGCTGGCCCGTGGCCAGTGGCAGGCCGTGGTCACCGAACTGCCGCCGGGCACCTCGGCGGCGAAGGTGCAGCAGGAAATCGAGGAGCTGACCAACCCGAAGGTCAAGCTGGGCAAGAAGACGCTCACGCCGGAACAGATCGCCCTCAAGCAGACCATCCTGAACTCGCTCGACACCATGCGCGACGAATCCGGCCGCGAGGCGCCGGTGCGCCTGGTGTTCGAGCCGAAGTCGAAGAACCAGGACCAGAACGAATTCATGCTGCTGCTGCTGGCGCACACCTCGCTGGAAACCTCGAGCGCCATCAACCTGGTGATGATCGGCGGCGACGGCCGCCCGCGCCAGAAGGGCCTGAACGACATCATCCAGGAATGGATCGACTTCCGCTTCGTCACCGTGCGCCGCCGGACCGAGTTCAGGCTGGGCAAGGTCAACGACCGCATCCACATCCTGGAAGGCCGCGAGATCGTCCTGCTGAACATCGACGAGGTGATCGCCATCATCCGCAACTCGGATGACCCGAAGGCGGCCCTGATCGAGCGCTTCGGGCTGTCGGAACGCCAGGCCGAGGATATCCTGGAAATCCGCCTGCGCCAGCTGGCGCGCCTGGAAGCGATCAAGATCGAACAGGAGCTGGCCCAGCTGCGCGGCGAGAAGGAAAAGCTGGAAGACATCCTGGCCAATCCGTCGACCATGAAGCGCACCATCATCCGCGAGATCGAGGCCGACGCCAAGCAGTTCGGCGATGCGCGCCGCACCATGATCGAGGAAGCGCAGCGCGCCGTGGCCGAGCAGAAGATCGTCGACGAGCCGGTGACCGTCATCATTTCCGAGAAGGGCTGGGTGCGCGCGCGTACCGGCATCGGCCACGACCCTGCGCAGTTCACCTTCAAGCCGGGCGACTCGCTGGGCAGCGCCTTCGAGTGCCGCACGGTGGACACCCTGCTGGGCATCGGCGACAACGGCAAGGTGTATTCGGTGCCGGTGGCGGCCCTGCCCGGCGCGCGCGGGGACGGCGTGCCGATCACCACGCTGGTCGACCTGTCCGGCGGCGTACGCATCCTGCACTACTTCGCGGGCCCTGCCGAGACGCGCCTCTTGATCTCGACCTCGAACGGCTTCGGCTTCATCACCAGGGCCGGCGACATGATCAGCCGCCTGAAGGGCGGCAAGTCCTTCATCACGCTCGACGACGGCGCCGTGCCGCTGGCACCACGCGTGATTTCGGACGCCGCCGGTGCGGTGGCCTGCCTGTCGGAGAAGGGCCGCGTGCTGGTGTTCGGCATCGACGAGATGAAGGTGCTGACCAATGGCGGACGCGGCGTGATCCTGATGGAACTCGAGCCGAAGGAGTCGCTGCTGGCGGTGCAGCCGATCAGCCAGAAAGGCGTGAACGTGATCGGCACCTGGGCCGGCTCGAAGCCGCGCGTGGTCGAGCTGTACGCCTCGGGACTGGAGCCGCACTTCGGCAAGCGCGCGAAGAAGGGCAAGCCGCTGTCGGCGAAGCTGAAAGCCACGGACCTGGCGATGCGGGCAACGGGCGAGTAATCGCTTGACCGCAGCGTGAATGCACAAAGCCGGCAAAAGCCGGCTTTGTTATTTTTTGGTGTGCGCGCCGTGCCATCTGCAGGCGATGCGATGAAAGAGCCGTTGTACCGCGTGGAGTCATTGAGTCCGGGGACTCAATGACGAGTCCACCCTACGAAAGTCGGGGTTGTAGGGTGGGCGCCCCGTGCCCACGCGTTCGAACCCATCCGAATTCGCGAATGGCGCAAGCAACGATAACCACCGACACAAACGAAGAATGCCGGCATCGCGCCGGCATTCTTCACACGCTCAATGCGCGATTAGTGCTTGGCAGCAGCCTTGTGCACGTCGGCGGCGGCTTCGGCGCGGACCTGTTCGGTCTTGGCGGCGGCGGTCGCGCGGTCGGCAGCGGCGTCAACCTGCTTCTTCAGCGACTTTTCGTCGGCCTTGATCATGGTCTTCTCGGCCTTCAGGTTCGCTTCCGAGACTTTTTCCTCGGCCTTGGCCACGGCCTTGGCGCGGTCTTCCGGATCAGCCTTGGTCACTTTCTCGGCTGCGTCGGCGTGGGCCTTCACGACCTTGGCATGGGCCTTGGCTTTCTTTTCCTGTGCATCGGCGACAGCCTTGGTGGCTTTTTCGTCGGCCTTGGCAGCAGCCTTGGCTTCCTTCGCTTCGGCCTTGGCGACGTCGGCCTCGGCCTTGGCTTCGGCTTTCACGACGGCGTTGGTGTTGGCCGGGGTGACGGTGGTCTGGGCGTAGGCACTGGTAGCGAAAACGCCGGCGATCAGGGTTGCGAGCAGCTTGTTCATGGTGTGTCCTTTCGGTTTTATGGTGGGGTGCAGGTCTGGGCCCGCGTTTGTCTTTTTGTTAAGTACGGGTCCAGAATATGCCTCCCGCCCGGGAAGTTCTGTTCGCCACCACACACACTACTGCTGAGTTGAAACAAGGTGTTTCAGCGCCCTGCCGGCCCGGCGTACAGGTCGATGATGTCCACGATCCCATCCTGGCAAACCGGGCAGAACTGCTCGCTGCGGTCGAACATGATGCACTGCATCGCCGGCCGGTAGTATCCGCTCGCTTCATAGTTCGCACCCTCGAATGCCCCTATGGCGTGGCGGTGCGGCTGTTTCTCGAACAGGGCTTTGGTGCGCGCCAGGTCTTCGCGGAATAGCGCGTCCATTTCGCTTTCCGGACGCTTGTTTTCACGCAGCGCCGCACGCTTTTTCTGGTAGGCGCGCGAGGCATCTTCGTACTCTTTTTTGGGCCAGGGTGTCGGCAAGGGCGTGCCGGCTGTTACATGTTGTTTCCATTTGAGACGGGCCGGATCGCGCAGTGCGGTCACGTTCGGCTCCCACGGTTCGGTGCGCACATCGCTGGCCTGGTAGGCCACCGGCGAGGTGTAGTACTCGTCGGCCAGGCCGGCGAAGTGGTGGCCGAACTCGTGCACGAACAGGTAGTTGGCCCAGGCATTGCCGGCCGCCGCCGTGCTGAACTGGCCAAAGATGCCGCCACCGCCATAGGTCTCGTTGTTGACCAGGATCTCGATGAATTCGTAGGGCGCATGCTGGGCGATGTCGCGCAATGCCCGGTTGTCCAGCGTCAGCACGTAGCGCTCGCTGCCGAAGATGTCGTAGCGCGTGCCCAGCGGCGACGCGTGGTGCACGCCGGTCGAGGGCCGCGAGATGCCCGACACCGTGGTCGGGACCGCCATGGCCCAGACGTTGAAGTCGTTAGCGCGTTCCTTGAACGGCGACACCGTGAACAGGTGCTGCGACAGGCGCCGCGCGTCGGCCTCGAACTTCCGCATGTCCTGCTGGGTGTAGCCGTCGCCCAGGATCAGCAAATCGACCTTTTGCGGCGAGGGGCCGCTGACGTGGATGGGAATCGGCCTGGCCGGCGCGGCAGGCTGCTGCTTCACGACATCCGGCGCCTTCGGATCGACCTCCACGCTCCACGCCACCGAGAAGGCATTGCGCTCGTCGCGCTTCAGGATACGCACGCGCACCGGCTTGTCGAACTCCGGAAAGCGGACCGATTCGCTGAAGCTGCGGCTGAGCTTGTTCGCTTCCTCGGTGGTGCGCCACTCGCCGAACACGGTCGAGAAGCCGCGCGAGTACAGCAGGTCGCCGGTCTTGGCATCGACCACTTCCACGCGGTTCTGGCCGCGGTTGGTGTCGTCGACGTTGCGCGCCATGTCGCCCGGCCAGGGCAGCGGCTCGATCAGCACGCGCTCGATGGCGTAGCTGTCGGACAGGGCGTTGCCGCTGTGGGTGTAGTCGAGGCGGACGGTGGCGGGCTGGGCGGCAGGGGCAGCCAGGGCAGCGGCGCTGGAAACGAGCGCCAGGGCGGCGGCAAGGAAGCGGAGCATGCGGTTTCCTGTGAGGTGGGAAAGCCCGCATTGTAATCCTGTACACGTCCGGGAAGTACCGCCGGTGGGCGGCCCCCCGCGTGCATGGCAGCTACTTGTACTGGTACAAGGGCCGCTTGACGATGATCGGCCGGATATCGAGCCGCACGTTGTAGATCGAATACGCCTCGGTCGCCGCCGACATGTAGCCCACGCTCTCCCCGGTGCGCGAGAACTTGAACTCGAAACCGAGGTCCGGCTGCACGGAATTGGCGCTGTCGAGCGTCAGGCCGATGGCTTCCGGCTGGTCACTGTCGATCAGCTTGCCCATCAAATCGACCACGGTGCTGTTGCCGAGGATGTCGGCCGAGAACAGCGGCTCGCGGTAGTAGGGCCGGGCCGGGTCGAGGCGGCCGTCGGCCTTGTCCGGGGCTGGCGTAAACGCATGGCTGGCGATGTTGAAGCGGTCGCCATTGTCGAGGTAGCTCAGGCGCACGTTACTGACGTTGAAGGCGCCCTCCTGCGCATTCGCCGCCGACAGGTCGACCACCAGTGCGCCCTTGTAGCCGATGACTTCGACGTCGCGCTGCGGCCCCACCACCATGGCCGTGTTCTCGTCGATGCCCAGGCCCAGCTTGTAGCCCTTTTGCAGCATGGCCGGCAGCATGCGCGCGAAACGGCCGCGCACCAGCAGGTGCTGGTCGACGAAGACGTCGTCGCCGATGAAGCCCAGGCCCGGGGTGATTTCCTGGCCGTCGGTGAGGCCGAGTTTCAAGGTGGCCAGCACCGGCTTCGGGTGGCCGAACATGGAGCTGCTCATGATGGCGGCGCCGGCGCTGGTGCCGGCGATCACGCCGCCGCGCCGGTACATGCTCCACAGGGCGTCGAGCACCAGGCTGTTGGCGCCGTCGGGGCGGCGCAGGGCGCGCGTGATGCGGGCCTGGTCGCCGCCGGCGAAGTAGGCGCCGCCGGCGGAGCCGACCGCCTTGGCCAATTCGGGATTGTCGGCGGCGGCCTGGTAGTCGGTGCCGGTGAGGCGCACGGCCACCGGGACGAAGAAGGCGTTGGCGCCGTAGCGGTTCAGGCGCTCGACCAGGAAGGCGCCGGATTTTTCGGGATTGGCGGAAGCGGAAGCGAAGACGCCGATGCGGGCGCCCTTGCCGCCGGCCAGCTCGACGATGCGCTCCCAGACGGCGGCGTTATCCGGACGCAGCGCCCCGCCGATGATGACCAGCGAACCCTTGGGCGGCGCTTCGGCGGCAGGTGCGGGCCGGCCCGCCAGCAGAGCCAGGATGAAGGCGACAGGAACAGCGAACCGAACCATGATGCGCTCCTTCTCGAACAGTCAAAGCGTAAGCCTGATTCCAGAAAGACGTCGCCATGTTGCGTCCGCTCAGGAGACGTAAATGTTGGGGAAATAGCGCTCCATTAAGGTTTCCGGTTTGCTCGGGGCGGTGAAGCCGAAACGCTCGTACAGGCTGTGGGCATCGTCCGTGGCGAGGGTGAAACGGCGCAGGCGTTGCAGGCTGGGGTGGCGCAACACGGCCGCGACCAGCTGCTTGCCGTAGCCGTGGCCACGGTACTCCGGCACCACGAACACGTCGACCAGGTTGGCGAAGGTGGCGAAATCGGTGATCACGCGCGCAAAGGCGACCTGGCGTCCATCGAGGTAACCGCCGAAGCAGAGCGAATTCTCGATGGCGCGCTCGACGATGGGCCGCGAAATCCCGACCGCCCAGCTCGATTGCTCGCTGAGGAAGCGGTAGATCATCGGGATGTCGAGCAGCGACTGGTCGGTGCTGACCTGGAAACTGGAATCGTTGGTAGTCATCCTCGGGACAATCTGACTGGAAAAACCAATTCTAGCGCTGTTTGCTCGAACGACAAGTTCCGATTGCGCCCGGCTTCAACGCGGCTCTTCGCTGCCTGGCAGGTAACGCTCCGGCAAGGTTAAGTGGGCATCTTCCGCGCGCCAGACCAGGTTGGCGATCCACCAGCGCTTGCCGTCGTGGACCAGCTGGATGCTGTTCATGCCGCGCATGAACGGCTTGGTGTCGTGCGGCGCGCGCAGCAGTTCATAGGTGCTGAACACGTGCACCAGCTGGCCGAAGGCTTCGGTGCGGCGCGCGATCTCGCGTTCGTAGAAACCGTTGGCGCTGAAGGTGCTCATGTTGCGGCTGATGTAGTCCTCGACCGTCATCGGGCGCAGGGCATAGCTGCCGTTATTCTGCGGCACGATCATCGACAGCCTGGCCTCGGGCGCGAACAGCGCGCGCATGCGATTCCAGTTGCGCGGTGCGCCGGCCGGGCCGGAGATCACTTCGTACAGGGCGGCGACGGTGGAGTCGACCGAGGCGCCGTCGGCTTCCTTCACGGTTGCCGGCTGGGCCGGGGCGGTATGGACCTGCGGCTGTGCCGCCGGCGTCGCCGGCGCCTGCACTTGCGGCTGGGCCTGGGCAGCGCCGCCTGCGAGCACGGCCGCCAGGGCCAGCGGGAACCATCCTTGCTTCATCTTTTCTCCGTTGCATAAGGCTGAACATGCGCATCATCAGCGATTTTGGCTGGCTTGTCATCCGGCCCCTGCCTGGAACAGCGGGCAGGCATGGCGGTTTATAATCCGGTAAATCAACCGGAAACCTCCCATGACTTCACAATTCTCCAAGAAAGCCGAGGCCTGGTCGGCGCGCTTCTCCGAACCCGTCTCCGATCTCGTCAAGCGCTACACCGCGTCCGTGTTCTTCGACAAGCGCCTGGCCCTGTTCGACATCCAGGGTTCGCTCGCCCACGCCGAGATGCTGGCCGCGCAAGGCATCATCAGCAATGAAGACCGCGCCGAGATCGAGCGCGGCATGGCGCAGATCCGCGGCGAGATCGAAGCCGGCAGCTTCGAATGGCTGCTCGACCTGGAGGATGTGCACCTGAACATCGAGAAGCGCCTGACCGAGCTGGTCGGCGACGCCGGCAAGCGCCTGCACACCGGCCGTTCGCGCAACGACCAGGTGGCCACCGACATCCGCCTGTACGTGCGCGCCGCCATCGACGACGTGCTGGCCCTGCTGAACGGCCTGCGCACCGCCCTCACCGACCTGGCGGAACGCCACTTCGACACCATCATGCCGGGCTTCACGCATTTGCAGGTGGCGCAGCCGATCACCTTTGGACACCACATGCTGGCCTATGTCGAGATGTTCGGGCGCGATGCCGAGCGCATGATCGATGCGCGCCGCCGCGTGAACCGCCTGCCGCTGGGCGCCGCTGCCCTGGCCGGCACCACCTTCCCGATCGACCGCCTGCGTGTTGCGAACACCCTGGGCTTCGAGGACGTTTGCCACAACTCGCTGGACGCCGTGTCCGACCGCGACTTCGCGATCGAATTCACGGCAGCGGCCTCGCTGATCATGATGCACGTGTCGCGCATGTCGGAAGAGCTGGTCATGTGGATGAGCCCGCGCATCGGCTTCATCGACATCGCCGACCGCTTCTGCACCGGCTCGTCGATCATGCCGCAAAAGAAGAACCCGGACGTGCCGGAACTGGCGCGCGGCAAGACCGGCCGCGTGTACGGCCACCTGGCCTCGCTGCTGACCTTGATGAAAGGCCAGCCGCTGGCCTACAACAAGGACAACCAGGAGGACAAGGAGCCGCTGTTCGACACCGTCGACACCGTGCTCGATACCCTGCGCATCTTCACCGACATGGCCGGCGGCATCACGGTGAAAGCCGGGAACATGCGCGCCGCCGCGCTGCAGGGCTATGCCACGGCGACCGACCTGGCCGACTACCTGGTCAAGAAGGGCCTGCCGTTCCGCGACGCGCACGAAGCCGTGGCGCATGCGGTGCGTGCCTGCGATGCGGCCGGCGTCGACTTGTCGGAGATGTCGCTGGAAACGCTGCAGGGCTTTTCGCCGCTGATCGGGGAGGACGTGTTCGCGGTGCTGACGCTCGAAGGTTCGGTGGCGGCGCGCGACCATGTGGGTGGGACGGCGCCGAACCAGGTGAAAAAGGCGATCGAACGCGTGCGCGGGCAGTTGAAATAAAATTTCACACAAGCGCTTCTGCTGAAAGAATATTTCAGCTAGTGAAGGGCGCCAATTGCGCCCTTTTCGTTGACCTTTGCAGTATGACCCACCAATCTCCGATTGCCGCCTCAACGGTTTGATGTCAGCATGCATGCTTGACAACAACATCGAGCCCGCATGGACTTCCAGCTCTGGCTGATCTGCTTCCTCACCTTCGTCATCCACCTGATCGGCACCCTGGCCTACTCGGTGCGCATCGCCGGCGTGCGCACGCGCCGCATCGCGGTCTCGTTCGCGCTGTTCAGCATCCTGGTGCTGGTGTCGCGCACCTCGAATTCCTTCCTCGGCCCCTTCCTCGCCAAACGGGTCGAATCGAACCTGGCCGGCACGATGAGCACCCACCTGCTGTCGGACTTCCGCTGGCTGCTGGTATCCGCCTCGCTGGCGACGATCGCCGGCGCCCTGTTGATTCCGACCTTCCAGCGCGTGTTCTGCCGCGCCGTCGAGCACTTCCAGGTGCACCGCTCGGTGCCGAAGCTGATCCTGCACGGTTTCTTCAAGGGCGGGCTGTCGTACATCCGGCATTCGGCCACGTTGCCGTCCGCACCGCAGGTGAGCAAACCCACGAAGACCGGCGCGGTGTCGTGGTCGATTTTGCTGCTGAACGTCGGCGCCGCCGCGCTCTGGACCGTGGGCGTGTTCGCCGCCCTGTACGCCGGCGCGCTCGACCCGGCGGTGCGCGTGACCTCCAGCACCCTGTCGTCGATCATCAACGGCGGCGCCACCATCATGATGGCGGTGTTCATCGACCCGCACCTGTCGGGCATGACCGACGACGTGGTGGAAGGCAAGCTGGACGAAGCGGAGTTCCGCCAGGGCATCGTGTGGCTGGTGGGCAGCCGACTGGCCGGCACCTTGCTGGCGCAAGCGCTGCTGGTGCCCTCGGCCATGACCATCGTCTATGTCGCGCGCATCATTTGAAGGACGGCAAGGCAGCGCACGGTTTCCCGGCATCTGACTAGAATCACTTCCGAGCCATATCGCAAGGGAATCGCATGCATCGCTATAAAAACATCAGCGGCGAATCCGGTGTCGTTGCCTACGACATCGGCCGGCGTTCGATCACCGTGGAATTCCACAGCGGCGAGCGCTACCTCTACACCGACGACAGCGCCGGCGCCGACAACATCACCGAAATGCAGCGCCTGGCCACGCTCGGCAGCGGCTTGTCGACGTACATCAGCCAGATCGTGCGCGAGCGCTATGCGCAAAAATTGAATTGAATTGGTATCCATGAAACTCGACACCCTGCCCGACCGCAGCTATGCCGTTTTCCTGTTCGACATGGACGGCACCCTGCTCACCTCGATCCGTTCCGCCGAACGCGTCTGGACCGCCTGGGCCACGCGCCACAAGCTGGATGTCGAGACCTTCCTCCCGACCCTGCACGGCAAGCGCACCCACGACACCATCCGCCAGCTGAAGCTGCCCGGCGTCGACCCGATTGCCGAGGCAGCGTGGATCACGGCCGCCGAGATCGAGGACGTGGCCGACATCGAAGCCATCGCCGGCGCCGCCGCCTTCATCGCCAGCCTGCCGCCCGAACGCTGGGGCATCGTCACCTCGGCGCCGCGCAAGCTGGCCGAGGCGCGCCTGGCCGCGGCCGGCCTGCCTGCGCACCGCCTGCTGGTGGCGGCCGAGGACGTCGAGCATGGCAAGCCGGCGCCCGATCCTTTCCTGCTGGGCGCGCGCAAGCTCGGCGTGACGCCCGCCGAATGCCTGGTGTTCGAGGACACGCAGACCGGCCTGCGCTCGGCTGCGGCGGCCGGCATGGACGCCATCGTCGTCACCCTGACCCATACGCATCCGATGGAAACCGACGTGCCGGCCATCCTCGACTACGCCGACCTGCAGGCGCAGGCCGGCGCCGATGGCCAGCTGCGCGTGCTGCGCAAGGCCGCCTGATCAGCCTTCCTGCTGCGGCCTGCCCGGCATCAGCCAGAACGCCGCCAGCACCACGTGGATCACGCCCCCCAGCGGCGCGTACCACAGCGCCAGCCCGATCGCCGCCGCATACAGGCCGATGGAGATACGGTTCTTGCGGCTGCCCCAGGCCATGGCGTGGCCGCCCGCGCTCACATCCAGGCGCCAGGCCAGCAGCATGAAAGAGACCGAGCACAGCAGCAGCACCACGCCATACAAGGCCACCGGCAACGGCGCCATCGGGTTCTCGCCGGCCCAGGCCGTGACATACGGGATCAGCGACATCCAGAACAGCAGGTGCAGGTTGGCCCACAACGCCGCGCCATCGACCTTGGCCACGCGGTCGAACAGCGCGTGGTGGTTGACCCAGTAGATGCCGACATAGACGAAGCTGAGCGCATAGCGCAGCCAGCCCGGCAGCACGCCGGCCAGATCAAGCACCCCGGTACCGTGCGGCGGCTGCAGTTCCAGCACCATGATCGTGATGATGATGGCGATGACGCCGTCGCTGAAGGCCTCGAGCCGGCCCTTGCTCATGGTGCGGCTCGATGCGGTGGTGACGACGGTGCTCATGATGCCGCCAGCTGCGCCGCCGGTTCGGGGCGCCACACGTGGAAGGCCAGGATCGCCACCGGCAGCGCCAGCGCCACGAAGCCCAGGGTGACATACGCAAACGCCGCGCTGGCGCAGCCCAGGGCAAAGGCCAGCACCGGCCAGAAGAACTTGGCGCAGCGCGCGGCGGTGGCGGCGTCCGCCGCGCCGCGCAGGCGGTCGACCGTGTCGATCACGAGCTGGGTCACGTTCCCCGTCATCATCGAGGTCGGCGCCAGGTGGCTCAAGAGCAGCTTGCTGGCCGCGCTGTGCGCCCCCATCGCCGCCGTGCCGAGCAGCCCGGCCGCCATCGCCAGCGCGCCGGCGCGCTTGCCCACCGGCTCGGCCAGCATGCCGCACACCATGAAGCCGAGCAGCAGCACCAGCTGCAGCAGATACACCGGCCGCGTGGCCGGCGTGCCGCGCCGCTCGCAGCGCGCCACCAGCAGGCGGCAGGCCGCCACGCCCAGGATAAAGGCCGGGAAGGCCAGCAGTTTCAGGAGCGACGGCGTCTGCGTGGGGTCGGCCAGCGACACCGCGATCAAGACGAAGTTGCCGGTCACGTGGGCCGTGAACAGCCCGAACAGGGCGATGAAGCCGAAGGTGTCGACGTAGCCGGCCAGGAAGCCCATGCTGGCGCCTTGCAGGCGCTGGAATCGTGGGGTCGCCATGATCAGAATGCGAAGCAGCTGCAACCGAAGGCGCCCCAGAAGCCGCCGAAGTCCGAGACCGGCACGTTCGCCTTGCGTGCCCGGTCGTGCGAATGGGCGTGCACGCCGCAGGGGCCGCTGCACTGGTGGGCCATGGGCGTCACCGGCTGCTGCGTTTGCGGCGCGGCGCGGCGCCAGTGCCCCGGCACCTTCTGCACCGGCGACCATTCCGGCAGCACCGGGATCGGCGCCGGCCCGTGTCCCGTGAACTCGGCCGCGCCATACACCACCTTGCCGCCGACGACCGTCAACACCGATTCGATGGCCTTGATGTCCTCTTCCTGCACGCTGAAGAAATCGTTCGACAGCACGGCAAGGTCGGCCAGCATGCCTTCCTGGATGCGTCCCTTGCGGCCTTGCTCGTTCGAGAACCAGGCGCTGCCCGCGGTCCAGAGTTCGAGGGCCGTCTCGCGCGGCAGGTGGCCATTGTCGCCATACAGCGCCAGGCCGCCCACGGTGCGACCGCTCACCAGCCAGTACAGCGCCGTCCACGGGTTGTAGCTGGCCACGCGGGTGGCGTCGGTGCCGGCGCCGACCGGCACGCCGCTCGCCAGCATTTGCTTGATCGGCGGCGTGGCGCGTGCGGCGTCCTTGCCGTAGCGGTCGACGAAGTATTCGCCCTGGAAGGCCATGAGGTGCTGGATGGCGATGCCGCCGCCCAGTGCCCTTACCCTTTCTATGCTGCGTTCGCTGATGGTCTCGCAATGGTCGAACATCCAGTGCAGGCCGTCGAAGGGAATCTCGCGGTTCACCTTCTCGAAGACGTCGAGCATGCGCGTGATCGATTCCTCGTAGGTGGCGTGCAGGCGGAAGGGCCAGCGGCTGGCCACCAGGTGGCGCACCACCTGTTCCAGCTCGTCTTCCATGCCGGCCGCCAGCTCAGGGCGCGGCTCCAAAAAGTCCTCGAAGTCGGCCGCCGAAAACACCAGCATCTCGCCGGCGCCGTTGTGGCGGTAGTAGTCGCTGCCCTGGCCCGGCGTCACCATCTTCGTCCAGCGCTGGAAGTCTTCCAGCTCGCCGCCCTTGTTCTGGGTGAACAGGTTGTAGGCGATGCGGATGGTCAGCTGCTCCTCGCGGTCGAGCTGCTCGACGACGGCGTAATCGTTCGGGAAGTTCTGGAAG
>Ga0308166_1002285_pt1 | contig 18055 bp, 15 predicted proteins | sample PhyCR2_2_FD_202137 | JGI IMG/M metagenome (GOLD analysis project Ga0308166, IMG submission 202137) | Phyllosphere microbial communities from UC Gill Tract Community Farm, Albany, California, United States - DLSLCC.R2 | ecosystem: Host-associated > Plants > Phyllosphere > Unclassified | place... | reverse complement strand
ATGACGCTATAATTACCGGACTTTAGGGCCTGAGTCATGGAATCTATCTTTTGATCATCGTCAAGCATAGGGATTTGTACTGATTTGCTCAGTGAAATACCGGAATGCTCTAACCAAGAACGGTCTAGCTTATTTTCAGGAGTTAACCACAACATCCATTTCGCCTGTTGCCCCAGCTGCTTTATTGCAGGTAATAGCAATAAATTGAGTAGGGTAGGTGAAGCATTATCGTAGCAAATTTGATTAATACCACCGATTGACGTGGTGACCTCAGGGATTGCACGCATTTGCTTTGAGAAATCATTAACAGAATGGGGTGTGATCATGGTTAGCTCCTGTTTACTGTATGGATATACAGTAATTCTACTTTAGCGAAAGATCAATCATTTCTTGCATCCAAAAATAGATTTGGAATGCGTCACGAGCATTTTATATTTATTAATTGAACAACTAATTTAAATTATTTAAGGTGAATAAAATAATAAGGATATTTATATCAATAGGTTAGCTTGTTCGCGATCAGGAGGATCGAAATGAATAGTTCTCAACAGTGTATTACTCTGTATCAAAAAAAAGTTCTCCACCTCGGGGCCATTGTCGCCAAAACCCAGTTTGGAGGCTATTCACTGTCATTGGGTGAAGTGGTGTTTGCGCTCGTTAAGCAAGGTACCCTTTACTTACGTGGGAGTGAGGCGATGTCCCACTATCTCGTTAATCACCCACTTACTCCCTTTGTTTTCTGTAAACGAGGCAGCGCCATTTCACTCAATTACTTTAAGGTTGACGAAATGTTGTGGCAGGATGAGGTGAGTCTTTTAAAATTATCTCGAGAGGCATGGCGGGACGCGCAAAATTGTCGTTCCTATAAGCAGGCGCACCGCCGACTAAAGGATCTGCCTAATCTAGGGATACGTTTTGAAACGTTATTACGTGAAGTCGGTATTCATACCGAAGAGCAATTGCGGCAAACGGGTGTTGAGCAATCTTGGATGATGATGCATGAACGTAATAAACATCTAGGCCTGCCTACACTCTTCTATTTGCAAGGGGCCGTTATGGGGCTACACCATGCTGTGCTACCCCTCTCCATTCGCGAAGAATTAACGGCTTGGCATAAAGAGTTCACCAGCCGTTGTACTAATAAGACAACTCACAACCTTAGGTTATTAAGAGCGGCGATTTAATCTTATTCATTTCACTTAAGGTGTGGATAATTAATGAAACTTGTTGAATGATGAGCGCTTTTTGAGGCTCATCATCAATCTCGACTGATTCAGCTAGTAAAGTTAACGTCTTAAGTGATTGCTCGACCTCGTTGTGATCGAACTGCTGATAGCCTTCTACACAAGCAGTCAGCCCATGCAGTAGATTGAGGAGTTGAGCATTGTGCGTATGCTGTCGATGTGAGCCCAATGCCGCGATATAGCTCAATAGACTGTGGTTGGTACAGAGGATTGAGAATGAAGCTTCTTTAGCTTCTGCAGAAGACCAGGCTTTGTTTTCTGCTAAGGCGATGACAGAGGCTAACTCGGCATCGGCATTATGGGCCTCCCGACGCGCGATACGATAGGACACACGATTATCTTTACCCTCTTGGTATTGCTGGGTGACAGCCTTTAAATAGCGCACGTTTGCCCTATAGGCTTTGTGAGTCACCGTCGAAAACTGTCGGTAATGCCAATCGGGGAAGATAAAGGTTACCGCAAGCCAAGATAATCCGCAGCCAACCAGTGTATCGATAATACGGGGTAACGCAACGTTGAAACCTTCACCCAAAAGGTTGAAGCAAAATAGGACCATCAATGTGATAAACAAGGTGGCTTGGGCGTACTGGACTTGCCTGAACAAAAAGAACAATACGCCAAAAAGCACAATGGCGACTAACTGTCCTGGTAAAGAGGGGATAAGCCAAAGTAGGGGGAGTCCAATCAATATTCCTGCTAAGGTTCCAATAACCCTCAATGCTAAGCGTCGCTTGGTGGCGGAGTAGTTCGGTTGACAGACAAAGAGTGACGTAAGCAGTATCCAATAACCGCGCTCTAAACTTATCGATTGTATAAATAGGTAACCTAAGCAGAGGACTAGACTTACGCGAACAGCATGTCTAAATAGCGGCGACTTTGGTGATAGGTGGCTTTTAAAACGTGATTTGATATCTTGCCAGCCCTGAATACCTTCAAAAGAAAGCTCGGTATCGATCTTTTGCCAATCAGTATTCGATAGTTGATCTGAGGCGACAGAAGCCAATTGTTGATCGACTGCGCGTAAATTTTTTAGTAGCCAACGTAACCGTTCACAGGTCTCCTTTTCTGCAACAAGGGAGACTCGTTCCAATGCAACGTCTGCATTGGTAAGTGCGCGCTCAAAATAACGACTGTGTTGGTAGTCTTGCTTGGTTTGCAGACTTTCTGCTATCTCTCGGCAAGCCATTGCTTGATATCGGAGTATACGCTCGCAACGGAACATTAATTCGTTAAAGTGCCAATTATCTTGCAAGCGTATATGGTCGATATGCGATGAACTTGCCCGCTCATGGATCTCTTGCGCGACAAAGTAATAAAGCAATGCCCTTCGGCTAGTACTACTTGCCCGATCACCGCGTAGGCGACTCTGGATAGCTGTTTTCACAATATTGAGTTGCTGAACCAACTGGCTATTCGCCATCGACAATTTATAGAGGGGGCGTTCACCATGGGCTATACCATCCGGGTCGAACAGTGCGGCTTTGGCTTCTAAATATTTTGCGAGCGAGCTGTAAGTATTAATCAATTGTGCGTCAACCGGGCGGGCGGGGAAGAGGAGATGGTTGATAAGTGTGAAAAGGTAATACACCCCAGCGCCTGCTAAAAGGAATAGGGGTTGAATATACCATTTGGGGAAAAGTCCAATCCCCAACATCGTATAGATGGCAATTAAAATGGCACCAAAGGCAATCGTAGCGTAGCGTTGACCCAAGGCACCCAGCATGATGAATATCCAGCTCGAAAGCCCTAATCCCAAGACAAAGAGTAGGGGATGGGGAAAGAGCAGTTCAACACTGATGGTGGCGATAGCAAAACAGACGAGCGTGATCACAATATTTTTAAGCCGGCCCGTTAACCGATCGTCGATATCAGTTAACGCGGCGGCGACTATCCCTAAAATCAAAGGCATAGTCCAAATCACCGTATGATGACGCCATGCAAAAAGCGCGACACAGCTCATCGCAACAAAAATTCGGACCGGCTCTTGCCACAAACGGTTCAGAATATAGTATTGCCAGTGTTTGTGAAGCGCGCTACGACTGGCCATGATTAGTTACCGTATTGCAGGCGTGCAGCATTTTCACGCGCGATTTGGGCTTCCTCAACGCTGACCACTCTGCGTCCTACCGGCCATAATGCGATAACGGCGATTTTAAAATGTGCGATGCCGGTCGGGATGCCAATCAGAGTTAAACACTGCGCAATCCCGATTGAAATATGGGAAAGACAGAGCCACCAGCCGAACAGGATGAGCCACACCACGTTCAATAACGTCCCACCTGAATTCATCAGCTTACTTTTATTTTCCGGTCTGAGTAAGTCGACGTGTATAGCCTCGTTACCAAAGGGCACGAATGAAAGCTTAGTGATCTCCCAGCATGAGCGGGTGAGAGGAAGCGTAAAAATAAAGACGATAGTCAGTAAAGTGACCAATAGCCACGAAAAGCTCGTAATGAAACCGCCTAGGAAGAAATTTAAAATATTCAGCACACTTCGCATGCAATGATTATCCCTTTTTAACAATGTATCGAGGTAGATTTAGCTGGAGGCCCAGCCTGTTGGCAGTTAAAATCGAAAACTGAGATAGTGTAAAACAATGGCCAGGTGCATGGAACTAAAAGCAACGTCAATCGGAAAGAAGCTCGCACAACACCCCTATCATCGGGTTCGAATGCTTACTGCAGGTGTTGAAGTTTCTGGTGATCATCATGAATATATCATTCCTTTTAATCAATTGATTGGCGTGCGCTGCAAGCGCGGGGTGGTGTGGGGAGAGCTAGAGTTTCAATTAGCGGATGATAAGGTTGTGCGGTTACACGGCACTGAATGGTCTGAAACGCAGCAATTTTGGCAATATCTGATGAAGTCATGGCAATCTTGGACACAGCAAATGGTCGTGATCAGTGACCAAGTGCTTTCTGACCTGCAGCAGTTTATTCTCGATACCGTGCAAAAAGATCATTGGCTTACTCAAGATGCGTTGCAAGGGTTGCAAACGCATATTCAAGACGCACTGACCGCTCTGCCGTTACCCAGCGAACGCCTGCAGGCATTTGCTGACAGTTACGCGCGTTGGCAATTTTGCCATGCATGGCTCACCGCGCCCGAATCACAGCGACAATTACGCAATCGCCAATGGATGACCCAACTTGAGTCGCGCTATGCTGAATTCTTTGCGACCGTTGAAAGCTCACCTTTGAATACCTCTCAGCGTCAAGCTGTGATGAATGATGAAAAATCAGTGCTCGTCTTGGCGGGTGCTGGGAGTGGTAAAACCTCGGTATTAGTCGCAAAAACGGCTTGGCTAATAATGCGTAAGCAGGCGCAAGCAGAACAGATCCTCATTCTAGCCTTTGGCCGGAAAGCCGCCGAAGAACTCAACCAGCGGATAACCCTACGTACCGGCGAATCAGCAGTGACGGCGAAAACATTTCATGGATTAGCCTTGGCGATAATCCAGCAAGTGACTCACAAAACGCCCACTATTACGGATCTAGAAAATAATACCGTTGAGCGACATAAATTATTACTGGAGCAGTGGGTTGAGCAGTGCAGCCAGAAAAAAGCCGCGGCGAACCAATGGCGACAGTGCCTAGAAGATGATCTCGGTTGGACAATAACGGAAAACGCTTTTTGGCAGCAGCCCGATATTCAGAAAAAGGTCCCCCTTATACTCGATAAGTGGTTGGGACTCGTCAGAATGCACGGCGGTACTCAAGCTCAAATGATTGAGCAAGTGAAAGAAGAAGATCGCCCGCTTTTCTCAAAGCGTATTAAATTGATGGCACCGATCGTCAAAGCGTGGAAAGCAGCGTTAAAAGCGGAAGGAGCTGTAGATTTTTCGAGCTTAATCGAACAAGCCTGCGGCCTAATTGAGAAAGGGCGCTTTATTAGCCCCTGGAAATATCTATTAATTGATGAATTTCAGGATATTTCCCCGCAGCGAGCAAGATTAATTAAATTACTTCGCCAGCAGAATAAACATAGCCACCTCTATGTGGTGGGCGACGATTGGCAAGCTATTTATCGCTTCGCTGGTGCACAGCTCGATATGACCACTAAATTTTCTCACACCTTCGGTGAAGGTGCAGTGTGTCATCTGGACACGACTTACCGTTTCGATCAGCGGCAAAGCGATATAGCGGCACGATTTATTCAACAGAATCCCGCACAGATCAGTAAATCGATTACCAGTACGCGTCAAGGAAATAAGAAGTCGGTCACCTTACTGGTGGAAACGCAACTCGAGGCGTTGTTTGATAAGCTCAGTGGTTTTGTCACGCAGCAAGAGACTATTTTAGTGCTGGGTCGGTATCACTACCTTAGACCCAAGGCGCTCGATAAAGCGTCGACCCGTTGGCCAAATCTTACTATCGACTTTATGACTATTCATGCCAGCAAAGGACGTGAAGCGGATTATGTCATTCTCTGTGGGCTTAATGCGGGAAAAGAAGGGTTCCCAGCGGAATCACAAGAGACCATTATCGAGCGGGGACTCCTCGTCGAACAAGAATCTTACCCTTATGCAGAAGAGCGCAGACTGGCTTACGTTGCCATGACAAGGGCAAAACAGAGGCTATGGTTGCTGTTTGATCCGAAGAATGCCTCTCCTTTCGTTGAAGAATTAAAGCAGTCCGGTGTAGCTGTTGCGAAAAAACCTTAAGCCCCGATGGGGCTTAATGACGAAGCAGGGGAGAGGTGATTTTTGAGCGAACGCGCTCGGCGATATCATCCAGTTCAGGATTATCGAGATGCTCGTTAGAGATTTCACCTGTTAATTGCGATTCAGCTACATAGGTCTGAACCGTCTCGCCGCCTTCATCTTCCATCACCACATAATACCAAGGGAGTACTAACAGCCCTTCATGGATGATAAGACTGGTCGGTGTCGGCGTTTGTAACGCATAGGCCGGGTCCATATCGACAATCACCCCCAAAGCGCCCGTCAATTGATGACGGACTTGCTGACCAATTCCAAATTTACACTTGATCATAATAGTCTCCAGTCCTGTATTGAAAGGAGATCTGGGGGCGATAAATCATTTTTCAAGTCAGTAGACTTGGCAAACAAAGCCTTTTAAATACAAACCTTCTGGATAAGCGCTACTTACCGGGTGGTCAGCGGCTTGGCGGAACTGTTCAATAAATTGCGCAGTTTTCCCTGCATCGACGGCGGCATCGGCAACAATTTTTTGAAACAGCTCAGTCGTCATCAGGCCTGAACATGAGAAGGTCAGTAGGAAACCGCCTGGACGCAATAGCTGCATGGCAAGCATATTGATATCTTTATAGCCGCGACAAGCGCCCATTAGTTGATTTTTATTTTCAACAAATTTAGGGGGGTCCATCACGATAACGTCGAAACGCTGGCCTTCATCGCGATAACGGCGTAATAACTTAAACACGTCATCTCGTAGGAACTCAGCTTTCGATAAATCGAGTTGGTTAAGCTCGATATTTTGACGCGCAATATCGAGGGCTTCTTGCGATGTATCGACGCTCGTGACTTTCTTACATCCGCCGATTAAAGCAGAGACTGCAAAACCTCCGGTATAGGAGAAGCAGTTCAAGACTTCGGCATCTTGTGCATAACGACGTAAGCCAAAGCGACTGTCACGTTGATCGAGGTAATAACCGGTTTTGTGGCCTTTTTGGATATCGACCAACAGCTTCATACCGTGCTCGGTAATGGGTAACAGCGCCGGTGGCGTATCGCCGGAAATAACGCCCTGAACTTGTTCTAGACCTTCTTTCTTCCTGACGGCAACGTCTGAGCGTTCATATAAATGGTAATCGGGGAAAAGTTGCTGCAGCGCCGTCGTCAGGGCCGGGCGTTGGTATTCAGCGCCCGCTGACAATAGCTGCAGCACGAGAAATTGGCCGAATTTATCAATAGTGATCCCTGGCAAGCCATCGGACTCTCCGGCGATTAAGCGATAGCTGTCCAGATTATCTTTTGCAGCAAGCCAAGTGCGTAATTTCAAGGCTTGCTCCAACTTACGAGCGAAAAAAGCAATATCGATAGATTCCGCTGGATCGAAGCTCCATACTCGTGCACGAATTTGGGAAGAAGGCGAGAACGCGGCTTTCGCTAACCAGCGGCCGTTGGCATCGCAGACATCGACCGTTTCGCCCGATGTGGCTTTACCTTCCATTTTATTGATTGCCCCGGAAAAGATCCAAGGGTGCTTACGAAGCAGTGATTTTTCGCGTCCTTTTGCAAGGATAATTCGTGCAGTCATAGTCTTCTTTACGTTTAAAGTCATATAAGGATGTGCGGTCAATAAGCACGTTTAGTGGTCTAACGAAGGGGGGTGTTACAAGCACTTAGCCGGCTTTGGTAATCCCGCGATTTTGGTCGCTTGTTTTGCCGGTCCATCGGGAAAAAGGCGAAATAAATATCGGCTATTCCCTTTCTCTTCGCCGAACGTCTTCGCCATCGCTTTCACCAGCATTCGAATGGCGGGTGAGGTATTGAATTCATTATAGAAATCTCTGACGAACAGGATCACTTGCCAATGTTCTGGCGTTAGTGTGATCTGTTCCTGCGCGGCGATGACTTCCGCCAATGCTTCACTCCAGTCACTGCTCGTCTTGAGGTAACCTTGGTTATCTGTTTCTATTTCTTTATTGTCGAAAATCATCGTTAACATCTCATGAAACCCTAAACAGAATGGTATCAAGGTTTTCACCCAAAAAAATAGCCTTTATTTCTAAAGGCTACATTCTTGTCTGTGATGGCTTGGATTAGTCGTTGCGAGAAGCAAATCCCAGCAGGCTGAGTAAGCTCAAAAAGATATTGTAAATCGAGACATATAAGCTGACGGTGGCGCGAATATAATTCGTTTCACCGCCCTGCACAATATTACTGGTCTCCCACAGAATCGCAGCGGAAGAAAACAGAATAAACAGGACACTGATCGTCATTTGTAGAGCAGGGAGTTGCAGAAAAAGATTGGCGATGACAGCGACCAGCAGTACCACAAAGCCGGTCATTAACATACCGTTTAAAAATGACATATCACGGCGCGTCGTCAGCACATAGGCTGAACAGCAGAAAAAGACCAAGGCGGTGCCGGCTAACGCGATGGCAATGGTCTCGCCCATACCGGTACTTAAATACCGACTCAGGATAGGTCCTAAGCAATAGCCTAGAAATCCAGTGAAGGCGAAAGCGGCCAAAATACCGATGGGCCGATCAGCGAGACGATGAGTCAGAAACATTAAGCCGTAAAACCCTACCAAGGTCAGAATGAAGCCGGGGGCCGGTAGGCTGAAAACAATACTGGCGGTGGCGGTCATTGCAGAGAACGCGAGAGTTAATCCCAATAAGAAGTAGGTATTTCGTAAAACCCTATGTGAGGCCAATACTTGGCTTTGGCTGCGAGCAGTAATGATTTTTTCCATGATGATCCCTTTTATTATTTTTTACTCGCACAAATTAATCTACACGCCGTGAGGATTGAAGGGGGTTTACCCATCTTTACCTCCCCTCTACGGGGTTAAAAGCGGGTTTTTGCCTGTTTTATCGTCATAAAAATAGTTTTTGTTTGTTTTTCAAGCGAACGGTGCATTTCACTATTTACAATGTATAGGGGAGTGTTTATAGTGCGCCTCATTGCGGAGGGGTGGCCGAGCGGCTGAAGGCAGCGGTCTTGAAAACCGCCGATGGGCAACCATCCGAGAGTTCGAATCTCTCCTCCTCCGCCACTTACTTCGGTAAGGGCATAATAGTATTGTGTCGTAGTAAAAAAATTTGCGGAGGGGTGGCCGAGCGGCTGAAGGCAGCGGTCTTGAAAACCGCCGATGGGCAACCATCCGAGAGTTCGAATCTCTCCTCCTCCGCCACTCTTTAAGAAACCAGCCTACGGCTGGTTTTTGCCTTTCTGCTGTAGCCTATATTCTTCTCTACCTCTATCTGCCCGCCACCCACTGATACTGATGGAATACATCAGGTCCACGGCAGGCACTTTTTCTAGAGGGTATGTCAACGTGTTGTCTTTACTCTAAAAGGAGAGTCTGTGAAATCGCCTGTTGCGTTGAAGGTATCTCGGCAAGAAGCCACGTTAATCCTGATTACTATGTTATGGGGTGCGACATTTCTTATTGTCCATCACGCCATGCAAACCGCCAGCCCCTTCTTTTTTGTTGGCGTGCGTTTTGCTGTTGCCGCACTATTGTTATCAGCGGTTTTTTGGCGAAGCCTAGCGGCTATTACGGTGAAAGACCTGCAAGCCGGAGCGCTGATTGGCTTATGTATCGCGATAGGCTATAGCTTCCAAACGTGGGGTATGCAGACCATTTCCAGTAGCCAATCGGCCTTTATGACCGCGATGTATGTTCCTTTGGTTCCGTTATTGCAATGGGTCTTTCTCAAGCAGCCCCCACGGCTGATGTCTTGGTGTGGCATTATCTTAGCGTTTGTTGGCTTATTATTATTGTCTGGTAATACCGGAGAGAGCAGTCAAGGATTGGGAATTGGTGAGTACGTGACATTGCTCAGCACTTTAGCCATCGCTGGGGAGATTATTTTGATCAGTGGTTATGCTGGGCAGGTCGATACCAAACGGGTCACCATCATCCAGTTAGCTGCCGCCTCGTTATTCTCGTTTTTATTTATGGTACCTGCGGGAGAAACGGTGAGTCATTTCTCACCCACCGTAATTCTTAGTGCTGCGGGATTAGGCTTGATGAGTGCCATTATCCAATTAACCATGAATTGGGCGCAACAAAGTATCTCGCCAACGCGAGCAACGGTAATTTATGCGGGTGAACCGGTATGGGCCGGTATTGTGGGGCGAATTGCCGGTGAAATTTTACCGAGTTTAGCCCTACTGGGCGGGGTATTAATTGTGGCTGGGGTATTGGTCAGTGAGTTGAAAATCAAACGTCGATCTCAGCAAACCTGATGGAAAAAGACGGGCCGTTCAGCCCGTCTCGTGATGTGTTACGACTGAATCGATTTACGTTTGAAAAACCAACCAATGGCTAGTAATACAAACCACAGTGGCGTGACACTTAACGCTTGACGAGTATCAGGCTGCAAGGTTAATAGCACGATGATAAAAGCGAAAAAGGCGAGTACTACCCAGCACATGACCACGCCACCGGGCATTTTAAACGACGAGTGCTGATGCTTCTCAGGGAACTTTTTGCGGTAGGCCAGATAAGAGCAGAGAATAATCGACCAAACGAACATGAAGAGGATGGCGGAAACAGTTGTGACCAGTGTGAAAACAGTCATTACGTTCGGGATAAGATAGATTAACGCCACGCCTAAAAATAGACATAAACACGAGAACAATAATCCATTCACCGGTACCGAGCGTTTAGATAATTTACCAAACATTTTCGATGCCACGCCCTGCTCTGATAAACCGAACAGCATACGACTGGTTGAGAAAATACCGCTGTTGGCGGAAGAGGCTGCCGAGGTGAGTACCACAAAGTTGACAATGCCTGCGGCCGCTGGCAGACCAATTAATACGAACATCGCAACAAAGGGACTGCGCGAGGGATCAATTTCATTCCATGGCGTTACAGCCATGATCACACAGAGCGCTAACACGTAAAACATAATGATGCGCAGTGGGATGGAATTGATAGCCTTAGGCAATACTTTTGCCGGGTTATGGGTTTCCGCGGCGGCTGTCCCCACCAGTTCGATCCCCACAAAGGCAAAGACGGCAATTTGGAACCCGGCGAAGAAGCCAGACAGCCCCTTAGGAAACATGCCACCGTGAGACCAAATGTTGCTGAGTGACGCATAGGTGCCATTAGGCAGCGCATAATGCGACGCGACCAGCACAATACCGACCACAATTAAACTGACAATGGCGACGATTTTAATAATCGCAAACCAGAACTCCATCTCACCGAATAATTTAACGGTGGCAATGTTAAGTATCAGGAAGGTGGCGACGCAGAGTATAGCGCTGAGCCACACCGAGAACTCTGGAAACCAAAATTGGAAGTAGGCGCTGATGGCCACAATATCCGCGACACCGGTTACCACCCAACAGAACCAGTAAGTCCAGCCGGTAAAGTAGCCAGCCCATGGACCGAGGAGATCCGCGGCGAAATCGCTAAACGATTTATATTCCAAGTTAGCGAGTAATAATTCACCCATTGCGCGCATAACAAAAAAGAGCATAAAGCCGATCAGCATATAAACAAAAATGATCGATGGGCCCGCAAGGCTAATCGTTTTGCCTGACCCCATAAACAATCCGGTTCCAATGGCTCCGCCAATGGCAATTAATTGAATATGCCGGTTGTGTAAACTGCGCTTAAGTGAACCCTCACCCGTATTGGGGTGCTGAGGATCGGAGAGATTCGTCATGAAAAATTTCCTGTGATGATGATGGTCAATCGTTGTTGTTATTTTTAGAACGTACTAAGGGTTTGTAACATACTCTACTTCGTTTTGAGAATAGGGGGATGGGGGATTTGGTTCATATCAAGCTAAATAAATGAAGAGCGGTGAAAATACCTCCTGAAACAGGAGGTCATAGTCGATTAGGCAAGGTAAGCCGTTTTGATTTGTTGCAGGGTTGCAGAGAACTGAGCCTTATCTTCGCCGTCTTCTAAGGTCGCAAGTTGGCGTTCCATACGAAGAATTGCTTTACCTGCATCAACTTGCCCCATGGACTTGAGCATACAAGCCAATAACATTTTCATACAGGTGACTTCTTTCGACAAATTTTCAACATCTTGAGCAGTTGAGATTGCTTGGCTCATTATGTGTTCTCCAATAGATGAAATAAATTGGGCTGAGTGTACCACAATAACTTTATTTCTATATAGCAGCGTACCTAGCTGATAGTGGTTATCTGCGCCATAATAAGGAAGAGTGCGGCAAGGTAGAGGCAACATCCAGCCATAATAGATAAATAGTAGACTTAGGACGGCGGCGTGACTGAACGATTTGATGCAAAAGAATTTTTAAAACATGTAACGCACCAACCTGGCGTATACCGAATGTACGATGCCAAAGAACAGGTGATTTACGTTGGTAAAGCGAAAGACCTCAGAAAACGACTGAGCAGCTACTTTCGTCAAAATGTTGGCAGTCGTAAAACAGAAGCTTTAGTGGCGAATATCGCCCAGATTGATGTCACCGTAACCCATACCGAAACCGAAGCCCTATTGCTTGAGCATAACTATATCAAGCTTTATCAACCTCGCTATAACGTATTACTACGGGATGATAAATCCTATCCCTTTATCTTCCTGAGTGGTGACAAACATCCTCGTTTGGCAATGCACCGTGGCGCAAAACAGGCGAAGGGCGATTATTACGGCCCTTTTCCTAATGGTTATGCCGTTAAAGAAACGCTAATTTTATTACAGAAAATATTTCCTATACGCCAATGTGAAAACAGTGTGTACCGTAACCGTACACGCCCTTGTTTACAGTATCAGATAGGGCGTTGCCTAGGCCCTTGCGTAGAAGGCTTGGTCAGCGAGGAAGAATATGCGCTGCAGACAGACTATGTGCGTTTGTTCCTCTCTGGGAAAGATGATCAGGTCCTACGTCAGTTAGTCTCTAGAATGGAGCAAGCGAGCCAAGACTTAAAATTCGAAGAGGCGGGAAGATTACGGGATCAAATTCAAGCGGTGCGCCGCGTTACCGAGAAACAGTTTGTCTCCAATCAAGGGGACGATCTGGATGCTATCAGCGTGGCCTACGATGCTGGATTAGCCTGCGTGCATGTGCTTTTTATTCGTCAAGGCAAAGTCTTAGGTAGCCGCAGCTATTTCCCTAAGGTCCCTGCCGATACCGAGCTTACCGAAGTTGTCCAAACTTTTGTCGGCCAATTTTATCTGCAGGGTAGTGAGTCTCGGTCGTTACCGACGCAAATTCTTGTCGATTTTCCGTTACCGGAAAAAGAGGTGCTTAGCGAATCGTTAACGGAGTTAGCGGGCCGGAAGATCCAACTGCAGACTCAACCTCGTGGTGATCGGGCTCGTTACCTCAAACTTGCGCGGACCAATGCCACCTCGGCATTGGTGGCAAAAAGGTCGCAATACTCAACCCTCTCTCAACGTTTCAAGGCACTGACAGAGTACCTTCAGCTGCCGACACTCCAACGCATGGAGTGTTTCGATATCAGCCACACGATGGGTGAACAAACCATCGCTTCCTGTGTGGTCTTCGATCCACAAGGACCGGTACGCGCCGAGTACAGACGGTTCAATATAGAAGGGATTACGCCGGGCGATGACTACGCCGCTATGCGCCAAGTCTTGCGCCGCCGTTATGGCAAGCCTCTAGAGCCCGAGAAAATTCCTGACCTGATTATCATTGATGGCGGAAAAGGACAGCTAGCCCAAGCGATTGAGGTGTTTGCTGAACTCGATGTCCCGTGGGATAAGACCAAACCCTTATTACTTGGGGTAGCAAAAGGTAGCGATCGTAAAGCAGGTCTTGAAACCTTATTTAAATTACCGGTCGGCGAGGGGATGTCCTTGCCTGCAGATGATCCTGCGCTACACCTTATCCAACATATACGCGATGAGTCACACAATCATGCGATTGCCGGACACCGCAAAAAACGCGCTAAGGTAAAATCGACCAGTTCGTTAGAAGATATAGAGGGTATCGGGCCGAAACGACGCCAGCAGCTGTTGAAATATATGGGCGGGTTACAGCCGCTGAAAAACGCCTCAATTGAAGAAATAGCCAGCGTTCCAGGTATTTCTCCGAGTCTGGCTGAAAAAATATTCTATTCACTCAAACACTAGCATTGAAACAGGGTGCACAATGTAGGAACATAAGGCTTCGCTCTCACTGCTAGGCCTTTGTTGCATATGCAATTTACAATACCGACGTATCTCACGTTTTTTCGCGTGATCTTGATCCCATTCTTCGTGCTTGCGTTTTATCTTCCTTTTAGTTGGGGGCCAACAGCGACGGCGCTTCTCTTTGTCATTGCTGCTGTAACAGATTGGTTCGATGGTTTTCTTGCTCGCCGCTTAAAACAAACAACTGCCTTTGGTGCTTTCTTGGATCCGGTTGCCGATAAGGTATTGGTGGCTATAGCCCTTGTTCTCGTGACAGAGCATTTTCACAGTTGGTGGATTACCTTACCCGCAGCAACCATGATTGCCCGCGAGATTATCATCTCAGCATTACGTGAATGGATGGCAGAAATTGGTAAACGCAGTAGTGTAGCGGTGTCGTGGATTGGTAAATTTAAAACCAGCGCACAGATGTTTGCATTGCTTGCACTGCTCTGGCGGCCAAGCGAGGCCTTCACTATCGTCGGGATCATTGCATTATACGTTGCAGCCATCCTTACGTTCTGGTCGATGTTTCAGTATTTGAAAGCTTCCAGCAACGATCTAATGAATTCTTAAGCAGTTTTTGTTTATCAATACGTCATTATGATGTTTTTTCAGTCGGTCGCGACTGAAATACCAAAAAAAGTGGCTATGGCTATTGCCAACCCCAAGAAGACAGTCCATAATAGCCACCATTCCGAACAGGGATATGAATTAACGCACTGAAAAACAAGAAGTTAATTCGAGTTAAAGCAGTTTACTTGCAAAGGCAAGTATCAGAATTAAGGCGCGTTGGCAGAGTGGCTATGCAGCGGATTGCAAATCCGTGTACCTCGGTTCGACTCCGGGACGCGCCTCCAAATTCTGCCCAGGTGGTGAAATCGGTAGACACAAGGGATTTAAAATCCCTCGGCTGTAAGGCTGTGCGGGTTCAAGTCCCGCCCTGGGCACCATCGATATTAATTATAAGCACTGTGTGCAATGTCAAATTACCGCTTAAGCGGCTGTCAGTATTAAGGTTTACCCTGATTGGGTAACTGAGCAGTAAATATCATTATCCTGTTAGATGATGTTAAATAGAATTTGCCCAGGTGGTGAAATCGGTAGACACAAGGGATTTAAAATCCCTCGGCTGTAAGGCTGTGCGGGTTCAAGTCCCGCCCTGGGCACCACCGGTTCTAATGTATAAAAATGAGCACTTTGTGCAAATTTGCTTAACCGCCGAAAGGCGGTTTTTCTTTTGTTGCCGAAAAAGTTCCCCTCCAGCGTCCTTCTGTTCCTACCTAATTGCTTTGAGAGACTTTGTACCTCGCAGACCTTTTAATCGAAGGAGATAAAAGACACCCTTCCAATGGCTCGAGATACTCAATCAATGACTACTCATCCCCACCATAAACTGTGAGCAATTTGAGTTATTTGATGCCGCTTGAATCTGTTGTTCATTCAAGTGGAATGCATCGCCCGCAGCGGTATTCAATAAAAGTTTCTGAGAGGCTTGTCCAAGAGCTCGAACCTGATCCTGCGGGATTAACTTATTTTCAACCGCAGTATTGATTACACTACAGGTCGCGTTAATCACGTTATATTTACCGACCGTCGCAGAGTTGATCAACCAGCCGACAATCCCTCCTAAAACCATCCACACGCACGTCGAGATAAATTTTCTTAAAGACATCGAGAGTCCCTTACTGAAAAACAATTATCGAATAGAGAATACATGAAACTGTGAATAAGTTTACTACCTAGCAAGATGATTAGTATTGAAATTTCCTATCCATTTTTACTGAGGACAAGAGGATACAGAAGAGAGGGGGATATTATCGCGTAAAAGGATGGCGGACCGTTGCTAGCGACCTTAATGGAAAAGGCTAAGGGGGCTGCCCTTAACCTTTGAGGGAAAGGTTATTCGTCACTCACCAGTTTAGGAAGCTCCATGGGTAAATGCCCAGTTATATCTCGACCAGAAGGGCGCTGGAAAATACCGAGTTGGAAAAACCCCGCTGTTGCGTACATAAATTCAAATATTTGGGATTGCGTCTCTTCATATTCATTCCAAAACACATTAGAAGTAAAACAGTAAATCTCAATCGGTAGCCCCTCAGCGGTAGGACTGAGTTGGCGGACCACCACGTACATATCGTTACAGATATCTTCTCGCTGCCGTAAATAACTCAATATATAGCCACGATAAAGCCCTAAGTTGGTTATACCTTGATTAGAGGAAAGGGCGAGGTTTTGCCGTATATAGTCTGCAATTTTATCGCCGATCATTGAACCCTGTTGGTCAAGACGCTCAGCCAAGGCAGGGGTTGCAAAGGCTATACTCGATTGATCAATAAAGAAGCTACGCTTGATGCGTCGACCACCGGAAGCGAACATCGGTTGCCAGTTGGTGTAAGTCTCGGTAATAAAGTTTTTAGTCGGCACTTGAGATAGCGTGTTATCCCAATTACGAATGGTGATGGTGTGCAAGGCGATATCGGTCACTTCACCACTGATATTGGCGACGGGCATCTCTATCCAATCACCCAGTTGAATAACATGAGAAGAGGAGACCTGGATGTTCGCAACAAGCGAAATAAGGGTGTGTTGAAACACCAGCATCAATACTGCAGCAATGGCACCTAAACTCGAAATAATGATGCCCGGAGATTTATTCGATAAGGTTGCAATCACTAGAATGGTGGCAATCGACGAAACGACTATCTTACCGATCTGGACGTACCCTTTTATCGATCCGGCCTTAGAACCATGCTTACGGGCATAAACATCTTTAGTGGTATCCAATAACTCGTTGATCAGCATCGTGATATTGACGATAAACAGCACCCCACAAATGGTCCTTATCGCCTCGACCAAGCCTTCTGACAATCCAGGAATGAGTTGAGAAAGGAAATATACGGTCACCACTGGGATGATATTCGCCAGCCTACGGGTAATGCGTAAGTCCTTTTTCTGAGTATCTCGCTGACTGTTAGTATGCAGAATGAATTTTCTCACGATGCTAAGTAAGAAGAATTTACAGATAACAGAGGAGACAAATCCCGCGAGTAGCATCAACGTTACGGCGAGTAGGGAATAGGTCACAGGGTTGTTAAGTATCCAGTGCCACAGGGTCAAAAGGTCTTGCATGAGAACACTCAGTAGTTGTCGGCGTTAAGGAGGGCGATCATTAAATTTTTTTTAGTTTTTTTCTAGCCTAAAAATGGGTTTGACGACCATTAAAGTGAAAAAACGCAGGTTTACTAAAAATATTACTCAGTGAAGCTTTCGTTAACGTATCCCTATGCATAACGATTAAGGTTAAAACGCTTACTATGCAAAGAATTCGCTAACTTTTCGTCGCAGAAAGGGTAAATACTTACTAAACGGGCTCTACCTTTCGGAGTAGTGGGGTGGGAGAAATTACCTTTATGAAACTAACATTGATATTTATCAATTTTGATAGTCTATTTATAAATAAGTGAATAGAGTATTTTATTGATATTTATCATATTAATTATCGATAATCTATTTTCTTGGTTTTTCCTTTGGTTATTCGTGCGTATGGAATTGTTTGCAATACTTTATTTTTGTAAAAAAAACGATTATTTACCCTCAATATTGCCGTCCTAATCATTTTATTTATTAATAGTTGGTTTTTTTTGTTATTAGCAAAAGCCTTACTAAACAGTCATTAATATAATTGCTTTAGATATAGATCAAATAAACATATTAATTTTTTTATCTTTACACAGTGGTCGCTGAAAAATAGTAGCTATGGCTGAATAATTTGTCTTCTGATAAGATTATTACTATATACGCAGCCTCATTCTGAGGTTGGCGAGCAACATTTTGCTAGATCAGTGAATAAACAAAAAGTGAATTTTTTTCCAATAAGGAAAGTATGCATGTTTATTTTTTATTTTATTGAAAAAATAAACGCTAAATAAGCGGTATCTATTTTCGTTCAGGCAATAAACAGTTCATCTGTATACCCGTGCTAATAGCGGGTAAACAAGTCTTATGTCAGTCATTCGCCTATT
>Ga0308166_1002284_pt1 | contig 18057 bp, 32 predicted proteins | sample PhyCR2_2_FD_202137 | JGI IMG/M metagenome (GOLD analysis project Ga0308166, IMG submission 202137) | Phyllosphere microbial communities from UC Gill Tract Community Farm, Albany, California, United States - DLSLCC.R2 | ecosystem: Host-associated > Plants > Phyllosphere > Unclassified | place... | reverse complement strand
CCAGCTCGCGCTCAAGATTCTTCAGGCGCATAGAGAGGGTTGGCTGTGTAACAAAACTGGCTTCCGCGGCCCGCCCGAAATGGCGTTCACGTTCCAGGTTACACAAGTAAATGAGTTGTTTAATGTCTATCTTCTTTTACCATCAATAACTTACGTAGTTATATTTTAGCCTTATGATTTTTTATGTACTACTCAATGTACTAAATAAAATTTCACTACGGCTTTCACGTCGCTGTTAACATCATATTATGCCTGATGCGACTTCGGTTCAAATCGTCGGCCGTAGCGGTTCATAGACGGACACCACTTCCGCCGTCACTTTACCCAGCACAATGATGCCTTCCATGCCCTCTCCGTCGATCGTCTCGCCGTCTGAGGTGATAATCCCTGAACTAAACAATCTGCCCAGTTGCGGGAACTCGCCTTTCTGGAATGCGATCTTGTCGCCCGGCGCGGGCTTCAGTGATTTGTCTGCCAGCACGAACCCGTCAGGTGTCTCAATCAGGATCATGTTGTTGCGGTTTGGCATCAGGACATCGTTCAGGTCGATGCGCCGCTCGATGTAATCGGACGCGGGTGATGGAAATTCCATAGTTACCTCACGTATCCCATGTTGCGAAGAGACCAGGTCTTATTCTCGGTCTCCTCTGTGACCAGTTCGAAGAAGAAATTCTGGTATCGACGTATCCACCGGTTGCACTCTGCCAGCGTCCACACGAGATTCAGGTCATCCAGACGCTTCTGGAACGCCGCAGTGGTGACAATCTGCCGCCCCCGGCCGTCCTTCGTTATCGCTCCAGTGAACGCTGCGTGTATGTCACTCTCTCTCGCCATGATAAATACCCCGCTGACAAACACTGTATGGATAAACAGCAATATCGATCGAAAAATTTCTCCAGTCAATAAATTACTCAGCAAAAGATATTGATTTTTGCTAATAACATCAGAAGCTACGTTATTTAGCTATTAACTACATTTACAAATCAGGTTAAAATTTTAATTGTTATATAAAACATATATATATAAAAAGATTTAGACAATTAGCTAATCTGCATTCTAGCTAACATTGACAGCAAAAATGGCGATAGCTAATCTCTTCAAACACACACAGTGGAGAAGAAAATGGATAATAAAAAAAGAGCAATAAAGGCAGCTGCTGTTTCTGCAGCTGTAAGATCTGCGCCAAAGGCCACGCACTCAGGAGCGATGTCGGCCAGCGGAGTATCATGTGCAGTTCTTCCTGATGGCAGGCGAGTCGTCTCCATGCAAGGCAATGGAGGGCTAGCTGAAACCTTTGGTGTTTCGGTTGGGTCAAGAATGCCTAAATGGGTGCCTGGTGGCGAGAATGGTCAGCTACCTTATGTTTTACAGGCTCCGGAAATACAAGATTATATTCCCGACGAGCTGCGTGAAGCTCTTGCCGAACCCATAGTTTATAAAGTTGGCGTTGGTGCTGCTTATGGAATTGATGTCACGCTTCTACCAGCCATATGTGAAGTTTGGATTGAGGCTGAGAGAGATGGAGTTTTAAGGCAGAGGAATCATATTGCAACCGCAAAGAAAGCTAATGCTTTATACAAAGCGCTAGCCAGGGTTGGTGCGGTTGCATTGGTTGATGAAGCAACAGGATATCAAAAGGAACGCAAAAGGGACGCTCTTGCTCAGTTACTTGAAGAGTTCATCGCTAAAGAAATGCGTCCATGGGTCAGTACTTATCCTGCCGACTTCTTTGAGGAGCTATGCCGCCTGCGAGGCGTGCCTTTCCAGGCAAATATGCAAAGGCCTCGATATTTTGGTCACTTGGTTAACAATATAACTTATGACCGAATGGCTCCGAACTTAAGGGAGACTTTAAAAGAAGAGCGTGCTAGAGCGAAGAAAGGCGGCGCGAAGATGCATCAGTTCCTTTCGGAGGGTACGGGCTACGCAATGCTTCAAAAGAGGCTAACAGGCATAACAACGCTGATGCAGGCATCTGACAACTATGAAGGCTTCATTGCGCTTTTGGATAAGGTACACCCTGTACTAGTTGAACCTGAAGATGATATTCCTGATGAATGATTACATCCCGGCCACCGCGCCGGGTTTTTCATGCCCATCGCTTGGCTCCCGTTCAGCTGCTGACCTACGCTTACCAGACCCATCCCGCAGCCCGCTGAGACTGGCGCGGTACACTCTGCCCCGTCGCCAGGGCTTTTTTATGCATCTAGGCCGTCTATCGCTTTCATTCTGCCCTGCAGCTCTGCAATAACCGCGTCTTGCTTTTCAATCTTATCCATCAAAGCCAGGATAGCCTCGTGGTGAAGCGCTGCGGCAACACCGGTAGTATCCGGTGCCAGAACGTCTTTAACGACAGTTCCATCTGACATTGTCATGTAGCCGTAGACAGAAACGGCTGAGGGGAAAGCGGCCTGAACATCCTGCGCAATAAAACCAATACCCGGTGCGAAACGGTCAAGCCTGTCCCATGTAACACCTTTGATAAGGCGCATCTTCACCAGAGGATCTTCTATTTTTTTAATATTGGTTTTTATCCGTTTATCGGATGACGAAACCCACTGCTGAGGTGCGTAAGCATTTCCGTTGTTTCTGAACTCGAAAAGCACGTTACTGCCGAAGCCGTTCAGGACAATATATCCTGAGAACTTAGAGTTGACCTGCTCTTGGCATAGCAGTGCGGCGTAGGCCCCCCGGGTGTCACCATAAGCTCCACGCCCGCTAAGTACGGACTTAACAAACGCGGCGTTATAATAACCGCTACCAGCATCGGTAAATTTCTTAGCTGTGACCTCTCCGGAATCAACAAGAAAGTCACCATTGTAGAATGTTGCCCCGCCAGACTGCGCTAACGCCCCGCTTATAGTGCCCTTGCCACTTACGGTAAGGTCTTTATCGACTGTCAGATTTCCTGTGATTTCACCGCCAGATTTGTCGAGCTTCCCGGAAATAGTCTGCGCGATTCCATTCCACGCAGGGCCAGACCATGAAGTGCCATCAGGGATGGTTTTTTGATGCCATTGTCACGCGAGTAGCAAGAAGTTCAAACTGCTGAGCGGTCTCAACAATTTTCACTGCCGCCTGTACCGTAATGTATGCTTTCACAGCAGATGCCAGACTGGTAAACCCACCGCCTAAGCTGTCGGTTTTTTTCTCTAATCTGTCCAAGCTATTGCCTGCTTTGTCGGCAGTTCCGCTCATCTTATCTAATCGATTGTTAACCTCACGCTGCGCCTCTATAAGCTTTGCAACTTCAAGCTCTACCTCATAGACGATACTTCCAAGCTGTTTCTCGCTAGCCATAGAATCTCCGGGCAATAAAAAACCCGCCGAAGCGGGTTCATGTCTTATTCTTGTGTTTCATTGAACGTCTTTGCCGCAAAATCTGCAGAGTATGGCCTCTTTTTTTATTTCTTCTGCACAGAATGGGCACTTCTTAATTTCCGATGAGCCATTAATCATCGTATTCATTGGATGCCCCGAAGGAGAATGCTTGTCGTGTTCAGAATTTGTAAATGACCAAACCAATGCAACAACCCATCCCAGCCCGGTCCATCCTAGAGCCACCGTAAGCACCCATATAGCAGTTGAGTTTTTGTGGCCCCTGCCACTTGCGATAATTCCAGGCAAAAGATAAAAAATCAAACCCAGAATAAAAACTATCATCTCTCCCATTAATCCGCCCATCCTTCAACTTTACGCTTAGATTCAATCCGTTCCAGTGTATCAAAATCCTTTAAACGGCGCAGGATGATAGCTTACTGCCGATAGCCATGATGCGCAGGGACCGAAAAGACACCATTAGAATATATATGAGGGTTTTGCTTCAATGCCTGTATCGCAAGTGGTGCCAAAGCAATGTGTTTTTCGCAAAGGGCTATCGCTTTCTTGAAATGTTTAGGGTCAGCTCGAAGCTTGTAATGCTTCTTGATCTGTTCCTGCAGGCTGAAGTGCGCTTGTAATATCTGGTCGTGGCTTAAGTGCCGCAGTCCATCCAGCCATTCATCTTCGGTCATATCCCTATCCCCATAAGCAACAGTGGGCAAATCCTAGCCGGGATACGTCGCAATGGGAAGCAAGAAACCCGCAGTTAAGCGGGTTAAGTTAAGCGGGTTAAGAGCGTTTACGCGATTCAGTGATGAAGGTGACGATCTGGGAGGATAAGCTCTCGCGAAATTTTGAAGTTGTCTGGTCCCTGATTTTCGAAATGGCTTCTTTTTGTTGAGCACTTAAACCAGACCACTGCGCCTTATCTGGACCAATTGAATCATGGTACTCAGAGAGTTCAGCGCTACATTTTTCAGAAGCTTCATACGCGATGCTGCTTGCTGACTTGGTGGTTTTGAGTTGGCTTTCAGCATATGTGGTAACGCAGCGGGTGAGATTGTCAGCGGCACCTTCTAAGTTAGCGTGTGCCACAAAGCACGCCATTAAGCCAACAGCGGCTATAACTAATTTCATATCCCTATCCCCATTGGTATCAGTGGGATAAATCCTAGCATGGAGTGGCCGCAATTTGGTGCAAAACTATAAGCATTTATTCTATTCAAGAATGTATTATCCAGAGATTAGTCATAGCCTTCTAATGAGCTTATTAAGGTGAAGTAATGGAAAAATTCAATCGAGACCATCAAAAAGAGATACTTGAAGTTCTTTACGATTCGTTCCCTAATGGACTAGATGTGGTAGATAAAACGAAACTTGAAAGACTGTTTGAAGATGATGACTTGTTCGTTGCTAATATGCTTTATTTAGAAGAGCATGGACTAATCGACAGCGGCATAAAATCTTCTTTGTCTGGTTTTTACATGAATTCTTCGGCAACAAAAATAACAGCTAAGGGTATTGATTTCATTCAGCACGATGGTGGATTAGGGGCAATATTGAATGTTCAAACTATAAAATTTCATCGCGATGCTGTTGTTGTACTGGAAGATCTCATTGCCCTGTCGGGCATGAATGATGCAGATAAAGAAAAAGCGAAGTCTAAGCTATCTGAATTGACAACGGAGTCACTCAAAACTGTTGTTCAGACGATTACCACCGCAGGCCTAGCCGTCCTGATGAAGTAAGTCCAGCCAGCAAAAAGCCCACCTGAGTGGGCCTGCTCATTACCTTACTGGATGTTCGGGAAGCGGCATCCAGTGGCTAACTTTTAGATGAGAATGTTGAGTTCCACCGCTGAGGGTTACATTGTTGAATCCGTAGATATTATCGTAAACAGCAACACCAACGCCTTTTTCCGTAGCAACAATGAACCTCTCGAACTGCCTGACAGTTTTCGGCAGGCTTTCTTCGATTGAAATCCACTTCATAGCATACCTCCATTAGGATAGAGCCAAAATCCTAATATGGACTGGGTACAAGGTGGTGCATAATGCCCCGCAAATGCACTTTGCATCAATCTAGGTTAACATTAACCTTCATCAACCACACTAAGGGACTATCATGCCAACTCCATTTGACTTAACGGCTTTAGCATCACACGGTGTTCACACAGACATCTCCAGTGAAACTCATACGCCTTTTGACTTATCAGCATTAATGGCCGCCGTGGTTAAAAGTGGTGGTCATTTGACCGTCAGTTGAAAAAGATTTAGACCTTTTGATTTTTCTTCACTAGCAAGCATTGGAAAGACACACTTGACGATCAAATGGTAGAAACAAAAAACCCACCGTATGGTGGGTTAGTTTTCACATTGCATTTTTTGCTTCAGCCACTTTCCTTTTCATTGCTTCAACGTCTGAAGCGGGGAAATTCAATGTTTGACTTTCGCTAAAAATTATTTGAATCTCTTTACCAGATAGCGCTAGCTTGTTTAAATAGGCCTTACCTTGATCGGTGCTGGGTTGCATCACTCCAACTTTACCCATGCAAACATATTTAAACTTAACGAATTTTCCATTTATCTTAAGAGGTGCCCCTTCCTCAATTTTATCTGATTGCTGGCCATCATAGCATGTTGATCCGGACACGCCGGGCTTTCTTAGATCAAGCAATGACACAAGCCAAGTATCAGAGTTTACAATAGCCAACTCTATAGGTAACTCTCGTCCTTCTTTAGAAATTAATACTGGAGTTGCGTTATTAGGGAATTGCCATTGAGCTAATTCAGCGCCGTGGGCTCCAGTCAGCATTGAGAATGAAAGTATTGATGCAAAAAACACCAACCTAGCTGGCTTCATCACTTTGGTCCTTGTGTGTCAGAGTTTCCTGATTGTAACCCGCTATGAGTATGCGTTGGAAGTTTAATCCCCTTCCCTATTTTCCTTTCAAGAGTCGTAATGTTACCGGCAAATACGCCTTGCTTTCCTCGCCAGATAATCATCCGCCACCATGTCGTACTCTTCGCGGGTGAAGCCTTTCTGCTCAGGGAACTTCGCTGCAAGCAGCATCTGAAACTCCGTCATCGTCAGTTGCTCCGCCTCTTCGCGGCTCATACCAAGGTGGGTGCGGGCAGCACTGATATACTCGAATGCATTGAACTCCGATGATGTTTTGCTGCCCTCATGGCGCTGCAACTTCCTGACCTTAGCCTTACCGATTATTCCATGCTGAATCAGGGACTGGGCAATCAGCACCATATCCCTGACTGGCATTACTCCGGGCCGATAGACGAATGCGCGGCGTCCTGTTTTACCCGGCACAAGCTCACCAGTGAGCGGAGTGGTATCCCTATCACAACAGGCGTCCAGCACACCAATTGCAGCCAGTAACGCACGTTTAGAGAAAGAGTGGTGCCTTACATGCTCTATCAACCAGCCTGGCATTGCGCCGTATGCTGCTATCGCACGATGTATAAGAGACGCCACCTCATCGTCATGCAGGTCATAAAATGCCTTCACAATCTCATCCGGTTCACCAATGTGTGACATGGCAGCGAAGGACGGGCGGAAGAAAAACTCATTCTCACCATAGCTTATGAGGCACTCGCCGATTTCTTTTAGGGGTATCATTGTAAAATCATTCACATTTGATTAATAATGCTGATGAATTTAATTTATAGAAGAAAGTAAAATGGCCTTTAAATTAAACAAAGACAATGCCGGAGTTATAATAAGCTTAATTTCATTAGCTACTTCCGCAGTCACCACTTACCTTGCATATCAGATTGGTAGCGATCAAGTAAAAGCAGCAAAAATTCAATTCTCTCCTATATTTACATTCCGAAAGGAACATGAAAAATATGAAGGGAGAGAAGTTTATAAAACTGAATACTTATCAATCGAAAATGAAGGCTATCCAATATTAAATTTTGACGTATCCTTAGATACAATATTAACCTTAACAATAACTGACTATGAAGAAAGAAAAAACAGTAAAATCATATACTTTCCGACTGATTATTTTCTAGGTAAATCCAGTTCCAGTGGAGGAAAAGGGAGGCTGGCATTTTATATTGGTAATGAAAACTTATCCCTAGACAACAAAATGAGGCAGCAGATTTCAGCATACAACCAACAGAACTATCAAAAAATCATAAATTACTCAACCAACACACTAATTAAAATCAACTACACGGACGCATCAGAAGAGCAAAAGATAAAATATTTTATAGACCAAAAAAAGTGTAAACAAAGATCAATATGAGTTGATACACTCTAGAATAGAAGGCATACCTGAAATACGAATGGAACAATTTAATCTTCAATCATTGATAAGCCCAACTACTAAACAGGGGCGCAATTAGCGCCCTCTTAATTAGCTTGTGACGGTCACAGCTGTATAGCCAGTAAATCCGCCGTCATTTGAAGTAAAGGTGATCTTCGCGGTGCCGGCGGACTCCCCAGTAACAAGGCCAGTGCTGCTGACGGTAGCTTTCGTTGCATCTGAGGTCGTCCAGGTGCCGGTGCGGTCAGTTGCATCAGTAGGCTGTACATTGCTAGTAAGCTGACGTGTAGCACCAACTGCCAGACTTGCTGTGGCTGGAGTTACTGTTACCTACTGCAGTGAACAGTGGAGCGAGCTTAGCAGGGATCGGAAGCTGAACGGCATCACTCTTGCTTTTGGCTCAACGGGAAGTAGCTGTATGGTTGTAGGCTTAGTTGCCATGCTGCCATCAGATGACTTGTGATCGATTTCCTGGCTGACTTTGTCTCCGTATTTCTTCGGGTTCATTCGGGCCAGCGCCCACTTGCGAGTATCAATACGAAGACGTGCCTTGCCAACCGCGGCGGCCTCTTCTGCAACGCTATCCGCTATGTCAAACATCTCTTCGAAAATTGCGTCAGCACGCGTCTCAGTGGCTTTCGCGTATTGGTCTCTAAACTCTTCATGTAGTGCCAGCCAGCGGAATACTGTCGCCTTTGCGGGCATCCCCGGACGCTCACAAACTTTGCGAAGGCTTTCACCATCGGCAAGCAGTGAACAGATGTCAGCAGCCACCTCTGGTAGATAATCAGAAGGGCGGCCAGTTTTTTTGTTGGTCGCCATAATTTTCCTTTAGTTTTCTCTTAAAATGATCAATATTGCCCTAAGAGCTTTTTGGAAGCTGCGAAGATGACGTCATTCAAATAGTGAGAAATGTAATAACGATTGGGCTACTTTGGTGGCCACTTATCCCAAAAACACTATCAATGTTGAATGCAACTATCCGAGCGAGGAGTAATGTTATGAAAAAAATCATCGAGAAGTGTCAAACTGTTTACCGAAAGATGTTTGACCCAACTAATGATGTGACTTTGATTGACGTCTTACTTTTCAGTCTTGGGTGTGGGGCTGCGTTCCCACTTCCAAAAAGCTCTACCCACTCTTGACTCTTCCAACTTATGTTCCAGAACCGCATCTTGCCACCCATTCAATTTGATAAAGCAATTACAACGAAATGCCTGTTAATTTAATTGGCTATTCGTTAAAAGGGTCCTGTAATGACTGACGAATTGTATATAGAGCTTCGCGAACTTTTGACAGTATTTCCCAGCATTTGCGTTAAAGCGAAGGCAAGTGATCCTGCTCAATCTATTTGGATACATTTGAAAGTTCAAAATAAACTGGTCATATATTCGCCATTATTAAGGCAAGTAGCTTATTGGAGCAAGCAAGATAGAAAAATGCGCACTTATGCTACAAAGGAGTATTCTCATGAACCTGGAACGCCTATTCCCAATAACTGTATAAGCATAAATAAGTTGTTGACAGATTATGACAAGGAGAATGATGCCCTTCCTAAACTACCCCCAAAAAGATTGGGCTCTAATACTTCTAATTAGAAAATTTTTTCCTTGGACAATGATGAGTTATTTCGAACAGAAAATATCATTTTCGTTTTTTAACAACCAGAAATTTAGCAAAACATAAAACTGCCCAAATGGTCATTTGCGTGGTGTTTAAATAGATGAGGCATTCGCAACAGAACATCTCTTCTTTGTCATTGAGTGCTATATTTTCCTTTGGAGAATTAATGAATACTGAGCTAAAAGGGAAATTACTGAAAAAGGGAAAAGTTAATTTTCAGGCTAATGAAAGCACCAAAAAAAGCAAGAAGTTTTATGAAATAATTCCATCCTTGAGTGATGCATTTAAGATTGCTGTCTTTATTGGTGTAGCCTATGCCCTAGGCAGCTTTATAAAAAATATATGGATATCAAAAAAATACAACAATGATACCCGAGCATGCTGAAATCTGCTCAAAAAACCCATCATATGAAAATTGTAGTGCTTCAATAGTGGATGCATCCAAAGCAGGCAAGAATGCTGTAGGTATTGTTGATGGCGTTGGAAAGAGATCCCTTAAAGAATAATTTCTTTCATCTTCTTTGTGAAATTAATTACTTTTTCATGTCTGAGAGTATCTCCGGAAGAGGCTCTCTATCTATTCATTTCTTTTGATATTTGCATATAACAAGCTAGTATGGGAAGCCGGATGAGTGGCCTTCAAATCTGGTGTAGACATGTTTGCTCCAATAAAAAACCGCCCTGAGGCGGTCAAAGTGCATGAGGTGAAACAGAGGTTATTTAGCGTACGCCAATGTAGCTTTGCTCGACAGTCTGAGTAATGGCGAAATCGATCTTACGAAGCAGTTCGTCAGGGCCTTTAGTACCCGTAGAGTCTACTCTCCCGGAGTGTTTACCATGGCCTGGCCAAAGCGTGCATTGACCAGTATATTCATATTCGAAGGAAACCATGCTCCCCTCAACCTTCGTGATTACAAGGGACCCCAGTTTGAAAGTCTCGTCATTTTTGTATGACCGGACGTCTTCTGAAAACCTTTTAAGGAAAGCAGGTAATTCTTTTTCTAGCTGTTCAACATGTGAATCATTCATCATGATATGCCCACCGAATTTGTTGTTCTCACCTCACGCATACCAACAAATGAGGATGGATGATGGTAATATCAACTAATTAATAAGTTATTTTTGGCACTGCTCTTTGATGTACTGCTGCAACCCAGCTATTTGCTTTCCGGAGACTTCGATTCGCTCTCTGAGGGTGAAGTAATCCCGTTGAGCGGCGTCAGTAAGTCGGGCGGTGGCTGCATCATCCAGGCCGGGGGTGTCGGCGGAGGATTGCTTCTCACAGGTGGCTTTGAGCTGCAACCGGCGCTTGCCAGAAGCAAGCTGATCGATAGTGGCTTTAGCATCAGCTAGCTCCTTCGTGTTTTTCGCATCGAGCGCGGCCACATCTCGCTGGCGCGTCTGCATATCGGTGATAGTGTCTTTTGCCTGCTTCAGGCTGCCGGTAGCGGTGTCACGCTGGGCCTTGTAGTCGATGGCATTGCCACGGTAATAAAGCGCGAACGCTACTAAAGTGGCTAATAGGAGCAGAACCAGCAGAATGAGCGCACTGAGAACTTTAGCCTTTAAGGTCATCGGCACTCTCCGCCAGGCACATGGTGCGCTCCATATCGCGCCGATTCATTAATCCACGCCATTTCTGGCCGCCAGCGTAAATCCAGCGGCGAAGCTCTTCACATGCGCCATCAACGTCACCGGCATTCAGACCTTTAAGCAGTTTCGATTTCGAGAACGCGTTTGTGCCAACGTTATAGGTGAAGCTGTATAGAGCGGCGCGCTGATATTCGCCCAAAGGGATTTTGACCATGCCGTCGACTGCCTTCTTAACCGGCTGCAGATCGTTCCACATCAGCCGATCACATTCGCGGTCAGTGTATTTCTTGCCTTTGATAATGCCAGTACCGGTGTGACCATCGCAGACGGTCCAGACGCCAGCCACATCTTTGTATGGCTCATACACCCTGCCCTCAACGCCATCCTTTCCGCCGAGGAATACCGTAGCGATAGCCATAGCTCCGCCGCCCGCGACAGCAATAAGCTTATTGCGCAGGCTGTTTGACATAGCCATGATTTAATCCTCGTTGATGTCTGGTGCAGTAGGCCAGCGCTGAAGGGCTTTGATTTGCGCCAGGGTAGCCTGAAGAGATAAGTCGGGTTGCTGAATGGGAAAGGATTGTTGCCCAGTGCTCAAAGCGAGGCAACGCGGCGTTCTTCCCTACCACTCTCGACCCTATGAGAGCTGAGAAGGATACCTCTAAGGTTTCTCTTGAATCACACGGCATTGAAACGTATCGGGACTGGTCGCTTACCACTTACGGCGGTCGCCAGTTCGACATGCTGGGAGCGATGGACAACAAGAACGTGTGCAGCAGCGTGTACTTGGGGTCTGTGAATGAAGAAAAAGTTAATTATGGAAGGAAAGATATTTGAAAATGAAGTCAAGCTGATGAGGCAGCAAATCATTTTTAGGAAACCATATGGGGACGTCATCAGCTTCGCTGTAAATCAGCTGGGCCTCACCAGAAAAGAAGCGTTAGGCTTATATGACGAACTCACAGTGGAGTGCCATGGTTCATGGAAAGATGTTCGCAGTCAGATGGATGATTGACGTGATGTATGTTTCGAAAATGCCGAAGGGCCGCATAAGCAGCCCTTCTAAATAGGGTGAGGGATTCGAACCCTCGGCACACCATCTCTGGTATACGCCTCACTTTCAAAGAGGTGCCTTAAACCAGGCTCAGCCAACCCTCCGTTGTACCTTGCAAGCAAGGGGTAAAAAGAATATACCATCGTGATTAGGAAAATAAAACTTATGATTGGTGGTATTTGTGTCACACAACTTAGCAGCACGCAGCAGAGAAGAGCGCGACCGTACTAACGTGGATTTAGCCGCTTCAGGAGTCGCATACAAGGAACGTATGAATATGCCGGTTATCGCCATGGAGGTGGAGATGCAGCAGCCTGAAGCGTTGAAGGAATATTTCAGTGAGCGCTTGCAGCATTGCAGGAACGTTGCGCTGCAGTTCCCGCGCGGCCCTGACCCAATTTATCTGAAGGAAGAGAAGCTGTGAGGTGGATTTTTTTATCTGGAATGTTGATTTCCATGACAGCAATAGCGGATGACAGGGCATTTGAAACGCCAGAGGTTAAATGCCTGAATGACCACACTTCCCCCTTCATTAAATCCGACATTCAGCCACAAAAAATCGTTGATGAGGCTTATGTTACTTGCAAGCCTGAACTGGATGAGTGGAAGAAATTGCAGGAACCATTGCCTGATGAAATGAAGCAGCGCATGCGCAAAGAGCTTTATGACTTCTATATCAGGATGATTGAAAAACGAAGAAATTATGAAACTATTAAATCCGCAGAAGCCGCCCATTGAGGCGGTTTTTCCTAGCCCGCAAAGCTAAAGTTTCACGTGGAAGAGTCGATGAAGTTTCCACGGGGATCGGACCCGGTTTATCAGAAGGAGGATGGTAAGTGATAGTCCTTTTCATTCCCTCCCTCATCAGCCTGCTTGTTTCTAAAGCCGAAGAGAAAGGCTCTCCTTTGACTGAAGAGGAGGTGTTGGATATTCGTGATAATGCCACGGCTATCGTCACGGATGCTGAAGGAGTTTTAGCTTTGGCTGAGCGTCGTGGATATCAGGATATCGACCCGGAACATTGCTGGGAGGAATGGCTAGACTTTAATAGGCAGGATTAATGTTCATTACATAGGGCCGATGAGGTTTTCGCGGGTATCGGTCCCGGCTTACTAAAAGGAGGAAGTGAAATAGCCTACAAACCGAGAACATGTCCCTTTTGCAACTTTTGGGGGCCTAAAAAGAATTCTTGCGGAAAATGGTCCTGCGGTATGTGCGGACTCGAATGGAAGCCAGAGCAGGATAAACGCGAAAAAGATAAACAATAAACCTCGCACATGCGGGGTTTTTTATTGCACGCGGCTAATGTTTTATCTTAAAGGGCCGATGAGATTTCTACGGGGATCGGACCCGGTTTATCAAAGGGAGGAGAAGTGATGGACGCCCAAGAAGAAGGGAAAAAAGTAAAAATAGTTGTGGACTCAAATGCTTGGAACTTTCTTTATGCTAGCTCTATAGATTTGCATGATGAAAAGTTGGGCGCCTTTGAATTCCAGATAACTCTTGAAATTAAAAGAGAACTGGATCAGCTTGATGGGCGGGAGGACAAAAAGGGATTGTATGATTATTTTCTGGGACAGACAGAAGGAATGGATCCCCCGCTTTCTTATTTTGGATTCGCCGACCCAGATGTGCCTGATGATGAGCAACGTAATACAGGCTTTGGTGTTGGAGGGTTGGCTTCAATCTTTGACGCTCAATTCATGGATGCGAACAGGCATCATGTTAAAAGCAAAAAGAGAAAAATATATTACGTTAACGAAGCTGATCTCCTGATTGCAGCTAGGGCGGGGAATGGTACTTATATACTTACTGAAGATAATCAAAAACCGGGTCCACTACAAAATCTCCCTAATACCATCAGAGTTTCTCAATCAAATACGTTAAGTCTTGATGAATTCAAGTGCCATCTTGAAATTAACACACAGTAGATACCGCACCCACAAAAGGCCGCCCATCGAGGCGGTTTTTTATCGCCTATAGGAAACCGAAATGACACATCCAGATCCGATAGATGAAGCAGCAGAACGCGAGCAGCAAATGATTGAGATTGCTCTGGCTAACCGCAAACGCCCGGAGATGGTGTTTACCGGTGCCTGCTATTACTGCGAAGAGGCGGTGACCACGGGATGCTTCTGCGATGAAGACTGCCGCAGCGATTATGAGCGCATTGAGCGCGCTAAGCAGCATAGGAGAGTGGCATGAGTGTTTACACGCTGGTAGTTGAGTTTCCGGATGGCAAAGAGCCACCAATTGGCCCGCTGACAGACATCCTTGGTGGCTGAGCAATGACCGTTGCGTTCTTCGACCATCGAGATGACCACCTGACTGCTGAGCAGGCTTCCCTGATTGAGAAGGCAGTAGAGGAATACTGCGAGAACCACGACAAGGATGATTTAGATATCTGGCACAAGTTGCAGTTTCTCACCAAAGAATAATCTCCATACACCCCACCCACCCTATTCACTATCGCGCTCTGCGTGAGGAGTTGTTATGCCTGAAAAGTATCGACTCATCTACTGCGATCCGCCCTGGTCGTACAGTAATACCATTAGCAACGGCGCAGCGTCCGACCACTACCAAACGATGCCGATCGCAGAGATTAAGCGGCTGCCGGTTTGGGATATCGCTGCCGACAATGCAGTGCTGGCGATGTGGTACACCGCCACCCATAACGCCGAAGCCGCGCAACTCGCCGAAGCCTGGGGATTTAAGGTTAGGACGATGAAGGGGTTCACCTGGGTGAAACTCAACCAGTTGGCCGAGCAGCATATCAATAAGGCGCTCGCAGATAGTGAGGTGAGTGACTTCTACGATTTTCTGGCGCTGCTGAACACGCAGACGCGTATGAACGGCGGCAACTACACCAGAGCCAACACACAGGACTTACTGATCGCGGTGTGCGGCAGCGGAATTGAAAGGATTAACGCGTCATTGAAGCAGGTCATATACAGCCCGCTTGTAGAGCACAGCGCAAAATCCTGGGAGGCCCGCCACCAGCTGGAGTTACTTTACGGTGATGTGCCACGCATCGAGTTATTCAGCCGCGGCGACGCAACAGGATGGCATCACTGGGGAAATGAAAACCCCCGCAATGATATTGAGTTGCTACCCGGCGTTGCGATCCCTTCCGGCAGGAGATCGGATGAAGCAGCATGAACACCCTCCCCGACATCACCCCCGGCGAGTTCACTCTGTGGCTCGCCTTTTTTATTTGCATCGTGCTGGTCTGGAACTGACCGTATAAGGAGTAGATATGGAATCTCCATACATGACATTTGAAGAAACGGCCGCATTCTTCCGCCGGTCAGTCAAAACTATTCGCAACTGGAACAGCCGCGACCGCCGTACTGGTGAAAAACGCATGTGCGGATTTCCCGACCCGGCTCATCACGGGCTGTTCCTGAAAAGCGATATTGAGAAGTTTGGTAAGCTAGCTTGTCACGATAGAGCGAACTTTCGACTCGCCATTTACTATCTTCATTACCAGCGCCCACCAGGCAGTATAGGCCTTCCTCTGCTCATCCAGATAATCGTTATGGTCGTATACCGCCCAGATGCCCGGTAATGCATGCCCCATCATCACTTCGCATACATGCGGTGGAGCAATGGAAGCCCACCGCGTCCTCGCCGTTCTTCTCAAATCATGAATCGACCAGTGCGGCATAATCTCACCCCTGGTACGCTGGTAATATGCCATCACTGTCTTAGGCAGGCCCAGCGCAGATGCGCTGTTGAGTGCTCTATCCCTGTCCTTTTTCAGCGCGCTCTGGAAGATGAACTCCTTATGCGAGCTCAGCGACATTGCTTCCTCAATCATCGTCTGCGCTGCCGGTATGATCGGCCTTTTTAGTGGTTTTCCCGTGTTGCCGCCTTTGTGGTTTTCAGGTGGAACAGTCCATATACCGTTATCAAAATCGAAGTGCTCCCTTTTGCTCTGAATCATCTCGCCAGACCGGCAGCCAAAAAGTAATATCAGCTGCATCAGAAGCGCATTTTTTCTGCGCATGCCGGTATTCTCGAAGGTCTCATAAAGCACGCGGATCTCATCGTCACTCAGCACTCGCCGAGTAATGTTGACCTTCATGCCGAAATCATGCGGCTTGAGTCCCTCGATGGGCATTGTCTCCACCAGCTTTCGGCGTAACGCTCATGAGTGCGCCTGTTTTGCGTTTGTCAGCAGCCTTCTGGCGATACCGGGCTTATTGCTCTGCACACTTTCTATGAGCTCAATCCAGGCATGTGTGTTAACAGAGTCGTGCGGCAGATGACCAATGCGTGGAAAGATGTGGATTTCAAAAGACCGGATAATGTCGGCGGCGTTCTTTATATTGACGCTTGCATAAACCCTGTCCCACTCCCGCATCACCTTCTCAACTGTCATGGCTCTGGCGTTCTTCTCGTATCTGGCAGCCATGTAAAGTTGAGGGTCTACGCCCTCTTCAAGCGATCGGCGTATCTTAAGAATCTCATCCCTCGCCTCTCTGAGGCCGAGCGACGGATAACTGCCAATGTCTACACGGCGCTGCTTGCCGGCAAACATGTAACGCATCTGGAAAACCACTTTCCCTTTTTTTGACACCCGGACAGAAAGGCCGTCCCTGTCCGTCTTTTCAAAGACCCTTTCATGCTCGCGCCCGTGAATAGAGCGCAGGTAGCTGTCGGTGAGCGCCATGGCGTCCTCATTAGTACAAAAAAAAGTGAGGATCGCAGACTAACCGATTTTCTGTACTACAGCATGTACATAAATCACAGGGATGCATCGGGATGATTAGTGAGTAGGAGTGAACATCAAGGACTGAAATGAGTTGTTGTGTGTTGATGCGAAGGGAAGTTTTGTGATGTGCGGGGATGATGAAGGATAAGGCGTTATTTATTAATTAATTCCACAAGTAAATGAGTTGTTTAATGTCGATGTTAATTATCCATCAGCAGGTTGAAGGCTGTTCGCATTACTGTCTCGTTCGCAGGATCAACCAGAGTATAAGGCTGAATGTTACCCCGCGCAGGCTCGGATGTTTTAACCGCACGGTTCATTTGCGCAGGCGGAGCGATGAAATCAACACTACGCGCCGCCCTGGTTTAAGCATCAGTGAGAGATGCGCACTTAAATCATCGCGCCCTGTTGTTTTGCTGGCTTAGTAAAGATGGCATTCAGCGCCAGACAGATTAAACCAAACCCCACTGGCAGCAGGAAATCGTAGCTAAGCAGCCGGTAAAGCCCGATTCCGGCTATCCCTCCTGCAAGGAAAGAAAGCAGGGTCAGACAGTGCAGTCGCAACCGGCTCAGATAGAGCGGCGCCTCTTTCGGTGACGCTTTACGCCGCAGCACCTCAAACAGCATTGCCAGCTCAATCCCGATATCGGTCGCCGTGCCGGAGATATGGGTAGTGCGAACGCGGGCATTGGAGATCCGCGTCACCACCGCATTCTGCAACCCCATTAAAAAGCTCAGGCTCATGATTAACACCACACCGGGCGACTGCGGCGGAAAGTGATTTTCAATCACCCCCAGTGCAATCAGCGCGCTGCCCTCAATCAGGATGACAAAGGCATAGATGGTGCGGATATTTCTGCGGTGCCCGGCATTAATGATCAGCGTTGAACACATGGAACCCGCAATAAACAGAAGCACGATCGACAGAAAAAACAGGCCAGGCCCCAGATTCGCTTTTGCCAGATGATCGGACAGCAGCGAGACATTCCCGGTCATGTTGGCTGAAAAAAAACCGACGATCTCAAAGGCTGCGGTATTCAGTGCGCCTGCGGCAGCGGCAAGCGTACAGGCCAGTCGGGTATCCGCGCTGTTGCTGCGGGCACTTTCCGTGCTGATTAGCATGACCACCCCATATTTACTGGAAAGCCTTATAATCCGCTGATTAGCCCTGCGCCACAAGGCACTGAATCAAACTCTCCCTTCTCTGTCGGGCATTACTCAGCATCGGGGCTCCGGACTCCGCGCTGCATAAACTCAGCGCGGAGCCCCCTGATTAACGGTTTGCCAGACGGAAGGTGGAGACCGACTGCGTCAGATACTGCACCTGCTCTTCAAGCGAGGCAGATGCTGCGGCAGACTCCTGCACCAGCGCCGAGTTCTGCTGTGTGACGCTGTCCATCTCGGTAACCGCCTGCTCAATCTGACCGATACCGCGACTCTGTTCATCAGAAGCGGTTGAGA
>Ga0308166_1002283_pt1 | contig 18060 bp, 14 predicted proteins | sample PhyCR2_2_FD_202137 | JGI IMG/M metagenome (GOLD analysis project Ga0308166, IMG submission 202137) | Phyllosphere microbial communities from UC Gill Tract Community Farm, Albany, California, United States - DLSLCC.R2 | ecosystem: Host-associated > Plants > Phyllosphere > Unclassified | place... | reverse complement strand
GGATGATGATCCAGGTGACGTGCCGCGGCTATGCCACGGCCCAGTTCATGCAGCCGGAGCCGGCGAAATATTCGCACGCGCCGAATCTCGAAGCGAAGACGTTCATGCAGCCGGAGCAGGCCTATTACGCGCACCATCCGGGCCGCTTCTTCTACGTCAAGGACGAGGACACGGGCGAACTCTTTTCGGCCCCGCACGAACCGGTGCGCATGGCGCCCGACCGTTACGCGTTTTCCGCCGGCCGCGACGACATCGCCTGGACGGTCGAGAAGCTCGGCATCCGCATCGATCTGCGCCTCGCGCTGCCGGTCGACGACGTCGCCGAACTGTGGACGCTCACCGTCACGAACGTCAGCGGACGGCCGCGCCGGATCAGCGTCTACCCGTACTTCACGATCGGCTACATGTCGTGGATGAACCAGTCCGCCGAGTACCGCGAGGACCTGGGCGGCATCGTCGCGTCCAGCGTGACACCGTACCAGAAGCTGCAGGACTACTTCAAGAACAAGGACTTCAAGGACAAGACGGTCTTCCTGTGCGAGACGGCGCCGGATGCATGGGAAACCAACCAGGGGCAATTCGAGGGCGAAGGCGGGCTGCATGCACCGGACGCGCTGCGGGGCGAACGCCTGGCCGGCGGCGACGCGCGCTACGAGACGCCGGTCGCCGCCGTGCAGTACCGCCTCGCGCTCGCGCCCGATGCCGCCGACACCCGGCGCTTCCTGTTCGGCCCCGCGCGCGACGACGCGGAAGTGCAACGCATGCGCGAACGCTACCTGAGTGCCGCCGGCTTTGCGGCCGCCGCGCGCGACTACGCCGCGTACGCCGACCGCGGCGCCGGCTGCGTGAAGGTCGAGACGCCGGATGCCGCATTCGACAACTTCGTCAACGGCTGGCTCGCGCGCCAGGTGTTTTACCACGGCGACGTCAACCGCCTGTCCACCGATCCGCAGACCCGCAACTACCTGCAGGACAACATGGGGATGGCATTCATCGACCCGCCGGTCGCGCGCGCCGCGTTCCTGCACGCGCTGTCGCAGCAGGAATCGAACGGCGCGATGCCGGACGGGATCCTGTTGTTCGAAGGCGCGGAGCTCAAGTACATCAACCAGGTGCCGCACACCGACCACTGCGTGTGGCTGCCCGTGTGCCTGCGCGCCTACCTCGACGAAACGGGCGACGACGCGATCCTCGATGCGCAGGTGGCGGGCCCCGACGGCACCGTGCGCAGCGCGTACGAACGCATCGGCATGGCGATGGACTGGCTGCTGCACAAGCGCGACGCGCGCGGCCTGTCGTTCATCGAACAGGGCGACTGGTGCGACCCGATGAACATGGTCGGCTACAAGGGGCGCGGCGTGTCCGGGTGGCTGACGGTGGCCGCCGCCTACGCGCTGAACCTGTGGTCCGACGTGTGCGCGGCGCGCGGCGACGCCGCCGGCGCGGCGCACTTCCGCGCCGGCGCCCAGGCCATGAACGTGGCCGCGAACACCCACCTGTGGGACGGCGCCTGGTACGCGCGCGGCATCACGGACGACGACGTGATCTTCGGCGTGCGGGGCGACATGGAAGGCCGGATCTGGCTCAATCCGCAAAGCTGGGCATTCCTCGCCGGCACGGCGGACGCCGGCCGGCGCGCCGCGATGCTGGCCGAGATCGACCGCCAGCTCGACACCCCGTACGGCGTGCAGATGTTCGCGCCGCCGTACAGCGCCATGCGCGAGGACGTCGGCCGCGTCACGCAGAAGCATCCCGGCTCGGCGGAAAACGGCGCCGTGTACAACCACGCGGCCGTGTTCTACGTCTACAGCCTGTACACGATCGCCGAGGCCGACCGCGCCTGGGACGCGCTGCGCAAGATGATTCCGGGGCCGGACGCCGACGACTACCTGCGCCGCGGCCAGCTGCCGATCTTTATCCCTAACTACTACCGCGGCGCGTGGAAGGAATACCCGCGCACGGCCGGGCGCTCCAGCCAGCTGTTCAACACAGGGACCGTGTCGTGGGTGTATCGGGCCATCGTCGAAGGCCTGTGCGGCCTGAAGGGCGATGCGCGCGGCCTCGTCGTCGCGCCGCAGCTGCCGTCGCACTGGAACCGCATGCGCGTCACGCGCACGTTCCGCGGCGCGACGTTCGACGTGACCGTGACGCGCGGCGACGTGGCGCGCACGGTCGTCGTGTGCGATGGGGTGACGTTGCCGGAGGCGCGGATCGAGGGGATCGAGGCCGGGCGCAACTATCGCGTCGAGGTCACGGTGGCGTGATCAGCGCGTGGCGGATTCGAATGGCTGTCTCCACACGGATCCGCTTTTCCCGAACGGCAGCGTCGCTTCTGCCTTTCGCTATCCGACACCGATATGGCGCGAATTCACGGCAATAATGCAACCGATTATGAATATGATCGATCGCCAATATGCACGCATTCTCACCATCCATTTAAACACGCCGAGTCAATCGTAAAACCGGACACCGGCGTCGCAAAATGACGTGCAGAGCTATTTACTTAGCGCCAACAATTCGGTTAAGCTACAAAGGTTGCCTCGATTTTAACAATCGTCACGCAGCCTTGCTCGGTTCCGCGCATTGCATCAGCAAAAGAACGGCACAAACATCGCCACTATTTTTCGCTCTCTCATTTCTCGATCGGTTTGATCGACACCTGATTGACCGGGCGGGATCGAATCACACTCAGCATCGGGCATTGCCCGGAACGAATCATCGCCGGACATGAAACCTACAATGAGGAAATTCCTGGTGATCGCCGCCGCGTTGCCACTGGTCGCTTGCGGTGGGGAACCGTCGGAAAGCGACGTGAATCGGGCCGTGAAGGCCTACTTCGACCACACCAACCTCCATATGCGCCAGATTGGAGGCGATGAGTTCATGGTCGAAGCGCCGCAGGTCAAAAAGATCGGATGCAAGGCCGACGGAAAAGATGCGTATCTCTGCGATATCGAATTCAGCGATAAATCGGGGAAACACGCTGCACCCTCCCGTTTCGTAAAGGTCAGCAATGGCTGGAAACTGGACTGCGAAGCATGCGACCGCATGGAGGCCATGCTCGGGCTATTGCGTTAATCGGTCACGGCCAGGTATCGAGCGATCCTCAACAACAATAATCACACACCACGAAAGGGAAATCATGGAAAACATCACCACAACGACCGCTGCGCAGGAAGACAAGACACTCGCCATCCTCGTGCATATCGGCGGCCTGTTCTTCAGCTGGATCGCGCCGCTCGTTTTATATCTCGTCAAAAAAGACTCGAAAGAAGAATTCACGATTTATCACGCGCGCGAGGCCCTGAATTTCCAGTTGACGCTGCTCGTCGTTTATTTCGCCTGCTTCATCCTGTCGTTCATCCTGATCGGCCTGTTCCTGCTCTGGATCGCAATGCTGGCGAATCTCATCCTGTCGATCGTTGCCGCCGTCAAGGCCAGCAACGGCGTCGATTACCGTTATCCGATGACGATCCGCTTCATCAAGGGCTGATCCTTGCGCCTGCGCGGCGACCACCGCGCAGGCAATGACCGCGCCCGGACACGACGTCCGTGCGCAGCTTGTCTTTTCCTTCCCTTCCTCCAAGGGTACCGTCAACCCGTCCGTGGCTGCCGACATGGACTCGTACGGCGGCTATCTCGACGGCATCAACCGTATCGAACCGACTCACCGTAGTCCCGAGCCGGCCTCGCCGGGCCTGCTCGCCGCAGGTGCGCTGGCTGCGGTCGCTACTACGCGTCGTCGCCGTACGCAAGCCTGAAGGCGCGCATCGCGTTCAATCGGAGCACGGCCGGCGCGCGACGCGGCGCCGTGCTCGTCAACGGCCCGAAACCCCGCCATCCGGTTCACCGACGATCGCGATCACAGCCAAAAAAAAGAGCCGGGAGCACATCCGCACCCAGCTCGAAGAGGAGATTGTTGAAGAGTGCGCAGCCCCCCGCGCACCCGCACCGCTGGCCCGCGCAATCGGGTTGATAGCGCTAACAAGCAGTACCAATAGTGTAACGTTTCCAAGAAAATTGTAAAGCTCAACCGGGTGATTTTTTTTCGTAACCCGGCCTTCCGGTCAGGTGCTTTCCCGTGCGCGCAACGTGAAGCCGAGATCGATGCGGCGCTCGCGCGGTTCGCGGCCCGCGATCACGTCCAGCAGCAGCGACGCCGCCTCGAAGCCGACGCGGTAGCGCGGCGTGTCGATGGTCGTCAGCGACGGCACCATCCAGGCGGAGGCCGGCAGGTCGTTGAAGCCGGCGATCGCGACGTCCTGCGGCACGCGGATGCCCTGGCGCTGGCAGTAATAGATCGCGCCGTGCGCCAGGTCGTCGTTGCAGAAGAAGACGGCGTCGCAGTCCGGCACCGTTTCGCGCGCGCGCCGCATCAGGTCCGCGCCGAGCGCGATCGTCGACGGATCCGGCACCATCAGTTCCAGGCGCGGATCGGCCAGGCCGGCCGCCGCCATCGCCTGGCGGTAGCCGTCCGCGCGCCGCAGCGTGCGCTCGTCCAGCTGGGCGCCCACGAAGACGATCTTCCGGTAGCCGCGTTCGATCAGGTGCTGCGTGATCGCATGGCCGGCATCGTGCTGGGAAAAGCCCACCGACAGCTCGCCCGGCTCGTCCGCCAGGTCCATCATCGACACGACCGGCATGCGCGAGCCCGCCAGCATGCGCTCGACCTGCGGACTGTGCGTCAGGCCCGACAGCAGGATGCCGTCCGGGTTCGACTGCAGGTAGGTCCGCAGCAGCTTTTCTTCCTCGGCGTCGGAGTAGCGCGTGTTGCCGATCAGGAGCTGGTACTGGCCGTGCTCGATGGCGTCGTGGATGCCGTCGAGCACCGCCGTGAACACGACGTTCGACAATGATGGCACCAGCGCCACGATCACATGCGATTGCGACGACGCGAGCGCGCGCGCGGCGCGGTTCGGCACATAGCCCAGTTCCGCCACGGCCTGCTCGACCTTCGTCCGCGTCGATTCCGACACGAGCTGCGGCTGACTGAGCGCGCGCGACGCCGTCATCGTCGACACCCCCGCATGCGCCGCCACTTCCTCCAGCGTGGTCCGCCCCGTTCCCCTTGCCTTGCCCGTACCGCTTCTGCTCATTGTGTGTTTTATCGTTGCTGGCCGCGACGCGTGCCGACCATAGATTGCGCCACGGATTGGACTATTTGTCAATGTTTGTCGGCCGCTAGCGTGCTGTCCGACACGTCCTACAGCCCCCTGACCATTGCTCCGATTGTCTGTCTCGGCCGTCGGCCTACCATGGCGTTTCACGCATCGATGAAGGAGGCGATCATGCCGAGCAACCAGGAATACAAGGGCAAGGATATTAACGGCGGCAATTACGACGCACCGAGCGGCGTAGGCACGAGCAGCGCCGGCAAGACGGGTACGACCGGCAGCCAGCAGAACTCCGACCTCGCCAGCGGGCCGGGCGACAATGCGCAGCAAGGCGACGCCGGCAACTTGCAGGGCGAGCGTGGCCAGGGCAACCAGTCGCAATCGGACCTGGCCAGCGGGCCGGGTGACAATTCGCAGCGGGGCAACCGCTGAGCCGTCGTCCCCGCGCAGGCGGGGACACCCAGTTGTCACGGGTTCAACCGGCATGAGCCCTTCATGCCGGACGCAGCGCGCAGTACACAACGCCAGCGCCAGCGCCAGCGCCATCACTGTCGCGTTTCCGCCTCACCCGTAATTTGTTGCCGTGTGGAATGATATAATCGCCCGGCACGCCGCATCCGCGGCCGCGCCCTCCCTCCGATCGTTCCCGCCCACTGGATTTCCATGATGACCGCGCCGGCCCTGCCCGCCTCCGCCGCTGACTACATCGCGCATATCGACCTCGCATTCGAACTGATGATCGTGCTGGACGACACGGGACGCATCGTGCGCGCCAACGCGGCGGCCGGCGAGATCCTCGGCTACGCGCCCGTCGAGCTGGCGGGCCGTCTCGTGCGCGACCTGCTGCATCCGGACGAGCACCCCGCCCTCGCCGCGCTCGGCGCGGACGTGATGGCCGGGCGGCCCTGCCGCGAACGCGAACTGCGCTGGCGCCGCAAGGATGGACGGCTCGTGTACCTGTCGCTGTCGGCGCGCTGGTCGGAGCGGGCCCGGCTCGCGTACGCGAGCGCGCGCGACGTCACGGCGCACCGCGCCGCGCGCGAGGAACTGAAGCGTTCGCGCGAACGCATGAATACGGTGCTGGAGAGCATCGGCGACGCCTTCTTCGCCATCGACCGCGACTGGCGCATCATCTACGCCAACCGCAAGGCCGGCGCGTTCATCGGCATGGACGTGGCGCCGAACCTCGGCCGCCACCTGCTCGAGATCGCGCCCGCGCTCGAGGGCACGGAAAACATCGCGTATTACCGGCGCGCGATGGAGACCGGCGAGCCGTGTTTCTTCGAAGTCTACTGGGCGCCGTCGGACACGTGGCTCGAAGCCCGCATCTACCCGACCGACGACGGGCTGTCCGTCTACTTCCACGACGTCACCGCCAAGCGCGTGGCGGCGGAGGCCGTGAAGAAGAGCGAGCAGCGCTACCGCAACCTGTTCCAGCAGGCTGGCGACAGCATCGTCATCACCGACGGCGAGCTGCGCATCGTCGCCGCCAACGGCCGCGCGTGCGCCCGTTTCGGCTACACGGAAAGCGAATTCGCGGGCATGCACGTGAGCGCCATCGACGGCAACCATACCTATACCCCGGGCACGCTCGGCAGCCTGCGCGCCGGCCACACGCACCTGCTGCGCCTGACCAAGCGGCGCAAGGACGGCAGCACGTTCCCGGCCGAGGTGCACATCTCGCGCTTCGAGGACGGCGGCCACGAGTTCTTCCAGGCGATCATCCGCGACCTGACCGAGCGCGAGGAAGCGGAACGCCAGCTGCGCGCCAGCGAACGGCGCTTCCGCGAAGTGATCGAGATGACCCCGGCCGGCTACGTGCTGGCGAGCGGCGACGGCCGCGTGCTCGACGTCAATCCGGCGCTGTGCACCCTGGCGGGCCACGCGCGCGAGGCCCTGCTCGGGCAGACGCTCGACGATCTGTTCGTCGCGTTCCCGTGGCATTCGCTGGCGCAGGACGCGGACGGCGCCGTGCGCGGCGTGGAGGCGATCCTGCGCCACGCGCAGGGCTGGTACGTGCACGTCGTGTTCAACGGCAGCGTGCGCCGCGACGCCGACGGCAACGTGGCCGCCGTGACCGGCCTGATGAGCGACATCACGGACCGCAAGCGCGCCGAAAGCCGCCTGCACGAACTGGCGACACACGACACGCTGACCGGCCTGCCCAACCGCACGCTGCTGCACGAGCGCGTACAGCGCATGCTGGACGCCTGCGCGCAGGGACGCACGGTCGCCGTGATGTTCCTCGACCTCGACCGCTTCAAGGAAGTCAACGATTCGTTCGGCCACGAGCTGGGCGACATGCTGCTGTGCGAAGTGGCCGCGCGGCTGCGCAAGGTGCTGCGCCCGAACGACGTCATCGCGCGCCTGGGCGGCGACGAATTCGTCGTGGCGGCCGAATGCGCGGGTGCGGGCGACGCCGGCGCCATCGCGGCGAAACTGCTCGACGCGCTCGGCCTGCCGGTGCGCCTGGGCACGCAGGAAGTGACGGCTGGCGCCTCGATCGGCATCAGCCTGTTCCCGCAGGACGCCGGCACGAAGGAGCTGCTGTTCCAGACGGCCGACACGGCGATGTATGGCGCCAAGCGCGCCGGCCGCAACCGCTACCGCTTCTTCGAGCCGGCCATGACGCTGGCCGCGCAGGCGCGCATGGCGCTCGAGATGGCCCTGCGCCCCGCCCTCGCCCGCGCCGAGTTCGAACTGCACTACCAGCCGCGCGTCGACCTGCGCACGATGACGGTCGTCGGCCTGGAGGCGCTGCTGCGCTGGACGAGCGCCGACCTGGGACGCGTGTCGCCCGCCGAATTCATCCCGGTCGCCGAGGAGACGGGCCTGATCGTCCCGCTCGGCCGCTGGGTGCTCGGCGAAGCCTGCCGGCGCACGCGCGCGCTGGTCGACGCAGGCGGGCGGGCGTTGCGGGTGTCCGTCAACGTGTCCGCGCGCCAGCTCGCGCAACCCGATTTCGTGGCCGACGTGCGCGCCGCGCTGGCCGATTCGGGCCTGCCGGCCGACTGCCTGGAACTGGAGCTGACGGAAAGCGCGCTGATCGAGGACATCGACCGCACGGCCGCGATGCTGGACGAGTTGCACGCCCTGGGCGTGAAGCTCGCGGTGGACGACTTCGGCACGGGCTATTCCGCGATCGCCTACCTGCGCCGCCTGCCGGTCGACGTCCTCAAGCTCGACCGCTCGTTCGTGCTGCAGGCCGACGGCCGCATCAGCGCGCTCGACTTCATCAAGGCGTTCGTCGACATGGCGCACGCGCTCAAGCTGTCCGTCGTCGCGGAAGGCGTCGAGACGGCCGAAGTACTCGACTTCCTGCGTGCGGCCGACTGCGACGAGGTGCAGGGTTACCTGATGGCGCGTCCGATGCCGCTGGACGCGCTGCAGGCGTGGCTGGCGGCGGCGCGCGCCGCCTAGCGCGCCAGCGCGGCGGCCTCGGCGCCGGCGTCCTGCCCCGCGCGCTCGGGGGACACGAGCAGCGCCAGCTGTCCCTCGACCGCCTCGAACCGGAGCGGCAGCGCCATCCGGCACACTTCGCCGTCCGTCGCGATCTTCAGGTGGCGCCGCCCGGACAGCAGCGGCGAGCGCACCGTCATGCGGCGGAACGCGAAGGCATGGACGTCGTCCGCGTCCCCGAGCCGCCCCAGTGCGCCGCGCACGAGCAGGCCGAGCATGCGCAAGCGCCCGACGGGGCGCGGTGCGATCGCCACCAGGCGCCCTTCTTCGAGCGCGCCGTCGAGCGGGCGCATGCCTACCTGTTCCATCTGCAGGCGGTTGTTGCCGACGAAGAGCGTCGGCGTGCGCAGCCGGCGGCGCGTGCCGTCCAGCTCCAGCTCGATACGCAGGCTGCGGTGGCCGCGCAGGGCCGTCTTCACGGCCGACAGCAGCGCCACGACGCGCGAGCGGCCGTACTGCTGCTTGTCGTGCTCGCGCTCTTCCAGCAGGCGCGGGTACAGGCCGACGCTCGCGTTGACGAGGAACAGCCGCTCGTTCAGCATGCCGATCTGGGTCGGCCGTACGCGCGCGCGCAGCAGCGCGTGCACGGCGTCCGCCAGGTCTTCGGGAATGCCGTGCGTGCGGCCGAAATAGTTGAAGGTCCCCTGCGGCAGCACGCCGAACACGCAGCCGTGCGTGACGGCGGCGTGCGCGACCGTGTTCAGGGTGCCGTCGCCGCCGGCCGCGACGAGGATCGCGCCGTCGCGCGCGGCGCGGCCCGCCATCCGCCGCGCCGCGTCTTCCAGGCGGGCACCGTCGCGCACGACGTCGATCTCGCAGATGCGCCCGGCCGCGTGCAGCACGTCGCGGATCGTGACGCAGCGCACGTCGGTGTCGGCGCGGCCGGAGCCGGCATTGAGCACGACATAGAACGGCGCGTCGGGACGCGGGTCGAGGCTGGCGGTCGGGGTCGGCGACGGCATGACGGTCGGGCTCCGGGGACGGTGGATCGGTTGCGCAGCATAGCAGCATTCGCGCGCCGGCCCCGGTCCGTTTGGTGCGCCACGGGCCCCACATGGCGATCATAATGTAACGCAGGGCGGCGTTTTGTCGGGAATTCTGCGACCCCGTGCGCATACGGCGAGACGCTATACTCGCACCCACAATCATAACGATCAGTACGGAGCGCATGCGCCTTCGCGCGCAGCGCCCGTGCCCCCCTAGGCACGCACATGAGAATCAGTAAAGAAAAGGCCGCGGACAACCGCGCCGCGTTGATCCGCGCGGCGAGCCGGCTGTTCCGCGAGCGCGGCATCGACGGCGTCGGCGTCGCCGAGATCAGCAAGGAAGCCGGCCTCACCCACGGGGCGCTGTATGCCCATTTCCGCTCGAAGGAAGAACTGGCCCTGGAGGCGCTGTCGTTCGGCCTCGACGAAGCCAGCTCGCGCATGTACTCCAGCACCGTGAACGGCATGCCGGACCTGGCGCGCTTCCTCGATCGCTACCTGTCGGCGGAAGCCCGCGACGACTACGGCAACCGCTGCGCGATGGCGGCGTCCGCGAGCGAGATCGGCCGCCAGGACCAGGCCATCAGCGCGCGTTTCGCGGAAGGGTACATGGTGTTGGTGCGCGCGTTCGAGCGCCAGATCGCCGTCAACGATCCGCACGCCGATGCGCTGGCGCGGGCGATGGTGGCGGTGTCCACGCTAATCGGCACCCTGGCCGTCGCGCGCGGCACGGCAAAGGGCAACCCGGCCGTGTCGGAACAGGTGCTGGCCGCCACGCGCCGCGTGCTCGACGACCTGATGTGCGCACCGGCACCGGCCGCGACACCGGCCGTCCGGCGTCCCGCGGCCTGAACCGCCGCGGGGACGCCCGGCGTGACCGTTACTTGGTGACGCCGATCTGCGTGCGGTGGCCGCCCTTGAACGTGTACAGGGTGAGCACGCCGTCGCGGATGTCGCCGTGCGCGTCGAACGCGATCGTGCCCGTCACGCCGGAATAGCGGACCTTGGCCAGCTCGGGCAGGTATTTCTGCGGGTTGCTGGAGCCGGCCTTGTCCATCGCGGACGCGAATGCCATCACCGCGTCGTACGAGTACGGCGCGATGATCTGCACGTCGATCCCGTAGCGTTTCTTGTAGTCGGCGCGGAACTTGTCCATGCCGGCCTTGCCCTTGTCTTCGACGCCGCCGGCCTCGGCGCACACGACCTGGCCGTCCGTCATCGTGTTACCCGACAGCGGCAGCATCGCGTCCGAGCAGATGCCGTCGCCGCCCATCATGCGCGCGTCGATGCCCAGCTGCTTCATCTGGCGCAGCATCGGGCCGGCAACGGCGTTCATGCCGCCGAAGAACACGAGATCGGGATGCGCGGCGCGGATGCGGGTCAGGATCGCGGCAAAGTCGGTCGCCTTGTCGTTCGTGAACTCGCGCGCGACCGGCGTCACGCCCTGCAGGCCGAGGCTCTTGGTGAATTCGGTGACCAGGCCCTGGCCGTACGCGGTGCGGTCGTCGATGACGGCGACGCGCTTGACGCCCATCGTCTTGACGGCGTAGCGGCCGAGCGCGCGGCCCAGCTGCACGTCGTTGGCGACGTTGCGGAACGCCGTGTTGTAGCCCAGCTGCGTGTACTTCGGGCTGGTCGTCGACGGCGCGATCTGCGGGATTCCGGCATCGTTGTAGATCTTCGCCGCCGGAATCGACGTGCCCGACGTCTCGTGGCCGACCACGCCGTTGACCTTCGCATCGACCAGCTTCTGCGCCGCGGCCGTCGCTTCCTTCGGATCGCCGCCGTCGTCTTCCGGCACCAGCACCCATTTCACTTTCTTGCCGCCGATCGTGGCGCCGCGCGCGTTCAGCGCTTCGATCGCCATGCGCGCGCCGTTTTCGCTGTCCTTGCCGAAGTGGGCCACCGGCCCCGTGATCGCGGCCACGTGCCCGATCCGGACGGTTTCCTGGGCGGACGCAACGCCCGCCGCCGACAATGCCAATCCCAACACTACGCACTTCTTCATAACATCCTCATCTAAAACAGTGTTTCTTTATACCAAACCGTTAGGGTACCGTGGATGCGCCGATTTCACAAGGTTTGCTGCGCAACATCGCGTTTGAGGTAGGATGGGGTTTTGGCTCTCCCGTCCACGATGACCGCCACCCCGTCACCGCTTCCCGCGCTGGGTGCCGCCACGCTGCTGCGCGCCCTGTTCAAGCGCCCGCGCCGGCTGAGCGGCGTACCCGCCCCGCGCACTGTCTACACCCTGCCATGCATCGATCCGAACCAGCTGCGGCGCTATCGCCAGGCGCTGGGTTTCCGCGACGAAGGCATCCCCCTCACCTATTACTACCTGCTGGCGCAGCGCGCGCACGTGGCGACGATGCTCGACCGCGCGTTCCCGTTCCGCCTGCCCGGCACGGTGCATACGGGAAATGCGCTGCAGGCGCTGGCCGAGCCGCGCCGCGACCAGCCGCTCGTGCTGGCGACGCACGTCACGATCCGCCCGCCGGCCCACGACGGCGCGGTGGTCGCCGAACTGGACACGGTCGCGCGCCAGGACGGCGTGGACGTCTTCACCTGCAAGAGCACCTACCTCGTCAAGCGCGGCCAGTCGGCCCGGCGCCGTCCGCGCCAGGAGTCGAAGCCGCTGCCGGTCCTGGGCGGCTGGCGCCTCGCGCGCGGTGCCGGCCGGGCCTATGCGCGCCTGTCGGGCGACTGGAATCCGATCCACCTGTGGACGTGGTCGGCGCGGCTGATGGGCATGAAGCGGCCGATCATCCACGGCATGCACACGCTGGCACGTGCATGCGCGGAACTGGAACAGGCATGCGGCGCGCGCATCCTCGCGCTGGAAGGCCGCTTCCGGTCGCCGGCGCCGCTCGGAAGCGACCTCGTGCTGGGGGCCGACCTGGCCGCCGGCAGTTTTGCGGTCGGCGGCGCCGGACGCGTGGTGGCGGAAGGACGGTTCCGCACGGGCTGATCGCGCCGTTCCGGGGCTGATTTGATGCCCATCAAGGATTTTGCGGTTCGTGTTTGCCATCCTGATCGTGTCCCAGCCGGACTTTCAGGAGGATCATCATGTACGACCGCATTCTCGTGCCCACCGACGGCTCGGCCGTCTCCGCCGCCGCCGAACAGGCCGCCATCGCCTTCGCGCGCGCCCACGGCAGCGAGCTCGTCGCCCTCGCCGTCGGCCAGCCGCAACCGCCCATCGTCACGGCCGAGGCCGCCATGGCCATCGATCCGGGGCTCGACAACGACACGCTGCTCGCCACGGCCAGGGAGGCCGCGCACCGCGTCGCGCAGGCGGCCGAACAGGCAGGCGTCCGCTGCACACCCGTCGCCGTGCTGGACTACGCGCCGGCGGACGCGATCCTGGCGATCGCCGGCGACCGGGGCTGCGACCTGATCTTCATGGGATCGCACGGCCGGCGCGGCCTGTCCCGCCTGCTTGCCGGCAGCGTGACGCAAAAGGTGCTGGCGAACGCCCGCGTGCCGGTGCTGGTGATGCGGCCGACGTCGCCGGACAAGGCATGACGGCAGGCCTGTTGGACGACGCTCAATCCACGCCGAGCCAGCGCCGGTACGCCGCGTAATGGTGCACGGCGAAACCGCCGAACGCCGGCATGCGGCCGACGGCGCGCGCCGTCGCGCCCAGTTCCCGCTCCAAATCGGCCTCGCGCAGGTGGTTGAACGACACCTTGCGGATCTCGTTCGGCGCCGTCTCGACGCCGATCACGACCGGCTTGCCGATGCGGCTGCCGTAATCGAGCTCGTCCTGCGCGTGGCCGATCAGGCCGTCGCCCCCGGCCGCGTGGTCGCGGTAATCCATCAGCGCCACGTAATCGTACAGGTCCTGCACGTGCTCGTTCATGGCGCGGCGCTTGCCTTTCCACTCGATCGGGATGCCGTCGTACCAGAACGGAATGGCCGGCCCCATCGGCAGGCCGGGCGCGACCGCGTTCTTCTGGCGCATCAGCGCATCCGACATGTCGAGGAAGTCGCCCAGCAGTTCCATCTTGCGCGTGCTCCACGCGTCGAGGATGTGCGGTTCGATGTCGAGGCTGATGCCGTCGAAGCGCTCGTCGGGCGCCGCCGCGGCCTGGTAGTCCAGCACACGCTGCAGCATCGCCTGCGCCTCGCGCCGGTGCGCGGGCAGCAGGTAGCGTTCCGTGTGCAGGTAGCCGGAGCCGAGCAGCGCGTAGACCCGCAGCCCGGCCGCGTGCATGCGCCGCAGCAGCGCGCGATAGCGCCCCGGCTGGTCCGCGATCAGGCTGCGCCGCTCGTACGCGTCCGCATACAGGTACGCGGTACCGATCGACTTGTCCTGCAAAAAGGCGAGCGCCGTGCGCGCGGCCGCATCGCGTTCCAGCATCGCGTACGACTCGCCTTCCCAGATCCAGATCGCGCGCGGCCCCGGCCGCGCCTCGGGTTCCGGCCCGGCCGCATGGGCGAGCACGCCCGCCGCCAGCAGCAACGCGCCCAACGCCCCGCGCCGGAGCAGGCGTCGCGGGCTCACAGCGGCATCTCCACGTGGTACTGGCCGATGCCGATCGAACGCCCCGTTTGCGGATGCGACGGGATCACGGACACGAAGTAACGGCCGTGCGGTGCCCGTCCGAGGACCGCCTTCAGCGTGACCTTGAGCGTTGCGCCGGGCGCCAGCGTGCGGATCTCGCCGGGCGTCTCGCCCAGCTCCAGGCCGCCGGCGTCGCTGACGACGAGCAGCGGCACGAACGCGGCCGAGGGCGTCTTGCCGTTGTTGACGAACGTCGCTTCGACAACCGGCTCGCCGCCGCCCTGCCCGCGGCGCACGCCGCTGACACTGACCTGGCCCGCTTCCGAGGCCAGGTCGACACTGTTCAGCTTGCGGCCACCCTCGCGCCACGGTGCCAGCGCCCGCGCGGTCGGTGCAAGCGCGGCGGCGCCGGCGACGCGCCGGTTGGCGGCCAGGAACGCGTCGAACTGGGCCCGCGCCCGCGCCAGCGCACCCTCGTCGTCGGCGCGGTCGAGGCGCATCCCGTCGGCCAGCGCGAACAGCCGGCCCTGCGCCAGGTACACCGTGCCGGAGACGAAGTCGGACAGCTCCGTCTTGGTCTGCTTGAGGGGAAGCGCGTGCACGTTGCGGAACGTCTTCTCGGTGTCGAGGCCGGTGCCGAGCCATGTCACCTCGTCCGGCACGCGCAGGCCGTATGCGTGCCCGAGAAACGCGAGCAGCGACGGCGCGATGTCGAACTGCGACGAGACCGACTTGATCGACGCCGGATGCTTCAGCAGCGGCGAGAACACGATCAGCGGCACGTGGTAGCGCTCGATGCGCGTGTCCATCGGCAGTTCCGGCAGGCGGTGGTCGCCCGTGACGATGAAAATCGTGTTGGCGTAGCCGGGCAGCTGCGCGGCCTGCTCGAAGTACAGGCGCAGCGCGTCGTCGGCGAACAGGATGCTGGCGAAGACGTCGCGCTGCGCCGTGTACGCGGGGTTGGCGCTCTCCGCGATCCCGAGCGCGGCCAGGCGCTGGCCGACCTTCGCCAGGTACGCCTGCCGGTCCGGGAACGTGAACGGATCGTGCATGCTCGTCGTCTGCAGGATGCGCACGGCCGGCACGCGCGGGTCGGCCCGCTCCCGCGCGATGGCCATTTCCATCAGCGCGCGGTCGTCGTAGCCCCAGTAATTGCTGCGTTGGTAAGGCGGCTTGTAGTCCGCCTCGCTGACGAGCGTGTCGACGCCTTCGCCGCGCAGGAACAGGCCCTGGTTGTCGAAATCCAGGTTGGAGCCGCTGGCGTAGTTCAGGTGGTAGCCCTGCGCCTTCAGGATCGACAGCAGCGACTGGTGGCGCGGCATGCGCTCGCCCAGCGCCGACAGGCCGCTCTCGCCGAACGGCAGCGAGCCGAACACGGTCGGCAGCACGCCGAACGTGCGGCCTTGGCCGGCCAGGAAATTCTCGAAGTACAGACTGCGCCCCGCAAGTTCGTCGAGGAACGGCGTGAAGCTGCCGAAGCGCGCGCCGGGACCGGAAAAGCTGCGCCCGAGTCCTTCCACGATGATGAAGACGAGGTTCGGCGGCGTGCCGGGATGCGTGTCGAACAGCGGACCGAGGGTGTCGGGCGTGCGTTCCGGGTGCGCGAACGGGAACTTCGCATCCTTGCCGGTCCATGGCAGGCCTTGTGCCGCCGCGTGCGTGGGGCCGCGCTCGCCCGCAACGTGGGCGATGCTGCGGTCGACAAAATAGGCCGTCTTGTTGCGCAGGTAGTCCACGCTCGCTTCCGTCCCTGCGGTCGGCGGCGCGAAGTGGTCGGGCAGGATCCAGTACGCGCCGATGCTCAGCAGCGCGGCGACCAGCGCGGTACGCCCGCGCGGCCGCGGCCACCACGGCCGCAGCGACAGCCCGAGCACGAGCATCGACACGGCCAGTGCGACGCCGAGCGCGGCGACCAGGCCGATCCCGAGCTGGCTGCGCCCGCCCAGCGTCGTGGCGATCTCGGCGCGCGAATAGCCGAACAGGTCGGCACCGAGCAGCACACCGGCCGACCAGTGGTATTGCATCAGTCCCGCCTGCAGCGCCAGCAGCGCGGCCCAGGTCACGGCGAGCGCGGCGACGCACCAGCGCCGCAGCGGCAGCACGGCGAGCGGGACGGCGCCCAGCACCAGCATGAAACCGTGGCGGGCCAGCGCCAGCAGGTCGTTGGCCAGCGCGGGACCGAACAGCCCGGCCACGTTGATGCCGGCGGCGCCGGCGTGCACGGTCTCGGCGATGCGCAGCACGAACCAGCCGGCGACCAGCGCCGGCAGGCACGCGAGCGCCGTCGCCGGCGCGCTGCCGAGGCGCCGCAGCACGCGCCCGAACGCGGTGGCGGGCGGGTCGTCGCGGCGGCGGCGCGGGGTGGCGGCGGTCATCGGATTACCACCGGCGGTACAGCGACACGTTCAGCTCGCGCTGGTTGGACGCGCCGCGCGCGCGCGACACGCTGGCGCCCACGCGCGTGCCCCAGGTCGGCGTCCAGTAGCGCACCCACGTCACGCTGCCGCCGCCGGAGCGGCTCTGGCCGCCCACGAGCGACAGCGGGTCGTCGCTGCGGCCGCTGTTCAGCGTCGCTTCCGCGTACGTGTCGGCGTCGCCGGCGTAGTACCAGCGCGCCAGCAGGCGATCGCCGGTGCCGTGGGAACTGGCCGAGACGATGTTCTGGTGGCGCAGCTGCAGATACCAGTCGCCCGTGTACTTGGCGATCGACACGCCGTAGATGTTGACGCGCGACGCGAAGCCGAGCACGTCGTCGCTGACCGACGCTTCCCAGCCGCTCCCGAGCGACTGGTACAGTTCGGCGCGCCCGGCATTGGCCGGGAACAGGCGCGCCGCGGCGCCGCGCTGGTAGCGCAGGTTGGCATAGGCGCCGGACCACAGGTTGGCGTAGCCGTCCAGCGCCCAGGCGTAGTCGTGCTCGCCGAAGCGGTGCGCGCGCAGCGTCTCGAACGCCAGCGAGCCGCCTTTCGTGTAGTGACGCACGCTGACGGTCTGGTCGTTCCAGCGCGGACCGTCGCCGACGTCGGTCCAGCTCGACGACAGGCTCGCGGCCCAAGTGTAGCCGGCCGCGATCGTCGCGTCGGGGTTGCCCGCGCGCGGCTGCAGCGCCGTCGCCAGCGCCTCGACGGCGTCGCCGCCGGCGCCGAGCGCGCGGGCGCGCTCCAGATCGGCGCGCGCCTCGGCACTGCGGCCCTGCGCCCGCAGCGCGCGGCCGCGCGCCACGTAAGCCGCCGGGTCGTCCGGCCGCAGCGCGATCAGGTGCGTATAGGCATCGGCGGCCTTGTCCGGCTGGTCGCTCCAGGCATACATGTTGCCGAGCGCCGACCAGACGTCGGCGTATGCCGGCGCCGCGGCGGCGGCGGCGCGCAGGTCGCGCTCGGCCTCGGTCCAGCGTTCCAGGCGCGCTTGGACGATGCCGCGGCCCAGCAGGACGTCGACGTTGCCCGGTGAGCGCGCCAGCAGCGAGTCATATGCGGACAGGGCGGCCTCGGGCTGGCCGGCGTTGGCCAGCGCGCGCGCGCGGGCGTAGGCGTCGTCGAAGCTCGGCTGGGCGGCAGGGGCCGGTGCGGTCACGGCGGGCGGGGATGGTGGGAGCTGGGCGGCGGGCATCTCGTCTGTGAAAAGTGGCGGGCATGGGCGGCATTGTTAAATGCTGCCCTGCCGCAACTTTGCCGCGTCGCGCCGGGTGCGTCAAGGAGAGCACGCCTCGGACGGGTCCGCTGTCGCACATCCGCACGACGGATCAGGCCGCGTCGCGCCCGAGCCGGCCCAGGCGCTCGCGCCACGCCACGATGCGTTCCGGCGTGAGCGCATGGGCGCGTCCGACCAGGGTCGTGCGCACGGGCCGGATGCCGGCCCGGCCCAGCACCTGCCGGCGCATCATCTTGAGGCCGTAGCCGCCGTAGCCCCAGCGGTACACGGGCGCCGGCATGCCGAGGCTGACGACGAGGCGCGCGCTGCGCCCGCCCAGCCGCCCGCCGCCGAACGGCCGGTA
>Ga0308166_1002281_pt1 | contig 18063 bp, 16 predicted proteins | sample PhyCR2_2_FD_202137 | JGI IMG/M metagenome (GOLD analysis project Ga0308166, IMG submission 202137) | Phyllosphere microbial communities from UC Gill Tract Community Farm, Albany, California, United States - DLSLCC.R2 | ecosystem: Host-associated > Plants > Phyllosphere > Unclassified | place... | reverse complement strand
ACGGCGCGCCTGTGTGTTTCTAGAAATCAATCGCCCTTTGCGGCCGCTTCAGGATCTTCACCGTTGGTCATGGCCAACAGGCGGCGGAAAATTGCTGGACCGTCATCGCCGATGCCATCGTGGTGGTACTCATCAGTGACCCACGTCTGTAGACCCGCAACCTGCGAGGCCGTACGCAAGGAGAGCTCGCGGTCGACGTAGACGTCGTCGTGGTACACGGCAGCGGCCACCGGGACGGTGTTCTCGGCTAGTACATCCAGGTCGTAGAGTGGCGCAAAATGCTCGTGTTCGGCCAAGATCCGCGCAACATCTTCCAGCGGGCGCAGTGCTGGATCTTGGGCAAAGTGCCAACGGAAGATCATCTCGCCGGTCAACAATGGAGTTTTCGCGTGCTCGGTGAACTCCTCAAATTCACTGAGCACGTCTTCGGCGGCAAAGTTCGTCGCCTCGCCTTGGGCATAGATACTCTCGTGCATCAACGCATAGAGCGGGTTCGACGCAAACGATGACTGCGCATATAAAGCGTCAAGGAACGTATCGGAAAGTCGTAGGCCACCAGGAGTCGGGCTAAAGGCTTCTTCGAAGATATGGTGAAGCAGGTGCACGCGGGTATTTCCACCCAGGTACATGCCCAACATCTGCACCAGTGGCACAGTAACTTGCTGTCCGTTGGGCAAAAACTCGTCATGGTTTTCACGCACGTGCTGGTAAATCTGGTGCAACTTGTCGAAGTCTTCTGGATACCAAGAGAAAAATTCACGATTACGTTCGGCCATGCGTGCATAGGTTGCCCGGTACACGGTCCGTGCATCCTGATCCAACGACGCTAGCCCGCCGGTAACAAGGCAACGCGATAGTGACGCGGGGAAGAGCGAAAGATAAGTCAGCGTGCAGAACCCGCCGTAGCTCTGGCCAAAGGTGCTCCACTTTTCCACGCCCAGATGCTCACGAAGCGCTTCAGCATCTTTGACAATGGAGTCGGCGCGGAAATACTCCAAGTACCGTGCTTGTGCTGCTGAGTCTCCGCGCAGTGCCAGGGTCTTGCGGTTGGCCGGCGTGGAAAGCCCGGTGCCACGCTGATCGAGCAAGAGCACTCGGAAGTGCTTGGTGGCTTCGGCGAGCCAACCCGAAAGGGAAGCTGGCCGTGGCGACTTGCCACCCGGGCCGCCCTGTAAGAACAGCAACCACGGCTTAGTTGAGTCGGTGCTGACTTCTCTGGCAAAAACCGAGATCTTTTCACCTTCTCGGCGCGAGTAGTCCAGCGGAACATCGATGCGATGATCGGTGACGTCCATGCCGCGGTAATGTGCCATTTTTATGCTCCTTGCGATCCGAGTTCTTCAAGTGCGGCGCCATCTAGCCGTCGAGTTGTCCAACCGTTCTGTGAACCTGCGCCAATCGAGTCGTAAAACTTGATCGCAGGTTCATTCCAATCTAGGACGTCCCACTCTAAACGCTTGTATCCTCGCTGAACACAAATTTCTGCGAGCTGACGTAAGAGCGCGGTGCCGGTGCCAAGCCCGCGCTGGCTGGAGCGAACGTAGAGATCTTCCAAGTGGATCCCATGCCGGCCCTCCCAGGTGGAGTAGGTCAAGTACCAGATGGCAATGCCAACGACCGAACCCTGATCATCCTGAGCCACATGGGCGAAAGCCTGTGGGTTAGGGCCGAACAAGTGCTCTTCCAGATCCTTCACGGTGTTGCGCACCGCATCCGGTTCCTTCTCATACACAGCAAGTTCGTTGATTAGTTCCAGAATCATCGGGCAGTCGTTGATGACCGCTTCGCGCACAATACTCATGTGTTCTAGCTTACCGCTGTCATGCAGCTAAAACGTCGGTGACCAGTCCTAAGGTTGAATTCATGATGGGTGGACACCACGCGGTGAGCGGCGCAGCCGCATGGTTGGCAATTACAACTCCAGTGACCGTTGGGACTGTAAACCTCGGGCTGGGAACATTCCAGATGGACCGTTGGGAGACACTCGCCGGAGCAATTGTGTGTGCCGGAGCCGCCTTGCTACCTGATGCTGATCATCACGGCGCCACGATCGCACGTTCACTTCCGCCGTTTTCATCCATTTTTGCTCGGGTTATCGGCGAAGCCTCCGGCGGCCACCGAAACGGTACCCACTCGATTATTGGAATGGCGTTTTTCATCTTCTTGGCATGGCTGGCCAACGGTTGGGACGTGGCCACCGCGGCCCTCGGCACGATCTATCCTGGAGCAGCATTATTCGCGATTCTGCTTATATCCTTCGCAGTGAAGTCGGTTAAATTCATGCCGCCCATGCTCTGCTGGATCATAGCCCTGGCCACGGGCGCCTTTGTTGGGGTGAATGCGCCCGAAGCGAATCAGTGGTTCCTATTGGCCGTGGCAGTGGGCGTCATTGTCCATGTTGTGGGGGATATGCTCACGGTCGGCGGATGCAATTTGATCTGGCCGATCAAGATCGGGTCCCCACGATGGTTCCGCAAAATTCCTGTAATTGGCGGCTGCTGGAAGTCCAACGGTCGACTGGCAGTCCCCGTTCTGGCGGAGACCGGATCGACCGCGGAATGGTTACTGGCCACGCTTCTGACGACCTATGTTGGAATTGCGCTCATCGTTGCCTAGCTAGCTTCACCCAGCGGTGCAAGGTTCTCGCCGCAGTAAACAAGCGCGGTTCCTAGGATCAACGAGCCAATCTGCACCGTGGTAGACACCAACGCGTCAGGGCTGAAAAGTGCCGACCAGCCACTGAGTAGACCAACTACGGTTAGCAGCACGAGGCATGCTCCCGTGACACGGAGTCTGAATCCATTCATGGCCATACCCTACGACAACGTCACTAACTTGGCTACTCACTGCCTACGAGCCGACCCAGTGCTACCAATTCGTGCGGGACTGTCATTGAAGGTAGCTTCCCTGTCCCAAACCAGCGCAGCTCTGCGGCCCTTTGCGGTTCCTGGATCACTGGTGTTCCCGACCAATTCCGGGCGACGAAAAAGTGATCTTCGTAAGTCTTGGCCGAGCCGTCATGGTTCTGGTGACGCGCCGAAACGGTCAGCAGACGCAGATCCGTAGGCTCAATGAGCACTCCGAGTTCTTCACTAGCCTCTCGAACAGCTGCAGCTGCCGCAGATTCACCTGGTTCTACATGCCCAGCGGCGGCTGCGCTCCAATATCCGTCCATGAAACCAGTGCCTTGCCGCAGTTGCAGCAAGACCTGGTCATCACGAACCATCAACGCGTAAGCGATCGCTTTCACCCGAGATTAGTCCAGCCGGCCAACGGAGGTTACGGTCACGACCGGCGCTCCGACCTCATCGGAATCATCCAAGGAGATCGTGGCGCTAATACCCCAGTCATGATGTTCGGCTGGGTCCGCAAAGATCTGACGAACTTCCCAGACACGATTGGGCAACTCGTTGACGATGAACAAGGCGCTGCTGCGACCGGTGGGACCGTCGTCGATGTCCTCGTGCTCGTCAAAGTATCCGTCCAAGGCATCGGCCCAAGCGTCGGAATCAAACCCGTTGTGGCCATCAAGCTCACCGAGGGCTTGGTCTTGCTCGTCGGCGAAGAGCTTAACCCTGCGGAACATTTCGTTGCGGACCATCACGCGGAAGGCACGCTTATTGCTGGTCAGCTTTTCCGGAGCTGGAGGTGGGGCAGTTTCGGTTTCCTCGCTCAGCTCGCCACGCGACAACTCTTCCCATTCGTCAAGCAACGAGGAGTCAATCTGGCGGATCATCTCTCCGAGCCACTCGATCAGATCTTCAAGGTCTTCGCGCAGTGAATCTTGGGGAACTGTTTGGCGCAGGGCCTTATACGCATCGGTGAGGTAGCGCAACAACACACCCTCGGAGCGCGCCAGCTGGTAGTACTGGACAAAATCGGAGAAGCCCATGGCACGTTCGTACATGTCACGAACGATCGACTTGGGCTGCACCTCAAAGTCGGCCAGCCACGGAGCACCCGAACGATATTGTTCAAACGCGGCCTCAAGCTTTTCCGCCAAAGGCATCGGATAAGTAATCTCATCCAGCGCGTTCATGCGGTCGTTGTAGTCCATGCCTTCGGCCTTCATCGCGGCAATGGCTTCGCCCCGAGCCTTTTTCTCCTGCCCGGAAAGTATCTGGCGCGGCTTTTCGAGTGTCGCTTCGATCACCGAGACGACGTCGAGGGCGTAACTGGCAGAATCTGGATCCAACAGATCCAAGGCAGCGAGTGCAAAAGGCGAGAGCGGTTGGTTCAGCGCAAAGTTCTGCTGCAGGTGCACGGTCAACTCGTAGTAGTTACCGTACTGATCTGGTTCGTCTCGGCGGACAACAACTTCGGTGGCGATCAGCTCACGTAAGATGCCCAGTGCACGCAGTTTCAACTTTCGCTGGGCGGCAGGTGTCTCATGGTTTTCGCTGAGCAAACGGACCGCGGCCTCGAAGGCGTTGTCTTCACGTTCCAAAAGGTTCAGCAGCATCGAGTGCGAAACCTGGAACGAGGACTTCAGCGTTTCTGGGGCAGCAGCAACAATCTTGTCGTAGGTCTTTTCGCCCCAGGTGACAAAGTTCTGTGGTGGCTTCTTCTTAGGGATCTGTTTGAGCTTCGAGGAACCTTCGCCGTGCTTCTTCAGCGCCTTTTCCATGGCCTTGTGATTTTCGATGGCATGCTCAGGGGCCTGAACTAGTACGGTACCAGCGGTATCAAAACCAGCACGTCCGGCTCGACCAGCAATCTGATGGAACTCGCGGGCATTAACGATGCGTGTACGGGTGCCGTCGAATTTGGACAGCGCGGTGATGACCACCGTGCGGATAGGCACGTTGATGCCCACGCCCAAGGTGTCGGTACCGCAAATGACCTTGAGTAGACCTGCCTGCGCGAGCTGTTCCACCAGGCGACGGTACTTAGGGAGCATGCCGGCGTGGTGGATGCCGATGCCGTGGCGGACCAAACGGTTCAGCGTCTTGCCAAAACCAGCGGCGAAGCGGAAGCCACCGATCATCTCGGAGATCTTTTCCTTCTCCTCACGCGTGGCTACATTAACGCTCATCAACCCGGTGGCGCGATCAATGGCGTCGAGTTGGGAGAAGTGCACGATGTAGATCGGGACTTGCTTGGTCTTGATCAGTTCCTCGACGGCTTCCTGCACAGGCTCCATCGAGTAGTAGAAGTGCAAGGGGATCGGGCGTTCGGTGTGTGCGACCGTGACGGTCGGCGTTCCGGTGCGCTCCTCGAGTTCTTTCTCAAAGCGGGTCACATCGCCCAAGGTGGCGCTCATGAGCAGGAACTGAGCCTGTGGAAGTTCGATCAGGGGAACTTGCCAGGCCCAGCCGCGCTGTGGGTCAGCGTAGAAGTGGAATTCGTCCATGATCACGCATCCGACATCTGCGCGGGAACCTTCGCGCAAGGCAATGTTGGCTAAGATCTCGGCCGTGCAGCAAATGATCGGAGCGTCGGCGTTGACGGAGGAATCTCCGGTGACCATACCGACGTTTTCTGCACCAAAGATTTTGCAGAGGTCAAAAAACTTCTCGGAGACTAGTGCCTTGATCGGCGCAGTGTAGAAGCTGATCTGATCGCGGGACATGGCATAAAAATGCGCTGCGATGGCGACCAAAGATTTGCCGGAGCCGGTCGGGGTGGCAAGGATGACGTTGTTGCCGCCGGCCAGCGCCATCGACGCTTCATCCTGGGCAGGGTAGAGGTTGATACCACGGGTGGTGACCCATTGGCCGAAAGCCTCGTAGATTTCGTCGTCGGAAACGTTTTTGCTGTCTGCTGGCAAATAATCGGTGAGCAACATGATGTTACTAGCCTATCGGTTCAACGCCATGTCTCGGTGCCTAGTAGCCCGTAGAACAAAGGATTAGGCTGAGGGCATGAAATGGGATCCAGCTAAGTACACAGAATTCTCCGATTACCGCGGACGTCCATATAAAGACTTGCTCGGGCAGCTAACCGAAATTGAGCCGAAAAATATTGTCGATTTGGGCTGCGGACCGGGGAATATGACTCGGCTGTTGGCGCAACGATGGCCCGATGCTCAGGTGACCGGTCTGGACTCTTCTGCGGAAATGATCGCGAAGGCTAAGTCTTCGGAACATGAACCGAACCTAGATTTTGCCTTAGCTGATGCCACCACATGGCGACCCGCCGAAAACCTAGATCTGTTGTTCTCCAATGCGATGTTGCAATGGCTTCCGAATCACCGCGAGCTACTGTCCTCATGGTTGGGCACTATGAAACCCGGAGCCTATGTAGCGATCCAGATGCCAGGGAACTTCCGTTCACCTTCTCATGCGCTGATGCGCGAAGTGGCCGAAAGTCCAAAGTGGATTCAGAAGCTCGGGGGAGTACTACGCGACGGCCACGTTGTGGGAGAACCAGAGGAGTATCAGCGGCTATTGCTGCAGCAAGGATTCCAAGCAAATGTCTGGGAGACAACATTCCAGCAATTGTTGCCCGGCGATGACCCCATTGTGGATTGGGTTCGCGGTACGGCACTATTGCCGGTGAAAGCGGTATTGGACGCAGAGGACTATCTAGAATTTGAGGATGACTATCGAGCGGTAGTCAGCATTCACTACCCATCGGTGCAGACCCCGGACGGTACGAAGCTAACAAACTTCCCATTCCGTCGAATATTCGTGATCGGTCACAAACTGACCCAGTAGCGGGCAGGCACTAGTTTCTGCAGCAATTCAGGCAGAACTTTCACTGCGATGATCACGCTCAAGGTGCCTAACGCCAGCCCCGAAACTACATCGTGGAAGTAGTGTGCCCCGACGCCGACCCTAGACAGACCGATAACTATAGCTAGTGGGATCGCATACTTGGCCAGCTTCGGGACCACCAGAGTGCACGCCGTGGCGATAGCGGCCGCGACTACAGAATGATTGGACGGCCAAGACCAGTCTCCCGAGGCCGGGCAAGCCATCGCGGTGAGCACATCAAGAGAATTGCACGGTCGTTCCTCGCGGAAAATTGCTTTGATGAGTTCACTGAGCACATAGCCAATTCCAGCGCCAATGCCACCGGAGGCTAGAGACAAAAAGGGTGGACGATCCCGAAACCAGCAAGTGATGGTGAGCGCAACGGCGCCTAGCACTAACAGCTTGAGCAGGGCGTCGGAGCAAAAAATCACGATAGCCGACAGCAAAGATGAGGAAACGACGACGCCACTGATGCCCGAGTACAGGACATCACGCAGCGGGAAAGATAGCGCGGCGATGAGGACCAGTGCGACAACTACCATTGCTGGTCGAGTCGGTCGGATCTTATATTTCGCGGTGGGGGAAAGACTCACGAGTGGCGATTATACGGATCCGGGCTGTGCGCCAAATTCAGTGAGCTATCACCGAACTGCCAGTGCGAGATGCCCACAAGTAAACCTTGGGGCATCCGGCGACACTGTTTACCAGCCGCGTTCGCGCCACTGATCAAGATGCGGGCGTTGTTCACCTAGGGTCGTTGTGTCTCCATGCCCGGGCAATACTTTGGTTTCGTCTGGGAAGCGATCGAAGATTCGTTCGGAGACGTCGGTAATCAGTGAGAGGAAGCGCTGTGGGTCTTTCCACGTGTTGCCAACGCCGCCGGGGAAGAGGCTGTCACCGCTGAGTACGACCGGCTGTCCGGAGGAATCAACTAGCGCATAGCCAATGGAACCTGGCGTGTGTCCGCGCAGGTGGATGGCTTCAATAGTTACGTTGCCGAGCTTTAACTGATCACCATGGTTCAACCCGTTGGTGATTTGAACACCAGATTCTTCAGCGATGCCGGTCATGTCCTCGGCGCCGGCATAGGTGGTAACAGGGTATTTTTCGACGATGTCGGACAGCGCACGAATGTGGTCCCAATGCTGGTGTGTGGTGGCAATACCAACAATTTGTGGTTCTTGCGCATCACCTTGCGAGGCCCGAATGAGTTCTGCAATTGCAGGGACGTCGTCGGCAGCATCAACAAGCAGCTGCTCGCCGGTCCCTCGGTGAGTTATGAGGTAAACATTGTTTTCCATGTCGGAAACGGAGGTCCAGCGGATGGTCACGTCATCTAGCAATAGTTCGTTCATACCACTCACAATACGACGGAATATATGGTCAACGCGACCATTAAAGATAGGCTCGGGACAACAGTAGATACAGTTCCAACGAATGGAGTACAGCATGAGCGAACTAGCATTCATCAAGATTGACCCCAACTCCAGCGTGGCGCCGTACCAGCAGGTCCGGGAACAAATACTCTCCGCCATTGCTAAGGGAAAGCTTGCACCAGGCACAAAGCTGCCTTCAGTTCGGGCGTTGTCTGGGACGCTGAATTTGGCGGTTAATACAGTAGCCAAGGTATACAAGGAGCTAGAACTGCAGGGGGCCGTCGTCACCCGTGGTCGTCACGGCACCGTGGTACAGGCGACCGACGATCGCGGTGAGCAGGAAGTCAGCGATGCCGCAGCAGACCTGGCTCGGATTGCACAGCTATGGTCAGTGGATGAAGCGACCGCCGTGAAATACCTGCGTGCCGCTTTTAGCTCTTTGCCACGCTGAGAAATGACGAGCTTGATGTAGCGCGAGCTACCTAATAGTGCGCCACTGGGCGCCATAGCGCTGTGATGTTCCGTATCAAGGAACGGTTCTAAAAGTTTGTGGATAACCCTCTTGGGCCTTTGAAATCTGGGTTTAGACTCTGGAACTAAAACAATGTTCCCGGGGCAGGAAAACACCATGAATTCGACTGCACATCGCCACGTAACCTCGAGAAGCATCACCGCAATTGCCATCAGCGCACTGATCCTCAACGGTGCCTTGGCCGGTTGTACTGCCAACAAGACTGAATCCAGTCCCGCGCCTGCCGAGCAAGCCGAGAAAGCCGAGGAACAAGTTCCCGTTCCCGCGAGCCTTGCGTGGAAAACCGAAGAAGTTCTCGTATCGGATCCAACCGTAATTGACGATGTGGCCATTGCCTATCGACGTGTTGGCCCGCAGCTGGAAGTGATCGCGCGGAATCTGAAAAACGGTAAGCAAGTGTGGAAAGACGAGGCACTCGGTGCAGCCGATGCGCGGGGCATCAGTCCAAGTATCGAAACCGTAGAACATGATGGCAAGAACTACGTGGCCTATACCGGAACAAAAACGGCCGCCGTGGGGACACTCTAGATCGTCGATGTTGCCACTGGTAAACCAGTGAAGATCAACAACAATTTTGAACTTTGGGGAAACCGGCCAAATGTCTGCGGCAAGACTTTCTGCACTGAAGGTTCAAAGGTGTGTAATGAGCAGTATCTTGACCATCAGCACATGAAATTTGATTGGTCCAGCAAGCAATGGTTCACGGTACCTGAGAACAAGCTCGAATTCGGGTACCAGCAAGGCGGGCGCCATCTGGGCGAAGGCATCTTCTCCTATTGGGACAAGAACGACAAACAGATGCTCAATTTCTCCAAAGGAACCAAGACGTTGTGGGAACGGCCCTACGAAGAAGTCTTCGCTAAAGGGTATTCAACATCCGGCGGCTGGAACTGGACAAGCGTAGAAAAAACAAAGAAATTCTGCTCGGCTCTGGCTCACACAGCCAGGACGATTTCTTTGAAACCGATAAAAAGAGAGCTGAATACCGGCTTGCCGATCTGTCGAAACTTGTTGCGCTTGATGCGAAGACCGGAAAACCTTGTGGTCCCACGCGGGTATCTCGCCACGGTGCGGATTCGACTCGCCCCAAATAAACGAAGCCAATGACGACACGATCGTTATTTGCTACTACGACGGGGGCAAGCAAACACTGACGGCGAGACAAGATGACTACTACTCGGTGGAAATAGACGATGCTGCGTGGAGCGCGGTTGCATTGGATGTGAAGACCGGCGCCAAAAAAGTAGCAATACAAACTTAGCGATCCTTACGACTTCGATGCCAGGGTAGAAACGGCTGGAATACCGCGCGTCGACGATAATACCTCGATACTTCCACTCAGGGGTGGCGACAAAGCGGTTAGTAACGCCGATGGCACCGTTGTCCCATTGGCGGATGTTGTGGGAGAAAACGCAATTTGTTCGGAGGATCGCGAGCCATACTTTATTTACTCCGCGACCTTAGGTACTGAAGTACCAACGGAACACAAAGCATCGGGGGACACCAGCTTCGATGAGGCCGAAATAGTGTGTAAGCGCGGGACATGGAAAGCGAGTAAGGGCATACCGACGGTACAAGAATTTCGATGGGCAGGGTACGACGAGAAAGAAGTTGTTGTACTCAACGGCTTAGAAGGCATGATGGCTTACCGAATGACGGCTACGGACGGGCAGTAAGGCGCAGATTGGCGCTCGCCGAATGCGTTGGTGAGGCTGTGAAAAAATTTCTGTGAGATAGAACCACTCGTACACTTATTCGAAGTAGTTTTCGATTAGTATGGGCTCGTGGCTACTACTGCAGACAGCAATAAAACAGATCTTACGCGCCTGATCGTCAAGGGCGCGCGTGAGCACAACCTTAAGAACGTAGACATTGATCTACCGCGTGACGCGATGATTGTCTTCACCGGGCTTTCCGGTTCCGGCAAATCCTCGCTCGCTTTCGACACGATCTTTGCCGAAGGTCAGCGTCGTTATGTCGAGTCACTTTCTGCGTACGCCCGCATGTTCCTCGGGCAGGTAGACAAGCCGGACGTGGACTTCATTGAGGGACTTTCTCCAGCGGTGTCGATCGATCAGAAGTCGACCAGCAAAAACCCTCGTTCAACCGTCGGTACGATTACCGAGGTCTACGACTACATGCGCCTGCTCTGGGCCCGTGTTGGTCACCCACATTGCCCGATTTGTCATGAGCCGATCTCCAAGCAGACTCCTCAGCAAATCGTGGATCAGTTGATGGAGCTACCTGAAAAAACTCGTTTCCAGATCCTCGCTCCGGTTGTTCGTTCACGCAAGGGTGAGTTTGTTGACCTCTTTGCGGAGCTTTCCTCAAAGGGCTTCTCGCGTGCCCGAGTTGACGGCGAAACGATCCAACTTAATGATCCTCCGAAGCTGGCCAAGCAGGTTAAGCACACCATTGAGGTAGTGGTTGACCGTCTAGCAATCAAGGAAGATGCCCGACAGCGTTTGACGGATTCCATCGAGACGGCTCTGGGCATCGCCGATGGTCGAGTATTGGCCGACTTTGTTGACCTGGATGCCGATGATCCCAAACGTGTCCGCTCGTTCTCCGAAAATCTTGCGTGCCCTAATGAGCACCCGCTAGCCATTGATGAGATTGAGCCTCGCACTTTCTCCTTCAACAACCCATTCGGTGCTTGTGCTGCCTGCTCCGGTATCGGTACCAAGCTCGAAGTTGACGAACACCTGATCGTTCCCGATCCGGAGGTCACCTTGGCTGAGGGTGCTATCGCTCCGTGGTCACTGGGTAAGGCAACCACCGAGTACTGGAACCGTCTTATTGAGGGGCTCGGCCAAGAACTTGGCTTCAGCATGAGCACCCGGTGGAAAGATCTGCCAGCCACGGCTCGCGAAGCGATCCTCAGCGGTAAAGACCACAAGGTTGTTGTTCAGTACAAGAACCGTTTTGGCCGCGAACGCAAGTACTCAACTGGTTTTGAAGGCGTCATCTCCTACGTGCACCGCAAGCATGAAGAGACCGAGTCGGATCACGCTCGCGATCGTTACGAGCAGTACATGCGTCAGATCCCATGCCCTACCTGTGGTGGCGCGCGACTGAACCCAGCTTCCCTTTCGGTGCTCGTCGGCGGCCGTTCCATTGCAGAGGTTTCTGCCATGGACCTGCGCAGTGCAGCAAACTTCCTATCTAACATTGACCTCTCAGCGCGTGAAGCGAAGATTGCAGCTCAGGTGGTTAAGGAAATCGACGCCCGCATGAAGTTCTTGCTGGACGTTGGACTGGAATACCTGACTCTAGAGCGTGCCGCCGGAACACTTTCAGGCGGCGAAGCGCAGCGTATTCGACTTGCCACCCAAATTGGTTCAGGCCTGGTGGGCGTGCTGTATGTTCTCGATGAACCTTCGATCGGTTTGCACCAGCGAGATAACCGACGCCTGATCGATACCCTTCTGCGCCTGCGCTCATTGGGAAATACTTTGATCGTCGTGGAGCACGATGAAGACACCATCGCTGAGGCCGATTGGATTGTTGACATCGGTCCAGGTGCGGGAGAGAACGGTGGCGAAGTTGTCCACTCCGGATCAGTCGAAGGACTCAAAGCCAATACACGCTCTTTGACCGGTGACTACCTGTCCGGTCGCAAGCAGATCGACATCCCTACCAAGCGACGCAAGGTTGATAAGGATCGCAAGCTCAAGGTCGTTGGCGCCAACGAGAACAACCTGCAGGACGTATCGGTTGAATTCCCGCTGGGTCTGCTTACGGCAGTGACCGGTGTATCTGGTTCAGGTAAATCGACCCTGGTGAACGACATCCTGTACAAGGTGCTGGCCAACAAACTTAACGGTGCCAAGCAGGTGCCAGGTCGCCACACCCGAGTGTTGGGTTTGGAACACTTGGACAAGGTCGTGCATGTTGACCAGTCGCCAATCGGTCGTACCCCACGGTCAAACCCTGCCACCTACACCGGCGTCTTTGATCATGTCCGTAAGCTTTTCGCGGAGACCAATGAAGCGAAGCTACGCGGTTACCAGCCAGGTCGCTTCTCGTTCAACGTGAAGGGCGGACGTTGCGAATCTTGCTCCGGCGACGGAACGCTCAAGATCGAGATGAACTTCCTGCCTGACGTCTACGTTCCGTGCGAAGTGTGCCATGGGGCACGCTACAACCGCGAGACCTTGCAGGTGCTCTACAAGGGCAAGAACATCGCTGACGTTCTGAATATGCCAATCGCCGAGGGTGCAGAATTCTTCAGTGCCTTCACCCCGATTGCGCGCCACCTTCGCACACTGGTTGATGTGGGCTTGGGCTACGTCCGCCTTGGACAGCCTGCCACCACTCTGTCCGGTGGTGAGGCTCAGCGCGTGAAGCTCGCCGCCGAATTGCAGAAGCGTTCCAACGGTCGGTCCATCTACGTTCTGGATGAGCCCACCACTGGTCTGCACTTCGAAGATATTCGAAAGCTGCTGCTGGTCTTGCAAAGCCTGGTCGACAAGGGCAACACCGTTTTGACCATTGAGCACAACTTGGACGTCATCAAGTCCGCCGACTGGGTGATTGATCTAGGTCCTGAAGGCGGATCCGGTGGTGGAACTATCTTGGCCACCGGAACCCCGGAAAAGGTAGCCAAGGTCAGCGAGTCGCATACCGGAAAGTTCCTCGCGGAAATCCTGTAGAACCCGGGGCGCGGATCAGGGAAATATGCCCTTTCAGTCATGGATTCCTGACCCGCGCCCGCTTCGTGGGAAGATAGCTAAGTGAATATGTCGGTAACAAGTGCGCTCTTCGATCTTGACGGGACTCTCGTGGACCCCGCAGGTGCCATTACTTCGGGAATTCGCCATGCCCTTGTGGCTCACGGATTAGCCGATCCGGGGGAGTCACGAGTTGAAGCTTTGGTCGGTCCACCGTTGCAAGTGGGACTTCGAACCATTGAAGGCGTCACCGACACAAACATCGATCAAATCATCGCCACTTACCGTACGCGCTACGAAGAAGTCGGCATGGATGAGTCGAAGGTGTATCCCGGGATCATCGAGCTGTTGCAGGCACTGCGTCGCGCGAATATCTACGTTGCGGTCACGACGGCAAAACCGGTGAATATTGCCCGGTTGTTATTGGACCGCAAGGGATTGACCGAACACCTTGATGCAATCCACGGTAACGACGGTGAACACGGCGCCATGGGTTCAAGCAAGACACATATTGTGGCTGCCGCATTGAAAGACGCCGAGTTGGACGCGTCGTCCAGCGTAGTGATCGGCGATCGATACTACGATGTGGATGCGGCACGAGAAAATTCGGTCTCATCCATCGGCGTAGCTTGGGGCTTCGCTCAAGGGGACGAACTTTCCCATGCTGACCTACTAGTAGACACCACGCAGCAATTGGCCGTAGCTCTGCTAGGGGAACAGGCAGCTAAATCATTAGAACTTGAACCAAACGTCATGCAGGAAGGTGCAAAATAAATGAGCATCTACACCATGACCCGTTCTTCGATTCGCGGCGTCATCCATGGCGTGTGCCGTGCCGAGGTTACCGGACTTGAAAACGTCCCCAAGGAAGGCGGATTTATTGTCGCCTCCAACCACCTCTCCTTCTTTGACTCGCTCATTATCCAAGCCTTGACGCCCCGCGACGTGGCATTTTTTGCGAAGGCAGAATATTTCACAACTCCCGGAGTCAAAGGAAAGTTGATGAAGACTTTCTTCGAATCCGTAGGCTCAATTCCAGTACAGCGTGGTGAGCAGGCTGCCTCGGTGGCTGCCCTGGATTCACTAGTGGAGATCATCGAAGAAGGCGGGGGCATCGGAATCTATCCCGAGGGCACCCGCTCGCGCGACGGTAAGCTCTACCGCGGTCGAACCGGTGTGGGTTGGCTTGCGCTAACCACTGGTGTTCCTGTGGTTCCTGTCGGACTGATTGGTACTGAAAAGTTACAGCCTGCAGGTTCTAAAGGATTTAGGCCCGCAAAATTCCAGATTCGTTTTGGTGAACCACTGCAGTTTGACCAGCTGGGGCGCAAACATCCGCTGCCGCAACGTCGTCAGGCAACTGACCAGATCGTGGATGCGATTGCCGCTCTGTCCGGTCAAGAACGCGTGGATTCATACAACCAGTTACCTCCAGACGCGAAATGACCCATGGCTGATCCAGCAAGTTACCGTCCGAAAACTTCGGACATTCCAACTAACCCCGGTGTGTATCGTTTCCGTGACGAACACGGCCGGGTGATTTATGTTGGCAAAGCCAAAGTTCTCCGCAATCGACTGACGTCTTACTTCGCCAATCCAGATCGGCTCACGCCCAAAACACGGACCATGGTCTACACCGCAGGCAGCGTGGAATGGACCGTTGTTGGTTCAGAGCTTGAAGCTCTGCAGCTGGAGTACGTCTGGATCAAGGAATACAACCCGCGGTTTAATATCGTCTTCAGAGACGACAAGTCTTATCCCTATCTTGCGATCACGCTCAACGAGAAATACCCTCGTGCGTTGGTCATGCGTGGAGATAAGCGCAAGGGCGTTAAATACTTTGGCCCCTTTTACCCCGCCAAAGCAATCCGCGAAACTCTAGATACCCTGCTACGTGTCTTCCCTGTGCGCAGTTGCGCCCCTGGTGTCTTTAAACGAGCAGAAGCCTCGGGGCGCCCGTGTCTGCTCGGATATATCGACAAGTGTTCCGCACCCTGTGTGGGCCGGATCTCCCAGGAAGACCACCGCCAGCTCGCCGATGATTTATGCACCTTCATGGGTGGCGAAGCAACCAAGTTCACCAGGGCACTAACGGTGAAAATGCAGGATGCTGTAGCGGAATTGGAATACGAAAAAGCCGCCCGCTACCGTGATGATATCGCCGCATTGAAGCGAGTCTTTGAACGAAACGCAGTGGTTTTGGACGACCGTACTGAAGCCGATATTTTCGGTGTGCACGGCGATGAATTGGAAGCATCCGTTCAGGTGTTCCATGTTCGAGACGGTCGAATCCGGTCACAGCGCGGTTGGGTTGTTGAGAAGGTCGCGGACGTAACCGACGCCGAATTTGTTGAGCAATTGCTCACCCAAATTTATGCTGACCACGCGGACCGCATTCCTCGTGAAATTCTTGTGCCATCCCTACCCGATGACATTAACGACGTGACGCAGTGGCTTTCAGAGCTACGCGGTTCCAAGGTTTCTTTGCGCGTTGCCCAACGCGGCGACAAGGCTGCGTTGGCCGGGACTGTGAAAGAGAATGCGGAACAGGCACTTCGACTTCACAAGTCCAAGCGTGCAGGGGACATCACAACCCGTTCCTTGGCCATGCAGGAACTCCAGGAAGCACTGGGTGCCCAACAAGCACTACTGCGTATTGAGTGCTACGACGCGTCGCATACTCAGGGAACCAACGTGGTTGCCTCCATGGTGGTCTTTGAAGATGGGCTTCCGAAAAAGAGCGAATATCGTAAGTTCTCGATCACTGGGGATGCCGCACGCGACGATACCGCGAGCATGTACGACGTCATTTACCGACGCTTCAGCCGCTACCTCAAAGAGAAGGTTGACCCTGCCTCCTTTGCAACTGGTGCGGTGACCGAGGATGAGATAGGGGAGAGCACCAAAAAGAAGTTCTCTTACCCGCCGTCATTGGTGATCGTGGATGGTGGCCCGCCTCAGGTTGCTGCCGCGCAAAAAGCCATGGACGATCTGGGGATCGACGATATACCTGTAGTTGGTCTAGCTAAGCGCTTGGAAGAACTGTGGCTACCGGATGATCCGTTCCCGGTGATTCTTCCGCGCGCTTCTGATGCGCTGTACCTGGTCCAACGATTGCGCGATGAGGCGCACCGATTCGCCATCACCTTCCACCGTGAGAAGCGTGCCAAGTCCATGATTGCCTCTGATCTGGACGCTGTCCCAGGTCTTGGCAAAGCTAAGCAAGCAGCGCTGCGTAAGCACTTTGGCTCCATGAAGAAGATCCGTGCAGCAAGTATTGCTGAACTGGTTGAAGTCCCAGGGGTGGGAGAGAAACTTGCGACAATCATCAAAGACTCCCTCGAAGATGCTTCACTTACTGGTGTGAATATGACGACAGGCGAAATTGTCGACTAGCCTTGGAATATGACCGCTGAGTATGAAGCCGTAAAACCGCCTGAGTCTGAACTGGTGATCGTAACTGGCATGTCAGGTGCCGGTCGAACCACCGTTGCCCACGCCTTGGAAGACCAGGGCTGGTATGTGGTGGAGAACCTGCCACCGGCCATGCTTGGCCCGCTGACTGAAATGATGAGCCGTTCGCAGGGATCCATCCCCAAGATGGCCGTAGTCATGGACGTGCGTTCCAAAGAAATGTTCCCGGAGATTCGCGACGCGCTAGCCAACCTGACAGCTAGCGGAGTGAAATTCCGACTGGTCTATCTCAACGCCAGCGATGAAGTTCTGATCCGACGATTTGAACAGGGTCGCCGCCCGCATCCGCTACAGGGTGACGGTCGAATTGTTGACGGGATTACCAAGGAACGCGGTATCACCGATCAGCTGCGCGAAGCCGCGGAAATCGTCTTGGACTCTTCAACGATGTCGGTGCACGATCTGGCGCGTTCGGTGACCGAGCTCTTTAGTGAGTCCGGTCCGATCATCCTACGCATCAATGTCATGAGCTTTGGCTTCAAATACGGTCTTCCAACCGATGCCAACTACGTGGCCGACGTGCGCTTCATCCCTAACCCACACTGGGTTCCAGAGTTGCGCCCCCAGACCGGACAGGACAAAGAAGTTTCTGACTACGTCTTGAACCAAGAAGGCACTAGCGACTTCATTGAGAACTACCTCAAAGCTCTTGAGCCTGTATTTGAGGGCTACCGCCGCGAAAATAAGCACTATGCCACCATTGCGGTAGGCTGCACCGGAGGAAAGCACCGCTCGGTTGCCACCACCATTGAACTTGGCCGACGATTGGCACAGTTCCCTAACGTTCGCGTGAGCATCAGCCACCGCGATCTAGGACGCGAGTAAAAACATGGCCTTTGCAACCGGTCCCATTTCGATTCAGGGACTAACCCGAGGCGACGATCAGCGCAACCCTTCAGTTGTCGCATTGGGCGGAGGGCACGGTCTGTCCTCCTCACTGTCGGCACTACGCCGACTGACTACCGAGCTCACCGCCGTTGTAACCGTGGCCGATGACGGTGGAAGTTCAGGGCGCCTACGTGGCTCCTTTGACGTGTTGCCACCGGGGGACTTGCGGATGGCTTTGGCTGCGTTATGTGACGACACCGATTGGGGCCGAACCTGGCGCGATGTCATGCAACACCGCTTTGCATCAGACGCGAACCTTGAAGAGCCACTGAACGGTCATGCGGTAGGAAACCTACTGATTTTGGCCCTGTGGGAACTTTTGGATAATCCAGTGGCAGGACTACGTTGGGCTGGAGCGTTGCTTGGCGCACGCGGTCAGGTTCTGCCGATGAGTACCATGCCGTTGTCCATCCATGGGGATG
>Ga0308166_1002279_pt1 | contig 18075 bp, 16 predicted proteins | sample PhyCR2_2_FD_202137 | JGI IMG/M metagenome (GOLD analysis project Ga0308166, IMG submission 202137) | Phyllosphere microbial communities from UC Gill Tract Community Farm, Albany, California, United States - DLSLCC.R2 | ecosystem: Host-associated > Plants > Phyllosphere > Unclassified | place... | reverse complement strand
CCTCGATGTGGCCGCGCTCTTCCGCGATGGGGATGAATTCGAACGGCCCCACGCGGCCGAGTTCCGGATGCTGCCAGCGCAGCAGCGCCTCCACCCCGCGCAGGCGCAAGGTGCGCACGTCCACGCGTGGCTGGTAATGCAGTTCGAACTGGCCCAGCTCGAGCGCCCGGCGCAGCGCAGCCTCGATCTGCAGGCGGCGCAACGCTTCCGCGCCCATCTCGCGCTCGAAGAACTGGAACGTGCTCTCGCCGCGCGCCTTGGCCTTGTACATCGCCGTGTCGGCATTCTGGAACAGCAGTTCCGGCGTGCCGGCCTCGCTGCCGGACAGGCTGATGCCGATCGACGCGCCGACGTGCATTTCCAGGCCGTCCGCGTGGAACGGCGCCGCCAGTGCCGCCAGCACGCTGCGGGCGATCGCCGCCGCGTCGTCGCGTCCGGCGCAGTGCGCGGCCACGACGAATTCGTCGCCGCCGAGCCGGGCCACCACGTCGCCCGGCCGCATGCACGCCTGCAGGCGCGTGGCGACGTGCTGCAGCAGCACGTCGCCGACCGCGTGGCCGAGCGAGTCGTTGACTTCCTTGAAGCGGTTCAGGTCGATGAACAGCACGGTGGTCGCGGCGCCCCCCTCGCCCAGCATCGCCTTCAGGTGGCCGTTCAGCCAGGCGCGGTTGGGCAGGCCGGTCAGCACGTCGCGCGTGGCCAGCTGCTCGAGCCGCGCCTCGGCGCGCTTGCGCTCCGTGATATCGGTGATGAATGCCGTAAGCGCGACGATGCCGCCGTCGGTGTCACGCGTGATCGACTGGTTGACGAGCGCGTACACGGCGTCGCCGGCGCGGTGCCGGATCACGGTTTCGAGCGCATGGCCCTGGCCGCCCGCCGCGCGCACGTTCAGTGCCGGGCCGGCGGCGCCGTCCGTCAGGATGGTGGCGATGTCCGCGCCGATCAGCTCCTCGCGCGCATAGCCGGACAGCTGGCACAGTGCGGGATTGGCTTCGCGCACGATGCCGTCCGCGTCCAGCAGCAGGTAGCCGGTCGGGGTCATGGCGATCATGTCGCGCAGGCGGCGCTCGCTGTCGCGCACCAGGTGGTCGCGCTGCACGCGGTCGGTGATGTCGTGGAAAAACACGGACAGGCCATCGTCGTGGGCGTACACGCGTTCGCTGTACCACATGCCGGTGGGTGCGTAGAACGTTTCGAACGACGCGTTCTCGCCCGTCTCCATCGCGCGCCGGTAGATGCGGCCGACCTCCGATCCGTACAACGCGTCGGAGACGCTCCACAGCGGGCGCCCGATCGACGAGCCGCGCGGCACGCCCACCAGCGTCGCGGCGCGGCTGTTGGCGTACGTGATCTCCCACTTGCGGTTGACGGAAAAGAAGCCGTCCTCGATGCTTTCCAGGATCGTGCGCACCTGCGCATGCGCGCCCTCGAGCGCGCGGCGCGCGCGCTGGCGCTCGGTGATGTCGCGCGACACGAGCACGGCGCCGATGATGGCGCCGCTGGCCGGATCGACTACCTTGCGCACCTTGGTTTCGATTTCGACGTAGGAACCGTCGCGGTGGCGCTTGCGCACCTCGACGACGTCGCGCATGCCCACGCCGGTGAACAGCTGCGCCAGCGCCTGCGCGGCCGGCGCCTGGTCGTCGGGGTGTAGGAACGCGGCGACGAGTTGCCCGACCATCTCGTGCGGCTCCCAGCCGACCACCGTCCGGTACGACGGCGAGACGTGGATGTAGCGCCCGTCCACGCCGCAGTGGGCGATCAGGTCCATGCTGTTGTCGACGATCAGCCGGTGCTGCGCTTCGCTGCGCAGCGCGCGCTCGAGCAGCGCACGCGGCGCGCTGACGTCGATGAAGGCCCCGCTGTAGCCGTCACAGCGCCCGTCCGCGCCGGGGTGCGGCAGCCCCGAGACCGCGATGCGGCGCACGACGCCGTCGGCGCCGGGCAATTCCACTTCACGATGGAACGGCGCGCCGCGTGCGACCGCGTCGGCGACCAGGAGCGCGATGCTGCGGCCGTCGGCGGGGTCGGCGCCGCGCAGCCAGTCCGTCAGCAGGAGGCCGGGCGCGAACGGCGGCAGCGCGTCGCCGCCGCGGTCGACGGCGGACGTGCAGGCGCCGCGCGGATCCGTGGTCCAGATGCACGCGATGAACGATGTAGGCTGTGACATGGATTCGATACGAAAAACAACCGGGCGGCCCGGCGCGCGGCCGCCCGTGGAGACAGCGGCGCGCCCGCGGGCGCGCCGTGCCGGTGCTGCGGCGGGCTTACTGGCGCAGCAGGGTGCGCAGCGTGCGCGACAGGTCCTCGGCCGAGAACTTGGCGACGTAGGCGTCGGCGCGCACGTTCTTGACGTGTTCCTCGTTCGTCGTGCCGGACAGCGACGAATGGATCACGACCGGCATGCTGGAGAAGCGTGCGTTCGACTTGATGTTGCGGGTCAGCGTGAAGCCGTCCATCTCCGGCATTTCCAGGTCGGTCAGCACCAGCGCGATCTTGTCGTGCACCGTCTTGCCTTCGGCCTCGGCGGCGGTGGCGATGGAGTTCAGCTGGTCCCAGCATTCCTTGCCGCTCTTGGTCATCACGAACGGCAGGCCCATGGCGTCCAGGCCCTGCTCGATCAGCGCGCGCGCCACGACGGAATCGTCGGCCGCCAGGATCACCGAACCCGGCTTGAGCTGCATCTTCGAACCGACGACCTGCTCGATGTTCTCGGTGTGCGCATCCGGATTCAGGTTGCGCAGGATGGTCTCGACGTCGAGCACCTGGGCCAGGCGGGCCGGCTGGCCGTCCGCCGCTTCCAGGCGCGCAATGCTGGTGACCATGCCGCTGCCGGCGCTCTTCTCGGCCGACATCACCTGGCTCCAGTCCAGGCGCACGATTTCTTCGACGCTCTCGACGGCGAAGGCCTGCGTGGTGCGGGCGAATTCCGTCACCAGCATGATGTTCAGGCCGGTCTTCGGCGTCACGCCGGCGATGCCGGGCAGGTCGAGGACCTGGATGATCTGGCCGCGCAGGTTGACCACGCCGAGGACGTGGTCGGGCGCGCCGGCCACTTTGGTGATCGTCGGCATGGCGACGATTTCGCGAATTTTAAAGACATTAATGCCGAACAGCTCGTTCTGCTCGCCCTCGGCGTCGCCGCCGAGACGGAAGAGCAAAAGCTCGAATTTGTTCGTGCCCGTGAGGTTGCTGCGCTCGTCGACTTCCTGCTGAACCGATTTCATGTTCCATCCCAAAAGGTTGATGCTCTAGGGAAATTCTAGACGTGAACCGCGCCGCGGTGTCATGACGAGCGTGAATCTGCGTAACTTTTTGTCGTTTCCGTTCCAAAAAACCACAAATCTTTGACGAATTCGTAACGGGCCCGACCGGACGTGCCGTCGTGCAACGGCCCCGTCCGCATGCCCGTGCCAGGAAGACAACGACGGCCGCAACGGCGACTTGCGGCGGGCGAAATTGCCGAAGCTGCCGATCCGCCCGGCGTCATGGTCACGGCGTCACGCCGCGGACGCGCCCGCCGCATCGGCCGCCGCGTTCGCCGCCTGCGGATTCGCCGCCTGCGCATCGACGTCGGCCAGCGCCTGGCGCGCCATCTCCAGGATGCCTTCGAACGACTTCGCGGCCGCGATGAAGCGGCCGTTGTGGCAGAAGCCGGCATCCGCCACGCCCGTGACGGCGGCCAGGTCGGCGTCGCGCAGGCCGGCCCATGCGGCCGGCAGGTCGGCGCGGGCGTCGAAACTCTCGGCGCTGACGGGCACCGTGTGGATCATGTGGCGCCCTTCGGACAGGTTGTAGCTGATCACGAACAGCACCTTCGGCATCTCCTTGCGCACGATCGCGGACCACGGCAGCGCGCCGTTGTCGAGGAACAGCACGCGGCCGTTCTCCAGCAGCCGCGCATGGCGCACCCGCTCGACCGCGAGCAGCGCGCCGATTCGGTACTTGACGGCGTTGATCATGATGTCCGTGAGGAGCGCCAGCGCGCGCCGGAACTGCGCCGTGCGGTACTCTTCCGCCGCCGCGCCGTAGCCGAGCCGCTGCTCGTCCATCCAGTTCGGATTGAAACCGGAGACGATCGCCGACAGCCCGTAGCTGCCGGGCGCGTTGCGCGCCGCACCGACGTCGGAGAGGTCGAGGTACTGCACGAGATCGCTGTCGATCGCGTACGCCATCTGCTGGGCGCCTTCGTCCGTGAGCCGGTGGCCGGCATGTTTCTCGGCCAGCAGCGCGACGCAGCGCGCGCCGTGCTCGCGCCACACGAGGCCGGCGCTGGCGTACGGCACGCCGCTGGCGCGAGCGCCCTCGAAGCCCTTCTGGTGGTGGTCGAAGCGGCCGGCCGGGGCGTCCCACACGCCACCGACGTCGATCGCGACGTCCGCCGTCGCGATCACGGCCGGGTCGCGGGTGCGCACCAGTTCGGCGTCCGGGTACAGGATCAACATCACGGCCACCGCCCACGCGTCGTCCGCGTGGAATTTGCCGCTGTGGGTCACGATCAACATTCTCACTCCATTCCGATACCCGGCACCATGCCGGCGGGCATTCACCCTGCATGATTGCATCATACCGGTTTTGGCCGCGACGCCGGGCACGGGTATCATGGCGGGAGTGCCCACCCGTCCGTTCCGAAGGAGAATCCATGCCGTTGCGCCTGCCCGCCCTGCCCTTCGCATTCGTATTGACGCTCGGCCTGGCGCCGGCCGCGGTCCGGGCCGACGCGCCCGCCCCGGCGCATGCGGTGCAAGGCTCGCTCGTGATCGCGGGCGGCGCGCTGCGCGCCGACAATGCGCCGGTCTGGAAAAAGATCGTCGAGCTGGCCGGCGGCCCCGGCGCGCGCATCGCCGTGTTCCCGACGGCGGCCGGCAACCCGGAACGCTCGGGCCGCACGACGGCGGAGATCCTGGCCGGCTACGGCGCCAAGCCGTTCGTCGTGCCGCTGTCGGCCCGCCTCGCGGGCACCGACGTCGCGCGCGCGGCCGACGACGCGCAGCTCGCGGCCAGCGTGCGCACGGCCGGCGGCGCGTTCTTCGTCGGCGGCGACCAGGGTCGCATCACGGCCGCGCTGCGCCACCCGGACGGCGGCAACAGCGCCGTGCTCGACGCCTTGTGGGACATGTACCGGCGCGGCGGCGTCATCGCCGGCACCAGCGCCGGCGCGGCGATCATGAGCAAGACCATGTTCTACGAGGGCCGCGCGCCGCTCCCCACGCTGCGCGACGGCGTCACGGACGGCCGCGACATCGCGCCGGGCCTCGGCTTCATCGGCGACGACGTGTTCGTCGACCAGCACCTCCTGATCCGCGGCCGCTTCGCGCGCATGCTGCCGGCGATGCTGGCGAAGCACTACCGGCTGGGCCTCGGCATCGACGAGAACACGGCGGCCGTCGTCGGGCCGGACCGCTCCATCGCCGTGATCGGCTACAAGGGCGCGCTGCTGCTCGACCTCGCGCGTGCCCACGTCGACCCGGGCCGGCGCGGCTTCAACGTGGCCGACGCCCGCATCAGCTACCTGGACAGCGGCGACCGCTACGACCCGGCTGCGGACCGCTTCACGCCCGGCCCGGACAAGGAACGCGTCGACCCGGCCGACCCGTCGTACCGCGGCCCGCTGTTCGCCCCGGACATCCTCGGCAACACGGCCGTCGTCGACCTGTTATGGAAACTGTGCGACAGCGACCAGGCGCGCGCCACCGGTCTCGCGTTCGGCAATCCGGCCGAGGCGACGCCGGAACGCGGCTTCGAATTCACGTTCACGCGCACGCCGGAGAGCGAAGGCTGGGCGTCGACCCGCGCCGACGTGTATTCCGTGTACCGCGTGCGCATGGACGTGCGGCCCGCCAGGGTGGCGCTGCCGCTGTACCGGGTCGAGTAATCAGGCCGGGCGCGCCGGCGCCGCGACCGCGCCCGTTTTCGCGGCCCGGCCGGCACGCCGGGCGCCGCGCGCCGTCATCATCCCGACCGGCACGAGCAGCACCCACTGCGGCAACAGCAGCAGGCCGCGCACGCCCTGGAACGACAGGCCGACAACGACGAACACGAGGCCGAACAGCAGCCACATCGACGCGACGACGGTCAGCAGCGGCCGCGTACGCGCCCGCTCGGCCTGGCGCGCGCTCCACAGGATCGCGATGCCCGACACCGCCAGCGCCACCCCGGCCATGTACCAGCACACGAGCAGCAGCAGGCCCACCGGCAGCGGCAGCGCGGGCCCGAGCAGCAGCGGCTGCACGGAAGGCGTGCCGAGCCCGACGTGCACGAGCGCGGTGAAGATGGCGAGGATCCCGGCGGTGAGAAGCAGGCGGTCGGATTTCATGGTCGGCGGTCCGTGAGTGATTGGGATTGCAAGCCTAGCAAAACGCGAGCCGCCAAAATCCTCGCATTGTCACGCGCGCGGCCGGGCGTTACGCCTGCGCGTTGCCCACCACGGCGCGGAACGTGATCTCGACCAGCTGTGCCGGAAACGCCAGGCGCGACACGCCGATCAGGTTGCTGGCGCATTGCGGCTGGTCCGTGCCGTAGACTTCCTTGCGCACCCGGCTTCCGGCCGCGAACGCGGCGTCGACGTCCAGCACATACAGCGTTTCCTCGACCACGTTGTCCAGCGTCGCGCCGAACTCGCCCAGCAGCGTGACGGCGTTGCGGTAGGTCTGGCGGATCTGCGCCTCCATCTGTTCGAAGTTCGCCGGCTTGTCCGCCGCATCCAGTGCGGCCGGCGCGAAGTGAACGGACCGCCAGCGTAGAAGCTTCCGCTCCCGCGCGGTACTGGCCGTTGGGTAGAGAAAGCCGCTTGACTTCGTCCTCCGAATATTCTTTAATTTCTGTATCGACAGAAATGAGAGAAACCATGAACCTGAGTCCGACCGCGCAGAAGTTCGTCCTGCACTGGGGCGAAATGGGCACCCGCTGGGGCGTCAACCGCACCGTGGCGCAGATCCACGCGCTGCTCTACCTCTCGGCGCGCGCGCTGACGGCGGACGAGATCGTCGACACGCTCGGCGTCGCGCGCTCCAACGTCAGCAACAGCCTGAAGGAGCTGCAGAGCTGGAAGCTGGTGCGCGTGACGCATGTGCTGGGCGACCGGCGCGACCATTTCCTCGCGCTGCAGGATGTGTGGGAAATCTTCCGCGTCATCATCGAGGAGCGCAAACGGCGCGAGATCGATCCGACGATGACGGTGCTGCGCGACTGCGTCATCGAGGGCGGCGACGATGCCGAACTCGACGCCGCGATGCTCGCGCGCATGCAGACCGTGCTCGACTTCCTGGACATGCTGAGCGGGACGTTCCAGGATTACCAGCACCTGTCGCCGCAGGCGTTGCAGCGCCTCCTGACGATGGGCGGCAAGATCGTCCGCCTCCTCGGCCCCGGCGACAAGGAGCCGTCATGACGACGACGCGCACGTGGCTCGTGCGCTGGATGACCGCGACCGCCGGCGCGCACGTGGCCGTGGGCGCCCTGCTGCCCTGGCTCGCCGATGCGCCCGTGTTCGACGCCTACCACGCCGGCATCGAGACCGCGTTCTGGCCGGCCGGCGCGCCCCTGGCCGCGCGCGGACTGGAAACGTGGTGGATCGCGCTGTTCGGGCCGACGATCCAGGCGATGGCGTTGTGGATGCTGGCGCTGATCCACCTGGCCGACCGCCTGCGTCAGCCGCGCATCTGGCTGTGGCTGATCGGCGGCCTCGCGCTGTGGGCGCCGCAGGACATCCTCGTCTCGCTGCGCGCCGCCTGCTGGCCGCATGTGTGGGCCGATGCGTTCGCTGTCGCCGTCATGCTGCCGCCGCTCTTCTGGCTGTGGCGCCACGACGCGGCGGCCGCACGTACGACGGCAGTCGGGGTGGCCGCATGAACACCCACCTGCTCGCGCTGCAGCTGATGGCCGTGCAAGGATGCCTCGGCGCCTTCGACACGCTGTACCACCACGAACTCACGGAAGCGCTGCCGCAACAGGCCGGCGCGCGGCACGAACTCGGGATCCATGCGACGCGCGCGCTGCTGTATGCCGTGCTGTTCGCCGGATTGGCCTGCTGGGAATGGCACGGCCGGCTGGCGCTCGTGCTGGTGGCCGTGTTCGCCGTCGAGATCGTGCTGACCTTGTGGGACTTCGTCGTCGAGGACCGCACCCGGCTGCTGCCCGCCACGGAGCGCGTGACGCACACGATCCTGGCCATCAACGGCGGCGCCTTCCTCGCGCTGCTGGCGCTGGACGTGCCGGCATGGTCCGACGGCGCCACGGCGTGGGTGTGGCACCCGCACGGCTGGCTGAGCGTGTTCCTCGCGCTGTGCGGCGCCGGCGTCGGACTGTCCGGCCTGCGCGACGCGGCCGCCGCGCTGCGCCTGGGCCGCGTCGCCGCGCAGGAGGCGGACCGGGCGCCGGTGTCGTTCGACGGGACACCGCGCACCGTGCTCGTGACGGGCGCCACGGGCTTCATCGGCCGGCAGCTCGTGGCGGCGCTGCTGCGCGACGGCCACGACGTGATCGTGCTCACGCGCCGCCCGAAGGAGGCCGCGTGGCGCTTCGACGGCCGGGTGCGCTGCATCGCCGCGCCGGACGCGCTGGCGCCGTCGACGCGCGTCGACGTGATCGTCAACTTGGCCGGCGCGCGCATCCTGGGGCCCCGCTGGACGCCGGCGCGCCGGGCCGCGCTACGACGCAGCCGGATCGGCCTGACGGACGGCATCGTCGCCTGGATCGCGCGGGCGGAGCACAAGCCGTTCCTGCTGCTGTCGGCATCGGCCATCGGCTACTACGGCGTCCAGCCCCGCGGCGACGCGACGGCGCTGGACGAGACCGCGCCGCCGCACCCCGTGTTCATGTCCGACCTGTGTCGCGAATGGGAGCAGTCCGCGCAGGCGGCAGCCCGCCACGGCGTGCGCGTCGAATGCATGCGGTTCGGCCTCGTGCTCGGGCGCGGTGGCGCGCTGCCGATGATGCTGCTGCCGATCCTGCTCGGCCTCGGCGGGCCGCTGGGCGGAGGACGCCAGTGGCTGTCGTGGATCCACGTGGACGACGTCGTGCGCGGCATGGCGCACCGCTGGCGGACGGCGCTCGCGGCGCCGGCGGGCACGGTCGGCGTCAGCAACTTCACCGCGCCGGATGTCGTGACGCAGCAGACGTTTTCACGCACGGCGGCGCGCGTCTGGCACCGGCCCTGCGTCATGCCGACGCCCGGCTGGCCGATGCGGCTCGCGCTCGGCGAACAAGCCGACCTGCTGCTGGAAGGCCAGCGCGTGGTGCCGCGCCGGCTCGAACGGGAAGGCTTCGTGTTCCGCTATCCGGACCTGGCCGGGGCGCTGGCCGCCGTCAGGGCCGGCGCGGCGCCGCCGCCAGACAGCGCGCGCTGAACTCGGGGTCGGCGCCCAATGCCCGCAGCGCGTCAGCGAGCGCCGTGTTCTGCATCCTGAGCGCGACGGCGTACGGCGTCTCGCAATGGCCTTGCTCCCAGGTGACCCGGCCGTTCGGATCGGCGCCGTGGGTGACGGCGAAGCGGGTGCGCGTCACCGATTCCTCGACGCATTGCTGCAGATACGTTTCCCGGGCGGCCGAACGGGCGGACAATCCCGGCTTCAGGTCGCACCGCGCCGCCATGCGCTGCAACATCCCCTTCCCGCCGGCGAATTGACCGTTGGGGTCGGCGCCTGCGGCGATCAACCCCTCCGCGGCCTTCAGGTCGCCATACTCCGCCACCCGGTCGAAGAGGGGCGAACGGTCGCCGCCGCGGTTGATGTCCGCGCCCGCCTGCGCCATCACACGAAGGAATTCGACATCGGTACTGCAGTCGTTGCAATCGCCCAGCATGACGCCGTCGGCGCGCGCGCCGTGCGCGATGAACACCCTGGCGACGGCAAGCTGCCTTTCGCCCATCCCGTTGATCGGTATCGACGACACCAGCCGCCCCGAGACCACGGCCTGCAACATCGTCTTCCCAAGCTCGCCCGACACGTCGACCTGGCGTTCGTCCAGCATGGACGCGATCAGGGCCAGGCGGACAGGACCGGCGGCATCGTCCTCATGGATATACGACGGTACCGTCTCCGCCAGCATGCGGGCACGTTCGGCCGGACCGGCACTCGACACGATCTGCTTGGCAGCGTCGAGGTTGTATCCCGACAGTGCCGACTCCAGTCGTTCGCTCGGGCGCTTCGGCTTGAACACGCTCGCGACGCCCATCACGACGACGGCGGGCACGCAGATCAACATCGCCAACCCCGAGCACAGGTCGCCGTCGTTCGAGGCGCGCGCGGGCGCGTGCGTGCACGCGAGGGTCAGGCTGAGCAGGCTGCACAGCAGGCGGGATCGGGATCGCATCGTTCGTAGTCTCGTCGGATTGAAGCGGCAACCGCCGCGGGACGCCACGTTACCAGATCACACCGCCCGCAAAATGCGCGCTTTCTCACCCGCCCGGGGTACGCCGTCAGCGCGGAATCGACACCGCCAGCGTCTCCTTGACCTCTTCCATGACGACATAGCTCTTGGACTGGCCGCCATCGGCCACGTGCAGGATCTCGCCGAGCAGCCGGCGGTATTCCGTCATCTCGGGAATGCGCGCCTTGATCAGGTAATCGAAGTCGCCCGACACGAGGTGGCATTCCATCACTTCGGGAATCGCCAGGATGGTGCGCCGGAAGCGCTCGAACGCCTGCTCGGATTTCTGGCGCAGCGTGATCTCGACGAACACGAGGATCTGCAGCCCCAGCGCGCGCGGCGCCACCCGCGCGTAATAGCCGTCGATGACGCCGTCGCGCTCCATGCGCTTGACGCGCTCGATGCAGGGCGTCAGCGACAGGCCCACGCGTTCGGCCAGGTCCTTCATCACGATGCGCCCGTCGGCCTGCAGGATGGACAGGATGTGCAAATCGATACGGTCGAGCACCCGGTTCGAGTCTTTTTGTACGCGCATGATTTTTCACTAAAAAGTCGATAACAAACCGAAACAATTCTCGCACATCGGTCATTACAATGGAAACATATTCTAATTCCAGAATAACCAGAGACACAGGGAAATTATGCGCGTTATCGTACTCGGCAGCGGCGTGGTCGGCGTGACCTCCGCCTATTATCTGGCCAGGGCCGGCCACGACGTTACCGTCATCGACCGCCAGCCGGGCCCCGCCCTCGAAACCAGTTTCGCCAATGCCGGGCAGATCTCGCCGGGCTACGCGTCGCCGTGGGCCGCGCCGGGTATTCCGCTGAAAGCCTTCAAATGGCTGTTCCAGCGCCACGCCCCGCTCGCGATCCAGCCGGACGGGAGCCTCTTCCAGCTGCAATGGATGTGGGGGATGTTCAAGAACTGCGACGCCGAGCGCTATGCCGTCAACAAGGAGCGCATGGTGCGCCTGGCCGAGTACAGCCGCGACCGCATCCGCGCGTTGCGCGCCGAGACGGGCATCGATTACGAAGGCCGCCAGCAGGGTACGCTGCAGCTGTTCCGCACCCAGGCACAGTTCGACGGCGCCGCCAAGGACATCGAGGTGCTGAAGCAGGCCGGCGTGCCGTTCGAAGTGCTCGGCCGCGACCAGCTCGCGGGCGCCGAGCCGGCGCTGGCGCACGTGCGCGACCGCCTCGTCGGCGGCCTGCGCCTGCCGAACGACGAGACGGGCGACTGCCAGCTGTTCACGACGCGCCTCGCGCAGATGGCCCGCGAGCTGGGCGTGAAATTCCAGTTCGACACCGAGATCGAGCGCCTCGACATCGCGAACGGCCAGGTCGTCGGGGTACAGACGAAAAAGGGCAACCACGTGGGCCGCGCCACCGCCGACCGCTACGTGCTGGCGCTGGGCAGCTACTCGCGCCTGCTGCTGAAGGACCAGTTCCGCGTGCCGGTCTACCCGTTGAAGGGTTATTCGATCACCGTCCCGATCGTCGATGCGGCGCGCGCGCCCGTCTCGACGATCCTCGACGAAACCTACAAGATCGCCGTCACCCGCTTCGACGACCGCATCCGCGTCGGCGGCATGGCGGAAATCGCCGGCTACAGCCGTGTGCTCAACCCGCGCCGCCGCGAGACGCTGGAACTCGTCGTGAACGATCTGTTCCCAGGCGGCGGCGATGTCGCGCGCGCCACCTTCTGGACCGGCCTGCGTCCGATGACGCCCGACAGCACCCCGGTCGTCGGCGCGACGCCGCTGGCCAACCTGTTCCTGAACACGGGCCACGGCACGCTGGGCTGGACGATGGCATGCGGCTCGGCCAGCGTCATCGCCGACCTGGTCAGCGGCAAGGCCCCGGCCATCCACGCCGACGACCTGTCGGTGTTCCGCTACGCCGGCACGCCGACGGCAAACCTGCGTCCGGCGCTGGCCAAGGCATGAACGCCCTGGCCCGTCCCGCCCACGTGCGGCAATCCGGCGCGCCGGCGCGTGCCGGCGCCGTCCTGACGGTCGACCTCGACGCCATCGCGGCCAACTACCGCCTGCTGAGCGAGCGTGCCGGCGGCGCGCAGGTGGCCGGCGTCATGAAGGCCGATGCGTACGGGCTCGGCATGGACCGCGTCGCGCCCGCGCTCGTGCGCGCGGGCTGCCGCGTGTTCTTCACGGCGCACGTCGAGGAAGGCATCCGGCTGCGCTGCATCGTCCCGGCCGACAGCACCGTCTACGTGCTGCACGGCCCGCCGCCGGGCACCGCCGCCGACTTCGTCAAGCACCGCCTCATCCCTGTCCTGAACGATCCGGGCCAGGTGCGCGAGTGGAGCGCCGCGTGCGCCCGCGCGGGCCGACGCCTGCCCGCCGCCGTGCAGGTCGACAGCGGCATGTCGCGCATGGGCCTGTCCCCTGCCGACCTCGCCGCGCTGGGCGATCCGCATGCGTGGCTGACCAGTTTCGAGCCGGTCCTCGTGATGAGCCACCTGGCCTGCGCCGACGAGCCGGACCAACCGATGAACGCGGCCCAGCGCGCGCGCTTCGACGCGATCCGCGCGGGCCTCCCGCCCCTGCCGGCGAGCCTGGCCAATTCATCCGCGATCTTCCTCGGCCCGGCATTCCATTACGACCTGGCGCGCCCGGGCGCCGCACTGTACGGCATCAATCCGCAACCTGGCGCAGCGAATCCGCTGCGCCAGGCGGTGTCGCTCGACGCCCGCATCGTCCAGGTGCGCACGATCGAGGCCGGCACTGCCGTCGGCTACGGCGCGCGCCATGTCGCCGCCGGGACCGAGCGCATCGCCACCATCGGCATCGGCTACGCGGACGGCTGGCTGCGCGCGCTGTCCGGCCGGAGCCATGCATTCGTCGACGGCGTGCAGGTGCCGGTCGCCGGCACCGTGTCGATGGACAGCATCACGCTGGACGTTACCGCCATCCCCGAGGCGCGCCTGCAGCCGGGCATGACGGTCGAACTGCTCGGGCCGCACCAGCACGTGGATGCCGTGGCGGCCGAAGCGGGCACGATCGGCTACGAGGTGCTGACGCGGCTGGGCAGCAGGTTCGAGCGGCGTTACCTGGGCAGCCCGGATTCGCCCGACTGAGTCGAATCGCTTCGTCACCCCCGCGAAGGCGGGGGCCCAGTCTCACACGTCATCGCGCAGCAGGTCCGTGCCGTACGAATTGTCGACCGTGCACAGCCAGCGTCCGTCCCGCGGCGGGTCGCAAAAAAAGCGCTAACCCACCATCGAAAGGATGGCGGCAATAATCGCTTGACGGGTAGACTGGGTGGTGTGCATGACACGATAGTCACCATGTCGGCCAATCCACGCAACGCCCCGCCAGGAGACCGTATGCAACCCGACCTCGTCACGCCGCCCGAGCTGGTGCCCGTCCTCGACGAACTGCGCGCGCTGGAGCCGCTGTTCCACCGCGGGCACGATGCCGAGCGCATCGCGGCGCCCACGTTCTGGGAAACCGGCGCGTCCGGCCAGCGCTACAGCCGGGAATTTGTGCTGGACGTGCTGCGCGACCGCGCCGCGCATCCTGCGCCGGACGACTGGCAGACCGGTGACTTTCACCTGGCCGCGGCCGGCGCCGGCCACTACCTGCTCACGTACACGCTGCACCAGCCCGGCCGCACGACGCGGCGGCTCACCGTGTGGCGCCGCAACGGCGACGGCTGGCAGGCGATCTACCACCAGGGCACGGTGGTCGCATGAGCGCCGCGCCCGGATCTGGCGGCATGAAGCGCGCATTGCCCCTGCTCCTGCTGGTGGCGGCCTGCGGACAGACCCCCAAGACGCCGGCGCCACAGCGTGCGGGTCCAACGGCGCACAGCGATGCGTCGTCCGCGGCGCCCGCAACCGCCGGCGCGTACGCGGTCGACCCAGCCGCATCGCTGATCGCCGTCACCGTGCGCCGCGGCGGACTGCTCGCGCGCCTCGGACACGACCACGTGGTGGCCGTGCGCACGCTGACGGGCCAGGTCACACCGGCCGTGGACCGCGCCGACCTGTCGTTCCGTCTCGACGGAATGACGGTCGACGAGCCCCCGCTGCTGCGTGACGCGGGCATCGCCACGCAACCGTCGGCGCAGGCCGTCGAGGGCACGCGCCACAACATGCTGGGACCGGTGCTCGACGCGCAGCGCTATCCGACCGTGTCGCTACACGTCGAACGGCTCGGCGGCGACCGGCTGCAGGTCGACGTCACGCTGCATGGTGTCACGCGCCGGCTGCTGCTGCCGGCCGCGCTGCAGGTCGACGCGGCGCAGGTCGTCGCGAGCGGCAGCGCGCGCTTGAAACAAACGGATTTCGGCATCACGCCGTTTACGGTCGGCGCCGGACTGCTGGCCGTGGACGACGAACTGGAGGTGAATTACCGCATCGTGGCGCGCCGCTGATCGGGGCACGCCGCTGCCGCGCTCACGCCCTGCGCACGAGCCGTCGCGCCGCCACCAGCGCGTACAGCGCGATCGCCACGATCAGCCCTTGCGACCACGTCGGCGAGGGGGTGTTCATGTTATTCAATGCGCCAAAGAAGAGAAGCGCGCCGAGCACACCGGCCCGCGTCGTCCGGCCGGCACGCCATATCTCTTCGAGCCCGAACCAGCCCAGGAACACGGCGAGGGTGACGCCGGCGGGCCAGGCCGCGCGCGCGGCGCGGGCGATGCCGTCATGGAACCCGTCGATCGCATACAGGACCACCAGGACGAGTGCGACGCCCGCGAGCACGCGCAGGCGCAAGAGGAATCGGTCGGACATTGCGAAGGTCCCGGAAGAGGTGCGAAAGCAAGCGGCGGTCGGCGGCGGCGCCCGCACCGGCAACGCCACCCGCGCACTCTACACCGCCCAGGCGCACCGATTTCTCCCGGATTGTCACACCCTCCAGCCGCGCCGCATACATGGACGAACTGTAATCGTCGTGGCGCCGGCTGCCGTCCGGCTAGCCCGCCGTGTGCGCCGCAACCGGTGCCGCCCCCGCCTGCGCCACGCGCACCGGATCGCCCTCGCCGATGCCGTCCGGCGGACTGTCGATGATGCGGTCGCTGCGCGTCACGCCCTCGAGCTGGATCGCGTTGCCCAGGTCGCGTGCGATCGTCACCCGCCGGAGGCGCACGCGGTCCTGCGCATCGACCGTCGCCACCTGCGTGCCGTTCCTGCCGGTGATGAGGGCGCCCGGCGGCACCAGCACGGCGTTGCCGGCGGCCGGCACATCGAAGCGCACCGTCGCATAAGCGCCCGGCAGCAGTTCGCCGCCGGCATTGTCGACGGCCAGCTGCACGAGCATGGTCCCGGTGCCGGCATTGATCGCCTGCGCCAACGACTGCACGGTCGCCTTCACCGGGTGGCCCGGGCGTTCCGGCACGTCCAGCTGCGCGCTCGATCCGGGGTGGATCAGCGCGACCTGGCGCTGCGGGACCTGCACGTAGACACGCAGCCGGTGCAGGTCGGAGACGACGAACAGCTCGCTGCCGCTGGTGCCGCCGGCGCCCGAGTTGACGAGCGCGCCGACGTCGATGTTGCGCGCGGTGACGACGCCGTCGAACGGCGCGACCAGCCGCGTGTAGCGCTTCAGCGCCTGTTCTCTTTCGACGCTGGCCAGGAGCGCCTGCACGTTCGCCTGCTTCGAGAGGAAGTCGTTCTGCTTCTCGTCCGCCTCCTGCTTCGACACGGCGTTCTGCGCGACGAGCGATTGCCAGCGCTTCGCGGTGCTCTCCGCGAGGCCGAGCGCCGTGCGGGCGACCGCGAGCTGGGCCTGGGCTTGGCGCAGGTCCTGGTCGAGGTCGGGCGTCTCGATCTCGGCCAGCACCTGGCCCGATTTCACCGGCGCGCCGATGTCGACGTTCCAGCGGCCGACGTAGCCGGGCACGCGCGCATAGATCGGCGCGCGCGACCATGCCTCGATGCGCGCCGGCAGTTCGAGCGGGGCGTTGGGCGCGTCCTTCCACGCCACGAGGTTGACGCTGCGGACGGCATTCGCGGCGGCCGTCGCGCGCAGCGCCTCGGCCTGCGAATGGCGCGTGGCGAGGCCGCCCGCGACGACCGCGGCGGCGCCCAGCACGCACACGGCGGCAACGATTGCGCCGCGCTTCGGCCTTGGTTGACGATCAGTTTGCATGGACAGGAACTCCGGAGGATGGGGTCAGACCGGTCGGCACGGGGCGGCGCGCGCCGCGGCGGTGGACCAGGCTGAAGACGACGGGGACGAAGACGAGCGTGGCGATCGTGGAGCACAGCAGGCCGCCGATCACGGCGCGGCCCAGCGGGGCGTTCTGCTCGCCGCCCTCGCCCAGTCCCAGCGCCATCGGCAGCATCCCGATGATCATGGCCAGCGCCGTCATCAGGACGGGACGGAAGCGCACGAAGCCCGCTTCCAGCGCGGCCGCGGCGGCGTCGCCGAGCACGTCCAGGCGCTCACGCGCGAAGCTGATCACCAGCACGCTGTTCGCGGTGGCGACGCCCATGCACATGATGGCGCCCGTGAGCGCGGGCACGGACAAGGTGGTGTGCGTGGCGAACAGCATCCACACGATGCCCGCCAGCGCGGCCGGCAGCGCGGACACGATCACGGCCGGATCGAGCCACGACTGGAAGTTGATCACGATGAGCAGGTAGATCAGGCCGACGGCGCCGAGGAGGCCGAACAGTAGGCCCGAGAACGCGCGTTCCATCGTGCGCACCTGGCCCAGCATCTCGACCGTGGCGCCCTTCGGCACGTCGGCCTTCGTGTCGGCGATGGCCTTGCGGATGTCGGCCGCGACGGCGCCCAGGTCGCGGTCCTGCGTGGCGGCGTGGATCTGCACCATCGGCTGCACGTCGTACTGGCTGATCAGGGCGCTGCCGGTGCCGCGCGTGATACGCGCCAGGCCGCCCAGCGTCGCGGCGCCGGCGCCCGTGCCGTTGCCGACCGGGAGATTCGACAGCGCGGCGAGCGAGTCGAGCCGCGCCTGCGGGGTCTGCATCACGATCGGGTAGCTGACGCCGTTCTGCGGATTGAGCCAGTACGTCGGCGCCACCTGGCTGCTGCCGGCCAGGTTGACGACCAGGCTGTTGGCGACGTCGCGCGTCGTCAGCCCGAGCAGCTGGGCCTGCGTGCGGTCGACGTCGACGTTGAACAGCGGCGCGCGGTTGCTCTGCTGGATACGCGCGTCGGCCACGCCCGGGATCGCGCGGATGCGTTTCAGGAGCTTCTGCGCGTACGCATAGTCGCCATTGAGGTCGCGCCCGCGCACCTGTACGTCGATCGGCGCGGGCGAGCCGAAGTTCAGGATCTGGCTGACGATATCCGCCGGCGGGAACGAGAACGTCGTGTCCGGGAACGCGCGCGGCAGCACCTCGCGCAGCCGGCGCACGTAGTCCGCGGTCGGCGCGTGCTCCGCGCCCAGCGCGATCTGGAAGTCGCCGTCCTGCGAGCCCATCGTGCCGGTGTTGTTGTAGGTGGTGTTGATGCTCGACGACGGCAGGCCGATGTTGTCGACCATCGTCGCGATCTGGCTGCCCGGGATCACCCCGCGGATCGCCTCCTCGATGCGGGCGAAGCGCTGCGCCGTTTCCTCGACGCGGGTCCCGACCGGCACGCGCGCGTGGATCAGCACCTGGCCGGAATCGACGGCCGGGAAGAAGTTCGAACCGAGGAACGGCACCAGCGCGAACGACGCCAGCACCACGGCCGCGAAGCCGGTCAAGAACGCCTTGCGCCGCGCGATCGA
>Ga0308166_1002273_pt1 | contig 18103 bp, 26 predicted proteins | sample PhyCR2_2_FD_202137 | JGI IMG/M metagenome (GOLD analysis project Ga0308166, IMG submission 202137) | Phyllosphere microbial communities from UC Gill Tract Community Farm, Albany, California, United States - DLSLCC.R2 | ecosystem: Host-associated > Plants > Phyllosphere > Unclassified | place... | reverse complement strand
TACACTATTTTAGAGCCTTATAGGATGTATAAAAAAGGCCTAATGTCCCCCATAAAAAAAGGCACTATCCTCGCGGATAATGCCTTTCTTTTGAATCAGTTACGAATGAAGATTAGTTCATGCCGTACTGTCATATTATACGTCCTCATGTTTTCTTATGTTATATTAAATAATTAATATAATCAGTCACTTATTATATTTTTCATACTGTACATTGTTCCAGTGCTTTCTCTTGTTTATCCTGTTATGCAATAAACCGTGGGGTACTCGGTGGGGTACAAAAACTGGGATGAACTAATTATGGCTGGTGGTCTTAATAAACTGACTGATAGAAAGCTAAAAGCTATTCATGGAGTACCCTGTCAGAAGCCCTATAAACTCTCTGACGGGGCTGGTTTGCTTATCCGCGTGTCAGCAAAGGGATCGATTAGCTGGGCTTTCAAATACCGCTTAGGCGGTCGGGAAAGTGAAGCGATCATCCTTACACTAGGTAAATATCCAGATATGGGGCTTAAACAAGCTAGAGACTCCCGCGATAAATGCCGTAATTGGCTCGCCGATGGTAAAGATCCCCGCTTGCAGCTCAATCTCACTATGGAAGAAAGCCTTAAACCAGTGACAGTTCAAGAGGCGATTGAATACTGGATAAGGGAGTACGCCGAAGATAACAGGGCGAATGTCGAGAGGCATAAAGCTGAGCTAAGGAAACACATATACCCTTACATCGGAAAAATGGCCTTATCAGACTGTGAGACCCGGTACTGGCTAGGCTGTTTTGACAGGATGAAGAAAAAGACCCCTGTAGCTGCTGGTTATGTGTTCCAAATGTGCAAGCAAGCCTTAAAATTTTGTCGCGTTCGTCGGTATGCCGTTAGTTTAGCTCTTGAAGACTTGTCTATACCTGATGTTGGTAAAAAACAGGCGAAAAGGGATAGGGTACTTAGCGATAAAGAAGCCGGTGATCTCTGGTCGGCCATAATCGACGGTACACGCTTCATGCCCTACTACACCAATCTTCTCAAGGTCGCTATGGTCTTCGGCTGTAGAACGCAGGAAATTAGGCTCTCAGAGTGGAATGAGTGGGATATGGGGGCTTGGGTATGGACCGTACCGAAAACGCACAGTAAGGGCGGAGAGAAAATCATTCGCCCTGTTCCTGAAGCCATGAGACATTTTATCCATGAATTGTATGAAGAGAATAAATCAACTGGCTTATTTCTTGGGGAGCTCAAAGGTAGTGAGGCGGTGAGTCAGTGGGGTAGGACGCTCTATAAGAGATTTGACCATGCAGAGCCCTGGACTCTTCACGATCTACGTCGAACGTTAGCAACACACCTCAACAACATGGGCATTGCCCCTCATGTGGTAGAGCAACTGCTAGGACATTCAATGCCAGGTGTTATGGCAATTTATAACCGAAGCGTATATCTACCAGAGAAACTCGATGCCCTTAATAAATGGTGTGATCGCCTTAATATTATTGGAGATAATAACTCAAAAGTGATTTTGTTTAAGGGATGTAAAAATGGATAAGTATTCTAATCAAATAGATGAAGTGGCTATTACATTATACGAGTCAGAGCTATTGATAGATTATAAAGCGGTTGCACCCCCTCAAAGTAGGAATGAACTCTATTCTATAGGGTGTGTGTTAGATTCTCGTAATTGGGGAGAGCAGATATCAGTCAGAGAAGTAATGTATAAAATGCTTACTGATAAGCGAATGGAGATGGCTTGGCCAGCTCTAACAAAGAGAGCAAGCGAGTGCCCGATAAGGTCATTATTCTATATGGCTCTGTGCACCGAAATATCTGAAATATACCCAGGCCCTGATGACTGGAGTTTACTGACACCTAATGAAAAAAAGAGAAAGTTGGATAAAATTAGTAAGCTTGCATTATCTTTATGTCAAGAGATAGCTAATACACCTCTCGATAGTAATGTAATGGAATATGCTAATCATAAAATGTATTTTGATAATTTTAAACAACGCTGTATGAGCAATAAGTATAGGGAAAAAATTGATTTTAGTTTGAGTACTTTTTGTAAGTTAGAAGGCGACTTTTATATTAAAAAGCAAGAAAATTTAGAAAATGTTGTAGCTAACTCTTGGGCTGATATTGGCGTAATGGGGCCTAGTGTTAGCTCGTTGCTTCAAGATATATATTCAAAAGCAAAAAACTCTAATTATGAGTCAGTGATTAAAAGAAAGAGTCAAGTTCGAAGATCGTATTTTATAAGGAAATTATCGGCCTTCTTCCAAGAATCTTTTGATACACCACTCCACAGTATCACTGCTGCCATTTGTTCTGTATTTCTCGATGAAGATATATCGATAGAGGAAGTCCGTTCTACGATTAGATGACATTGGTGTAAAATAAGGTGTCTGGCTATGTTTTACGCCAATGGTGGTTTTCAACATAAAAAAGCTGAAATATCGCCAATTACATACCTCTTAAACATGATTAATAATAACTCCACAAAACACAGAGATAGTGGAGTTATTATGAGTAAGCACCAATACAATCATCCAACCCCTGAACAACGTAGAACAATTCTCGAAGAATATGGCTTCAAATATGATCGCCGTATTCGTGAGGAGGAGTGCTATGAAATCACTAGCATCTCTCGGTCAGCTCGTTTCAACATGGAAAATGAGGGTCGCTTCCCTAATCGTTGCCACTTTGGTCGAAACAGTTGTGCCTGGCTTCTTTCTGAAGTTCTCTGGTGGGTTAGAAATCCTCCCGTAGTTGAGAACGTAAACAACCCACACAGCCGAAAGCCCTCTTAACACAGGAACACTGCAATTAAACGCAAAATATTATTTATCACCAATGGGATCGAATTTTCGGGAATTTGCATAACTAATCTTGCAGTATCTGGGTTGCTGTCGCGGCGGCTCTAAATAACTCAATTCGGGGCTTTAAATATGACTATTAATAAAATGACCTTAACCGGTCAGGGGCTTCCTTACGCCCAAAATCAAGAAGTGACTATGAGCAGCTTAGAGATGGTTGCGTACATAAATAGCGATCGCCAGTCTAAGGCAGAGGCTGAGGGACTGGAGTTCCCTTGTAAGAAATATCGTCAGCTATCACATAAAAACTTTATGGCCAAAGTACCAAAAGTACTCGGCTTAACGTCGGCTAAATATTTAGCCGATGATGAATTCACTAGTGGAAATGGTGCTAAGGCTACAAGAAATATTTATAACTTCCCTAAGCGTGAAGCCTGTCTTATGGCCATGAGCTATAGCTATGAATTACAGGCAGCTATCTATGACTACATGGAAGAGCTGGACCGTCAAAGGGGTGGATACCTTTCCCATACTATCAGTGAACTACAACAAATCGTTACGACTGCAAGAAAGCACTCAGATGAGGATTCTAGCGATGCAGGTCGTCGATTAAGAAAGAGACAGGATGATTTACCACTGCTTAATAAGGCTGAGTATCTGGTAGAGAGTCTTGGGCAATTGAAGCTGAGTTTTGGGAAGGAGTCTGGCGATGATAAGTAAAACTACAGCGGCTTTGCAGAGCCGCTCTAGCATCGTAACAGAAGAACGCTGTAAAGATACCATACTGATCAGCCTGGTCAACCAACCACCCGTGAAAATTTGCGGGTTGCAGGTCAGCAATACTTACTCACAAATAATTGTAGTTATTCTCGGGGTAACCAGCCTTTCGAGTTTCTTGCAGGGACTGGAAGATTATTCTCTGATAGCTTTTTTAACAAGAATGCTTCGTGAGATGGATTCCAACCATCCCAATTACCAGCCCAGCACGAGTTACAACATGAAATACCGTATCGATCAATTTTATGTAAATAATAGGCGCCTTTGCCATATTTCACTTCAGAATTACATAAATCGCACTTGCCGTAAATCTGGCCATCTTTTGGGTCAATACGCATTTTATCAGCTCCATTTTCAACCTTTAGGCTCTATACCATTTCTACGTAATTCAGCTCTTGCTAATTCTTTTAGCCAGTTTCCTAAACTGACCCCTTCGCTTGTAGCAACGGCACTGAGTTGTGATTTTAACTCAGGGGAAATACGTATTTGGAATGTTGGCGACCAGCCATCACCTTTTTGTGATTTATCTCGTTTGATAGTTGACATGTACGTACGTAACCTCATAGTATGGATTCCATTACGTACGTACGTTAACATAAAGTACGTAATTAAAACAACGCCTCAGACTGTTGGAGCAGTACTGAAGCGTCTAACCACAATCATTTATCTGAGGTAAAAGATATGGCTGTAATACAGCATACCCAAACTCACCCCAAATTTACATGGCGTTTTATGGCTTTAAGCGCTGATGGTCTTGATATTGTTCACATCGAAGCGGGAACGGAAGAAGAAGCCCGCGCGTTATCCCCTGCTGGCCATGTGATTATCTTTGCCGGTCGATTCAATGAAGGGGGCCGCCATGACAGCTAAGCAAAATATTATTGATGTTGGCGATACCATGCGCTCCTTGGAGGCACTTCTTTCTGCAGCAATGGAGATGGATCCCCGTATTGAAGGCCAGAGTGAAATGGTTTTCGAGCTTGTTGATATAGCTTTAGTCCGTTGTAAGAAAGCGCGCCAAGTCATTGAGAGTAAGGGGGTGACTCATGTCAGATATTTATAACGCTCTAGCGACTAGTTCTCGTCTCTTGGGGCATCACTCTAGTGAAACCTTGGCTGACTATCGAGATAGTCTTGATGACGCAGAGATTGCCGTTAATCGGGCTTTACACTTGATCGGTAATCTCATTCTGGAAGCTGAACAGAGCGATTGTTATTCAGATAAGGAATCACGCCGAGACTTGGTGGCAATAGGTAGCGTATTGCGTAACCTTCCCCGTTTAGCGCAAGCCCTTAATTACAACTCGAAAGAGATTGAGTACGAACTTAAACGCCGTAAAGGAGTTAGCCAATGATAAGCAACGTTAAATTTAATGAGTTGGCTAATAAGGTCGTGGTAATGGAAGACCGTATAGCTGAGCTGGAAGTTATCGTCCGTTCACTGAGTGATCGTGATGGTGGGAATATCCCTGCGGGCATGACTCCACTGACTACCCTAGCGGCTGAGTTCGGTATCTCTACCAAGAAAGGGGAAGAGCTGGCAAAAAATAGCGGTGTGTTGCTGGTTAAGCAGAAGTCAGGTGGTTATATCGTACCTGATGAAAAGTTCAGAGAGGCTGCAAGGCTGGTATTACGTTCTGCAAAACGCAAGATAGGTTCCGCGTATTGGTACCACCCATTACTAGGTAAGTTTCAAATGAGTGGAGGGATACCGAAGTGAAACCACAATTAACCACTATTGATACTGTCTCAGATCAATTATTTGCCTGCGTGTATAACTGGTCTCATGGTCGCCCGTACACGAAAAGCGATATTGATAAGGCCCTACTGGCACATAGGGATTCAACCACTCGTTACGGTCGCCTAGCAGCCCGATTGAAAGAAATTGGTGAGAAGACTTACGAGCAGCTTTGTGATGAAGGGTATCTTAATACTGACGCTGATAAAGCTATAGCTTTCCGTCGTGAGGAGCTGGAGTCTCTGGCGGGTAGAGAAGAACTCAACTCTTGGCTGACAGATGTTAACCGCATTGCGCGTTTATTCCCTGAGGGGGCCGTCACAGCGAAGAAGACTAAGTTACCTTTATCGCGTGGCTCAGACGGTTTCAACGTGCGGCAGAGTTATATCATCAAGCACTTTTTACCGGCGCAGTCATTCTGCGGTATCTATGGGCCAAGCGGCTCTTACAAAAGTTTCTTAGCGGTGTCTTGGGCTTGTCATATTGCTAGTGGCCAAGCATGGGCAGATAAGAAAGTCACCCACAGTTCAGTTCTTTATGTTGTGGGGGAAGGTGGTGTAGGTGTCCCGCGCAGAATTAGAGCCTGGGAACAGGCAACTGGTAGAACGGCGGATAATCTCTGGCTGGTCAATCGCCCGGTATTTCCGGTAAGACCTTCAGAAGTTGATGAGGTATTGCTAGCAGTAAAAGAGGTCGAGGAAAAAAGCGGGATCCCCGTTGGGCTAGTGGTGATCGATACGCTAGCGCGATGCTTTGGCGGTAATGACGAGAACGATGCGCGTGATATGGGGGCATTTATCGAAGGGTGCGACACTATTAAGCAGAAAACCGGCGCTACTGTGCTGGTGGTCCATCACTCAGGTAAAGACGAAGCGAAAGGCGCTAGGGGATCTAGTTCATTACGGGCGGCGCTTGATGTTGAGTTTAACGTTAAGCGTGAAGGGGAAGGTAAAGCACTCATCCTGTCATGCACCAAGATGAAGGATGCAGAAGAGCCAGAGCGTAAAGCCTATGACCTCAGAACCGCCGAACTGTATGAAGACGAAGACGGGGAAACGGTGTGCTCTCTGGTGGTATACGACAAGCCCCGTGAACCTAACGAGGTTGAGGCTGAACTAGCCAGCGTCTCTCGACTGACTGATAACCACCAAGCATTATGGCAAGCGGTGAGAAGTCGGACGGCTAAGGGGGATCCGTGCACTATTCCTGTCATTAAAGACGATCTAAAAGCCACGTTAGGCATTGAGAAGGTCAGGAAGTCTTTTCACCGCTGGCTGGATAAGTTGGAGAGTGAAAATATTATCCGTGTTGATGGGGAATATCTCACACCTCTAGTACAACACGCGCGGCACTAAACGCGGCAAGTGCGGCAATGTGTATGATTTATGTACTATTGCCGCACTTAGCCTGTATATATACGAGCTAAGTGCGGCACATTAAATAAAGTCAGTAATACCAAGGGCTACAGCGATATTCGTAAAAACAAAGTGCGGCACTCCGCGCGCGCTTTCTTCGCGCGGCACTAAGTGCGGCAAGTGAGACAACCAATAGAAGGCGTTAACTATGAAAAGACTTGAAGAAGTCAAAAGCCGTTTAGAGGCACTTGAATCCTCCTTACTGGCACAAGAAAAAACGTTAGGCCGATACGCTGCCGACGAAGCGATCAGCAACCAAGTAACAGAGCTGAAAGACTTTGTACAAAATGAGGTGGCAAAGCTTAAAAAGAGCGATATGACCGATGATGAAAAGTTCCACGTTCTACCTGGTTTAGAAGATGCTCTTGGGACTGAAATTAATAATATGCGTCGTGGGGAGAAGCCAAGTAAGAAGTTACTGGAGAAAGTCCTAAATTCTCTTTATACAGTAGAGCACTCTATACATCAGTGAAGATTAAGGTGATTAGGTAGAACATATCAACTAATCAGATGTCCTAGTGTTGTGCTATCTTTCTTCTTGTTGAGCCAATGAAGTTCAAAAAACTTAACTCATTGTTGTGAAAAAAGTTGTTTTCATGTACAAAAAACAAGACCTACTGTAAAATGGCACATCAATAAGCACTGTATAAACGTACAGTATCCTAGTAAGAAACTTGTTATAAGGGGGGCACGAAATGGCTTATTCAGCTTTAGCGATTGCTAATGCCTTCATCGAAAGGTCTAAGCAATATGGTATAAATGATCTATCGCCTATGAAGTTACTAAAGTTAGTTTACTTCGCTCATGCGTGGCATTTAGCTGTAACTGGTAAACCTTTATTTGATGAACCTGTATGCGCTTGGCGCTACGGCCCAGTTGTCCCCTCTGTCTATAACGAGTTCAAAGGGTATGGGGCTGGTCATATACCTACGCCGAGCGTTGTTTACATCAATAAAAATGGACATTCTGAGCCAATCATCCCATCAGTTACAGATAAAGAAACGTTATCTTTTATTGATGCGGTCTTAAGTACATATGGTAATCAAAGTGCTATCTTTTTATCGAACCTTACCCATCAGTCGGGATCTGCTTGGGAAGTAACTAAAGACCGGCATCAACATGGTGGGATCAACAGTTGGCAGATTCCTAATGACGTTATCCGTACGACAACGCGTAAACAATTAGGCATTTAGTATAAAATGCCTAAAAAGTCGAATGGATTGAGCGCTAGTCTCAAGGATCTAGAGAAATTAGCTCAAATAGACGTTGATAACAAAAAAGATAATAAAAGCTTCACTGAGGCTAATGATTTAACGTTAGACGAAGAAACTGACCTCCAGAATAATAGTAATCCCTCTACGTATTTACAGAAATACGTAGAGTACTCTGAAGCGATAGATAATGAGAAAACGCGAAAGAGAAATGGAAAGATTCTAAAATGGAAAATTAGAAATAATAAACAAGATGTTAAAATGCGACGCCGCTACGCATCGAAAGCTTATAACTTTGTCTTTCTGTGGTCATGTTTTTTATTTATAACCATTATTCTATCCGGTTATAAAGATATTAAAATATCCTCACCTAATTTAAATATAACTTCAAAGTTTGAGCTTAATGACTAGGTTCTTATTGCTCTAATAAGCGGTGTTACTGTTAACATTGTTGCCGTTTTTGTCATAGTTATCAGAAATTTATTTCCTAACGCCAAATCTGACGGAGATAATAGCTCCACAAATGAGAAGAATACCAAGCCTACTCCTGAAGAAAAAAAGCCTTCAACAGATTAGTTTTGTAAATTAATCGTCCTAGTGTTTTTCCATGTTTACCCCCAGATTTTTAACGGTTTTCTTTATTTTAAAAATGTATATTTTTAAGCGTGGCACTCAGACGTGAGCCGCCACTGTCCGCTTGTTTTTGCCGACTTTAGACGGTTCCTTCCAAGCGGGCACCCCTCCAGAGCTGGTTTCACGTCTTCACGTTACTAATACGGAAACCACATCAATGAAGAAACTTTTAGAATTACGCCAGAAGAAATCCGCCCTCAAAGTCCAGATGAAAGCCATGCTGGAAAGTGCAGAGGAAGAGAACCGCAGCCTGAATGACGATGAAGGTAAAAAGTTCGATGAGCTACGCAGTCAAGCCACTAGCCTTGATACCGATATTCAACGCCTTGAAGCGGTTGCGGATGAAGAGCGCAGTAAAACAGGTGAACCTGCAATAAAGAAAAATAGTAATGACGAACTACGCACCTACATTCTAACGGGTGAAACCCGTGCCCTCTCAACGGCAACAGGTGCTGATGGTGGTTACACAGTGATCCCTGAGCTGGACACAGAGGTAATGCGCCAGCTACAAGATGATAGCATCATGCGTCAATTAGCTACGGTTAAAACTACCAAGACCAACGAATATCAGAAACTGGTCTCTATCGGTGGTGCTACGGTGAATCGTGGTACCGAGGGTGAAACACGGACAGAAACCAGTACGCCTAAGCTGGAAGAGGTTAGCATTAAGCTCAACCCAATCTATGCCTACCCTCGAACGACTCAAGAGATCCTCGACTTCTCAGAAGTAGATATTTTGGGCTGGCTGACCTCTGAAATTGCCGACACGTTCACTAATACCGAAGAAGATGACTTCGTTAATGGTGATGGCACCAAAAAAGCTAAAGGCTTCCTCACTTACCCTCGCGCGGAAACCGGTGATAAAACTCGCCCATTCGGTACGCTTGAGAAAGTTGTTACTCCAGCCGTTACTGCTGATGGTCTGATCGACATTCTGTACAAGCTCAAATCTAAGTATCGTAAAAATGCGGCATGGATAATGAACTCCAATTCTGCAGCGACACTACAAAAGCTGAAAAATGGTAATGGTGATTATATCTGGCGTGAAGGGCTGGTGGCAGGTTCACCAGATACCTTACTAGGCCGTCCTGTTCAGTATGTTGAAACCATGCCAGATGCAGAAGCTGGTAAAGCATTTCTGGCCGTAGGTGATTTCAAACGCGGCTATTTCATTGTCGATCACACTACCGGTGTGCGTACCCGCCCGGACAATATCACAGAGCCTGGTTTCTATAAGGTTCACACTGATAAGTATCTGGGCGGGGGTGTTGTGGACTCCAATGCTATCAAGGTTCTTGAGATGGCAGCAGCGCAGTGATTCAGCTAGGGGCTTCGGCCCCTTTTTGGTCTTTAAGGAGTCCACATTGAAAAAGAATGATTTTGAGATCCGCACCTCTGAGATAACCACCAGCGAACGTAAGTTGATTGGCTATGTTGTGCGTTGGAATAGCAAATCAGAAGTGATCTGGGATGAATTTATCGAACAGTTCTCGCCTGGTGCTTTTGCTAATAGTCTAGCTGGTGGCGCAGATGTCCGAGCTCTATTCGAGCATAACCCGACTCAGCTATTAGGCAGAACCAAATCAGGCACACTGGTTCTAGCTGAAGATGATATAGGGCTACGCTTTGAACTCTCGCCACCGGATACACAGCTCGGTAATGACGTTCTAAAGCAAGTCGAGCGAGGCGATTTATCAGGCATGAGCTTTGGTTTCCGCGCGCTAAAAGATACCTGGGATATTAGTCAGGCACCTTACTTACGCACTGTCAGTCAGGCAGACCTTAGCGAAATTACGGTAACGAGCTTGCCAGCTTATCCCGAAAGCGGTGTAGCGATTGCACAGCGCTCGCTATTTGCTCAGCATCCGCAATTAAACCAGTTAAAGGCTGATAATCGCCGTTACTGGGCTGATCTCGCGGGGTTGTGATATGTGGCCATTTAAACGCCGAGCTACTGAACAACGTAGCATGACGATAGAAGATTTCCTCGCATTGTCAGGTATACCCAATACGGGATCTGGTGAGTACGTTTCATCCGGTACCGCCGAATCATTACCGGCAGTATTGAACGCGATCACCGTTATAGCGGAAGCAGTGGCCACAATGCCCTGCTACCTCTACAAGCTTCGTCACATTAACGGAAAAGAAACCCGAGAGTGGTTAAGTAGCCATCCGGTTGATTATCTTCTCAATGAAAACCCAAACGAGAACCAAACACCTTACCAGTTTAAGCGAACGATGATGCGCCATTGCTTATTAAATGGTAATGCCTACGCGGTGATCACTTGGGACAATGAAGGGCAACCCCAGAGCATACGTGCCTATTCTCCTGGTGCGGTCGTCCCTCAGCGCATTTCTGAGCATCGTTACAATTACACTATCACTGAGCCATTCACTGGAGCCGTAAGAACCTACCTTCAAGAAGAGATATTGCACCTTCGCTATTCCACTGATGATGGTTTTATAGGTAAGTCGCCGATCACTATTTGCCGTGAAACGTTAGGACTCGGTTTAGCACAGCAGCGCCACGGTGCTAGCGTGATGAAAAATGGCTTAATGGCGTCCTCAGTGATTAAAACGCCTGATTGGTTCGATAGTGTCAAAGGGCAAAAGGCTCTCGAGTCTCTTGAGCGTTACAAAGGGGCTAGGAATGCGGGTAAAACGCCGATTCTTGAAGGTGGCATGACATTCGAGCAATACGGCATGAGCAATCAGGATGCCGAGTGGCTCGCCTCCCGCCGGTTCACGATTGAAGATATTGCCCGCATGTTTAATGTTTCGCCTATCTTCCTGCAGGATTACTCAAACAGCACATACAGTAACTTTAGTGAGGCCAGTCGTGCATTTCTCACAATGACCATGCGCCCTTGGCTAGCAAATTTCGAACAGCAGATTAAGTCGGCACTGGTTATGGCGCCACCGTCACCCGGTACCCGCTATCAGGTCGAGTTCGATTCGTCTGATTTACTCCGAGCAACACCGGCTGATCGCTATTCGGTTTACGAAAAAGGCATCAAAAACGGCATTCTTAGCCCGAATGATGCGCGAGCAACTGAGGGATTGCCACCTCGTGAAGGTGGTGACGAATTTAGCCAGGCATGGAAGCAAGAAGTGAAAATCAGTAATAACGGGAGTGATGATAAATGATACCCGGACGCATGAATCGACGCATAACTATTCAGCGATTTACTGAAACCCAAAACCCAATGACGGGCTCGATTATCAAGCAGTGGACTGATCTCTCTACTGTGTGGGCTGATATTAGCTTTATTTCAGGGCGTGAGCTCATTGCCGCTCAAGCAGAACAAAGTGAAGTCACTGTGAGGTTTTGGATTCGCTACCAGAAAGGACTCACGACTCAAGACAGGATCCTCTACCAAGAGCCTGGCGTTTCAGCGTTGGTGTATGACATTACTTCAATCATCCCTGACGGGAAGCGAACACGGTTAGAGATATTGAGCAAAGGCGGGGTAAACGATGGCTGAGTTAATTACGCTTGATGAGGCAAAGCTACATTGCCGTATTGATTCCAGTGAAGATGATCCGCTGATTACGGTTTACATCGCCGCCTCGCTTGAGGCGTGTTGTAAGCACATAGGCAAAGCGATTGGTGATGAAGCCGGACAGCAACCGTTCACGCCGGGCATAAAAGCCGGTTGCCTGATGTTTATCTCAATGCTCTATGAGTATCGCACATCAATCAGTGATGTTGAGGCTAAGCGCGTTCCTTTTGCTATTGAATCGCTATGGTCCGTCTACCGTGACTTAGGGGTGATGTGATGCCGTGGAAACCATTAAGGCGATGCACAGAGCCTGGCTGCAATAAGCGTGTTACATCCGGTAAGTGTGAAGAGCATCAGCGTGTGTACTGGCGGGAAGAAGACAAACGGCGTGGTAACAGGCGCGAGCGTGGCTATACCAATGCTTGGGATAAGTATCGGCTCCAGTATCTGAAAGCAAACCCTCTCTGTGTTGAGTGCCAGCAACAGGGGTTACTCATTCCAGCCAAGATAGTGGACCATATCATTCCCATCAGTGGTGGTGATGATGTCCTGTTCTGGCCTGAGTGGAACCATCAACCGCTATGCCAAACTCACCACAACCAGAAGACAGTGAAACAAGACCCTATCACAAAGTCTCGCCGCGAAGCTGGTGAGTTCCGTGAGCTGGAGAGTAAAGCCGTAAGAGGAGTCGTGTTCTATGAGTGAACAAGAAACCTTGCAGCTATATAGATCACTGACTCGCAGCCGTGAGGCCTTCATGTCAGGCCGTAACAGAGTGACTGAGAGTAACTCTGTGCGGCGCAAGAGTCAGCGTGACCGAGAGCTCAACGAGTGCTTTCGCAACCGCTGACAGGCCGCACAACACGGGTGGGGGTAGTTTTAAGGACAAAAGGCCGTTCGCCAGTCACCGCGCCCCCCATCAGATTTTTACGCACGGTGATTTTTTGGGAAATAAGCCGCGTGGAAGGAAAAAAATTTTATGGCCAGACCGCCAAAGCCGCCGAGCTATCTTGATGAGCTGGCGGCTCAACAATGGAAACAAAAAGCAAAGCAGCTTTCCGAGCGTGGGGATCTGACTCCCGCCGATTGGAACAATCTCGAATTGTATTGTGTGAATTATTCGATGTACCGTAAAGCGGTTGCAGACCTTGCCACTCGTGGGTTTAGCATTATCAACAGTCAGGGCGGTGAGAGTCGAAACCCAGCGTTAAGCGCTAAAGCTGACGCAGAAAAAATCATGATAAAAATGTCCTCACTCCTTGGTTTTGATCCTGTTAGCCGCCGTAAAAACCCGGTTGAAACTGAAGAGGAAGACGACCTTGACCGCCTGGGATAACTACGCAAACGCGATAAAATCGGGTGAAATTCCCGCCTGTAAGCGTGTAAAACAAGCCGTTGAACGCTACTTTTCAGACCTGAACAACCCTCTTTATGAGTTTGATAAGGCTACAGTAGAGAAATTTATTGGCTTTTCTCTCCTTTGTCCGCACGTTAAAGGACCGCTAAGAGGTCAGCCAATCGTCTTGGAACCGTGGCAGCAATTCGCCTTTGCGTGTCTTCTTGGTTTCAAGGTGATCGCTACAGGGCGAAGGAAATATAGTAGTGCCTTTATTGAAGTGCCGCGTAAGAATGCAAAATCCACCGTGGCCGCAATGCTAGCTAATTGGTTTCTAGTAATGGAGCCTGGGCAACAAGATATTTACACCGCTGCCGTGAGCCGTGATCAGGCCCGTATCGTGTTCGATGATGCGCGGCAAATGTGCCTACTCTCAAAGCCGCTAAAAAAACGTCTTAACGTCATGCAGCACCGCATGATCTATCCGAAATCTAACAGCATACTGAAACCCTTAGCGGCTAAAGCGGCAACCATTGAAGGGACCAACCCAAGCCTCGCAATTATTGATGAGTATCACCTTCACCCTGATAACAGCGTTTACTCAGCGCTAGAACTCGGGATGGGTGCCCGCCCTGAGGCCATATTATTTGCAATCACCACGGCCGGCAGCAACGTAGTCTCAGCTTGTAAGCAACATTACGACTATTGTTGCCAGATCCTCGCGGGGGAAGAAGTGAATGAATCGCTATTCATTCTGATTTATGAGCTTGATGATGAGAGCGAGATAGACCAGCCAGAGCTATGGATAAAAGCCAACCCAAACCTCAATGTTTCCGTTGATGAAGCTAAATTAGACTCGACCATCCAAAAAGCCCGCGGCATCCCCTCCCAATGGGTAGAGATGATGACAAAGCGTTTTAATATTTGGTGTCAGGGTTCAACGCCTTGGATGGGTGCCGGTGCCTGGGAGCGATGCGCAGATAGTTACGAGGAACGGGACCTATACGGCAAAGAGTGTTATGCGGGGCTTGATCTATCATCGACTGGCGATATTACTAGCGTGTGTTATGCCTTTCCATACGGCGACGAAATAAGATTAGTCACTCGTCATTATCTGCCTGAATTCCAACTACAGAACGTGGCCAATAAAAACCGCGCAATCTATCGCCAGTGGGTGCAAGCAGGATGGATTAGGACAACACCAGGGGATTGTATTGACTACGATCGCATCCGAGACGACATAATCGAAGATGCTAACGCTTTCTCAATAAAACTGGTGGGCTTCGATATATGGAACGCCACGCACCTTAGGACTCAACTTCAAGGCGCTGGGCTCGATGTTGAGCCATTTCCTCAAACCTACATGAAATTTAGCCCTGTATCGAAATCTTTCGAAGTATTCGTTAACCGCAAGGTTATTCGGCATAACGGGGACCCGGTCCTAGCTTGGGCGATTAGTAACGTAGTGATGGAGTCCGATGCCAATGCCAACATTAAGCCTAATAAGAAAAAATCAGCCAATAAGATAGACCCAGTGATCGCGTCTTTGATGGCCTTCGGCACTTGGCAGGCAGAGCACGAGGAATTTAGTTTCGATATGGGTGGCCAACATAAAGAAAGGCTACGCAATTTTACAGGCGTTTGAGTCATCTAACGCCATATCTGGCGTTTCAATAGCGGAAACTTGCCGCACTTTTAGTATCAGTATAAGACTTAACGAGGTGAATATGATTAAAACATTAACATTGAAAGGCCAAGCAGCTAAGAAGTTCGGTAAGACACACCAGTTTCACGTTGCCGATTTAAACGAGATGATTCGTGCGATGTGCTCACAGGTTAAAGGCTTTAAGAGGTACCTGGCCACCGCACATCATGACGGTATTCACTTTGCCTTTTTCTCTGAGAAAGAAAACATCGGGCTTGAAGGCTTTGAGCTTACGACAACAGCCAAGACATTTACCATGCAGCCTGTGCCTCGTGGTTCCAAGAATGGTGGTCTTACTCAAATTATTATCGGAGCCGCTGTTCTTACCGCTGCGTTCTTTACTGGCGGAGCTGCTTTAGGTGCCTACGGGGCTTACGCAGCAGCAGCAGCCACAGCACTAACCGGAATTGGCATATCTATGACACTAGGCGGTGTCGTCCAGATGCTTACGCCTCAGCCAAAAATGAGCGTAGGGTCGTCTTCCAGTGCTGACAATAAACCGAATTATGCCTTTGGCGCGCCGGTGAATACCGTGGCAATGGGCTATCCCGTTCCAGTGCTTTACGGTGAGCGAGAGGTAGGCGGGGCGGTGATTAGTGCTGGAATATTTTCAGCTGATCAACTCTAGGAAAAATTCATGCTTTGCCTTCAAGCGACGGAAACTTGCCGCACTTAGTGTCGCGCGAAGAAAGCGCGCGCGGGGTGCCGCACTTTGTTTTTACGAATGTCGCTGTAACCCTTGTTATCACTGACTTTGTTTAATGTGCCGCACTTAGCTCGCATATATACAGGCTAAGTGCGGCAATAGTATATAAATTACTCAATATGCCTCACTTGCCGCGTTTACTGCCGCATTTAATAGAGGTTCTATGAAATCGAATAAAGCTATTGATGACACATTATCAGCAATGGTTCTTGCTGGTGGTGAGCCGATGAATGGACAACAACGGCTTATGGTCCGTAATGGTGTAGCCCAAAGAGATGCAGACAGGAAGAGGTTCTTACGGAGTGTACACAGTAAGGGACAGTTTGAATGGAAGAAACCACAGCCTAAAAGATAACTACGGGGATCGCCGTAGTTTACCTATCTGAACCGTCACCCAAATATTGGGTATCGCCCTATAAGTTGTTCTGGTGTTTTGCTGGCTGTGCAGAATGCGGTGGGGTACTAGGTGGGGTACAAAACTAAAAAAGGCACCACTCAATTAAGAATAATGCCTTTCTTTTTAATAGGTTACGAATAGAACTTAGTTCATGCCGTATTTTTTCAGTTTCTTGCGCAGCGTACCACGGTTGATACCCATCATCAGTGCTGCACGAGTCTGGTTACCACGGGTGTACTGCATTACCATGTCCAACAGGGGCTGTTCTACTTCAGCCAGGACCAATTCATAGAGTTCATTAACATCTTGACCATTTAACTGTGAAAAGTAGTTTTTCAAAGCTTGTTTTACATTATCACGCAATGGTTTTTGGGTGACTTGGTCTTGTGAGTTAACAGTTGAAACGGTCAGTACGTCAGAATTTACGCGTTGTTCGAACATAGTTCTTTAAGCTCTTTTTTTTCGTTTACGCCAGGTTTTCGAAGTATGCTTCCAACGCTTCCAGTTGTTCACTGGCATCCTCTATAGCGTTGAATGAGCGCCGAAACTGGTCATCAGGGGCATGTTCTTGTAAGTACCAAGAAACATGTTTGCGGGCAATACGGTATCCCTTGGCATGGCCATAAAAGCTATGCAACTCCCGTATATGTCCGATTAGCATTGACTTCACCTCAACGAGTGGTTTCGGTGCAAGTAGCTCCCCTGTGTCCAGGTAATGCTGGATTTCCCGGAAGATCCATGGTCTTCCCTGAGCAGCACGGCCTATCATGAGGGCATCAGCCCCAGTATAGTCCAGTATCGCTCTGGCTTTATGCGGGTCAGTGATGTCTCCATTCGCAATAACGGGAATAGAAACATTCTGCTTAACTGTCCGAATACTGTCGTATTCCGCTTCCCCATTAAACAAGCAGGCACGAGTCCGGCCATGAATGGTTAATGCTTGAATACCACAGCGCTCAGCCAATTGGGCAATTTCAACACAATTGCGATTATTAGTATCCCATCCGGTACGAATCTTTAGCGTGACAGGTACGTCAACCCCATTCACCACGGCACGTAGAATAGACTCTACGATATCGGGATGTTGGAGTAAGGCTGAACCCGCCATCTTACGATTCACTTTTTTGGCTGGGCAACCCATATTGATATCAATAACTTGCGCGCCAGAATCAACGTTAATTCTCGCGGCTGCAGCCATCTCATCGGGATCACATCCTGCTATCTGTACCGAGCGGATACCTGGCTCATCACTATGTACCATACGCAGTCGAGATTTATCACTCGCCCATACTTGTGGGTTCGATGACAACATCTCTGACACGGTCAATCCAGCACCATTTTCATAACAAAGCGTACGAAAAGGACGATCAGTGATCCCGGCCATCGGCGCGGCAATCAGGCGATTTCGAAGCTGGTATTGTCCAATGCGCATAGGGTAGAAAGTGGCCTTAAATGTTCGCAAGGCGGCGTATATTACGCATTTTTTATGGAAGATGAAAGGCCAAACTTTGAACAATTTGTTTTAAAGTCACCTTTTGTTCACTGCAGACTAGGAGGGGGTATAACAATATCTTTATTAAACAGTGTGTTATCTGATTTTTTGTTTTCAAATTCACGGGTTAGGGGGACAAAAACCTTTGAAAAAGTTATCCCCCTCCCTAGCGTTATGCTGTTATTGAACTACCATCCGCCCATTCAACGGCTGGGTGGGGCGGTTATTGGTTGTGCCAAGCAGCGATTTAATACGGTCAAGTTGTTGTAAAGAAAGTGAGACACTCTCCTTCATCACTAGCCAACGAACCCCTTCGCTACAAGGTGGGGTGGTGAGTGAACCGCTAAATCGGTAATAGTGTTTTGAGGTAGGAAATAACGAGGCGATATCAAT
>Ga0308166_1002270_pt1 | contig 18116 bp, 17 predicted proteins | sample PhyCR2_2_FD_202137 | JGI IMG/M metagenome (GOLD analysis project Ga0308166, IMG submission 202137) | Phyllosphere microbial communities from UC Gill Tract Community Farm, Albany, California, United States - DLSLCC.R2 | ecosystem: Host-associated > Plants > Phyllosphere > Unclassified | place... | reverse complement strand
GGCGGCGGCGTGCAGCGGCACAGGCACACGTCGTTTTCCAGCGCCGGCATCCGCCCATCCTCGCTCGCGGCCAGCCGCGAGCCGGCACACGCGATACGGCCCTGCGCCTGGCAGGCCGGACAATCGACCAGATCCCCTTCGAGCGCGCGCGGCACGCCGTCCAGCAGCACGCCCGAACTGGCGGTGACGACCCTGCCGCCGGCGTCCGTGCCGGCACCGAGCGTGATGTAGCAGCGCTTGTGCATGTTGCCTCCTTCAGACGAAAAGCATCAATGTAGTGCGGAGGCGGGACGGGGTTTTGCGGTCGCTCAATGTCGCGCTAGTGTGCCCGCGGCACCGATTTGCTACGAAGCGTACCCTTCCGCAGCACGGCCGAATGATATATATTGTTTGGCTTGTTTAAAGAAGGAGGTCCCCATGGCGAGGACAACGACGGCCGGCACGGCGGCGAAGGCGGCGCAGCCCGCAGCGAAGGGTGGGGCGCGCACGTCGCGCGCGGCGGCGAAGACGGTGGTGGAGACGACACCGGCCGCGGTGAAGGCGACGGCAACGAGGGCTACACCGAAGACCGCCGCGAAGACGGCTGCGCAGGCGGCAACGAAGACGACGATGAAAAACGCGACGCAAAAAGCGACGACGACCGCGTCGAAGGCCGCCGCGCCCGCGAAGGCCGGGACCCGGACCGCTGCCGGCAGGACGGCGGCGCCGGCAACGCGCACGAACGCCAGGCCGGCGTCGGCAAGGAGCGCGACGGTGTCCGCAAAGAGCGCAGCGGCGCCGGCAAAGGCCGCGCCAGCTTCCGCGAAGACTGCGCCAGCCGCCACGAAGGCTGCGCCGGCCGCCACGAAGGCCGCGCCAGCCGCCGCAAAGGCTGCGCCAGCCGCCGCGAAAGCCGCACCGGCGCCCGCCAAGGCCGCCCGGCAGGCCGCACGCGCCATCGCGGCGCCGGCGAAAGCGGCACGCACGAAACCCGCGCCCGCACCCGCCGCGCAGGTGGCGCAGACGGCGCCTGCGCGCGCCGACACGGCCGCGCGTCCGCAGCTCGTGCGCGACAGCTTCACGATGCCCGAGGACGAGTACGCCGTGCTCGGCACCGTCAAGCAGGCCTGCCTGAAGGCCGGCTTCGAAGTCAAGAAGAGCGAACTGCTGCGCATCGGCGTGGCACTGCTGGGCCAGCTCGATATGGCCTCGCTGCGCGCCGTGCTCGACAGCCTGCCCCAGCTCAAGACGGGGCGCCCGCCCGCCGCGTGACGCCGCCGTCCTGGCGGTCGCCGTGCGGCCGGCAGGCCGCCCGCGTCAGTGCGTGGTGCGCTGGATCGAGGACACGCGCGATTCGGCCGTCAATTCCTTCAGCTCGCGGATCGGGATGTTCGACTTCTCGTGCATGCGCAGCAGGATCGTCGCACCCACGTTCAGCTTGCGGTGTCGGATCTTGCTGATGATGGGTGGTTGGACCTCCAGCACGCGGCACAGTTCCGCATCGTTCTTCAGCTGCATGCGTTCAATCAAAGTGTCGAGTAATTTGTTCGGGACAAAACTCGACGGCTCCATGGCCCGTGCGCGATGCATCGCGTCGAGCAACTCCTGTTTTTTCTGCCGTACGCTCATGAATTCCTCCTGGGGGTGGATATTCAAGACAGATCGACTGTTTTGGGATTGCGAAACCATCCGGACGTGCATCCGCATGGTTCCAGCCCGGCCGTTTGTTTATTGCTGACTTATGCCTGGCGGGTTTGTTGGAATGCTACTACGGAGTTGACAAAAATGACGCACTGTTCATGACTAAATCGCTATAACGTCCGTCTTTCTGCACGGAATTTACGCGAATTTCAATCCGGAACGTGTCAGTACGATGGTGCGGTCGGCCAGCGCCGCCGCCGCGTGCGAGTGCGTGACCATGATGGCGCCGGCGCCGCTCGCCTTGATCTCGGCGCGCAGCAGCTGCAGGATGCCTTCGGCCGTCTCCGGATCGAGGTTCCCGGTGGGCTCGTCGGCCAGCAGAAGGGCGGGGCGGTGCACGAGGGCGCGCGCGATCGCGACGCGCTGCAGCTCGCCGCCGGACAACTGGCGCGGGAAGTCGGCGCCGCGGCCGGACAGGCCGACCGCGTCCAGCATCTGCGCGGCGCGCGCCGGATCGGGCCGGCCGTTCAGCAGGAGCGGCAGCGCGACGTTCTGTGCCAGCGTCAGGTGCGGCAGCACATGGAAGGCCTGGAAGATGAATCCCATCCGGGTGCGCCGCAGCCGGGTGGCGGCATCGTCGTCCAGCGCGGACATCGGCGTGCCGTCGACGCGCACCTCGCCGCCGTCCGGCACGTCCAGTCCCGCAATCAGATTCAGCAATGTCGACTTGCCGACACCCGACTCGCCCATCACGGCGACGAATTCGCCCGGCTCGAAACGGTGCGACAGGGCGGCCAGCACGGTGCGGCCGCCGTAGGATTTGCTGAGATTGACGAGTTCGAGCATGGACTTCCGGGGCCGGCAAAACCGCTACTCTAGCATGCGCCTGTGAAATGCCGAAATCGCGTATCATGGCCGGAACGGCAACATTTCCGCCGGCCGCATGGTGCGGCTTGCGCCACCGAGGACACCCGATGCTGAACGCCATGTCGCCCGCTGTGCCCGCACTCCACGATGATCTGCACGTCCCCGCCGAACTGGCCGCCAGCCTGTCCGCGCGCCAGCCCTACATCTCGCCCAAATTCCTGTACGACCCGCTCGGCTCGAAGCTGTTCGAGGCGATCTGCGAACTGCCCGAATACTATCCCACGCGCACCGAGGCCGGCATCTTCGACCTGTACGGCGCCGAGATCGCGCACACGGTCGGCACCGGCTCGACCTTGATCGACCTGGGCGCCGGCAACTGCGCCAAGGCCGCGCGCCTGTTCCCGCTGCTGCAGCCGCGCCAGTATGTCCCCGTCGACATCTCGGCCGAGTTCCTGCTGGACGCCGTCGAGCGCCTGCGCCAGCGCTTCCGCCACATCGACATGCTGCCGCTCGGCCTGGACTTTTCCGGCAGCCTGGCGCTGCCGGACGACGTGCGGCCGGAGCGCCGCCTGTTCTTCTATCCCGGCTCGTCGATCGGCAATTTCACGCCGGACGAGGCGCGCGACTTCCTGCAGCGCGTGCATGCGCAGTGCGGCCGCGACGGCGGCCTGCTGATCGGCATCGACCTCGCCAAGGACCACGCCGTGCTGGACGCCGCCTACGACGACGCGCTGGGCGTCACGGCCGCGTTCAACCTGAACGTGCTGCGTCACGTGAACCGCCTGCTGGACGCCGACTTCGACATCCGCCAGTGGCGCCACCGCGGCTTCTACGACCCGGCCCAGGGCCGCGTCGAGATGCACCTGGAAGCGCAGAGCGCGCAGCAGGTGACGTGGCGCGGCGGCGGCCGGCGCTTCGCCGCCGGCGAATGGATCCACACGGAGAACAGCTACAAGTACCGCGAGAGCGGCGCCGTCGGCCTGCTGGAGGAAGCCGGCTTCGCCGCGACGCGCGTGTGGACCGACCCGCAGCATTGGTTCGCCGTGATCTACGCGCGCGCGCTGTCGCACTGAATCAGGAGGACGCATGGGAGCCCCCGAACATCGCCTGGCCACCGCCTACGAGCACGTGCGCCAGCGCTCGCTGCACCTGGCCGAACCGCTGTCCGCGGAAGACTGCGGCGCGCAGTCGATGCCCGACGCCAGCCCCGTCAAATGGCACCTGGCGCACACGACGTGGTTCTTCGAAACCTTTATCCTCGAACAGCGCGAGCCGGGCTTCCGGCCGCACGATCCGGCGTTCCGGGTGCTGTTCAACTCCTACTACAACGGCGTCGGCGCCAAGCACCCGCGGCCGCAGCGCGGGCTGCTCACGCGGCCGGCGCTGGCCGACGTGCTGGCCTACCGCGCCGCCGTCGACGCGCGCATGCTGCGCCTGCTGGCCGCCGATCCGGACGACGCGGCCCTGGCCGCGCTGGTGGAGCTGGGCCTGCAGCACGAACAGCAGCACCAGGAGCTGATCCTCACGGATGTCAAGCATCTGCTGTCGCGCAATCCCTTGTATCCCGCTTACGTCGATGCGCCGCTGCCCGCGTCCGGCCCCGTCGAGCCGCTGGCCTGGATCGATTGCGACGGCGGCCTGGCCGAGATCGGCCACACGGGCGCCGGCTTCGCGTTCGACAACGAGAGTCCGCGCCACCGCCAGTTCCTCGAACCGTTCGCGCTGGCGTCGCGTCTCGTGACCAACGGCGAATACCTCGAATTCATCGAGGCTGGCGGCTATCGCGACCCGGCGCTGTGGCTGTCCGAAGGCTGGGACCTCGTCGCCAACGGCACCCTGGCGGCGCCGCTGTACTGGGTCGACGGTCCCGTCGACGGCAGCGGCTGGCACGAGTTCACGCTGCACGGCCTGCAGCCGCTCGACCCGGCGCGGCCCGTCACGCACGTCTCGATGTACGAAGCCGACGCGTACGCGCGCTGGCGCGGCGCGCGCCTGCCGACGGAAGGCGAATGGGAATTCGCGGCGCGCGACGCGGCCCTGACGTGCGGCGACCTGCATCCGCGCGCGGCCGGCAGCACGGGCCTGGCGCAGATGTTCGGCGAATGCTGGCAGTGGACCGCGAGCAGCTACGCGCCGTATCCCGGCTTCGCGCCGGCCGCCGGGGCGCTCGGCGAATACAACGGCAAGTTCATGGTCAACCAGTACGTGCTGCGCGGCGCCTCGTGCGCGACGCCGCACGGCCATGCGCGCCTCACCTACCGCAACTTCTTCCCGGCCGGCGCGCGCTGGCAGTTCAGCGGGATCAGGCTCGCCCGATGAAGCGCGCGCACGGCATGCGCCTGCGCGTGCTGAACCGGCGCGCCAACGCCTGGATCGCGGCGCACCCGCTCGACTTCGTGCTGCAGTGCGTACGCGCGTTCCGCGCCAACCAGGGCCTGCTGCTGGCGGGCGCCGTCGCCTATTACGCGCTGCTGTCGATCGTGCCGTTCCTGATGCTGGTCGTCGTCGTGCTGTCGCACTTCATCGACCCGGCCAGCCTGCTGCATACGCTGCGCCGCTACCTGGAGCTGATCGTGCCGGGCCAGTCGGCGTCGATCGCGGCGGAGGTCGCGCATTTCCTCGACACGCGCGACCTGATCACGTGGGTGCTCGGCTTCACGATGCTGTTCTTCAGCTCGTTCGCGTTCACCGTGCTGGAAAACGCGATGAGCGTGATCTTCGTGCACCGCGTCGCCGTGCGCCGGCGCCACTTCCTCGTCTCGGCCGTGCTGCCGTACTGTTACATCCTGGCGCTGGGATTCGGCGTGATGATCGTGACGCTCGTCGCCGGCACGCTGCAGGTGATCGGCACGGAGACGGTGGAATTGTTCGGGCGCACGTGGTCGCTGAACGGCATCTCCGGCGCGCTGCTGTACCTGCTGGGCCTCGCCGGCGAGATCCTCGTGCTGACGTCGATCTACCTCGTGATGCCGGTGGGCAGACTGTCGCTGTCGCACGCGCTCGTCGGCGGCGTGACGGCGGCGCTGCTGTGGGAAATCGCGCGCCACGTGCTGGTGTGGTATTTCACGACCCTGTCGAAGGTGAACGTCGTGTACGGCTCGATGAGCACGGCGATCGTCGTGATGTTCAGCCTGGAGATCGCGGCGAGCCTGCTGCTGTTCGGCGCGCAGGTCATCGCCGAATACGAACGGGTCGGGCAGGCGGGGCAGGGGACCGAGCCGAAGCCGTTGCGGACGGCGCCGTGAGGGGCGCATTGCCGCGGTTGCCCAGGTCGCCGACGGCGGCGCCGTCCGGCATTCGCATGACGCCGCCATGAAAAAACGCAGCCGGCCCGCGAGGACCGGCTGCGTTGTCGTTTCAACTCGCCGTGATCAGGCTGCTTGCTGCTCGCCCTGTTCCGCGCTGAGCGCCAGCTGGCGGTTCACCGCCGACAGCACGGCCTTGAACGATGCCGTCACGATGTTGCTGTCGATCGCCGCGCCGAACAGGGTCGGGCCGTTGGCGAGGCGCAGCTCGACGTAGCAGGCGGCGCGCGCGTCGGCGCCGGAGCCGATCGAGTGCTCGTGGTAGTCCATCAGGCGGATGTCCAGGCCGAGCGCGTTGACGAAGGCGTCGATCGGGCCGTTGCCGGTGCCGTGGCGGGCTTCCGTCACGCGGTTGTGCTGTACGGTCGTGTCGATCTGCACGCGCTGTTCGCCTTCGCTGTTCTCCACCAGGCGGTGCGAGACGTAGCGGTAGGCGGCGTTGTCCTGCTCGAAGTACTCGCGCGAGAACAGGGCGTGGATATCGCTCGCCACGACTTCGCGGCCGGTGGAATCCGTGTGCTTCTGCACGACGCGCGAGAATTCGATCTGCAGGCGACGCGGCAGTTCGAGGCCGTATTCCTGTTCGAGCAGGTAGGCCATGCCGCCCTTGCCGGACTGGCTGTTGACGCGGATGACGGCATCGTAGCTGCGGCCCAGGTCGGCCGGGTCGATCGGCAGGTAAGGTACTTCCCAGATCGCATCCGCCTTCTGCTTGGCAAAGCCCTTCTTGATCGCGTCCTGGTGCGAACCGGAGAACGCCGTGAACACGAGGTCGCCGACGTACGGATGGCGCGGGTGCACGGGAATCTGGTTGCATTCCTCGACCAGCTGGCGCACCGAGTCGATGTCCGAGAAGTCCAGGCCCGGGTGCACGCCCTGCGTGTAGAGGTTCAATGCCAGGGTGACGAGGTCGACGTTGCCGGTGCGCTCGCCGTTGCCGAACAGGCAGCCCTCGACGCGGTCGGCGCCGGCCATCACGGCCAGCTCGGCGGCGGCGACGGCCGTGCCGCGGTCGTTGTGCGGGTGCACGCTGATGATCAGGTTCTCGCGCTGCTGCAGGTTACGGCACATCCATTCGATCTGGTCGGCGTAGACGTTCGGCGTCGCGGCTTCCACGGTCGACGGCAGGTTGACGATGACCTTGTTGTCCGCGCTCGGCTGCCACACGTCGACGACGGCGTCGACGATGCGCTTGGAGAAGTCCAGTTCCGTCGTCGAGAACGATTCCGGCGAATATTCCAGGCCCCACTTGGTGTCCGGATGCTGGGCGACCAGTTCCTTGATCAGCTTCGTGCCGTTGACGGCGATCTGCACGATCTCGTCCTGGTTCATGCCGAACACGACGCGGCGGAACACGGGCGCGACCGAGTTGTAGATGTGGACGATGGCCTGCTTGGCGCCAATGCACGACTCGACGGTGCGGCGGATCAGCTCGTCACGCGCCTGGGTCAGCACGATGATGGTGACGTCGTCCGGAATACGCTTTTCCTCGACCAGCATGCGCACGAAGTCGAAGTCCGTCTGCGATGCCGACGGGAAGCCCACCTCGATTTCCTTCACGCCGATCTGCACCAGCTTTTCAAAGAAGCGCAGCTTCTTTTCCGGGCTCATCGGCTCGATCAGCGCCTGGTTGCCGTCGCGCAGGTCGGTGCTCATCCAGACCGGCGGCTGGGTGATGGCACGGCTCGGCCACTGGCGGTCGACGAGCGGGACGGCGGGGAAGGGACGGTACTTGGCGGCGGGGTTGGTCAACATGGCGTAGCTCCTGAAGTCAAATGCTGGTGGAAGGCGTGTCTTTTGATTCGATCGTTGTGGCGGGGGGCTGCCGGACGGGCCACGGGACGCTAGGCCCGGCAACCGATCGGTAGCTGTAGCAGCGAACGAAACGCGACGCGCGCGCCGGCAGCGAGCAGCAGGAGGCCGGCGGAGAAAGCGGACAGCGTGAAGGCGGTAGTGACGGACATCGGTACGACTTTCCTTGAGCTACGGGTTCCGGCGGGGAAGCCGGGCGGGACTGCGGCGATTTACGCGCGTAGTAGCAGGGCTGCCGGCGATAGCGCGCCGGCGAGCGGTAGGGAAGTCGACAGAGGCAGTTGGGAGAACATTTCCTCACTCTAAATGAATTTTGTTTGGCGCGTCAAGCGTTTCCTGCGTTGTCGTTCCGTCATTGCGGTTACGCGACGACTACGACAATCGGTTCTATTTGTGAGCAATCAATTGCTGCAAGTAAACATAATGGCACAGTAGCCGCTTCGCCAGAGGTCGCCAGGAGGCCATATGCCGGTACGCAAGGGTTTGGATACGACGATGGAGCTGACGCGCCATGCGCAGGCGCTCGCCGGGCAGGGCTATGAATTCGTGCTGCGCTACTACAGCCACAACGCCGCGAAGAACCTGTCGCTCGGCGAGGCGCGCGCATTGTCGCAGGCCGGGCTGCGGATCGGCGTCGTGTGGGAGACGAGCGGCACCCGCGCCGGCTTCTTCACGCGCGCGCAGGGTCTGGCCGACGGCGCGGCGGCGTTCCGCATGGCGCGGGAAAGCATAGGCCAGCCGTTCGGCTCGGCGATCTATTTCGCCGTCGACTACGACCCGACGCAGGCCGACCTCGACGGCCCGGTCGGCAATTACTTTACGGGCGTGCACGCGGCCTTGCATGCGGCGATGGAAGGAAAGCCGTCGTACCGCGTCGGCGTGTACGGCTCGGGCCTGTGCTGCGGCACGCTCGTCGAGACGGGAGCGGCCAGCCTGTCGTGGCTGTCGCAGTCGACGGGGTTTGCCGGTTCGCGCCAGTACGCGCAGCAGATGCGCTACGACGTGATGCAGCTGCTGCCGGTGCGCATCCCCGGCGCCGACGGCATCGTGCTGGACATCGATCCGGACGTGACGCATCCGGAGCGCGACGGCGGCCTGTTTACGGTGTAAGTGCCCGCCGGTGCGCTACCATGGTGTTTTTGCAACGAAAGGCATGCGCGTGGACGTTACCCTGCAGGACATCACCGAGGACAATTTCGAAGACTTCATGGAGATGGAGTTGCCCGAGCACCAGCGCGATCTGCTGGCCAGCAATGCATATTCGATCGCGCAGTCGCGCTTCTATCCGGACTACATCCCGCGCGCCGTCTATTGCGACGGCAAGCCGGCCGGTTTCCTGCTGTACGACCGCCGCGCGGACGACGTCGACGGCGACTACGCCATCTACCGCTTCATGGTCGACCACGCCCAGCAGGGCCGCGGCATCGGCCGGCGCGCGCTGGCACTGCTGCTGGCCGAGCTGCGCGCCCAGGCCGACGTGCGCCGCATCACCATCTGCTACCACACGCGCAACGAGCGCGCGCGGGCGTTCTACGCGAGTTTCGGCTTCGTCGAGACAGGCTTCGACGAACGCGGCGAGATGGTGGCGGAACTGCGGCTGGTCGCTTAGGCGACGACCACGCGCGCCGCGCCCGCTTCCATCGTGCCGATGACGGCGGCGTCGCCGAAGCCTTCGCGCCGGAACAGCGCCAGCACCTCGTCGACGCTGTCCGGAGCGCACGACACGAGCAGGCCGCCCGACGTCTGCGGATCCGTCAGCAGCACGCGCTGCGTGTCCGTCACGGTGCCGCCCAGTTCGACGTCGTGGCCGTACGCATCCCAGTTGCGGCCGGACGCGCCCGTGAAATAGCCGGCGTGGGCCAGCGCCTCGACGCCCGGCAGCAGCGGAATGCGCGCCATGTCCAGTCGCGCCGTCAGCTTCGCGCCGCGCGCCAGTTCGAGCAGGTGGCCCAGGAGGCCGAAGCCGGTAACGTCCGTCAGCGCATGCACGCCCGCCAGCTCCGACAGCGCCTTGCCCGGCTTGTTCAGCTTGGTCGTGTTGGCGACCATCGCGGCGTAGCCGTCGGCATCGAGTTGATCCTTCTTCAGCGCGGCCGACAGCACGCCCACGCCCAGCGGCTTGCCGAGCACGAGCACGTCGCCCGCGCGCGCGTCCGCGTTGCGCTTGACCTTCGACGGGTGCACGAGGCCCAGCACGACGAGGCCGTAGATCGGCTCGACGGAGTCGATCGTGTGGCCGCCGGCGATCGGGATGCCGGCTTCGGCGCAGATCGATTCGCCGCCCTGGATGATCTTGCCGATCGTCTCCAGCGGCAGCTTGTTGATCGGCATGCCGACGAGGGCCAGCGCCATGATCGGCGTGCCGCCCATCGCGTACACGTCGGAGATCGCGTTGGTGGCGGCGATGCGGCCGAAGTCGAACGGATCGTCGACGATCGGCATGAAGAAGTCGGTCGTGGCGATCAGCGCCTGCTCGTCGTTCAGCTTGTAGACGGCGGCGTCGTCGGCTGTCTCGATGCCGACCATCAGCTCTTTCGGCACGGGGAAGCCGCTCGACTTTTTCAGGATCTCGGACAGCACGCCGGGCGCGATCTTGCAGCCGCAGCCGCCGCCGTGGGAGAACGAGGTCAGTTTGATGGGTTGGTCGGCGGATGTGTTCATACCTGTGCTCATGTGTGCTTGCGTTCGTCGGATGGTTCGGGCGCGGTGTCGCGCGACAGCAGATTATCCACCAAGTCGAGCAGGCGCGCTCGCTCCGCCGCGGGGGCGAACAGCGCAGCGCGCGCCGCGCACTGGCGCCGCAGCCGGGCGAGGAACGCGGGATCGCGCACGCTGCGCTCGACCAGGCCGGCCAGCGCGCGGGCGTCGCCGGACGGGAAGAAGCCCGCGTAATCGTCGCCCAGCATGCCGGCATTGCCGGAGATGCATGAGGCGAGCACGGGCACGCCGCTCGTCACGGCCTCGATGATGACGTTGGCGCCGCCCTCCATGCGCGATGCGATCACCATCGCATGGCAGCGCCGCAGCCGCCGCCGCGCGGCCGTATGGGGCAGGGCGCCGAGCCAGCGGTAGGCGGACGTGGCGCGCTGCGTGGCGTCGGCGAGGCGGCCGAGTTCCGGATCGAGCGCGGCGCCGACGTGCAGCAGGCGCACGCCGGGCACGTCGATCAGACGCGCGGCGTCCATGAACGTCCGCGGATCCTTTTCGGGCCGCAGGTGGCCGACCATGACGATGTCCAGCGGCACGCCGCGGCGCGGCCGGGCCGGCGCCAGGCGCGGGGCCGACTGGTAGATCACACTGGCTTTCGGGCGGACGGCGGGCGGCAGCTCGTCCAGGCCGCGCGGCTGCAGCACGACGAGGCGCGTCGCGTGCAGCAGCGACGCCTGCGCGGCCGCGTCGGCGTGGATGTCGCGGTACAGGTCGGTACCGGTCAGCACGAGCAGCGTCGGGCGCGCCGGATGGGCCATCGTGAACGCGGCGAGCGCGCCGGCGGAGCGGCGCGCATGCAGGGCGATCAGCAAATCGGGTACGGGATCGCCCGGCCGCCAGTCGGCGCCGATCGTGACGCGGTGGTCGCGCGCCAGGTGGCGGCGCCAGCGGCTTGCGGTCTGCCAGTTGCCGTTGTTTTCGCGCGCGGACGCGGGACTGACGATGTGGATGAAGGCCATGCGAGTGGAATGAGGGGCTGGGTGGTCGTACAATGATGCATGACCGTCAATCAAGCATCGTTCCGCCACGCGGGACCGAAGGAACTCGCCGCCGCGCTGCAGGATGCGCGGCATTATACGCTCGCGCTGTTCGAAGCCCTCGCCGCGGGCGGCTATGACGTCGCGGCCAACGTGCCGCGCCTGCCCATCGTCAATCCGCCGCTGTGGGAACTCGGGCATACGGCGTGGTTCGCCGAATGGTTCGTGCTGCGCGACGCGACCGACAGCCGTCCGGGCACGGCGGACGGCCATTCGCTGCTGGCGCGCGGCGACGACTGGTTCGATTCCGGCCTCGTGCCGCACGCCGCACGGTGGACGCTCGACCTGCCGCCCCCGGGCGCCGTCAAGACGTATTGCCACGAGGTGCTCGACCGCATCCTCGACCGTCTCGCGCAACAGCCCCACGACGACGCCGCGCTGTACCCGTACCGCCTGGCGCTGGCGCACGAGGACATGCACGGCGAAGCCCTGCTGTATTCGCTGCAGACCCTGCAGTCGCGCGGCGCACCCGTGCCCGCGGCCCCGCTGGCGCCGCACGCGCAGTCGGCGCCGGCCGGCGGCCCGGGCGAGATCGCGTTCGGCGCAGGCAGCTTCGTGCGCGGCGGCGACCAGTCGTCGGGCTTCGTGTTCGACAACGAGCGCGATGCGGCGCCCGTGAAGGTGGCGCCGTTCGCCATCGATGCGGGACTGGTGAGCACGGCCGCCTACCTCGACTTCGTGCACGACGGCGGCTACGAGCGGGCGCAGTACTGGACCGATGCCGGCCGCGCGTGGCTGATGACGCAGGAGCGTTCGGCGCCGCGCTACTGGGCGCGCGAAGGGGAAGCGTGGCACACGGTGCGCTTCGGCTGCCCCGTCGCGCTGGACCTGGCGGAACCCGTGCGCCACGTGAACCTGTACGAGGCGCAGGCATGGTGCGCGTGGGCCGGGCGCAGGCTGCTGACCGAAGACGAGTGGGAATACGCGGCCGTGTCCGGCCAACCGGGGTTTGCGTGGGGACAGTTGTGGGAATGGACGGCGTCGGCATTCCTGCCGTTCGCCGGCTTCGCGGCGGACCGCTACCGCGATTATTCGGCGCCGTGGTTCGGCACGCGCCAGACGTTGCGCGGGGCGTCGTTCGCGACGCCGGTGCGGTTGCGCTCGCCGCATTTCCGGAATTTCTTCACGCCGGAGCGGGACGATATCTTTGCGGGGTTCCGCAGCTGCGCGTTGTGAATCCCGGCTGGCCATGAAAAAACACCCCGCCAGCTTGCGCTGCCGGGGTGTTTGTCGGATGCGATGGCCGGCACGTGGCCGGCCAGGTCGATCAGCGGTCGCCGAACGTACGACGTGCCGCATCGGCCGAGCGCGGGTGCGCGCCGAAGCCCGAGCGTTCGCGGCGCGGCGCGCCTTCGCTGCGGAAGCCGCCTTCGCGACGCGGTGCGTCGGTGCGCTGGCCTTCAGGGCGCTGGCCCTGGTAGCCGCCTTCACGGCGCGGTGCGTCGGCGCGGTAGCCTTCGCTGCGCTGGCCCTGGTAGCCGCCTTCGCGACGCGGCGCGTCGGCGCGATAGCCTTCGCTGCGGAAACCGCCTTCGCGACGCTGGCCTTCGCCGCCGCGGTAGCCTTCACCGGCCGGCTTGTGGAAGCTGCGCTGGCCCGGCTTGCTGCTGTTGCGGCCGTCGCCCGGCTTCCAGCCCGGACGGGCGGCGGAGCGGGGTGCCGGTGCACGCTTCGGCTCGAAACCTTCGACCACGTCGACCGGAATGGTCTGTTTGGTAAAACGCTCGATGCGACGCACGTTCATGCTTTCCGCATGGTTCACGAGCGAGACTGCGGTACCGTTGCGGCCGGCACGACCCGTGCGGCCGATGCGGTGCACATAGTCTTCCGGGAACTTCGGCAGGTCGTAGTTCACCACGTGGGTGATCGACGGCACGTCGATGCCGCGCGCGGCGACGTCGGTCGCCACGAGCACGCGCACCTGGCCGCGGCGCATGCTGTCGAGCGTGCGGTTGCGCGCGCCCTGGTGCATGTCGCCGTGCAGGGCGGCGGCCGCGAAACCGGCGATGTTCAGACGGTCGGCGATCATGTCGGCGTCACGCTTGGTGGCGGTGAACACGACGGCCTGGTCCATGGTTTCATCGCGCAGCAGATGGTCGAGCAGGCGATTCTTGTGCGACAGGTCGTCGACGAAGTGCACCTTCTGCGTGATGTTCTCGTGACGATTCGCTGCGCTCATGATCTGGATCACTTGCGGATTCTTGGTGATGCGGCGCGCCATGTTGCCGACGACGCCATCCAGCGTGGCCGAGAACAGCATGGTCTGGCGCGATTCCGGCGTCGCGGCGACGATCTTCTCGATGTCCTCGATGAAACCCATGTCCAGCATGCGGTCGGCTTCGTCCAGCACGAGGATTTCGAGCTGGGAAAAGTCGATCTTGCCCGATTCCATGTGGTCGATCAGGCGGCCCGGCGTTGCCACCAGGATTTCCGGGTTCTTGGCCAGCAGCTGCATCTGTTTCGGGTACGGCATGCCGCCCAGGATCGACACGGCGCGGATGCGGCGCATGTGGGCAGTGTACTGCTCGGTCGCGGTGGTCACCTGCAGGGCCAGTTCGCGGGTCGGGGTCAGGACCAGCATCTTCGGCTGGGCTGCCTTGAAACGGACGCGCTCGCCACGAGCGCGGGATGCCTGCGCTTCTTGCGCGGGCGTACGGCCGGCAGCCGCCGGTTCGGTATTGGCGAATTTATTCAGGGCCGGCAGCATGAAGGCTGCGGTCTTGCCCGAGCCGGTCTGCGACGATACCAGCAGATCGCGGCCGGCGATCGCTGCCGGCACCGCCTCCGCCTGCACCGGCGTCGGCTTTTCATAGCCTGCCTCGGCAACTGCTTTGACGATGGACGCGTGTAAGCCTAGTGCTTCAAAACTCATGTGTATTTACTTTCGGTATGGATCAGTGAGCGTTACGCCGTTCTGAGCGGAACGCGAAATAGCAACGCGAGCCAACAATACGAAATGACTCTGAAACGAAAGAAATTTCGGCACAAAAGCTTTGCGCCGGGACGGTGCCTTTTTCGTGGCACACAGGGCGGGAGGGCTTTATGGAAGGACATCCATCATGGATGCCTGGGCTTGCGAAGCTGCTGGTTGTTTTACTGCTGACTACTGTTAGATTGCTGTCGGTGAACTGCCGTCAGGGACAAGTTCAAACGCGTTTTGCAGCGCACAAACGACACTATACCGCACTTTTGAATAGCGTGCACGAGATAGGTCAGATGTGCGCGGACGGACGGGCGTCGACCCGTCGCGTTGTCGGGATGGTGCGGCGGCCGCGCACCGGGCAGCGGCCGCCGTCGGGGTCAGCGGCGCTTGCGGCCGTTGGCGTTGACGGCCGGCTTCGAACCGCGCGACACGCGGCTCTTGATCTCGGCCACGGCATGCGCCGCGCTGGCCTTGAAGCGCTGGGCGCCGGTCAGCTTCTGGCCCCTGCGGTGTGATTCGCCGCGGTCGGCTTCCAGCATCATCGACGCGTTCTCGACGATGTTCTCGGCGATGTCGTTGCCGGCGCTGGCCGTCGTCTTCGGCACGAGGATCGTCGAGCCGGCCTTCAGGCGCATCTGCGGCGGAATGTTGTTGGCCTGGCGGATGACTTCCGGGGTCGTGCCCAGCTTGGTCGCCAGCGAGGCGATGCTCTCGCGTGCGGACGTGATCTTGTGCGTCGTCCAGGAGGACAGCGCGCGGCCCCATTGCGCCAGGTTCAGGTTGAACTTCTCGGCGTTTTCCTTCGGCAGCAGGATCTTGGTCGATTCGCCCGTGATCACCGGCTTCTTGAACTGGGGATTCAGGGCCTTGAATTCGTCGACCGACATTTCGGCCAGCTGGGCGGCGACGGCGAGGTCGATGTCCGACGTCTTGTCGACGGCGACGAAATACGGCGAGTTGTCGATCGTCGGCAGCGAGACGCCGTACTGGGCCGGGTTCGCGATGATGTTCTTGACGGCCTGCAGCTTCGGCACGTAGTTGCGGGTTTCCGCCGGCATCAGCTCGGACAGGCTTTCGAAATCGGTCGGCTTGCCCAGCGCGCGGTTCTTCTGGATCGCCTTCTGCACGTTGCCTTCGCCCCAGTTATAGGCGGCCAGGGCCAACTGCCAGTCGCCGAACATCGTATACAGGCGCTGCAGATAGGTGAGGGCGGCGTCGGTCGAGGCGAGCACGCCGCGGCGCTCGTCCTTGAACATGTTCTGCTGCAGGTTGAAGTCGCGACCCGTGCCCGGCACGAATTGCCAGATGCCGGCCGCGTCCGCGGTCGACAGGGCCTGCGGATTGAACGCGGATTCGATCACGGGCAGCAGCGCGAGTTCGGTCGGCATGCCGCGCTTTTCCAGTTCCTGCACGACGTGGTACAGGTACAGCGACGCGCGGCCCGACGTGCGCGTCAGGTAGTCCGGACGGCTGGCGTACCACTGGACGTGCTTGGCGACCAGGTTGTTGTCGATGTCGGGGATCGCGTAGCCGCTGCGGATGCGGGCCCACAGATCGGGGTCCTTGTAGTCGTCCGGTTTGGCCGGCGTGAGCGCCTGCGGCAGGACCGACTTGGCCATGGCGGCCGCGCTGCTGTTGCTTTGGGCGATCTGGCTCGGGGCGCTGTCGGCGGCGTGACCGATCGCGGGGCCCAGCAGGAGCGCGACGGTCAGGGCGTAAGTGGAGCGAGTCGTTTCGTTCATAGCTTTCCAGTGTTGCGTCCAGGAACGGCAGGACTGACGAGTGAATGCGGAGTGTACGGACCAGTTACGCGCACAGTCAAGAATTATGTCGGCGCGGTTACAAAAAATCTTGTCTACTCTTTTTGCTAACGGCTGTATCTTTTCTGTCTATTTTTGTTGGGGTATATGCGGAATAAATATTGCGGCCCCTATGACGCGGAGGTGAAAATAAAGCATACCCCGGGGTGTACAAATAAATTTCGTAGAGGAAATACATGCTCGTGGCTCATCCATATTGTCAAATTTGTAGTCGTCCTCAAGAAACCGATAGGCGATGCGGACGGGATGACGCTCTTCCGTCAAGGTAGCGGGACGCGCCGGCAACGCCATGAGAGGACGCAAAAACGCGTCCAAAACGCGTACAATTGCCGTCTCCGCACGCTGCGGATTTGCATTTTTGGAAAGCATCACATGAGTACTGCCAACGAGAACGTGGACGATGACGCCATCGTCGCCGCCACCCGGCGCTGGGTCGACCGCGCCGTCATCGGTCTGAATCTTTGTCCGTTCGCCAAGGCGGTGCAGGTCAAGGAGCAGGTGCGCTACGTCGTCGCGCACGCCCGCACGCCGGAATCGCTGCTGGATACGCTGATGGACGAACTGCAGCGGCTGGCGGACACCGATCCGGAAGAGGTCGACACGACCCTGCTGATCCACCCGCATGTGCTGCAGGATTTCCTGGACTTCAACGAATTCCTCGACGTGGCCGACGCCGCCGTCGAAGACATGAGCCTGGACGGCGAGCTGCAGATCGCCAGCTTCCATCCGGACTATCAGTTCGCGGACACCGACCCGAACGACATCGCGAACTTTACGAACCGCGCGCCGTATCCGATCCTGCAGCTGCTGCGCGAGGACAGCATCGACCGCGCGGTGGAAGCGATTCCGGAGGCGGCCGACATCTTCGAGAAGAATATCGACACCCTGGAACAACTCGGCCATGAAGGCTGGGACAAGCTCGATGTCGGCCCCGCCCGCTGAGCCGCAGGGCGCGCCGCTGCCTGTCCGGCCGGACACTCCATGTGTCGCCGTCTGCTCGACCACGTTCGACGACATCTGCCGCGGCTGCGGCCGCACCGTCGTCGAAGTGGCCCATTGGGTATCGATGACGACCGAGCAGAAGGAAATCGTGTGGCAGCGCATCCTGGCGCAGGGCTACCCGCGCCGCAATACCTGACCGCCAAATTCGGCCTCAAGGCATTATTTCTCAAAATTCGGGGTCAGAGCAAATATTTGGGACATGGCTCGGAAGACACGTCTTTAAAGAAACTAGGCGCGTAGAAGCCACAGTAGTCTCTTCCGAGCGCCGTATCCCGGCGGCGAGCCGCGTTCGACCTTCATCCGAGCAATTGCCTAAAAATGTGCTCTGACCCCGAATTATCAGAAGGTGCCGACGAAGTCGCGCTTGCCGATGTCCAGCCCGTTGTGGCGCAGGATGTCGTACGCGGTCGCGGCGTGGAAGTAGAAGTTGGGCAGGGCGTAGTGCAGCAGGTAGGCCTGGCCCTTGAACTGGCGCTGGTTGGCGCCCATGCCGACCGTCACGTCACGCTCGCCGCCGGCGTCCACCGACTCGCGCGCGACGGTGTCCAGGAAGGCAAGGGTCTTTTCCAGGCGCGCCTGCAGGCCCGCGAAATCGTGCTCCACGTCGTCGTAGCGCGGCACCTCGACGCCCGCCAGCCGCGCCGCCGCGCCCTTGGCGAAATCGGTCGCCAGCTGGACCTGGCGCACGAGCGGGAACATGTCCGGGAACAGGCGCGCCTGCAGCAACGCGTTCGGATCGATCTTCTTGGCGTCGACATGCGCCTCGGCCTTCGCCAGGATCGTCGCCAGGCTGCCGAGGATCTGGCGGAACACCGGCACCGAGGCCGAATACAGGGTGATGGACATCGTGGTCTCCTCCATAAAAGATGCGATGATAGCAAGCCTGCTTCGATTCCGCTGGCGGCCCGGCAGGGGCGTACCGTGGCAACCCGGTAACTGTTATCGCTACCACGGCGGCGCCACGGCAAAAATATGTGTTGTGTGGCAATTGCTGCGTGCATAATCTAAGCCGCCCCTTAAC